>Ga0208179_1000684_pt1 | contig 20217 bp, 28 predicted proteins | sample Malvired_Geostar_FD_184238 | JGI IMG/M metagenome (GOLD analysis project Ga0208179, IMG submission 184238) | Marine viral communities from the Global Malaspina Expedition - Malaspina viral metaG DeepMed_Geostar (SPAdes) (version 2) | ecosystem: Environmental > Aquatic > Marine > Oceanic | place... | reverse complement strand
TATCCATTATCACTTCCGGCTGTAAAAGATATTAAAACTATTAATTTTCGTTCTGTTAATACCGTTGGTATATCAACGAGTCCTTTTACTTATGCTCAACAGGTGTATCAATACACAGGTCAAAAGTGGGAGGCAGAAGTTACTTTACCTTCAATGAAGCGTGCAAATGCTGAGGAATGGATTAGTTTTTTAGTTAAATTAAAAGGGAAATACGGAACTTTCCTAATGGGTGATCCTAATGGAGAAACACCTAGAGGAAGTGCAAGTTCTACTCCTGGAACGCCAGTAGTAAATGGTGCAAGTCAAACTGGGTCAAGTTTAGCGATTGATGGTTTACCTGCTTCTGCAACTGGATATTTAAAAGTGGGAGACTATATTTCTTTAGGTAGTGGAACTTCAACTCGATTATATAAAGTTTTAGATGATGCAGATAGTAATAGTTCAGGAGAAGTAACTCTTGAAATATTTCCTGATTTAAGAGTTTCACCTGCTGATGGTGATGCGGTAACTGTATCCTCTGCTAAAGGAACTTGGCGTTTAAATTCAAACGAAACACAATGGAGTATAGATGTCATTGCTGTCTATGGTTTAACTTTTGCTTGTGAGGAAGCATTATGAGTAGGGGTGTAACAGCAGCTTTAAATACGCAGTTAACAAGTTCATCTTTACAACCTTTTTTAGCGGTTAGAATGGCGTTTCAAACTGGTGATTTACGTTTATGGACTGGATATAATGATATAACGATTGATGGAGATACTTATACCGGTTCGGGAACACTTATGTCTATTTCTCCTGCGGAAGAAACAGCAGCAGTAGAAGCTAAAGGTGCGAGTATTATGTTAAGTGGTATCCCAACTGATGTTGTGAGTCTTGCATTAAGTCAAAATTATCAAAATAGACGGTGTATTATTTATTTTGGATGTTTATCCAGTGGAGTAGTAGTTGCAGATCCATATCCGATATTTACTGGTTCAATGGATGTTATGACGATTGATGAAGGATCGGAAACTGTAAGTATAGGTCTATCTGTTGAAAGTCGTTTAATTGATTTAGAACGTGCAAGAAACAGACGTTATACATCCGAAGATCAAAAACAAATATACCCGAATGATTTAGGTTTAGATTTTGTTGTGGATTTACAGGATATGCCTATTGCTTGGGGTCGAAGTACGTCAAGTGATGCCTAATGAACTGGACAGAGTTTGAATGTATTATAGATGAGTCTCGCACTAGAGATTTTCAATGGGGTAATCATGATTGTATGCAGTTTGTTAACCGCATATATAAAACATTAAAAGGGCAAGTTCTTTGTCCTGAAGCTGAGAAAAGATATTCAACTGCTTTTGGTGCAAGAAAAGCATTATTAGAAGAAGTAAATGGTGATTACAAGTTGCTGATAGATAGGTATTTGGAACGTGTAGATCCTAAATTAGCAAAAAAAGGTGATGTGGTTATGTTTGATACTAGAGGAGATGGAGACGCTGTTGGGATTTGTTTAGGAAGCCAGTTTTGTTGTGTTACTTCTGTCGGATTATCTTATTTACCAATGAGTTTAGCTCTATTGGCATGGAAGGTTTTATAAGATGCCACAATTAATTCCAGTGGTTATTGCTACCGCAGCATCTACAATAGGTTTTTATTTCGCGGGTACAACAATCACGACTGCTTTTGTAATAAAAACTTTTGCAATAAATGCTGTGATGTCAGCAGCTTCAAAAGCATTAGCTCCAAAACCAAAAAAACTTGATACTCCAAGTTTTACGCAACGAGCAAGTGGTCGTATTTTAAATATACGTCAACCAATTATGTCAAGACAATTAGTCTATGGTGAAGTAAAAACAGGTGGTTCCGTTGTTTTTATGGAAGCAACTGATGACAACCAATATATGCACATCATCTATGCAGTTGCAGGCCATGAAGTTAATGCTATTGGTGATGTATATTTTGATGATCAAGTTGTTCCTATTGATGGATCAAACGAAGCTACAGGTACATTTGCAGGATATGCAAGAATAAAGAAACATTTAGGTTCAACAACACAAATTGCTGATGATGACTTGGTGGCAGAGAGTGATGGTAAATGGACTTCAGCTCATCGGTTGAGAGGAATAGCTTATTTATATGTTCGTTTAAATTTTAATAATGATCTGTATCCTAATGGAATACCTAATATATCTTGTATTGTTGAAGGTAAAAAGATTTATGATCCAAGAACTTCAACTACAGCGTATTCTACAAATTCAGCTTTAATAATAAATGATTATTTAAAAGATACTTTTTTTGGATTGGGTTGTAGTGATCTTGAAGTAAACGACACACTAATTCAAAGTTGTGCTAACTCTTGCGATGAAGATGTAACATTAGCAGCAGGTGGTACAGAAGATAGATATACAGCTTCGGGAATAATAGATAGTGATCTAACACCAAAAAATATTATTGAGGAATTAATATCAAGTTGTGGTGGAACATTATCCTATTCAGGTGGAAAATTTAATCTTAAAGTTGCTGTTTACAGTACGCCTTCTGTAACTCTCACCGAGGAAGATATAGCAGGTGGGATACAAGTAAACACTAAAACTTCTCGTAGAGATCAATTTAATGCAGTCAAGGGTGTGTTTACCGGTGAAGAAACAAATTGGATTCCTACTGATTATCCAATGATTCAAAGTACAACATTTAAAGAAGAAGATAATAATGAAGAAATATTTGTTGATATGCCATTGCCATTTACAAGTTCCAATGCGGCTGCTCAACGATTAGCTAAAATAGCTTTATACCGTTCAAGACAACAAATAAGTGCAATGATACCTTGTAATCTTAATGCTTTTCAGCTTGCAATAGGTGATACGGTTCAAATAACAAATACAAGACTTGGTTGGACTGCTAAAACATTTGAAGTAGCAGGGTGGAATTGTAATATCGGAACAGAAACGAGTGAAGTTATTCTTGATGTAAGAGAAATATCTTCAAGTGTTTATGATTGGGATGCAGAAGAAACAGCATTTGTTAAGGATAATACAAATCTACCTAATCCACTTTTAGTAACAGCTCCAAGTGTTCCAACTGTTACAGAGAGTTTATATATTACTAGGGATGGTGCAGGGGTAAAAGCAAAAGCAGTTTTAACGTGGGTCGTGAGTCCTGATGCGTTTGTTGAAGAATATGAAGCAGAATATAAGCTTAATACAGATACTAATTATACTTCACTAGCAAGAACAACTTCTAATACTATTGAAATATTTGATATTGCAAGTGGGGTATATAATTTTAGAGTTAGAGCCATTTCAACTTTAGGGGTTCGTTCAAGTTTTACCACTCGCACACAAGAAATCTTCGGTTTAGGAACAGCACCAAGTGCTATAGCAAATTTAAGCATAGAAAGTTTAGGTGGTATAGCGATCTTAAACTGGGATCAAGTTACCGATTTAGATGTTAAAATAGGTGGAAAGGTTCGCTTTAGACATTCTCCTGCAACAAGTGGTGCTGCATGGAACGCTTCTATTAATATAGGTGAAGCAGTAGCAGGAACAGCAACTCAAGTGGCTCTCCCGTTATTATCGGGTTCGTATTTAGCAAAAGCAGTAGATAGTAGTGGAATTGCTTCAGATGCAGCTACTATTGTTACTACTGAGGGTGCAACTGTTTTAGCATTTGGAAACACTTCAACTATTACGGAAAGTCCAAGTTTTAGTGGTACTAAAACAGATGTCATGGTGACAGACGATGATAAACTACAACTCGATGGAAGTGGATTACTTGATAGTGTTACAGATTTTGATGCAATTACTGATTTTGATTTTATAGGTGGAATTGATGAAGAAGGCACTTATGTTTTTGCTTCGGGAATTGACAAAGGCTCACAAACAAGAGTTCGACTTACCTCAAATGTGGTCGCAAATGTAATTAATCAGTTAGACCAGATTGATTCAAGAGGAACAAATATTGATACTTGGGAATCATTTGACGGTACTGCAACTGCAAACGCTAATGCAGTTCCTTACTATAGAAATACAAATGATGATCCAAGTTCGTCACCAACGTGGTCAGATTGGAAACCCTTTATGGCTACAGAAGAAAACGCAAGAGGGTTTCAATTTAAGTTGGTTTTATCCAGTTCGGATGAAGCTTATAACATTCAAATTTCAACATTAGCGTGTTCAGCATCGGAGATAGTATAAATGGCACAACATGATTACAATATAGCAAATGCTGATGGTGCAACAGTTCGTTCAGATTTAAATAACGTGCTATCAGCAATACAATCAAACAATTCAGGATCGGGTGATCCTTCTTCACTTGTAGCGGGAATGTTTTATTACGATTCAGGTGATAATATTTTTAAGATAATAGCTACAAACGGAAGCACGATAACGAATTTATTTACTTTAAGTGCATCAGGAAACACCAATGTTGCTACCGATATAGCAAGTGAGTTTACAACAACTCAAAACTTTAACGCTACAACATTAACGGATGCAGCAACAGTTGCTTGGGATGCAAGTATAAACCAAGTTACGCAAGTGACTTTAGGTGGAGACAGAGCTTTTGGCGCACCTACTAATCAAGTAGACGGTGCATGTTATGCTTTAAGAGTCGTGCAAGATGGAACAGGTTCAAGAATACCAACATGGAACACTGTTTTTAAATGGTCTAGTGCGACAGCACCAACTCTAACAACAACAGCATCAGCAATAGACATATTCGTGTTCCTTTCAAATGGAACAAATATGTATGAAATTGGTCGTTCATTAAACGTAGGATAATAACATGAGTTCATTATTAGGATTAGGTGGAAATATACCATCGGCTGCTGCTGCTGGTTTTTATACACATCAGATTGCCAATAGTTGTAGATTTGATGTAGGATCAAGTTCTAATTTATCTTTAGCTAGTGCTAGTACTAGTGGTAATAATGATTATTGGACTTTTAGTTTTTGGTGGAAATCAAATCCTATATCAACTGACCAAACTTTTTTAGGAGCAGGTGATGGTACTGGTAATAGTGATAATTATTTAGAATTAAGATTAAGAACTACTACTGATAATACAATAAGAAGTGCTTCTACAGATGCAAATGTTTTTACTACAACTGCTATGTTTAGAGATCCATCTGCATGGTCACATGGATTATGGAATAATAATAATGGTACATCTACTTTCTATATAAATGGTACTCAAGTAGCAACTGGTTCTTTAGATGGAGGAGCTGGCTCTGCAATCAATTCTAAAGATATGACTATAGGAAAATACACATTAGGTACTAGTCAATATTATGGTGGATATTTAGCAGAAGTAATGATGGTAAGTGCAGATTCATCAGCAGCAGTATTAACACCTACTTCTTTTACGGAAACTAAAAATGGTGTGTTTATACCAAAAGATATAAGTGGTTTATCTAATCAAGATTTTTATTTAAAGTTTGAAAATTCAGCAGACCTTGGAAATGATTCAAGTGGTAACAACAGAGACTGGACTTCTAATGGATTAGCAGCAGAAGATCAAATGCTGGACTCTCCAACTTTTGATAGTGATACTAATGGTGGTAATTTTGCTACTCTTAATCCTTTAGTTGCAATAAGTGGAGTAACATTTAGTGAAGGTAATTTAAAAGAAGCAGATGATAATAGTGGTTGGCAAGCAATGTGGTCTACTATGGCTGTACCTTCTGGTAAATATTATTTTGAAGCAGAATTTACAGAAGGAAGTCGTGATAGAGGATATATAGGAGTAGCACAATCTATAGATTTAGCTACATATCAAGATAGTTATTATGCAGGGCAAACAAATAATTCAGCAGGATGGTATAGTGCTAATGGTTCTGTATATATAAATGCTAGTACAACTGGATCTACTTTAAATACTTATACAACTGGTGATATAGTGGGTTGTGCTATAGATATTGATAATGGTTATGTATATTTTTCTAAAAATGGTACATGGGAAGATTCTGGTGATCCTACTTCTGGTGCTACTGGTACAGGTGGTTTTAGTTTATCAGCTTCAACTTCAGGAGATTCTTGGCATTTAATTGTTTCTGGTTGGGGTTCTGAATTTATAGTAAATTATGGACAAGACCCAAGTTTTGCAGGATCAATTACTGCAGGTACTGCAGCACCAGATAATGGATTAGGATTATTTAAATATGATGTACCAGCAGGATATAAAGCTCTTTGTTCTGGTAACCTCCCAACTCCAGCAGCAGATCCAGCAGATGATGATGGTCCCGGAAAATATTTTAATGCAGTTATCTATACAGGAACAGGAAGTTCACAAGGAATAACAGGAGTTGGTTTTCAACCTGATGTAGTATTAATTAAAAATAGAGGTGAAACTGATGCTTGGAATCATCAAAATGATGTTTTAGGAGTAGGAAAAACTCAAGCTTGGAATTCAGATGCAGCAGTTGCTTCTGAAACAGATTGTATAGATTCTTTTGATAGTGATGGTTTTACAGTAGATACTAATCATAAAGTTAATGCAAGTTCTGAAACATATGTAGCTTATTGTTGGAAAGAATCAGCAGATGCTGGATTTGATATTTATACATATTCTGGCACAGGTTCACAAGTTACAGTTTCACACGATTTAGGAGTAGCACCTGATCTAATATTGAATTTTTTAAATGTTGGAGCTGCTTGGGATTCTACAGCATATTGGAATACACCATTTATGGGTACTGCAAAAGGAGTTTTTATGCCCTTATATAATGCAGCTCAAACTACTACTTATGTAGATAGTACAAGTACTACTAATTTTGTAACGACTAATATGTCTACTTCTGGTAGAACTTATTTTGGATATACAATAGCTAATAAAGAAGGATTAGTTAGAGTTGGTCAATATACAGGAAATGGAGATGCAAATGGTACATTTGTCTATACTGGATTCAAACCAGCTTTCATTCTGTGCAAAAGAGCAGATAGTGCAAGTTTTGGTAATTGGAGAGTAATGGATGATGCTAGAGATCCTGATAATGTTGGTGATAAATCATTACTTCCAAACAGCACTTCTGCAGCAGAAACTGGTTCAGATAATTATGTAGACCTGTTAAGTAATGGTTTTAAATTAAGAAATACTCAAAATTGGAATAGTTCTGGAACTTATGTATTTTTAGCTATAGCACATAACCCATTTAAATATGCTACAGCAAGATAAAGGAGAAATAAATGACAACTTACATTTTACCGAATAAACAAAAAATCCACTCAGGAAAAGGATTTACTTATAAAGATTATCAATATCCCAATAATTGGCGAATGATGGATACTATTGTTAATAAATTGAAGGCAAAAGAAATTGTTCAAATTGTTCAAGAAGCAGGAAAAGACGGTAGACTTTATTATAATACTTGGGATGCTAAAGGAAAATGGACAGGTTTTGAAAAAGCTTTAGAGGACAAACCTGCTTTAGATGACGATAAAAAACCGATAATAGATACAAGAACAAATAAACCTTTAATCAATAGAGGTTTAAAAAGTCAGTTAATAGATAAAATAAAACATTTACAAAAAACCACATTAACTTTGACGGATCATTGGTATATCAGAAAAGCTGATACTGGTGAAGAAGTTCCAGCAAATGCTCAAAAATGGAGAGACCATATCAGAAGTCAAGCTACTAAAATGGAAGAAGCTGTAAAAAAATGTAAATCAATAACAGATATAAAAAACTTATATTGTAGAGTTGAGGTGGACGATAAAGGCAATAAAACAGCTTTAGGCATTTTATTTGATTGGGGTGAATTAGAGGAATGAGATTACTTGTTTGGATTATTGTAATCTTCTTTATATTTGTAATTTTTATTAAACAACAATCTTCAGCAAATCCCTGTATGCCCTTATCTCATTTTGAAAATATTTTAGCGAGTGTGGATCAAGTTATGGTTTGGAGAGGTATATCTAAAGACCAAAAAATTCTCAATCATCTCTATATGGATGAACAAGGAAGATGGAGTGTATTAAGAATTGATATCTATAAGAATAGTTGTTTAGCGGGATCAGGAAACTTTTCGGAACTCAGAAAAGGACAATATGGAAAGAAGTTGAACCATGAAAGCAAATGATATAGCAGCCGAATTAAATATACATTTAAAGGAATGTTCATTGCGATCAAAACACGTTGAAAAAGAACTTAATCAATTAACTTTTCGAGTGAGACGATTAGAACATCTTATCATGGGTTCTACTTTTTGTTTGCTAATATCTATTCTTGCACTGTTCGTTAAAGGATAATCTTATATTAAGTTTACTTATTGGTAGGGCAGGTGAGTTTTTAACTGCTTACCATTTAGAATTATTTGGTCATTCACCACGCATCGTTGGTGGTGAGGACTTTGATATTATTGCGATAGATAAAAAGAATTTAATACGAGTACAAGTAAAAACAAGAGATCAAGTTGAACCGAAAAGAAAAACGTATACCTATACTTGTGTAAAAAGTGGACAGAGATTATCTCTTAAAAATGCTGATATTTTTGCTCTCGTTTGTCTACCACTAGAGAAGATTATTTTTAAAGTAGCTGAAGATATTCGAAAAACAAAAACAATAAGAATTCCACCAGAAGATTTCTTACTACAAACAAATTTGGAAAGTTGGCAAATGTGTTTAGGAAGGATCAGTCATAATGAATTGGAATGATTACGAATATTTTACAGAAGAAGAATTTCGGTGTTCAGCAACGGATCGTTGTGTCATGGAGAAATACTTCATGGATCGGTTAACAATGTTACGGATCGACTATGATAGACCGATGGTTATATCAAGTGGTTATCGAGATCACACACATCCGGTTGAAGCTAATAAGTTGAAAGGTGGTTCACACACCGAAGGGATAGCCTGCGATGTTAGATGCAATGCAGGTATAGATAGTTATGATTTGGTGCAGCTTGCATTCAAACATAACTTCAGTGGAGTAGGGGTTTGTCAAAAAGAAGGCAAATCCCGTTTTATTCACCTCGACTTGAGACCAAGAGTCGCAATTTGGAGTTATTAAACATGGTAAATATGATAATGAGACGTTTTAAAGAACCAAGTAGCTGGGCTGGCTTTTCTGCTATTGCTGTTGCGTTTGGTATGTCTACTGATCTTTGGAATCAGATCGTTCTAGTCTTAGCTGGATTATGTGGGTTACTAGCAATGGTAATGAAAGATCCAGCTCACGATGCAGACGATTAATGTTTAGTTGGTTTAATTGGATTAAACCATTGGTCGATCTGGTCAATAAATTGTACATGGCTAGATTGACTAAAAAATCTCAAAAATATGACGATATGAAAAAGGTATTGGATGATGTTGGATTGGCTGAAAAAGTTGAACGTGATAATGCTTTGCGTAGTCGTGTTGAGCATCGCAGGCGGTTGCGTGAAAAATGGAAACGGGATTACGAATAATTATTGTTTAATAGCAAAACCGATCTATATAACTTCAGCCGATGTTTTATCTGATGCAACGGTTATTCAACTCTTAAACCACAATGAAAAATGGGAAGCACTTTGCAATCCGTAAATAATGGAGAAATTATGAAAAACGAATGTAAATGTAATGGAAATTGTCTATGCGGCAAGCATCCCTGTTTGGCAGAAGATGCTGCTTGTATCTGTAAAGAAAGAGGACAAAGTTATCCAAAAATTTATTGTCAGGGATTAAACACTACTTACGAAGCGATTAGTGATGATTAAGTGTACAATGCTAAAATAGACTATTTTATAAAACATTGTACACTATGCGTTTTTGTACAATAAAACAGGGGAAAAATCGCAGAAAACAGCCATTCCTAATGGCGGTGAGGGTGGTCGATTTTCTCTTTTAACTTATTGTTTTTAAACGATTTTTCCCAAAAAACATTGTACATCATTGTACACTTTTATTTAGCTTTTAAAGAAGCAATATCTTTTAAAAGATCGCTTCCAACTTCTGCTTCTTCGTATTGATGTTTAGGATTATAATGTAAATATATTTTTTCTGTTATTTTATAATCCGAATGACCTGCTACTTTAGCAATCTTTTCAATAGGCACTTCTGCTTTCGCAAGTCTAGTTAAAGCAAAATGTCTTAAGCTATGAAAACACAATCTTTCATGTCGAGGAACATTTTCATTATATAATCCTGCATTTCTTCTGGCTCTATTAAACAACTGCCAAAGAATAACAGCACTTAACTGTTTTCCGTTATGCTCAACTATAAACATTGTTTTTCTTTTACGTTTTGCTTGCTCAAGGAAAGGTATTAAAAGTTGCGGAACTTTATTAATAGCACGACCTTTTCTTTTTCCGCCTAAATCTGGGTTATTAAAATCAATAACACCGTCATTATACCTATTCCATGTTGCATCACATACAGCAGCAGAACGAGTTGCAAGAGTAGATGCTATTAAAACCGCTAAAGTTAATCCTTCAGAGATTTTATTACACTCCGCAACCAGCTTATTAAAATCTTCTTCCTTTAATAAATATGTTCGTTTATTTTTTACACCTATAGGTCGTATTTTTATTGGTGCGGAAGAAATTTTTACAACTGGTTTTGGTAGATTAGTTTCTTTATCAATAGGGTCAAAAGCATAATTTAATGCACTTAATAAATCAGCCAAATCTCTATCAATAGTTTGCATAGATGCTGTTTTACTTCTTATATCTCTATATTCTTGTATATAGATATAACCCTCTCTTTTAGCAAACAGTTCTACATCCTTATTACCAAAGTAAGATCTCATTGCTTTGATTCTAGCTTCGGCTCTTCTAACGTCACTTCCTCGTTTTCTACAATATTCTATCCAGTCATTTAAAATATCGTTAACGGTAAAAGTGCCGTTTTGTCTTGCGGTATCAAGTATATCTACATATTGATCTATTTTTGCTTTCGCTTGTTCAAGATCCTTTGTAAATAAGCTTTTTCTTTCTGATCCATCAGTTCCAACTTCTCTACCATAGTAGGTGTCATTCCTTTTGGATATATACCAGTTTCGATATTCGTATGTATCGTCTGATTTTCGCATATTTCTTTTCCTTTTTCATATGCTTCTATTAAATTTAATTGGAAACGAATTGTCTTTCCAACCCGAAAATGCGGCAATCCATTTAAAGTATTATAGATTGTCTGTTTATTAACTTGCCAACGCTCAGCTAATTCCTTCAAAGTTAGTACTTTTCTTTCCATCTGTTAATCCATCTTTACATTCTCCCATTTTAATTAATCCTCATTTATTAGTATTTGTTAGCTGATATTATAGAATGTCCACGACCACTTAAGCAATCATCTACCATATTGGCGTAATCACTTTTAGGTTGCAGAGGATACCAAGAATACCATCCACCTACATCTAACACGAGTTTCTCACATTCCATAACGTCTCTTTGGAATAGGGAAGCATCTTCAGACACACGCAGATCAGCTACCGGTTTGTAGGAACTACATCCTGCAAGCATCAGCAACACACATACTATTATGCTAACTCCTTTCATGTTTATCACCTCACGTTTCTATGATTGGAGTTGGTTTAGGTATATATTGACGCATAACACTCATAGATCTTGGTCTTAGGGATTTGAAATTATTTTTTATTTCGGCAAGATCCCATTCGTATTCATCTATTAGCCCTGCATCAACACAATCTTCTCTAAGACGAGAAGCAGAAAAAGTATCAATCTTCATTCTTTCTGCTATTTCCACCACCGAACACATTCTCTGTTCAGCAACGCAAATTTCTTCAACAGTTTTTTCAAACTGCTTCATTTCCTTATACCTTTCTGGAGTTATTCTGTTCTCTGAATCTGGGTTATAATACATTTATACCTCCACTATGCTAGTTGGTATCGTGTAGCCAGTCGGCTTCAGAGAACCATGACGACCTAATCTAAACTCTATTAGACCTGCTGATACACACCTCTCTTTAAGGCGGTAAGCAGTCGATGTATCAATATTCATTCTTTGTGCTATTTCCATTACCGAGCAGGTTCTTTCTTCAGTAGTACAAATATCGATACAAACTTGTTGAAAGGTTCTCATTTGTTTAGTGATAATGGGGTGACCTTTATCATTACCCCACTTTTTCTGGTATTCTAAGACTTTGTTTGCAGTTGCCTTATCTATTAAGGCTTCAGCTGCTTTGTTTATTATATCCATTTTATTCTCCGTCAGTTGGATTAGTTTTTGTCCCATCTTTCTTTGTTTCAATCCTCTTTGCTGATTCTTGACACACTGGACAATTATGAGTTCGTTTCATTCTCTCTATTGTTGATCTCCATGTATGTCCTTTAGAACACTCCCATTTTATAACATGGCGACCCCCCCCCCCCCCACAGCTTTGTTGCCCTTCCATGAGTACGTATAGTCCATCTCATTAGCTATGAGACGTGCATCTTCTTCCATTTGTTTTGTTCTTTGTTGTCTCACTTCCTGCTGCATCTCTCTTAATTTACTCGTATAGATCTTTGTTGCTTTGTTTTGCCATTTATCGCCTTGCTCCAGTTGCATTTGGCAATGCGAATTATAAGCAATTTTCCACTCAGTAAGGAGATCATCCCAAGCTTCTTCAGCTTTTTGTAGATGTTTTATCTTAATTCCTATATTGCGGATTGTACGTTTAGGTAAATCGACTTCATGTTGTCTAAGAAAATTATTCATATCACTTATTTGCTCAGCTAAACTATCCAACATAACGTAAGGCTCTGAATTTTTTAATGCTAAGAGTCCATCAAAAAAATTTTTAGCGGTGTAGTGGGTGTTGGCTAATAATTCGTCTAAAATATGATTAAAATTTTCTATACCTGTTACTTTGTCAGCCTCTTTTGATGCTGATTGCATGTCTAAGATTCCCGCATACCGTATTCCAGAAAAAGTTTCATATTGCTGTTCAACATCGCTAACCCATAGAGCAGCATCAGACGTTTCTTCCTTTCTTAGAGCATCTATTAATGCTTGTTGTTTGTTAAAAACAGGTTCAAGCAAATATTGTACTCGGTATATAAAATCGATAGCTTTTAAAGGAAACACAATCGTATAATTAAATGGCATCAAAGTTAAAAGTAGGGTCAGTTCTTGATAGTCTCTGTCATCCATAAAAGCGGTATCAGGTTCTCCATCCACAAACTCAAGGAAACCATAAAAGTTGTTGTGGTGACGCAAATGACTATTACTAATCAAACGACCAGTGCGATCAGGTAACTTATTTTTATCCTGTATCAGTTCTTTTACCTGTTCAAGGTAATGAGGAAAATGAGCAGTCCAGTCATCTTCCACACGCAAATAAACTTGCTTTCTATGGCATAGGGTAGGAGAGGTCTCAGTTTTTTTCATTATAGGTTTTAGTGCAAGTAAGCTTTGGTCTCTAGACTCTCCATGTTGGTCTAAACATATATGTGAACCTTTAATAATCTTAGAATGTTCAAAAGCAAGGGTAGATGGATCTTTTGGATTGAGGGGTACTCCAATACCATCTTTAATCAACGCAACCACAGTCACGTCTGCTATTTTTGATGATTCTTCTTTCACTTTCACAAAATTCACAAAATCACTATTAGATCGTATTGCGTACCTAATTTTTTCACTAAAATTAACAAAATTATTATTTAACTGGCGATAGAGTGTCGAAAAGTGAAGCTTTCCACCATTTGGTAAAGAACACTCATCACAGAATCTTGGAAGAGCAATCCCTTTCATTTTTAGGTATTCATTTATATATTCTTTGGTTTTTTTATCTTCTGGATTTTCCATCTTAAATTCCCTCTTTATTCCCACATTATTGTCTTAGCTTTTGAGGAAGCATTTCGTTATATTTACATGAAAGAGAAAAAAACGCAAACTAAAAAAGATAATAAGAAATTAGTCAGTAATGATATATAAAATTCAACCAAATAAAGAAATTAAAAAAGAACACAAATGCACCTGCGGCTTAAAATTTGAAGCAGGGGAAGCACCTAAAAAATCTCTTAATTATAAATGTTCAGATTGCGGTCAACAATTTTGGATGGCTACCACTGACAACTCATTTCGTGTTGGGATCAGAAAGGTATTCTAATGGGTGAAGTTATTAAACTCCATGATACTAAAAACATTACAATTTTAGCACTAGATCAAGGCACAACTACGGGTTGGGCTTATGGAGTGAAAGATTCAGAGTTTGGCTCTAAAACCTTTAATGATGAAATAAATGTTCAACGTTGGATTTCTTATTGTAAATGGCTAGATCAAAAAGTTAAGAGTGTTGCACCATTAGCTCTCGTTACAGAGAAACCTTTTTTTCGTGGAAGAAGTTCAGATTATCTCGTTGCTTTTGCCAACATGAGTAAAGTCGTAGCTCATAAAAACGAGGTTGCACATCTTGAAGTGCATGGAATGACTATTAAACGTCATGCAGGAGTTTCAAAAGGCAAGTTAATTAAACAAGCATTGGCTAAAGGTTGGAATGTAAAGAATGACCATGAAGCGGATGCTTTATTCTTATTAGATTTTGTTAGAAAAAATGGAGAAATATCTTATGGAAATTAATAAACAGCGATTTAACACCACTAGAGAATGGATTTTAAATGAAGCAGAAAAAAAAGTCTTAGGCAATGAATATGGAGTTCCAAATAAATTCTTTGACTCTTTTGCAAAACTTTTTAACTGGAGATTTGGATTAGACCTAACAGCATCTCAAGCTAGTGAAATTCTTCTTTTAATGAAAATAGCACGTTTGAAGTCCGATCCCACAAATGCAGACACTCATATTGATATAGCAGGTTACGCCAGTTGTTTGGCTGAGGTGAAAGGTATTAAAGAAAAATGACTCCATGGAAAATACATAAAGTGAGCCATTTATCACCATCACAAATTAATAGTATTAGGGAATGTGCTAATCATTGGATTTTACAAAGACTGGCTAATGTTATGCCACCTTTCCAAGGTAATGCAGCCACAAATAGAGGTAATGCTGTTGAAGCAGCTATCACAAAAAAGATATTTAATGAAAATAAATCTGATGAGGAATGTATAGAAGCTGGATTAAAATCTTTTGATGCAAACATGGCATTAATTCCTGATGAGAATAGGGAGAAGGAACGAGAAAATATTCCACTAATGTACCAGCAGCTGAAGCAGCCATTGTTGGACTATGGAACTCCTTTAAAAGCTAATAATCCAAGAAACCAACATGGCATAAGTCTACAGTTAAATAAGTTACCTCTAATAAAAGGGTATTTAGACTTTTATTACCAGCATATGGATACCATTGTTGATATTAAGACTACAACTCGACTTCCTTCCGGCATAACTCCTTCCCATGCAATACAAGGTGCTGTTTATGCAAAAGCAACAGGTTATAGAGTTGTATTTGCTTATGTAACTCCAAAGAAATTTGCCTTTTATGAATTAGAAAATATTGATAATTGGCTCAACGAAATTCGTGGAACATTGTCACGAATTGAAAAGCTGCTGTCGCTGTCTAATGATCCGATGGAAGTAGCTCAATATATAATTCCCAATTACTCATCATGGTCATGGAAAGACAAACAAGTCCGAGAAATTGGGAAAAAATACAATGGATATTAAACATTAAATAGAAGGTAAAATATTATGTTAAATCTAGGTATAAATGATAGTGGGAATTACAACCCATATCTTAAATTCAACGCAAAAGACGGAACGCTGTCTAAAAGAGTAGATGGTGAAGATCAATTTATTGAACCTACTGAATTTTCAGGTTTGATGGATTTTAACAGGATTAAAACAGGACAATTCGATTTTCAAACTTCTCCACCTGTAAAGATTTATGATGAAGCTTTAGATAAACCACAAGCGGATATTGGTGGCGGCTTTAAACGTGGATTTTGTGTGTTGGTACATTCTCCTGATGTAATGGGTGGCACATTTGAATTTAGTTCTACTTCAGCATATGTCAAAAGAGCTATAGGTGCTTTATATGCTGAATGGGAAAACAAAAAGACTTCTGAACTTCCTGTTGTAAAAATGAGAAGCATAAAAGAAGAAAAATCATCTCATGGAAAGGTGTATGTTCCAGACTTTTATATTGATGGTTATTTTGCATCTCCACCAGAACTCCTTGAAATAGAGATTGATTTACCTGCTCAAGAACCACAGGCAACTCCCATTCCTAATGGTTCAGGTGCGGTAAGTCAGCAATCAAGTGGGGTTAATACTCCTCTACCTCATACGGTTGCACCCCAACCTAGTGAACAAAATTCTACTAAAAAGAATTTTTAACGGGTTGGCACGCAAAGTTTCTTCCTTTCGTTGCGTGAAAAAATAGTCTGAGGGTAGGTTTTTGGTTCCTCCCGTTTCCTACCCTTAGACTTTAAAAAACTGGAACATACATGAAGCCGAATGCAGACATCATTTATGAATCTTTTAACACTCTTTATAAGGATATTAATTCCGAGGGTTTGTTAGAAATATCTGCTACTAATAAAAAGGGATCTCCTATTATATCAAATTTATTTCAGTTAAACGAGTTGGAGCAGGCAACAGATTATGCTGTTGCACAAAATGAAAAAGAGTTTGTGAATACATATTTTGGAGTTGCTTTAAGAAATCCAGATACAAATAGATTAAAGAGATCTAAAGATGCTGATGTTATGGAATGCTATCATCTCTTTTTAGATTTAGATGATGATGGTGCTATAGAAAAAGCTAAAAAGATTTATACATCAAATGATTTAAAACCGGCATTAACCTGTACGACTGGAACAATACCTTATTTGAGAGGGCAAACGTATTGGTATTTAGAAGAACCTATAAAAGATAAAGAATTATTCAAACAATGTAATTCAGTGTTAGCCAATACTTTAGGTGGTGATCCTAGTATAACGAATATCTCTCGTTTAATGCGTGTGGCTGGAAGTATAGCTTGGGGTATTAAAAAGGGTAGGGAACATGAGCTGACACAATTAAATTATTATCCTGAAAGACATAGACTTATAACACCTGATGAAATTCTGAGAAAATTTAAAGAACCTGATAAAAAAAATATTGTTTCAACCCTTAATCCCATATCAAACAGCTTAAACATCGATAAGACGCTTCAGAATGTACGAGATGGTGCTTGGCATACTAATGTGAGGGATGTAGTCGCTTCGATGGTTTCTCGGCAATATACAGACGATGAAATTAAAAAACACCTCAAAGATTATTGTAATGAGGGTGAAAATGATCCTGATTTATTAAAATTAATCAATTCTGCTAGAGAAAAATTTAATGTTCCAGAGTCAGCTATTGGTGAATTATTAAAGCTGGATGATGATATTTATGAAACAGATAGTGAGCCAATTAAAGCTAAAGACCTTAATTTAAATGAAGTACCTGAACGAGAGTGGTTGATGCAGGACTGGATTCCATCACATTCTGTTACTTCTTTATATGGAGATGGTGGTGTTGGAAAAACATTATTAGCACAAGAATTAGCTATTGCAGTTGCTACTAAAAGGAAATTTGCAGGGTTAGACGTTGAACATGGAAAGGTATTAGGTGTTTTTTGTGAAGATGATATTGACGAATTACATTTAAGACAATCTAAACTAGAAAAGTATTTTGATACGTTACCGTTAAGAATTGGTATAGAGAACTTCTATCTATGGGCAAGAGTTGGTTTTGATAATCTCTTGGTCAATTATGTTATGGGTAAGCCGCAAACAACTAAATTTTATGAACGATTAAATCAAGTAGTTTCAAAGATTAAGCCAAAACTATTAATATTAGATACAGCTTCGGATTTGTTTGGCGGCAATGAGATTGATAGGACACAAGTTAATTACTTTGTAAAGGCTATTTTAGGTTCTTTTTGTGTAAAGCATAAAGTTACGGTACTGCTTCTGGCACACCCATCACAAACAGGAAGAAATACTGGTACAGGTGAAGCAGGTTCTACTGCATGGAATAATGCTGTTCGTTCTAGGTTATACTTGCAACGTGTTAAAGATGGTGAAGAATTTGAACGTGTCTTAACTCGTAAAAAAGCTAATTATGCTACTGCTTCCGAAGAAGATAAGCTTGATTTCTTCTTTGTGGAGGGAGCTTTATTAACATCTCCCGAACTACCAGAAGAATATGTTCATTTAGCGGATAATGAATTACTGGCTGATAGAATAGAAGAAATAGTTGATGTAGCTGAACAAGACCGTAATGCATTTCAATATGGCTATAATGGTCTCACTTTACTTAATGGAGTGATGGATCATTTAAAAGTCCACTATGAAAAAGTTAGTAGAAGTCGTGTAAAAAATATCATCGATGGATTGTTCTCCGATGGTCGTATTAAGAAGAAAAATGATAAAGGAAAACGATGGATTGGTGTACCAAAATGATAACATACAAGTGTTTCTCTAAGTGTTGGTATGTGTTGGTGATTTTTAATGTGTTGGGAGAAAACCCTTATCCATCAACGATTACAGCCAAACCAACACATACTAAAAATGCTAAGTGTTGGTTGTGTTGGTTTCACTGTTTTGACCTACCTCAAACCCTTACTGATAAACGATTACAGACTACCAACACATTTACCAACACATTCACTCTCTATAGAGAGAGAAAGATGTGTTGTCTTTCTCTCTATAGAGGATTTGAAACATGAAACATTTAGCAGCATTTAAAAATAAGAAAGTTGAAAACAAAACACCTAGCATTGTGCATCGCATCCAAGCTATGGAAATTGCTATGAATACAAAATGGGGTTATCGGCAATTACATAATCTGGTGAATGAAGATTTACGCTATAGATTTAAAGACCAAGATAAGTTGTTTTGGAACTCTTACTTTAAGGGTGAGGGAAATGTTGATGAGGAAGGTGAAAGTTTATTACGTGGGTATAAAGCATTAGATGAATATGCGGAATCTATTAAAGCTCCAAAAGTACAAAAGAATATGGTTGAGGGGTTATTAGATAATGGTGAAGTGTTTTGTGTGATTGCTGATGGAGTAGCGGAAGATCGCTATCCAAAACAAATTACCTTAACGGTAAAAGAAGTTGGAGAGATATTATCGAAGTTAAGTAAACCAGTGCTTGATTTAAAAAGGGAACTATATGGCAGCAGGATTGTTGAAATAAGAGATATAGAAGAAGAAGGCGATTATAATGACCTCCCATTCTAAAAAACATGAACCATTTGAAGTACCAAACCAGTTCGCTATTCAACATGGAAATTATAAATTAGAGGAAACAATTAAAGCGGGGGTAAGGCGGGCAAGGAATAAGAATGTTTTAGTTTTGGATACTTATCTTTCAAAAGAACAAATTACTCAAAATCAATTTGATGCAGGCATTACATTATATTCATTGTGGTTAAGAGCTGGAGGTACGCAAAGAACAATCATAAGTTACGAAAAGGTTCGATATGGAAGAATTGATGATTTAAATGAAAAAAATATATCAGCTAAAAAAAGAATGAATGAAGCATTTAAAATAACAGGAGACCAGTTATCAAGATGTTTATTTGCTGTTTGTTGTATGGGTGAATATGCAAGTGACTGGGCTAATAATAATGATTTATCTAAACGTAGTGGGATTGATGTTCTTAGACTTGGTTTAAATGAGTTATGCAATATCTGGAGAATATAAAATTCCCACATTATTATCATTGAACGACTGACAGTGAGAGTTTACCATATCGTCATAATCTATTTCTTGTGAGTATTCCAAAATGATTTCCATAGATGTTCGGGACAATATTAAAAGTGTTTCGAAGAATTTAAATTTCTTAGCTAGAAAACAATTACCTAAAGCAACTTCAATGGCACTTAATAAAACCGCTACATCATTACGAGGTTTTACAGTGCGTGAAGGGAAGAAAGCTATGGGAGCTTCTGATATTAAATCAAAAGAAGTACGAGCTAAAACTTTTATATTAAAAGCAAACATCAGAAAATTATTTGCTGTTCTAATATTAAGAGGTGGTAAGTATCCACTTGAAAGGTTCAGAGCCAAACAAACTACAGCAGGTGTTACAGCTTCAGCTTATGGAATTAACAGATTATATAAGTCAACCTTTATTCAGAATGTTAAAGGAAAAAGAAATGTATTTAAAAGGACTAGCAAGACAAGATTACCTATCAAGCAATTATGGGGAACTGGATTACTTGATACATTTAAGAAAAGAAAAAGATTTAGAAATTCAGTAATGAGAAAAGCTTCAGTGCAATTTAAGGTTGAGCTAATCAGAGCATTAAAAGCAATAGCTATGAGACCTGCTAAGAGGTAGAGCCACCAAGGGTTTGGGGGGTGCTTTAGGTACTCCC
>Ga0208179_1000678_pt1 | contig 20299 bp, 18 predicted proteins | sample Malvired_Geostar_FD_184238 | JGI IMG/M metagenome (GOLD analysis project Ga0208179, IMG submission 184238) | Marine viral communities from the Global Malaspina Expedition - Malaspina viral metaG DeepMed_Geostar (SPAdes) (version 2) | ecosystem: Environmental > Aquatic > Marine > Oceanic | place... | reverse complement strand
GTCCCAAGACCCTGTCGGCGTTCGGCCTGGGCCTGACCCTTTTCGTGATCACGCTGGTGCTCAACATCGTCGCCCTGCAGATCGTGCAGCGGTATCGGGAACAGTATGACTGACGCGGCCCTGACCCCCGCCCAGGCCGCCAAGGCCCGCGCCCGCGCCCAGGCCGAGGCGCGTCTGAAGCGCCGCTATCGCGCCGAGACGCGATTCCGGTTCTATGGCCGCGCGGCCATCTTCCTGGCCCTGGCCTTCCTTGTGGTGCTGCTGGGCCGGATCGGAACCCAGGGCTACTCGACCTTCGTCGATTACCGCATCAGCCTGCCGGTGGAGATTTCCGCCGACCGTGTCGACATGGCCGACCTGGGCGGTTCGAACTTCAACCTCATGGTCGCCGAGTCCGCACTGGCCGTGCTGGGCGAGGAGGACGACGTCTATGGCGAGGCCTCCAGCGAGATGATGGCCATCCTGTCGGGGGACCTGGGCTTCCAGATCCTCGACCGCCTGCGGGAAGATCCCTCGCTCGTCGGCCAGACCATCACGGTCCATGGCCCGATGAAGGCCAATGCCAGCCTCTACTACAAGGGCCAGATCAGCCGCGACACCGAGGTCGGCGGCCGGCTGCTCAGCGACCGCCAGCTCGACTGGCTGGACGAGCTGCGCCAGCGCGACATGGTCAGCGGCGGCTTCAACTGGACCTTCCTGTCGCGTTCGGACTCCACCGAGCCGGAGCAGGCCGGCGTTCTGGGCGCCGTGGTCGGCTCGGCCATGATGCTGCTGGTCACCGCCCTGCTGGCCGCCCCGATCGGGGTGCTGGCCGCCACCTATCTGGAAGAGTTCGCACCGAAGAACCGGTGGACTGACCTGATCGAGGTGAACATCAACAACCTGGCCGCCGTGCCCTCGATCATCTACGGCCTGCTCGGCCTGGCGGTGTTCATCAACTGGCTGGCCGTGCCGCGCTCCTCGCCCCTGCTGGGGGGCCTGGTGCTGGCGCTCATGGCCCTGCCGACCATCATCATCGCCACCCGCGCCTCGCTTCGCGCCGTGCCGCCTTCGATCCGCGAGGCCGCCCTGGCCGTGGGCGCCTCGCGCACCCAGACGGTCTTCCATCACGTCCTGCCGCTCGCCATGCCCGGCATGATGACCGGCACCATCCTGTCTCTGGCCCACGCCCTGGGCGAGACCGCGCCCCTGCTGATGATCGGCATGGTCTCGTTCGTGCCTGGCGTGCCCGAAACCCTGACCAGCGCGGCCACCGTGCTGCCGGTGCAGATCTTCATCTGGGAAAATGCATCTGAGCGCGCCTTCCATGAGCGCACGGCCGCAGCCATCATCGTGCTGCTGGTCTTCATGGTGTTGATGAACCTCGCCGCGGTTCTGCTCCGCCGGCGTTTCGAACGGCGGTGGTGATCCCCATGTCTTCTCAGTCCCGCCATGCTCCGAGTTCGCCCATGACCCGCCAACGCGACGACGCCCACGCCCAGGGCGTCTCCATGACGACGCCCCGCGCCGGCCAGGCCGGACCCAAGGTCTCGGCCACCGACATCAGCGTCTTCTATGGCGACAAGCAGGCCCTGTTCGACGTCTCCCTGGACATGCCCGACCGGGCGGTGACCGCCCTGATCGGCCCCTCCGGCTGCGGCAAGTCGACCTTCCTGCGCTGCATCAACCGGATGAACGACACCATCCCCGGCGCCCGGGTCGAAGGACGGATCATCCTGGACGATGAGGACATCAACGACCGCGGGGTCGATCCCGTCCTGCTGCGCGCCCGGGTGGGCATGGTCTTCCAGAAGCCCAACCCGTTCCCCAAGAGCATCTTCGAGAACGTCGCCTATGGGCCGCGTATCCACGGCTTCGCCTCTACCAAGGGCGAGCTGGCCGACATCGTGGAATCCTCCCTCAAGCGCGCCGGCCTCTGGGCCGAGGTCGCCGACCGCCTGCAGGCGCCGGGCACGAGCCTGTCGGGCGGCCAGCAGCAGCGTCTGGTCATCGCCCGGGCCATCGCCGTCAGCCCCGAAGTGATCCTGATGGACGAGCCCTGCTCGGCGCTCGACCCCATCGCCACGGCCAAGATCGAAGAGCTGATCGACGACCTGCGCAGCCAGTACTGCATCGTCATCGTCACCCATTCCATGGCCCAGGCCGCGCGGGTCTCCCAGCGCACCGCCTTCTTCCATATGGGCGCGGTGGTTGAAGCCGGCGCCACCGACGAGATCTTCACCAACCCGCGTGACACCCGCACGCAGGACTATATCACCGGCCGCTTCGGCTGACCGGGAGGACGCCGCCATGAACGAACACATCGTCAAGGCCTACGAAGACGAGCTCAACATGCTCACCGCCGAGTGCGCGCGGATGGGCGGGCTGACCGAGGCCGCCGTCGCCGACGCCCTGGAGGCGGTGGTGCGCCGCGACCAGCAGACCGCTGATCTGGTGGTGGGCCGCGATGAACGGCTGGATGTCCTGCAGGCCGATATCGAGCGTAAGGCGATCCGCATGATCGCCCTGCGGCAGCCGCTGGCCAACGACCTGCGCCGCACGGTGGCGGCCATGAAGATCGCCAATAATCTCGAGCGGGTCGGCGACCTGGCCAAGAACATCGCCAAGCGCACCATCGTGATCATCGAGTCCGACCCGATGGTGCCGCTCACCCGTTCGATCGAGCGCATGGGCCGGCTGGTCGTCTCGCGCTTGAAGGAGGTGCTGGACGCCTACACCGCCTCGGACCTCGAGCGGGCGATGACCGTCTGGTCCCGGGACGACGAGGTGGACGAGCACTACAACAGCCTCTTCCGCGAACTGCTGACCTATATGATGGGTGATCCGCGCACGATCACCGCCTGCGCCCATCTGCTGTTCGTGGCCAAGAACCTCGAGCGTATCGGCGACCACGCCACCAACATCGCCGAGATCATCCACTACGAGATCACCGGGGACGAGGCGATCGCCGCCGAGCGTCCCAAGACCGATCCGCTGCAGCGGTAAGCGCGGGAGGACACCCCATGACCCCCAACATCCTGGTCGCCGAGGACGAAGACTCCCTCTCGACCCTCCTCAACTACAATCTCGAAAAAGAGGGCTACGCCGTCGCGGTCGCCGCCGATGGGGAAGAAGCCCTGGTGATGGTCGACGAGAAGATGCCCGACCTGATCCTGCTGGACTGGATGCTGCCCAAGGTCTCGGGCATCGAGGTCTGCCGCCGGCTGCGGGCGCGGTCTGAAACCCGCAACATCCCGATCATCATGCTGACGGCCCGCGGTGAGGAGACCGATCGGATCCGCGGCCTGGACACCGGCGCCGACGACTACATCGTCAAGCCCTTCTCCATGTCGGAGCTCTCGGCCCGCATCCGCGCCGTCCTGCGCCGCCTGCGGCCGGGCCTGGCCGAGGACCGGGTGCGGATCGGCGACCTGGTCATCGACCGCGTCGCCCACCGGGTGAAGCGGAGCGGCAAGGAGATTCACCTCGGCCCGACGGAATTCCGCCTGCTGGACTATCTGATGCAGCATCCCGGCCGGGTGTTTTCCCGCGAGCAGCTGCTGGACGCGGTCTGGGGCTCGGATGTCTATGTGGAGGCCCGCACCGTCGACGTGCATGTGGGCCGCCTGCGCAAGGCGCTGAACCGCGAGGCCTCGGCCGACCCGATCCGCACCGTGCGCTCGGCCGGCTATTCCCTCGACGTCGAGGCCTGACGCCCTCAGCTTGACGCTCAGGGCGAGGCGCGGCAAAGCCCGCCCATGAACATTCTCCTCGTCGGTTCGGGCGGGCGCGAGCATGCGCTGGCCTGGAAGATCGCCCAGTCGCCCCTGCTCACCCGCCTGGTCATGGCGCCGGGAAATCCGGGCATGGCGGCCCTGGGCGAGGTGGTCCCGGTCAAGGCGACCGATGTGGCCGGCCTCGTGGCCCTGGCGCGGGAGATGGCGGCGGACCTGGTGGTGATCGGGCCGGAATCGGCCGTCGAGGCGGGCCTGGCCGATGCGCTCGCCGCCGCCGGCGTTCCCTGTTTCGGGCCGAGCCAGGCGGCGGGCCGGCTTGAATCCTCCAAGGCCTTCACCAAGGCCTTCGCCGAACGCCACGGCCTGCCCACCGGCGCCTATGTGGTCTGTGACGACGCCGCGGCGGCCAAGGCGGCGCTGGACCGGTTCTCGCCCCCCTATGTGATCAAGGCCGACGGGCTGGCGGCGGGCAAGGGCGTGGTGATCGCGCCCACCCGCGCCGAGGCGGAGGCCGCGATCGACGACACCCTGGGTGGCCGCTTCGGGGCCGCCGGCGCGCGGGTGGTGATCGAGGAGTTCCTGGAGGGCGAAATCGGCTCCCTGTTCGCCCTGTGCGACGGGAAAACCAGCCTGGTCTTCGGCCACGCCCAGGATCACAAGCGCGCCTATGACGGCGAAAAGGGGCCCAACACCGGGGGCATGGGGACCTATGCGCCGGCGCCCCTGTTCACGCCCGAGCTGGTGGAGCGGGTGCGCAAGGAACTGGCCGAGCCCACCTTCGCCGCCATCGCCGCCGAGGGCGCGCCCTATCGCGGGGTGCTGTTCGTGGAGTTCATGGCCACCCGCGACGGGCCCCGCCTGGTGGAGTTCAATGTCCGCTTCGGCGATCCCGAATGCCAGGTCCTGATGCTGCGGCTGGAGAGCGACCTGGTTCCCTATCTGACAGCCTGCGCCAGGGGCGAGCTCGACAAGCTCCCGCCGCCGGCCTGGCGCAATGAGGCCGCCGTCTGCGTGGTGATGGCCGCCGAAGGCTATCCCGACGCCCCGGTCGCCGGCGCTGTGATCACCGGCGCCGACCAGGCCTTCGGCGACGGCGTCGTGGTCTTTCATGCCGGCACGTCGAAGGACGCTGATGGAACCTTGCGGGTCGCCGGCGGGCGGGTGCTGAACGTCTGTGCGCTGGGGGCCGATTTCCCGGCCGCGCGGCAGGCGGCCTATGCGGCGGTGGACCAGATCGACATGCCCGGCGGCTTCCATCGCTCCGACATCGGCTGGCGTGCGCTGAACCGCTGACCGGGCTTACCGGGTTCTGAGTTCCAGTACGCCCGGGCGCCGAACGCCTTGCGGCGCCATGCTGCGCCTCGGTAAGGTGGGTTCAAACAAGCGTAAGACTCACGCGCCCAAGCCTTTGAGTAGAGGGGAATCGCCATGGCCGACGCCGCCGAACAACAGCGCGAACAGCTGAACACCGGCACCAAGGAGGTCGCGGAGTCCCACCGGTTCGACGAGGCGCGGCTGGCGGCCTGGATGCAGGCCCATGTGGAAGGCTATGAGGGCCCGCTTGAGGTGCGCCAGTTCAAGGGCGGCCAGTCCAACCCGACCTACCAGCTGGTGACGCCGACCAAGAAGTACGTCATGCGCCGCAAGCCGCCCGGCAAGCTGCTGCCCTCGGCCCATGCGGTGGACCGCGAGTACAAGGTCATCAGCGCCCTCTATCCCACCGGCTTCCCGGTGGCGCGCTCCTATGGCCTGTGCACCGACGACGAGGTCATCGGCACCATGTTCTACGTGATGGACATGGTGGAGGGCCGCATCCTCTGGGACCAGCAGCTGCCCCAGTACACGCCGGAAGAGCGCCGGCCGATCTATATGGCCAAGCTCAAGACCCTGGCCGACCTGCACAACACCGACCATGAGGCCATCGGCCTGGGCGACTACGGCAAGCCCGGCAACTATATGGGCCGGCAGGTGGATCGCTGGACCAAGCAGTACCGCGCCTCGGAAACCGTCAAGCTCGAGGAGATGGAGCGGCTGATCGAATGGCTGCCCCGCACCGTCCCGCCCCAGGAGCGGACCTCCATCGTCCATGGCGACTACCGCCTGGACAATATGGTGCTGCATCCCACCGAGCCGCGGGTGATCGCGGTGCTGGACTGGGAACTGTCCACCCTGGGCGAGCCCCTGGCCGACTTCACCTATCTGCTGATGAACTGGGTCAACGGGACCATCGCCAATATCGAGGATCTCGAGGCGCACGGCGTGCCGTCCATCGACGAGTACGTGGCCGAGTACTGCCGCCTGACCGGCCGTGACGGCCTGCCGGACCTCAACTGGTACTTCGCCTACAACATCTTCCGCCTGGCAGGCATCATCCAGGGCATCGTCGGACGCGTCCGCGACGGCACCGCCAACAGCCCCCAGGCCGCGGCCATGGCCGAACGGGTGCCGCTGCTGGCCAAGGCCGGCTGGAGCTTCGCCCAGAAGGCTGGCGCGACCGCCTAAGAGGCCTGGTTAAAGAGGCTGGCCGATCGCCCTGGACAGCAAGGCGTCCAGGGCGGCCTCGTCCTCGAACTGCGCCTGGACCGGCCAGGCGACCACCCGGGCGCGCCATTCGGGGGGCAGCCGCGCCCAGTCCTTTTCCGTGGTCACCAGCCCGGCGCCGAAGTCCTCGGCCCGCGCAGCCAGCCGGGCCAGGGTGGCGGCGTCATAGGCGAAGTGATCGGGCAGCGCGACGAAGTCGGCCAGCTCGCAGCCCGCCGCCGTCAGGGCGCGCCCCACCTTCCAGGGCTTGCCGACCCCGGCGAAGGCCACCTGCGGCCCTGGCGGCGGGGGCGCCTGGGCCTTCAGCCGGGCGATCAGCACCGGCGTCTGGCCAAACAGGGCCAGGAGTTCAGGATCGGCGGCGGCCAGGTCTTCCGGCAGCATCACGACCACGGCGTCGGCCCGGGCCAGCCCTGCGGCCAGGGGTTCGCGCAGCGGCCCGGCCGGGAAGACCGCCCCGTCGCCGAAGGGCCATTCCCCCTCGCGGGTCTCGCCGTCCACCACGATCAGGGACAGGGCCTTGGCCAGGCTGGGGTTCTGGTGGCCGTCGTCCATGACGATGGCGCCCGCGCCCGCCTGCACCGCGGCGCAGGCGCCCAGGGCCCGGTCCCGGGCGACCCAGATGGGGGCGTCCTGCGCCATCATCAGCGGCTCGTCCCCGACATCGGCGGCGGTGTGCAGACTGGGCTCCACGCGGACGGGTCCGGCCAGCCGCCCCCCATAGCCCCGGGAGAGGCCATGGGCCTCGACGCCGCTGCGCCGCAGGCGGGCGAGGATTTCGCGGGCCACCGGCGTCTTTCCGGTCCCGCCCATGGTGATGTTGCCGACGCAGATCACCGGCGCGCCGGGGGCGCAGGCCTCCGTGCGGGCGATGCGGCGGGCGGTGACGGCGGCCCAGATCCAGGAGATCGGCGTCAGCAGCGCCCGGCTCATGGGCATGGACGACCGGTCGCGCTCACGCACGTACCACCAGCGCGGGGTCGAGAGCTTCATGGGGCGGCCTCGCCTGGCAGCAACGGCGACAGCCGGTCCATGGCCTCATTCAGGGCCGCGCCATGGCGTTGGGCATGGGCCATGGCCGCAGCGCCCATGCGCCGGGCGATGGCCGGATTGTCCAGCAGGCCGGCCAGGTGGCGGGTCAGGGCCGCGCCGTCCGGGGCGCAGAGGGCGGCGACCTCTTCGAACATGGCCTGATAGGTTTCAGCGGCGTTGAACACCGAGGGGCCGGTGACGATGGCCGCGCCCAGCCGGGCGGGCTCCAGGGGATTGTGGCCGCCGACACCCGGCGCATAGCCGCCGCCCATGACCACCACATCGGCCAGGCGGAAGAAGAGGCCAAGCTCGCCCAGGGTGTCGGCCACATAGGCCCCGACCAGGGGCGTGGGCCTGTGGCCTGCGCTGCGCCGGGCGGTGTTGAAGCCGGCGAGGCCCAGGGTCCGGGCCACCTCGGCCCCGCGTTCGGGATGGCGGGGGGCGACGATCAGCAGGGCGCCGGGCTGGTCGGCCATCAGGCCCTGGACCGCCTCGGCGATCAGGGTCTCCTCGCCGGGATGGGTGCTGGCGGCCAGGATCACCGGCCGCCCCTCGGTTTCCCGGCGCAGCAGGTCCAGCTCGGCGGCGTCGCAGGGCAGGGGTGCGCCGACCTGCTTGAGGTTCAGCTGCGGGCCGGTGGTCGCCCCCAGCCCCTGCAGCCGCCCGGCGGTCTCGGCGTCCTGCGGCAGGACCAGGTCGAAGGCCTGCAGCAGGGCCCGCGCCGCCCCCGGCGCACGGCGCCAGCCGAGGGCGCTCTTCTGCGTCATCCGGGCTGAGACCAGGGCCAGGCGGACGCCCCGTTCGGCCGCCGCCATGATCAGGTTCGGCCAGAGCTCGCTCTCCACCAGGATCGCCGTCGCCGGGCGCCAGTGGTCGAGGAAGCCGGCCACCGCCCGGGGGCCGTCCACCGGCGCATACTGATGGATCACGCCGGCGGGCAGGCGCCGCGACAGGAGCTCAGCGGCCGTACGGGTGCCCGAGGTCACCAGCAGGCTCAGGTCCGGCCGGCGTTCCTTGAGCGCCTCCACCAGGGGCAGCAGGGAGACGCTTTCGCCGACGCTCACCCCATGCAGCCAGACGATCTCGCCGGGCGGTCGGGCGCAGCGGGGCTGCCCCAGGCGCTCGTCCAGCCGCTCGGGGTCCTCCTTGCCCCGCCGGGCGCGGGCGCGCAGCAGGCGCGGCGCCAGGGGCTCCAGGGCGGCCAGGGCCAGGCGATAGGCGGCGAGGCCGGGCGAGCGGGGGCGGGGCTTCACACCACCTCGGCCGGATAGAGCCGGCAGTGCGCGCCTTCGCCCGTCTCCACCTGCAAGGTGGCGTGGCCGATGCCGAACCGCCCCTGCAGCCCCTCGCAGGCGGCATGCAGGAAGCCATCGGGGTCGGCGTTGTCGGGACGGGTGAGGTGGACGGTCAGCGCCGTCTCCGTGGTGCTCATGGCCCAGATGTGCAGGTCGTGGATGTCGGTCACCCCGGGCAGGCCGGCGAGCCAGGCGCGGACGGCCTCGACGTCGATTCCCCGGGGGGCGGCGTCCAGGGCCAGGTCGACGGAGTCCCGCAGCAGGCCCCAGGTGCCGAGCAGGATCACCGCCACGATCAGCAGGCTGAGCGCAGGGTCGAGCCAGTAGAGGCTGGTGAGCGCAATGACGCCGGCCCCGATCACCACGGCCAGGGAGACGGCCGCATCGGCGGCCATGTGCAGGAAGGCGCCGCGGATGTTCAGGTCGCCCTTGGCGCCGCCCATAAACATCAGCGCCGTGGCGGTGTTGATCACCACCCCGATGGCCGCGACGATCATCACCGGGGCGGCGGCGACTTCAGCGGGATCGGCGATCCGCCGCACGGCCTCGGAGACGATGGCGCCCACCGCCACCAGCAGCAGGATGGCGTTGGCCAGGGAGGCCAGGATGGTCGCCTTGCGCAGGCCATAGGTCCGGCGCCCGGTGGGCCTGCGCCTGGCCAGGCTGGCGGCGCCCCAGGCCAGCAGCAGGCTCATCACGTCCGACAGGTTGTGGCCGGCGTCCGCCAGCAGGGCGAGGGAGCCGAACCACAGGCCAGCCGCCACCTCGGCGGCGACGAAGCCGGTGTTCAGGATGACGCCGACGGCGAAGGCCCGGCCGAAATCCTTGGGCGCGTGATGATGGTGGCCGCCCAACCCGTGGCTGTGGCTGTGGCTGTGGCTGTGGCTGTGGCCATGACTGTGCCCATGGTCATGGCCATGGTTGTCTTCGTCGTGGTGATGGCCGGGATGGTCGTGCGCCATGGCCCTATGTCTCATCCGCCGCCGTGGCAGGCAACGGCGCGGCGCCCACCAGGGCCTCGGCCCGGCGGGTGGCGGCCGAGAGGCGGGCCGACCAGTCGGCGCAGAGCTCGGCGATCTCCTCGTCCTGGGCCTCGGCCGGCGCATAGAAGGGGCCGTCCCAGACCACCGCCCCGCGCCCGAAGGGGGCGGCCAGCATCACCTTGTCCCAGCTGTCGAGCCGCAGGGACGGCGCCGCCGCCAGGCCCATCAGGAAGACCGGCGCCTGGGTGCGCTTGGCGATCTGCACCGCGCCCGGCGCCACGACCTCATTGGGGCCGCGGGGACCATCGGGGCTGATGATCAGGGCGCCGCCATCGCCGACGAAGCCGAGGGCTTGGCGAAAGCCGGCCACGGCGGCGCGGGCCTTGGCCGAGTCGCCCTTCTTGGCCGACGACATGCGGATCGAGGGAAAGCCCACCCGGTTCAGCGCCTGGGCGACGAACTCCCCGTCCGAGGAGGGGGAGACCAGCACCTGGGTCTTGCCCCGGGGCCACCATTTGGGGGCCGTCGCCAGGGATAGGGGAATGCGCCCATGCCACATCAGGGCCAGCAGACCGGTCTTGTCGGTCAGGAAGGGCTCCAGGCAGGCGTCATCCACATGCCGCCAGCGGACGGTCTTCAGGATCAGCTGCAGATAGGTGGCCAGCAGCCAGCCCAGGACCGCCTGCACGCCCGGGCGCCGGAACAGGTCCTTCACGCCGCGCTCTCCGTCTCCAGGTCCTGGCTCTTGGCCAGCCGGGCATAGAGGCCCTCAGCCTTGACCAGGCTGGCATGGTCGCCGGTCTCCACCACCTGGCCGCGGTCGATCACATAGATGCGGTCGGCGCCGCGCACGGTCGACAGCCGGTGGGCGATGAGCATGGTGGTCCGCCCGGCCATCAGCCGGGTCAGGGCCGCCTGCACCTGGGCTTCGCTCTCGGTGTCCAGGGCGCTGGTGGCCTCGTCCAGCAGCAGGACGGGGGCGTCCTTCAGGAAGGCCCGGGCGATGGCGATCCGCTGACGCTGGCCGCCGGACAGGCGCGCCCCGGCCTCACCCACCAGGGTGGCGTAGCCGGCCGGAAGCTCGGTGATGAAGTCGTGGGCGGCGGCGGCCCGGGCGGCGGCCTCGATCTCGGCCTCGGTGGCGTCTGGCCGCGCATAGGCGATGTTGGCGCGGATGGTGTCGTCGAACAGAAACGGCTCCTGGGTCACCAGGGCGATCTGCTCGCGCAGGGAGGCCAGCGTCAGGTCGCGAACGTCCGTTCCGTCGATGGTCACCTTGCCGGCGGTCACGTCATAGAAGCGCGGGATCAGGTTCAGGATGGTGCTCTTGCCGCCGCCTGAGGGGCCGACCAGGGCGATGGTCTCTCCGCGACAGGCGCTTAGGCTCACCCCGGTCAGCGCCGGCGCCCCCTCGCCATAGGCGAAGCTGACGCCTTCGAAGGCGATGGTCCCCTCGCTGCGCGGCGTCGTGCGCGCGTCCGGGCGCTCGGAAATCTCCGGCTCCACGTCGAGGGCTTCGAACAGCCGCCGGGCGCCGGCCAGGCCCTCGGCGAAGACGGTCTGCAGATTGGCCAGCTGCCGCAGGGACTGGGACGCCATGCCCAGCGCGCCAATGAAGGCCACGAAGGCGCCGACATTCATCGCACCCGTCGCGGCCCGCCAGCCGGCATAGGCCATGACCGCGGCCACGATCAGGGTCATCAGGGTCTCGGTGGCCGGCGCCGCAGCCGCCCGGGCGTTGGCGCCCTTGACCAGGTGGGCCTGACGCCGGGCCACCACCTCGGCCACCCGGGCCTCCTCGAAGGCTTCGCGGTTCTCGATCTTGACGACGCGGACCCCGTCCAGGCTCTCCATGATGGCGGTCGAGAGCGCCGAGGTTTCGGCCATGGCGCCCCGGGCGGCCTTGGTGGTCTTCTTGGAGAACCGCCGCATGATGCCGGTGGCCAGCGGCGCGGCCAGCAGGATGGCGAGCGTCAGGATGGCGTCGTTGGACACCATGACCAGCACCGCCCCGATCACGGTCAGGAAGTGCTGCGTGTAGTTGACCAGGCCCGAGGTGGCCGCCTCGCGGATCAGGCCGGCGTCATAGAGCACCGAGGAGACATAGGCGCCCGAATGCTGGCCCCGCAGGCGGGCGAGGTCGGCCCGCACCAGCTTGCCGAACAGCTGCACCTGCACATCGCCGACGACCCCGTTGCCGATCCGGTTGACCAGGGAGGCCTGGGTCACCTGGGCTGCGCCGCGCAGGATGGCGTAGCCGGCGATGGCCAGGGGGATGGCCCAGATGGCGCCGGGCTTCTGCACCACCAGCAGATCGTTGATCGCCGGCTCCAGGATCTGGACCAGCTTGGCGCTCGAGAAGGCGACGACGATGGCGGCGACCAGCGCCAGGGCGAAGCCCTTCCAGCGCGGCTTCAGATAGACCTGCGCGATGCGGCCGATCAGGACGCGGGCGGGCGTCTGGACAGGCGTCTTGGGCGCCTCCGGTGTGGCCGTGGAACTCATGGTCCTGGCGTCGTCCGTCGCAGCCCGCAAGTCAAGTCAGCCGCAGGGTCCGAGACTTCCGTTGGCCGGCCTGAACGCCTAGTTATGCGGCAAATCGCGGGAGCGCCCCTTGCCCAAATTCGATCTGAGCACGCCCGAGGGCCGCAAGCACGCCCTGCGGGACTATATGTGGAACGACCACGCCTTCCTGCGCCTGCGCTTCCAGAACGCCCACTGGATCAGCGAGGAGCTGGTGCGCACCAACCAGCCCTCGCCCGAGCAGCTGGCCGGGTGGAAGGCGCGGGGAATCAAGACGATCATCAACCTGCGCGGCGGGTTCGACGGCAGTTTCCACGTCCTGGAAAAGGCCGCCTGCGAAGAGCTCGGCCTGACCCTGGTGGACTTCACCATCACCTCGCGCGAAGTCCCCAGCCGCGCCCGGGTGCTGGGGGCGCGGGACCTGTTTGAGTCCATCGAATATCCGGCCCTGATGCACTGCAAGTCCGGCGCGGACCGGGCGGGCATCATGAGCGTCTTCTACATGCACTTCCGCAAGGGCAAGACGATCCGCGAGGCCCTGGGTCAGCTGCACCTGCGCTATCTGCACATGAAGGCCGGCAAGACCGGCGTGCTGGACTACACCTTCGAGCGCTACCTGGCCGAGGGCGAGCCCGCGGGCCTGTCCTTCATCGAATGGGTCGAAAGCCCCGCCTACGATCCCGACGCCATCAAGGCCGATTTCCGTAGTCAGTGGTGGGGGAATTTCTTCACTGAGCGGCTGCTGAAGCGGGAGTAGGGGGCGGGGGCCTCAAGAGGGGACACAAAGGACACGAAGAGGCGCGAAGGGCACGAAGTCGAGACGATGACGTCTCCCCTAACGCACCGTCTCCTTCTCCCGGGGCGCCGACACCTTCTGGGGCCTGGCCTGGGCCTTGGGTTTGGGGAGCAGCCGGAACCGCGACTGGCACCAGGCGAAGTCGACGCCGACATCGATCAGGGCGTCGGAGCGGCCGCAGGGGCAGGCGAAGTCCATCACCGCCCAGACGCGATAGGTCTCCCCGGCCTGCAGGGGCACCGGCCGGCCGTTGACGTGATTTGGGGCCGCATTGACGCACAGAACCAGATCGCCAGGGCCGACTGCGTCGCTCATCGCATCCATCCGCTTCGTCGCCGCAAGTTTAAACCCTTCGCCCCGGAGGACAAAGGCTCGTTTCCGGCGGTCGGCGGCTCGACCCCGTCGTTCAGCCCGCGACGACCGGCGGCTCGTCGATGACAGCCTCGCGCCAGCAGGCCTGGGCCCAGTGGGAGACCTTGGTCATCAACTCCACCATGTTGATGGGCTTGGCGACACAGTCGTCCATCCCGGCCTCGACATAGGTCTGGATCTGGGCCGGCAGCGTATTGGCGGTCAGGGCGATGATGGGCGTGGCGGCGTTCGGCCCCTCCAGGGCGCGGATCCGGCGGGTCGCTGTGATTCCGTCCATGACCGGCATCTGGATGTCCATCAGGATGACATCCCAGTCTCCGGACGTCGCCGCCTCGACGCCGGCCTGCCCATCCGTGGCCGTCTCGCAGACGAAGCCCATGGCCGCGAACATCGCCTGGACCAGGGCGCGGTTGCTCTCGTTGTCGTCGACATAGAGGGCGCGCAGGCTTGCCTCCCCCGGGGCGGCCGTCGGCCGACCTCGGTCTGCGGCGGCGGCGTCTGCGCGGGTCTCGCGAAGCTGGGACTGGATCGGCTGGCCGAGCGGGTCGGCGATCATCTGGTTGACCACCTCCAGCAGGCTGAGCCCGGCGGCGTGAATGCGCCGGGCCTGATCGTTCAGGGCGGCGGGCAGCTCGGCGTCCGCCATCAGCTGGGAAAATCCGATCACCGCGTTCAGGGGGGTGCGCAGTTCGTGCGACATTTCCGTCAGGAATTCCTGCCGGGCCTCGGCCATGCTCGCCTTCTGCTCGGCCGCGCTCCGCGCCATCTCGGCCTCGACCCGCAGGGTCACATCCTGCTCGTCCAGGAGGACGCAGGTGCGGCCCGTCACCGGATCTGGGACCGGACGGGCCTCCATGTGGTGCCATCTGGGGCCGTCGCAGGTATGCACCGCGCGCAGCGCCGCGACGGGCGCCGCGCCCGCCGCCGCCAGCATGGCCACGCCTTCGGCGGGGACCGCGAACCGCGCGACGAAGCTGCCTTCAGCATCGCCATAGGCGCGGAATGCGGCCGGGTTGGAAAACAGGCGAGCGCCGTCCCCGTCGAACAGGCTGATCAGCGTCGAGGCGTGACGCAGGGCCTCGGCGGCCCGCCGTTCCTCGGCCGGGACCTCTTCGACCGTGGCTTCGAACAGGAGCAGGGACTGGCCGGCGCCATCGACCATGGCCGACACCGTGGCCTGGGTCGCCACGGGCCGGCCGTGGGGGAAGAAGGTCCACCGCTCGCTCACGGCCTCGCCGTGGGCCGTCGCCTGCACGAGGCGCCGGATGCGCGCCTTCATGGCCGGGGATCGCGCCGAGAAGTCGCGGGCGGCCAGCGCCTCGAGACTGTCGGCGCCCCAGAGGGCCAGGGCGGCGGGGTTGGCGTAGGGTTTTTGCCCGGTCTGCGGATCATAGAGCCAGACAGGCCGTCGGAGCCTGTCCCAGCCCGTGTCGAAACCTCTTGAAGACATACCCGACCGTCCGTCCAGGAACACAATACCACCGTTCGGCCGATGAGCTGAATTTCTGGTGAAGTTGTCCGGGCCTGACGAAAATTTCCGCCCCCGCCGCCGCGGCTTCCCGGTCCCCCGGCGCCGGAGACGCGCCTGTGTCTGGTGGGCGACAAATGGCGCCGTGACGCTCTGGAATCCCCGTGCCAGGATGCCTTGTCGGCCGTCGCGCCAGAAGGAGCGTGGGCCGGCCAGGGCGTCGGCGGCTTCGCCGATGATCCTGCAGAAATCATAAAAAGCCCGGCGACATGATCGGGCGCGGGAAGGAAACGACGATGCGCCTCGCACACGAGGCGGCGGGGGAGGGGACGACTCTGGTCGGCCCCCCTGTTCCGTCGCGCAACGACGCCGGTCCCTTGAACGGGGCGGCCTATCTGGACTCCTTTGTTCCCCTGCTGGTCGACCTCTATGGGGAAGGCTGGTGCGTCGGCGGCAATCTCTCGGTCCTGTTCAAGGGCGCGGTCCCGGCCGGCGAGATGCTGCGCGCCGAGGCGGCGCCGGGGCGGGAGCGGGCCAGGCTCGAGATGCGCAGCGCGGCCATGGCCCTGATCTGTCAGGGCACGGGCGCCGACCACGCCGACGCCGGCTCGGAACTGTCCCGCCGCCTGCTGACCCAGGAGGCGGCCCCCCGCAGCGCCATCCGCATCCTGGCCGCCTTGAGCGTGGGGGCCGAGGCCCAGAACATCCCCTTGATCGCGCCCCACTCGGCGTCCGGCGGGGCCTTGTCGCCCTCGGCGGTGGTCGCGCTGGCCGCGGCCGCCTGGGCGCCGGCGGTGGGCGCCGCCCAGGCGCAGCAGGGGCAGCTGGGCGGGGTGGAGATCCAGTTCCTGGAGGGGCCTCTGCGCGAAGGCGTCGCCTATCTCGCCCGCACCCGGCTGCACGCCATCACCGAAAGCCCCGAGGCGGAGGCCGCCTGGTTCGATGTGCTGATCGCCGATCCGAAGACCGGCCGGGACCAGGCGCGGGTGACCTTCTGGCTGCGCTTCATGAAGGCCGCCTCGCCGCTCTGGGCCTAGGCCGGGTTCAGCGCCGGCGGATCGCGGCGAAATATTCCCGGTCGAACAGGCGGTAATAGAGCCAGGCCGGCACGCGATCGTAATAGGGCTGTACGTCGGCGATGATCTTCGCCTGGGAGGCGTGGACGTCCAGCAGGTCGCGCTTGGTCTGGGCGACGCTGGCGATGCTCACCGCCAGGTCCGGCGGCGGCAGGCCCTTGGCCGGATCGCGGGGATAGTGCTCGCGGAAGGCCGCCACCAGCCGGCGGGCCAGGCGCACCAGGGCGCCGGGCAGGGTCACCTGATAGAGCAGGCGCGGCCAGGGGCCGTCCTTGGGCGCGGCCTCGAAGACCTCGCGCACCCAGACGCCGGTGCGCACATGGTCGGGATGGCCATAGAAGCCCACCTTCTCGTCGAAGCTGATCAGCACCTGAGGGCGATAGCGGCCGATGGCCTCGGCGATGGCGGCCTTGGGCTTGGCCGGATCGAGCCGGATGAGGCCCCCGTCGGGGAAGTCCAGCACCTCCACGGCCTCGGCGCCCAGCAGGCGGCCGGCGGCCTTGGCCTCGGCCCGTCTGACGCGCGCCAGTTCATCGGGGGCGTAGCCGGTGTCCTGCGCCGCCTCGCCATGGGTGAGATAGAGCAGGATGACCCGCGCGCCCGCCTTGGCCATGCGGGCGAGCGTCCCGGCGCAGGTGATCTCGTCGTCGGGATGGGCCCAGATGGCCAGGACCGTCACCTCGGCGCCGACGCCCGGCAGGATCTGGGCCCTGGGCACCGATTCGTCGTTCAGCTGGCCGCGGGCGAGCAGGAAACCGCCGAGCAGGGCGGTGGGCAGGCCGACCGCGGCGATGGCCCCCCAGGGGATTTTCCGTTCAGCCGCCATAACGCGCCTCCGCCGGTTTGCCGCCGTCCCCGCGGGCGGCGCTCGTGGCCCAGTCCAGGTCGGCCAGATAGTGATCGGCGACGGCCTTGTGAACCGGCGAGAGCATCAGATGCAGGCCGGCGGGCTCGGTGACGGCGCTGGTCACCCAGCCCCGTTCATAGAGCTTCTTCAGCACGGCGAAGGGGTTCACGTCGTCCCGGGTGAAGGCGAGGATGCCGAGCATCGGATCGCCCAGCAGGCGCCAGCCCTGGGCCTGCACGCCGGTTGCGATCACTTGGCGGGCGTCAGTCACCTCGGCGTGCTTCGCACGGTAGCCGTCCACGCCCAGGACATTCATCACCGCCCAGGCCGCCGCGATGGCGCCGCCGGGCCGGGTGCCGGCCAGGGTGGGGGTGACCATCTTGCCCGCCGGCCAGTCGCCGACCTCGAAGATCATGTGGGCGCGCAGATCCTCGCTGCGGAAGAAGACGGTGGAGGCCCCCTTGGCGCAGTAGCCGTACTTGTGCAGGTCCGCCGAGATGGACGAGACGCCCTCGACCTCGAAGTCGAAGGGCGGAATCGGCGCGCCGTTCATCCGCACGAAGGGGGCGATATAGCCGCCGACACAGGCGTCCACATGCAGCCACACGCCGCGGCGCCGGGCGAGCTCGGCCAGGGCCGCGATGGGGTCGATCAGGCCATAGGGAAAGCAGGGGGCCGAGCCGACGATCATGATCGTCTGGCCATCGATAGCCGCCTCCATGGCCGCCGGATCGGCCAGCAGGTCCTTCAGCGGCGTGCGCCGCACCTCGATCTCCATCACCGCGCAGGCCTTGTCGAAGGCGGGATGGGCCGAGCGGGGCAGGACCAGGTTCAGCAGGCCGGTCAGGCTGCGCACCTTGCGGGCGTGGTCGCGGGCCGCCTTGACCGCCATCAGGATGGAGTCGGTGCCGCCGCTGGTCATGTTGCCGACGCAAGACCCATCGCCATGCAAGAGGTCCAGGCCAAAGCCGACCACCTCGGCCTCCATCTGCCTCAGGCTCGGGAAAGCCGCCGGACCCAGGCCGTTCTCCGAGGCGAATCTGGCGTAGGCCTCCTTCTGCACCTGCTCGATCTCGGGTCCGGCGTTGAAGACATAGACCGCCGCCTTGCCGTCGCGCCATTTGACGTCGCCGGCGCCCAGCGTGTCCATGCGGGTGGACACCTCGGCCCAGGGCGTTCCTTGTTCCGGCAGTTCCATCCTGGCCATTTCGCCCTCCCCAGGCGGCGTCGGCCGCTTTGCGGCTCTGATCCTTGTGGCCGGCCAAGGTGGCACAACCGGGCTAGCCTGGAAAAGCCGAAGACTTGACGGCGATCTTCGTCGGGGCCAAGCCGTTCGACCTCGACGGGAGGGGACAACAGATGTCGCAAGGCGCAGAGGTGCTGAAAGCGCCGTCCACCCGCCGCGTGCTGGGCGCAAGCCTGGTGGGCACGGCGGTGGAATTCTACGATTTCTACATTTACGCCACGGCCGCGGCCCTGGTGTTCGGGCCGCTGTTCTTCCCCTCGGCCTCGCCCTCGGCCCAGCTACTGTCGTCCTACGCCACCTTCGCCATCGCCTTCTTCGCCCGGCCCTTGGGCGCGGCGCTGTTTGGCCATTACGGCGACCGGATCGGCCGCAAGTCGACCCTGGTGGCCTCCCTCATGCTGATGGGCGCCTCGACCTTCGCCATCGCCTTCCTGCCCACCTATGCGACCGCCGGCTGGATCGCGCCGGCCCTGCTCTGCCTGCTGCGCTTTGGCCAGGGGCTTGGGCTTGGCGGCGAATGGGGCGGGGCGGCCCTGCTGGCGGTGGAGAATGCGCCGCCGGGCTGGAAGGCGCGCTTTGGCATGTTCCCGCAGCTCGGCGCGCCGGTGGGCTTCATCGCCGCCAACGGCCTCTTCCTGATCCTCGGCCTCTTTCTGACGCCGGAACAGTTCCAGGCCTGGGGCTGGCGGATCCCCTTCCTGCTCAGCGCCGTGCTGGTGGCGGTGGGGCTCTGGGTGCGCCTCAAGCTCACCGAGACGCCGGCCTTCGCCAAGGCCCTGGAGCACGCCCCGCCGCCCAAGACGCCTCTGTTCGAGCTCCTGGCCCGCCATCCCCTGGAGACGCTGGGCGGCACGTTCGCCGTGGTGGCCTGCTTCGCCACCTACTACCTCTCCACCTCGTTTGCGTTGGGCTATGGGGTCACCGCGCTCGGCTATTCCCGGGAAGCCTTCCTGGCCATCCAGCTGGGCGCCATCCTGTTCATGGCGCTGGGCATCGTCATCGCCGGCTACTGGTCCGACGCCACCACGCCGCGGGCCGTGCTCATGTGGGGCTGCGGCATGGTGATCGTCGCAGGCCTGCTGCTGGCGCCGATGCTGGGTTCGGGCTCGCTGGTGCTGGTGTTCGGCTTCCTGTCGCTCAGCCTGTTCTGCATGGGCTTCGTCTATGGGCCGCTTGGCGCCTTCCTGCCGGGCCTGTTCCCCGCGCGGGTCCGCTATACGGGCGCCTCGGTGGCCTTCAATGTGGGCGGCATCCTGGGCGGCGGCCTCGCCCCCCTGGTCGCCCAGCTGCTGGCCGACCGCGGCGGCCTGGTCCCGGTGGGCTTCTATCTGGGCGCCGCGGCCCTGGTCAGCCTGGTGGCGCTCGCCCCCCTGCGCCGGACCGTGGAGGACTAGGTCCTCACCGGAAGGCGTCGACCACCTGGGCGATCCAGGCTTTGACGTGGTCCTTCTTCTCCAGCGGCGTCTTGCCGTGGCGGACGACGATCAGGTCGAGGTCGGGGACCAGCACGGTGTACTGGCCCTCATAGCCGTTGGCGCTGAACGAGCCGGGGCCGGCCAGGTTCAGCCACCAGTGGGCGCCGTAATCGCCCTCGCGCACCGCCGGCTGGGGCGTGGGCGTGCGGGCATAGTCGACCCAGTGGGCCGGCAGCAGCTGGCGGTCCTCCCACCGTCCGCCGCGCAGATAGAGCAGGCCAAAGCGCGCAAAGTCCCGGGCCGTCGCAAAGCAGAAGGACGAGCCGATGAAGGTCCCGGCGGCGTCGAACTTGGGGACCGGGCTCGTCATGCCGAGCGGTTCAAACAGCCGCTGGCGCATGAAGGCCGCGAACCCCGCCCCATCGACGCCCAGAGCCTGGGCCGCGCAGCGGGCGACGATGTTGGTGGTGCCGCTGGCATAGGACCAGAAGGTCCCCGGCGGATGGGCCAGTGGCCGGCTGGCGGCATAGTGGGCCACGTCGGCCTTGCCCGAGCCGAACAGCATCTCGATCACGTCGGAGACGTGGCCGGGTACATAGTCCTCCACGAAGGATAGGCCGCTCGACATGCGCAGGAGCTGGTCCAGGGTGATCGCCGCGCGGGGATCATTCGGCGTCTCCCGCCATTCCGGCACGTCGGCCGGCGCGTGGATATCAATCCTTCCCTCGGCGACCAGAAGCCCCACCAGGGCGTGGGTGATGCTCTTGGCCTTGGACCAGGAGGGATAGGTGGCGTCCGGGCCGAAGCCCTCGCCATAGCGCTCCAGAACGATCCGCCCGCCCTGGACCACCAGCAGGGCGTGGGTCTCGCCCAGCCGCTCGGTGTCCGGGGCGGCGAAGGCCGTGGCCACCAGCGCCTCCAGGGCGGGCCGGTCCGCCTGGCTGGGCAGGTCGCCTTCCGGCCACTGCTGGGTCGGCCAGGGCGTGGCG
>Ga0208179_1000677_pt1 | contig 20313 bp, 16 predicted proteins | sample Malvired_Geostar_FD_184238 | JGI IMG/M metagenome (GOLD analysis project Ga0208179, IMG submission 184238) | Marine viral communities from the Global Malaspina Expedition - Malaspina viral metaG DeepMed_Geostar (SPAdes) (version 2) | ecosystem: Environmental > Aquatic > Marine > Oceanic | place... | reverse complement strand
CGCGGGCCTATCACGGGTTCAACTGGCCGGGCTTCCGCACTCTCTATCTGCGGGAGGTGAAGCGGTTCTGGAAGGTGGGCACCCAGACCCTGGGCGCGCCGGTGGTGACCTCGCTGCTCTATATGATGGTCTTCGTGGTCGCGGTCGGCGGGACGCGGCCGGCGGTGGGCGGGGTGGCCTTCGCCACCTTCATCGCGCCGGGCCTGATCATGATGACCATCCTGAACAACGCCTTCGCCAATTCGTCCTCCAGCCTGCTGCAGGCCAAGGTCAACGGCCTGGTGGGGGACTTCATGACCCCGCCGCTGACCCCGCTGGAGCATGTGGCCGGCTTTGCGCTCGGCGCGGCCACCCGCGGGCTGCTGGTGGGGGCCGTGACCTGGATCGCGGTCCTGCCCTTCGCCGACCTGCCGCTGACCCACCTCTGGGCGGTGCTCTATTTCGCCATGGTCGCGTCGATGATCCTGGGCATGCTGGGCATCATGGCCGGGCTGTGGGCCGAGAAGTTCGACCATATGGCGGCGGTCACCAACTTCATTATCATGCCCATGACCTTCCTGTCGGGGACCTTCTATCTGGTGGACCGCCTGCCCGAGCCGTTCCGCACGGCGAGCCACTTCAACCCGTTCTTCTATCTGATCGACGGCTTCCGCTATGGCTTCATCGGGACCGCCGAGGGCTCGCTGCTCACCGGGGTCGGCATGACCGCCGGCATCGCGGTGGCCTTCGCCTGCGTCTGCCTGTGGATGTTCGAGAGCGGCTACAAGCTCAAGACCTGAGCCGGGCGCGGCGCCGGGCGCGCTTTCAACGGCCCCGGACCCCGCGAAATCATTGACAGAGCGCGGTTCTCGCCGGAAAACATCCAGCCTTCCAGTCCCCGTCGCCCGGCGTGCGGGGACGTTTCCTTTGGAGGCTTCCTCCCGTGACCGAAAAGACCGCGACGTCCGCCGCGACCGTTCCCAGCGACCACATCATGGGCGTGTACAACCGCGCTCCGCTGGCGTTCGAGCGAGGCGAGGGCGCGCGACTGTTCACCACGGACGGCGAGGCCTATCTGGACTGCATGGCCGGCATCGCGGTGAACGCCCTGGGCCATGCCCATCCGCGCCTCGTCCAGGCCCTGAAGGACCAGGCCGAGAAGCTCTGGCACGTCTCCAACATCTTCAAGATCCCGGGGCAGGAGGCGCTGGCTGAGCGGCTCTGCGCCGAAACCTTCGCCGATGTGGTGTTCTTCACCAATTCCGGGGCTGAAGCCGTGGAATGCGCCATCAAGACGGCGCGCAAGTATCACTGGGCGCGGGGCAACCCCGAGCGGATCGACATCATCGGCTTCGAAGGGTCGTTCCACGGCCGCACCGTGGCCGCCGTCAACGCCTCGGGCAACGCCTCCTACCTTGAGGGCTTTGGCCCGCCGCTGCCGGGCTTTGTGCATCTGCCCTACGGCGACCATGAGGCTCTGCATGCCGCCATTGGCCCGACCACGGCGGCGATCATCATCGAGCCGGTCCAGGGGGAGGGCGGCGCCCGCTCGCTGCCCGTCGCCTGCATGAAGGGCCTGCGTCAGCTGTGCGACGACCACGGCATCCTGCTGATCTTCGACGAGATCCAGTGCGGTCTGGGCCGGACCGGCCGGCTGTTCGCCCATGACTGGGCGGAGGGCGAGGCCAATCCCGACATCATGTGCGTGGCCAAGGCCCTGGGCGGCGGCTTCCCCGTCGGCGCCTGCCTGGCGACCGCCGAGGCCGCGGCGGGCATGAGCGTCGGCTCCCACGGCTCCACCTATGGCGGCAACCCCCTGGCCATGGCCGTGGGCGGCGCGGCGCTCGACGAACTGGCCAAGCCGGAACTGCTGGCCCATGTCCGCGAGGTGGCCGGCTATTTCACCCAGCAGCTGTCGGGCCTGCGCGACCGCTATCCCGACGTGGTGGCGGATGTCCGCGGCAAGGGCCTGCTGATCGGCGTCAAGCTCGCCACGCCGAACCGCGAATTCATGCAGCACGCCCGCGACGAGCGCCTGCTGATCGCCGGCGGCGGCGACAACTGCGTCCGCCTGCTGCCGCCGCTGAACCTCACCCTTGATGAGGCGCGCGAAGCCGTCGAGCGGTTCGAGCGCGCCTGTGACCGCGCCCGCGCCAAGGCGCGCGCCGCAGCCTGAAGGGCTTTCACGCCCGGCCGATCGCCGGGACTCATCAATCAAGGACCTCGCGCCCAAGACGCGCCATTTCGGTTTTCCGGCGCAAGCGCGGGGTCGATGGGATATCCCCCCGATGACCCCCACTCCGAGACATTTTCTCGACCTCTGGCGGATGGAGTCCGCCGATCTGCGCGCCATCCTCGATGACGCCCAGGCCCGCAAGGCCGCCCGCGTCGGCTGGCCCAAGGGGCGGCCGGACGCCGACGCCCCGGCCCGCGACCGGGTGCTGGCCATGATCTTCGAGAAGCACTCCACCCGCACCCGCTTCTCGTTCGATGCGGCCATGCGCCAGCTGGGCGGCGATGTGATCATCTCCACCTCGGCCGACATGCAGCTGGGCCGCGGCGAGCCGATCGAGGACACCGCCAAGGTGCTGTCGCGGATGGTCGACGCCATCATGATCCGGGCCAACACCCATGAGGACCTGGAGCGCCTGGCCCTGGCGTCCACCGTGCCGGTGATCAACGGCCTGACCGACAGGAGCCATCCCTGCCAGATCCTCGCCGACCTGCTGACCTTCGAGGAGCACCTTGGTCCCGTGCGGGGCCGGACGCTGGCCTGGGTGGGCGACGGCAACAATGTCTGCGCCAGCTTCATCCACGCGGCGGGCAAGTTCGGCTTCAAGCTGAACATCGCCTGCCCCACCGTCTATCACCCCGACCTGACCGACCTCGCCCGGGCCGCCGAGATGCAGGGCCAGGTGACCATGACCGAAGATCCCCGGGCGGCGGTCCGCGGCGCCGACTGCGTCATCACCGACACCTGGGTCTCCATGGGCGACACCGACCATGACGCGCGCCTGGCGGCCTTCGAGGCCTATCAGGTGGACGAGGCGCTGATGGACCTGGCGGCCAAGGACGGCATCTTCCTCCACTGCCTGCCGGCCCACCGGGGGGAGGAGGTGTCCGACGCGGTGATGGACGGCCCGCGCTCGCGGATCTGGGACGAGGCGGAAAACCGCATCCACGCCCAGAAGTCGATCCTGGCCTGGTGCTTCGGGGCGATCTGAGCCCGGCGTCCTCGGGGCTCGCAATCGGGACCTGAGGCGCCTATATGGCCTCGCCATGTCCCAGAACGCGCTCCCCATCCCCGACGACGTCGTCGGCCCGTTCCAGATCGAGGACGCCGCCGTCCGCGGCCGCCTCGTGCGGCTCGGCCCGGCCATCGATGAAATCCTGGCCGCCCACGCCTATCCCGAGCCGGTGGCCAACCTGCTCGGCGAGACCTGCGCGCTCGCCGCCCTGGTGGGCTCGGCGCTGAAGTTCGAAGGCCGGCTGATCGTCCAGGCGCAAGGCGAAGGCCCCGTGCGCTATGTGGTCGCCGACTACGACACCGCCGGCCACCTGCGCGGCTATTGCCGCTTCGATCCCGACGCGGTGGCCGAGGCTTCGCAGGGCTTCGTGCGGCCTGGCGCGCGCACCCTGCTGGGCGGCGGCGTCTTCATCATGACCGTCGACCAGGGCCCGGACATGGACCGCTATCAGGGGGTGACGGCCATCGAGGGCGAGACCCTGGCGCTCTGCGCCGAGCAGTATTTCGCCCAGTCCGAACAGACCCCGACCCGGGTGCGGCTGGCGGTCGGCCAGGCCGATGTGGGTGAGGGCCTGCGCTGGCGGGCCGGCGGCATGCTGATCCAGAACGTGGCCGAGGATCAGGCCCGCGGCTCCACCGAGGAGGCCTGGACCCGCAGCCAGGCCTTCTTCGAGACCATCGGCGAGGACGAGCTTCTCGATCCCAGCATCTCGGGCCAGACCCTGCTGTTCCGCCTCTTCCATGAGGACGGGGTGAGGGTCTTCGAGGACCAGGCGCTGAGCGCGGTCTGCCGCTGTTCGGAGGAGCGCATCCGCGGCGTCCTGGCCTCGTTCGAGGCGCAGGAGCGCGCCGACATGGTCGAGCCGGATGGCAAGATCCACGTCACCTGCGAATATTGCGCCCGCACCTACAGGCTGGAGCCCGAGGGTCTGACCGGCGGTTAGAGCGCGTTCCGATAAGTGGGAACCGGTTATCGGACCGAAACGCGCTCAGAATCTAGGGCCGGTCAGGCCTGGTCCAGGGCCCGCTCGACGTCGCGCTGCAGGTCCTGGGCGTTCTCCAGGCCGACGCTCATCCGCACCCAGCCCTCGGTGAGGCCGATGGACTCCCGCTCCTCGGCGGGCATGGACCGGTGCGTCGTCGTGCAGGGATGGGTGGCCATGGACTTGGCGTCGCCGAGATTGTTGGAGATGTCGACGATCTGCAGGGCGTCGAGGAAGCGCCAGGCGGCCTCGCGGCTGCCGAGATCGAAGGCCAGCACATTGCCGCCGCCGGTCATCTGATTGGCGATGATCGACGCCTGCGGGTGGTCAGGGCGGCCGCAATAGACCGTCTGGCGCACCTTTGAGTGGGCGGCGACGGCCTCGGCCACATGGGCGGCGTTGTCGCTCTGGCGGCGCACCCGCAGGTCCAGGGTCTCCAGGCCCTTGAGCAGCACCCAGGCGTTGAAGGGCGACAGGGCTGGGCCGGTGTGGCGCAGGATGTCCTTATAGGCCTCCAGCATCAGCTCTTCGCCGCCCAGGATCGCCCCGCCCAGGACGCGGCCCTGGCCGTCGATATGCTTGGTGGCCGAATAGACGACGATGTCGGCGCCCAGCGCCAGCGGCTTCTGGAAGACCGGCGTGGCGAACACATTGTCCACCACCAGTTTCGCGCCGCACGCCTTGGCGATGTCGGCGACCGCGCCGATGGGGGTCACCTCCAGCAGCGGATTGGCCGGGCTCTCCACCAGGAAGCATTTGGTGTTGTCCCGCACGGCGGCCTTCCAGGCGTCGGGATCGACGGCGTCCACATAGGTCACCTCGACGCCGAAGCGGGGCATCCATTCCGAGAGGATCCAGCGGCAGGAGCCGAACAGGGCGCGGCCGGCCACGATGTGGTCGCCGGCCCGGACCAGGCCGGTCAGGGCCACATGCACCGCCGACATGCCCGAGGCCGTGGCGCGGCAGAGGTCGGCGCCCTCCAGCAGGGCCAGGCGATCCTCGAACATCTGCGTCGTCGGATTGCCGAAGCGCTGGTAGATGAAGCCCGGCGCATCGCCGGCGAACCGGGCGTCGGCGGCCGCGGCGCTGTCATAGGCGAAGCTCTGGGTCAGGAAGAGGGCCTCGGAGATCTCGCCATAGGGCGTGCGGGCCAGGCCGCCCCGGACCAGCTTGGTCTCCAGGTTCCAGTCGCGCGGATCTTCGGCCATGGGGGCTCCTCCCGGAGGCAAGTTCGGACTGCGCATCAACCGCCTCGAGGCTTTGCGGTCAAGGGCCGGCGCCCCAGGGCGGCGGCGCTGCGACAGCGGCTTGTCAGACTCAAGGCCAGCGGCGAGTGTCCCAGCGATGAATGACGCTCCGCTTTCGGCCGGCATCCTGCCCTGCCAGGCCATCGACGCCCTGATCGCCCAGGGCGCGATCGCCAGCCCCACGGCCTTCGACGCCGACCAGGTCCAGCCGGCCAGCCTCGACCTGCGCCTGGGCGTGCGCGCCTGGCGGGTGCGCGCCTCCTTCCTGCCGGGCCTCGGGCGCAAGGTCGTCCAGCGGCTGGAAGACGTGGCCATGCACGAGCTCGACCTCACCCGCGGGGCGGTGCTGGAAAAGGGCTGCGTCTATATCGCCGAACTTCAGGAGCGCCTGGCCCTGCCGCCCGGCGTCGCCGCCCGAGCCAATCCCAAGAGCTCCACGGGGCGGGTCGACGTTTTCGTGCGTCTGCTCACCGACCATGGGGCGGCCTTCGACGACGTGGCCGAGGGCTATGGCGGGCCGATCTATATGGAGATCGCGCCCCAGACCTTCTCCATCCTGGTGCGGACGGGCACGCGGCTGAACCAGCTGCGCCTCAAGCGCGGCGAGCCGCCCAAGCTCGATCTCCGCAGCGTCGGCGTCGATCTGACCGAGGGGGTGGCCGGCTTCCGGGCGCGGCGCCACGCCGGGGTGATCGACATGGACAAGGAGGACGGCCACGACCCGCGGGACTTCTGGGAGCCCCTGGTCCCCCGCCATGGGGAGCTGCTGCTCGATCCAGGCGAATTCTACATCCTGGCCTCGAAGGAGGCGGTGGAGATCCCCGTCCTGCAGGCGGCCGAAATGACGCCCATCGACCCCTCGGTGGGGGAGTTCCGGGTGCATTATGCGGGCTTCTTCGATCCCGGCTTCGGCACCGAGGAGGCGGGCGGCCACGGCTCGCGCGGGGTGCTGGAGGTGCGCAGCCACGAGACGCCCTTCCTGCTGGAGGACGGCCAGACCGTGGCCCGCCTGGTCTATGAGCCGCTCACCGAAAAGCCCGAGCGGCTCTATGGCGAGGGCGGCTCCCACTACCAGCGCCAGGGGCTGAAGCTGTCGAAACACTTCCGCCCCTGGGGCTGATCGCGAACCTCTAGCCCATCTTGAAGATGCAGAGCTTGTTGCCGTCCAGGTCGCGGAAATAGGCGCCGTAGAAGTTCGGGATGCGAATGCCCGGCGCGCCCTCGTCGGCGGCGCCGGTCTTCAGGGCCAGGGCATGGATCTCGTCCACCATCTCGCGGGATGGGGCGGCCAGCGCCACCATCGTCCCGTTGCCGGCGCTCGGCGCCTCGCCGTCATAGGGGAGGCAGACGCTGAGCATGGGTCCCGCCCCATTGGAAAAGCCCTGCATCCGGTCGCTGCCGAAGGCGGGTCTGGCGCCCAGGGGCGCGAGCACAGTCGCATAGAAGCCCTTGGCGCGCTCCAGGTCGCCGACGCCCAAGGTCACATAGCCGATCATGGTGAGGTCCTCCCCGTTTCTGTTAGGCGAAAGCCTAGCGCCGATGACGGACGGGGAAGCAAGCCGTTCCTCAGGTGACGGCGGCGCCCCGCAAAGGGATTGAACGCCCTGGCGGCTCGGCGGAGCGAGCGGCCCCTTTCGCCTTGCGAGGCCCCGGACCCTATGCCAGAACCGCCAACGCGCGGATGTAGCTCAATGGTAGAGCAGGAGCTTCCCAAGCTCACGACGAGGGTTCGATTCCCTTCATCCGCTCCAGTTGGCAGATCTTTTGGGTCTTCCCACAAGCCGCAAACTCCAGAACCCATGCGCACGGCCAGATCCACGTCACCAGCGACAGGTGGCACGCCAGCGCACCGCTGACGCCAGCCCAAGGCCCGCGCAGGTCGCCACCGGCCTAGTGATGGCGCTGAATTCGGGCGGCGCCTGAGACTGGCCGACAAGCCCGTGTTCCGTCAGGCGGAATTCCGTACTGAACAATAGAATTGGCTTTTCGCCGATGATAGCGTCGCCCGATCAACCGGGGAGGCGGACGCAGGTTGGACAGGGCGGTATCCCGCAGTTTTCAGATCCTGGAGACCCTGGCGCAGGCCTCAGGGCCTGTACGGCTGTCGGCTGTGGCGGCGCAGACCGGGCTCCAGAAGAGCACCGTCCACCGCATCCTCGGCACGCTGTGCGAGCTCGGCTACGCCCAGCAGGAGGAGTCGGGGCTCTATGGGGCGAGCCTGAAGACCTGGGAGCTGGGGGCCGGCGTCATCGCCGACCTGCCCATCAAGCGGGTGGCCTCGGGCTATCTTCAGAACCTGCACCGCGACACCGGCGAGACGGTGAACCTCACCGTGCTGGTCGGCGACGACGTCCTCTATCTCGACAAGATCATCGCCCCGCGGCCGGTGCGCTTCGGCGCCCGGGTGGGCAGCCGCGTGGCCGCCCCCCTGACCTCTGGCGGCAAGGCCATGCTGGCCCGGCTGATCGACGCCCCCGAACGGCTGGCGCGGATCGCGACGCGGCGGACGCTGGACGCGGACGCCCTGCTGGCCGAGCTCAATGAGGTCCGCGCCCGGGGCTATGCGGTGTCCGGCTACAGCCCCGGCGTGGTCAGCACCGGCGCGGCGGTCATCGGACCGGGCCATGCGCCGATCGCCGCCCTGTCGGTCTCGGCGCCGCGGGAGCGGCTGGACGCCGGCAAGTCCAAGGCGATCGCCGAGGCGGTGCTCGAAACCTGCGCCCGCATGGCCGAGGCGGTGAACAGACCATGAGCCAGAACATGACCGACGTCGTCCAGGTCACGCCGGCTTTGGCGGCCTTCATCGCCGGCGCTCAGGCCCGCGCGCCGGCGCCCGAGCACGCCGAACTGGCGCGCCGCCACATCCTCGACACCCTGGCCGCCATCGTCGCCTGCCGCGACCTGGAGCCGGCGATCCTGGCCCGCAACTATGCGCGTTCGCTGAGCGGCGGGGAGGGGCCCAGCGCGGTCACCATCCTCGGTACGGATGATCGCGCCGGCCTGGTGGACGCGGTGTTCGCCGGCGCCATGACCGGCCATGGGGCCGAGATCAACGACTTCATCCCCTCGGCCTTCGTCCAGCCGGGGCCGGCGGTGGTGGCCGTCGCCCTGGCGCTCGCCCAGGCCCGCGGTCTGTCGGGGGCTGACGTTCTGCGGGCGGTGATCATCGGCTACGAGCTGGCTGGGCGCACCCCCAAGGCCCTGGGGATCGACAATCTGCGCCGGGCCGGCCTGGCCAATCACGGGATCGGGCCGCTGTTTGGCGCGGCCGCCACCGCCGCCAGTCTCCTGGGTCTGTCCGAGGATCAGGTCGCCCACGTGCTGACCTACTGCGCCCAGCAGGCCTCGGGCTCGTGGCAGTGGCTGCTGGATGTCGAGCATATCGAGAAGGCCTTCGTCTTCGCCGGCATGGGCGCCCGGGACGGCCTGCAGGCCGCCCTGATGGTCGAGGCGGGCTTCCGCGGCGTGCGCGACAGCCTGGATCATCCGTCGGGCTGGATGCGGGCCTCGATCTTCACCGGCGGCGACGCCGACCGGGCCTATCTGGTCGAGGATCTGGGCGTGCGTTCCGAACTGCCGCTGACGGCCTATAAGCGCTACCCCGTGGGCGGGCCGACCCAGCCGGCGGTGGAGGCCCTGCTGGCCCTGCGCGAACGGATCGGGACGGCCGAGGTCGCCTCGGTCCTGATCGAGATGCCGGGCCGCTGGCAGGCTTTCCGCGACGCGGCCATGCCGGCGCTCAATCTGCGCTATCTGGCGGCGATCATCCTGCTGGACGGCCGGCTGGACTTTGTCTCGGCCCAGTCTCTCGCACGCATGCGCGGCGACGGCGCCGTCCACGCCCTGATGGACCGTGTCGAAATCCGCCACGATCCCGCCCAGGAGGCTGCGCCCGGCCAGCCGCGGACGGAGTCGGCCAGGGTCGCCGTCACCTGCGCCGATGGCCGCTGCGAGACGGCCTATGTGCCGCACGTCCTGGGCTTCCCCTCCCACCCGATGGGCAAGGCCGAGGTGGCCGCCAAGGCCCTGGAGCTGATGACGCCGGTGCTGGGCGCGGGCCGCGCCCGGGCCGTGGTCCAGGCGGTGGATGGGCTGGAAGACCTGCCCCGGGCCGCGACCCTCATCGATCTGATCGCGCGGCCTGACGCCGCGCCGCCTAATCCTGACACCCAATACGAGGTGAGCTGATGTCCTCCGTGACCGAACTGTCCGTCGAGACCCCGGTGGTGGACACCGCCCAGGGCAAGGTGCGGGGGCGCCGGGCCGACGGCGTCAGCGTCTTCAAGGGCCTGCGCTACGGCGCGCCCACCGGCGGCGCCAACCGCTTCCGTCCGCCCCAGCCGGTGGAGCCCTGGGCCGGCGTTCAGGACGCCTTCGAGTATGGCCATCAGTCGCCGCAGATGCGCAGCATGCTGGCCGACAAGGGGCCGATGAGCGAGGACTGCCTGCGGCTCAACATCTGGACGCCGAACACCGACAATGCCGGCCGGCCGGTGATGCTGTGGTTCCACGGCGGCGGGTTCGAGGCCGGCTCCGGCTCGCAGAAGGTCTATGACGGGACCCGCCTGGCCCTGCGCGGCGACGTGGTGGTGGTCGGCCTCAATCACCGCCTGAACGTCTTCGGCCACTGCTTCCTGGGGGAGCGGCTGGGGCCGGACTACGCGGCGGCCGGCAATGTCGGCTATCTCGACCTGATCGCGGCCATGCGCTGGGTGCGGGACAATATCGCGGCCTTCGGCGGCGCGCCGGACAATGTCACCCTCTTCGGCCAGTCGGGCGGGGGCCGGAAGGTCAGCCTCTGCTATGCCGGCAACGACGCCGAGGGGCTGTTCCAGCGCGGCATCGTCCAGAGCGGATCGCACCTGCGCGTCCAGTCGCCGGAGCATGCGGCCTCGCTGACCGACGCCCTGCTCAAGATCCTGGACATCGCGCCGAACCAGGTCGAGCGGCTGCTGGACGTGTCGGTGGACGCGCTCAGCGCGGCCCAGATCAAGGTCATGCGCGAGACGCGCTCGCGCTTCTCGCCGGTGCTCGACGGCCTGGCCTTCCAGGCCCACCCCTTCCTGCCCGACGCGCCGGCCCGCTCGAACCACCTGCCGATGATGGTCGGCACGACCCGCACCGAGCTCTCCAACCAGCTCGGCTATCAGGAGGGCGTGTTCGACATGGACGAGGCGGAGATGAAGCGCCGCCTGGCCAAGTTCATTCCGGCAGAGGACGTGGAGGCGGCGGTGCGCGTCTTCCGCGCCGACAATCCGGACGCCTCGCCCACCGAGGTCTATTTCACCGTCACCTCGGCCCGCGGCTATGTGCTGGACCAGACGATCATGGCCGAGCAGCGGGTGCGGGCGAACGCCGCGCCGACCTTTGTCTACCAGCTCACCTGGCGCTCCCCGGCCGAGGACGGGCGCAAGATCAGCCAGCACACGCTGGACCTGCCCTTCATGTTCGACAATGTGGCCTATGCCACCCATCTGACGGGGCCTGAGAGCGATGAGACCCGCGCCATGGCCCAGGCCATGGCCGAGAGCTGGATCAGCTTCGCCCGCACCGGCGATCCCAACAACGCCGCTATTCCCGAATGGCCGGCCTATGACCTCGCCGAGCGGCCGGTGATGCTGTTCGAGGTCCCGCCCCGCCTGGCCCACGACCCCCATGCCGCGGAGCGCGAGTTCATGGCCCGCTACGAGACCCAGCAGATGGGTCGGACCCTGCATCGCTGAACGCCCGAGGACCCGCCATGAGCACCCAGACCGAGATGACCGAGGCCGAGGCGATGTTCGCCGCCGTCCGCAAGGCCGAGGCCCGCCAGTTCCCGATCGTCGAGACCGCGGAAGGCAAGGTGCGGGGCCTGTCCTCGGGCCGCATCGCCAGCTTCAAGGGCCTGCGCTACGCCGCCGACACCTCAGGCGCCAATCGCTTCCGCCCGCCGCAGCCACTGGAGTCCTGGGCCGGGGTGCGCGACGCCCTCGACTATGGCCAGATCGCGCCGCAGATCCCCGGCGATCGGCGGCACGCCTATGCCGACCTGATCCTCAACGACGTGCAGCCCGGCGGCATGGGCGAGGACTGCCTGGTCCTCAACCTCTGGACCCCCGACCCCAGCCGGCGGGCTAAGCGTCCGGTCCTGGTGCGCTTCCACGGCGGCGGCTTCTATGGCGGCTCCAGCAACGGCCCGGGCGGGGACGGGGAGATGCTGGCCCGGTTCGGCGATTGCGTGGTGATCACGGTCAATCACCGCCTGAGCGCGCTGGGCTATCTCTATCTGGGCGATGAGGGCGAGTTCGCCGATTCCGGCGCGGCCGGGGTGCAGGATCTGGTGGCGGCCCTGCAATGGGTGGCGCGCAATGTGGAGGCCTTCGGCGGCGATCCCAGCCGGGTGCTGATCTTCGGTCAGTCCGGCGGCGGGGCCAAGGTGAGCCACCTGCTGGGCATGCCCTCGGCCAAGGGGCTGTTCTCCAGCGCCGGCGTCATGAGCGGCTCGCGCCTGGTGGCCATGAAGCGCGACGAGGCGGCCAAGGTCGCCGACCAACTGCTGCAGCGCCTGGGCCTGAAGGCCAGCCAGATCCGTGAGCTCCAGGCCGTGCCCTACCAGACCCTGCTGGCGGCCCAGGCCGATGTGGAGGCCGGCGAGCGCTCGCGGGGCGAGGCGCCGCAGTCCTTCTCGCCGGTGCTGGGGGCGGCGATCCCGCACCACCCCTTCACGCCGGGCGCGCCGCCGGAGTCCCTCGACATTCCGCTGATCGTCTCCACCGCCCTGGACGAACGGACCTATCGGGAGGTCAAGTTCGACATGGGCTGGGACGAGGTTCTGGAGCGGTTCCGCCGCCGGGTGGGCGAGGAGGCCGAGATGCTGCTCGCCGCCTATCGCGACGAGGACCCGGCCGCCACACCCTTTGTCATCAGCGCAAGGATGGCCAGCGACACCTCGTTCCGCCTGGGCGCCGTCACCATGCTGGAGCGCCGGCTGGCGGCCGGCGGGGCGAAGTCGTGGGCCTATCTCTGGGCGAGCCCCAGCCCGGCCTATGGCGGCCGGTACGGGGCGGTGCACGGCATCGACGTGCCCTATTCCATGTATGACATCCGCTCGCCCCTGGCCGGGCCGACCGCTGACAATCAGCGGCTGGCCGGAGAGATCGCTTCGGCCTGGGTGGCCCTGGCGGCGACGGGCGACCCCAATAATGCGGTCACGCCGGCCTGGGCGCCCTATGACCTCGAGGCGCGCACGACCCTGGTGTTCGGCGCCCCCACCCAGGCCGTGTCGGATCCCCGCAGCTTCCTCCGGGACTACTGGTCCAGCCGGCGAGGCTGAGCGTCCGCCTGGCTTGCCTCGGGGGGCGGCCGTGGCTAGCCAGGGTCGATGACCCAGCCGCCCGCCGACCTCTTTGAGCCCGCCCCGCCGCCGGGGGTGGCCGACAGGGCGGCCGTGGCGGCGGCCCTGGCCGCCCACGGCGCCAGCCGGTTCGTCGGCTGGGACCTGGCCGAGGCTGACCTCACGCATCTGGAGCTGGCCGGCTGCGCCTTTGTCCGCTGCCGGGGCGGGCGGGCCGACTTTGGATCCGCCGACCTGACCGAGGCGCGGTTCAGCGGCTGCGATCTCAACAACACCCGCTGGCGGGGCGCCCGCCTGGCGGCGGCCCGCCTCACCGACTGCAAGCTGACCGGCGCCCAGTTCCATGAGGTCAGCGCCCTGGGGCTGGCCTTCGAGCGCTGCCTGCTGGTCAACGCCTATCTGCGGGGGGTGAGCTTCCGCAAGACCGAGCTCGACGCCCTCGATCTCCAGGGGGCGGATCTCGCCGGCTGTGACTTCCGTGAGGCGGTGCTGCTGGCCTGCAATCTGCGCGACGCCAATCTCACCGACGCGCGGTTCGAGGCCGCCGACCTGCGGGGCGCGGATCTGGGCGACCTGCGGCTTTCCGACGCCGGTCGGTTCCGCGGCGCCTTCATCTCCAAGGCCCAGGCGGCCCAGCTGCTGATCGGTCTTGGCCTCAAGGTGGTCTGAAGCGGATCGGGGTTCACGCCCTGCGCGCCGTAGCGTAGCTGATGAGGCATGAGCCACCTCTTCGCCGCCGCCTTCCGCGAGACCCTGAGCCGCGCCTGCCAGGCCTTTCCGCGCATCGCCTATCCGGGCGCCGACCTGAAGCGCGCCGCGGTCGCCATCACCCTGGTGGAGGCCGATGACGGCTCGGGCGAAACCGCCTTCCTGCTGACGCGGCGGGCGGCGGCTATGCGCGCCCATGCGGGTCAGTGGGCCCTGCCGGGCGGCCGCTGCGATCCCGGCGAGACCCTGGAGCAGGCGGCGCTCCGGGAGCTGGAGGAGGAGCTGGGCGTCACCCTGCCGGCCTCGGAGATCCTGGGCGTCCTGGATGACTATCCCACCCGCTCGGGCTATGTGATCAGCCCGGTGGTGGCCTGGCTGGACGGCGCCTGCGAGCTGCGGCTGAACCCGGCCGAGGTGGCCTCGGCCCACCGCATCCGCCTGGACCATATCGGCGACGAAACCGCCGTCAGCTTCGAGACCATTCCGGAGAGCCCGCGTCCTGTGATCCGCATGCGGATCGGCGACCAGCACCTGCACGCCCCCACCGCCGCCCTGGTCTATCAGCTGCGCGAACTGGTCGCGGGCCGGGTCACCCGGGTGGCCGATCTCGACCAGCCGGTCTTCGCCTGGCGCTAGGGTCCTTGGCCCGGGACCCTAGGACGCAGCCCGGCGTTGTCCTGCTGCTGTCGACCCTGAACGGAAGGTCCCCTGATGCGTCCAATCCTCTCCGCCGCCCTCGCCCTGCCCCTGTTGCTGGCCGCCTGTTCGCCCGGCGAGCCGGCGCAGCCGCCCACGGATGCGGCTCCTGCGCCGGAGACCAAGGCGCAGCCTGACGCCGGGGCCGTCTCCACCACCACGCCGGCCGCCTTCCAGGGGGAATGGAACGCCGACCTTTCGGCCTGCGGCGGGGGCGGCGACGAGTCCCGGCTGATCATCGGCGCCGACACCATCGCCTTTTACGAAAGCCAGGGTGAGATCAGCGCCACCCGCCTTGAGGCCGATGGCCGCCTGGCCGTCGAGGCCATGATGCGCGGCGAGGGCGAGACCTGGGCCGATAGCCGGGTGTTCCAGCTCTCCGAGGACGGCCAGACCCTGACGGATGTGAGCCAGGGCTCCACGGGCCTGGTGCGCCGCCGCTGCCCCTAGGGCGCTGCGGGCGCCTGGGCCGAGATGAACGCCGAGACGGCGGCCCAGAGCGCCTGATCATGCCCGATCCAGAGGTGGCCGCCGTCCTCGAACATGACGAGTTCGGCGAAGGGCGCCCGCTGCGCCACGTGGGCGGCGGCCCGATCGGTTCCATAGAGGTCGTCGCGGGCGGCGATGGCCAGCACCGGACAGGCGATCTGGTTCAGGTCGTAGGGCGGCGGCGCGCCCGAGGTCGCGCCATCCATGATCAGGCCGTCGCGACGCCGGCTGATCGGCAGGATGTGGAACAGGATTTCGCGCGCCCGGCGGCGTTCGCCGGCGGACGCCGTGGCCAGCAGGGCCGGATAGGTCCCCAGCACCGTACGGGTCATGAGGTCCGGCGCGGTCTTCATCCCCAGCCAGAACACCAGATCCGAGCCCAGGGCCCCCTGGATAAGGGCGTCGACCAGGGGCGAGGCCGGCGCCCGGGCGCCTGGCGGCCGGTCCGGCGCATAGAGGGCCGGGGCGACGAGAACCAGGCCCTGGCAGAGGTTCGGATGGCGAATAGCCAGCTGGGTCGCCGACAGGGCGCCGGCCGAGCCCCCGAGGATCACCGCCTGGTCCACCCCGAGAATGGTCAGCAGTTCGGCCAGGGCGTCGGCCTGCATTTCCGGGGTGGCGCCCGCCGGCATGGGGCTCTGCAGATAGCCGAACCGCGACGGCGCGATCCGCCGCACGCCCCGCAGGGGCTCGGAAAAGGCCAGGCCCTGGTCGAAGCCGCCGCCGCTGCCGTGGATGATCAGGACGGCGGGGCCCTGGCCGGCCTCGGCGTATTCCACCGGCCCGAAGGCGGTCTCGACCACCTGGCTGCGCCCGACCAGGGCGGCGCGGGCGAGGGTCATGTCGCGGTGATAGGCGCGCGCGCCCGCCCCCAGGCCGGCCAGGACGGCCAGGGACAGGGCGGCGAGCAGGCCTGTGGTCAGCGGGCGCAAGGGCGGCGTCTCCAGGTTCGCGGACCTGAGGGGACGCCGCCTGCGGCGGGTCAGCCATGACGCCGGTCAAATCCCGCCCCCGAGGGGGCGGGACGCCGGATCAGGCGCCGGCGGCCTGGGCCTTACGCTCGCGGCGACGGCGGGTGAGGATGTGCTCGGTATAGCCGTTGGGCTGGACGCGGCCTTCGAACACCAGCTCCAGGGCCGCCTGATAGGCGACGCTCCCGTCGAGATCGGGGCTCATCGGCTGATAGAGCGGATCGCCGGCGTTCTGGCCGTCGACCACCTTGGCCATGCGGGCGAAGGTTTCGCGCACCTGGGCCTCGGTGCAGACCCCGTGGTGCAGCCAGTTGGCGATGTGCTGGCTGGAGATGCGCAGGGTCGCCCGGTCCTCCATCAGCCCGACGTCGTGGATGTCCGGCACCTTGGAGCAGCCGACCCCCTGGTCGATCCAGCGGACCACATAGCCGAGGATGCCCTGGACGTTGTTGTCCAGTTCCTGGGCCACGTCGGCGGCGTTCCAGTTGGACTTGGCCAGCGGCACGGTCAGCAGATCCTCGAGGCCCGTGGGCTCGGTGGCGTCCATCGAGGCCTGCAGGGCGGCCACATCCACCTGGTGATAGTGCAGGGCGTGCAGGACGGCGGCGGTGGGCGAGGGCACCCAGGCGGTGCTGGCGCCGGCCTTGGGATGGCCGATCTTGGCGGCCAGCATGTCCTTCATCATGTCCGGCGCGGCCCACATGCCCTTGCCGATCTGGGCGCGGCCGGGGAAGCCGGTGGCCAGGCCGATCTCGACATTGCGCTTCTCATAGGCCGGCAGCCAGGGCTCGGCCTTCATGGCGTCCTTGCGGACCATGGGGCCGGCTTCCATGGCGGTGTGGATCTCGTCGCCGGTGCGGTCGAGGAAGCCGGTGTTGATGAACACGATCCGCTCGCGGGCGGCGTAGATGCAGGCCTTGAGGTTGGCGCTGGTGCGGCGCTCCTCGTCCATGACGCCGATCTTGACGGTGTTGCGGGGGATGCCCAGGGCGTCCTCGACCAGGTCGAACAGGCGCACAGCCAGGGCCACCTCGTCGGGTCCATGCATCTTCGGCTTCACCACATAGATGGAGCCGGCCGGGCTGTTGGCCTTCTGGCCCTTCAGGTCGTGCAGGGCGGCGGCGACGGTGATCAGGGCGTCGACGGCGGTCTCATAGGCGTCCTGGCCGCCGAAGCGCACGGCGTCGGTGGTCATGTGGTGGCCGACATTGCGCACCAGCAGCAGGCTGCGGCCGCGCAGGGTCAGGTCCGAGCCGTCCGGGGCGGCATAGACGCGGTCGGCCTCCAGGCGGCGGGTCTCGGTGCGGCCGCCCTTGGGGAAGCTCGCCTCCAGGTCGCCGCGCATCAGGCCGAGCCAGTTGCGATAGACGCCGGTCTTGTCCTCGGCGTCCACGGCGGCGACGGAATCCTCGCAGTCCTGGATGGCGGTGAGCGCAGCTTCCACCAGCACGTCGGCGACGCCGGCCGGGTCGTCTTTGCCGATATTGCTCGACCGGTCGATCAGGATCTCCAGGTGCAGGCCGTTGTGGCGCAGCAGCACGCCGTCGGGGGCGTCCTTCGAGCCGCGCCAGCCGGCCAGCTGGCCGTCGGTGGCGAGGCCGGCCTCGGTCCCGTCCTTCAGGCGGACCACCAGGTCGGAGCCCTTGACGACGTAGCTGACGGCGTCGGCGTGGGATCCGCTCGACAGGGGCGCGACCTGGTCCAGCAGCTGGCGGGCATAGGCGATGACCTTGCCGCCGCGCTCGGGATCATAGCCCTTGCCGCCGGTGGGCGGCTCCAGGGCGTCGGTCCCATAGAGGGCGTCATAGAGGCTGCCCCAGCGGGCGTTGGCCGCATTCAGCGCATAGCGGGCGTTGGACACCGGCACCACGAGCTGGGGGCCGGCGAGGCGGGCGATCTCGGGATCGACGTTCTGGGTGTCGATCTTGAAGGCCGGCGGGGCGGGCAGCAGGTAGCCGATCTCGCGCAGGAAGGCGGTCTGTTCGGAGATGCTGACATCCTGGCCGCGGCGCTCGCGCCACCAGGCGTCGATGGCGGTCTGCAGCTCGTCCCGGCGCTTGAGCAGCTCGGCGTTGCGCGGGGTGAAGTCGGCCAGGATGCTTTCCAGCGCCGCCCAGAAGGCCTTCGGCTCTACGCCCGTGCCCGGCAGCAGCTCGCCTTCGACAAAGGCGTGCAGAAGATCGTCGACCGAAAGGGTGTTGCTGATGTCCATGCGCTTAACCAGGCTCTCGATATGGCGTTCTCGAAGAGGCCGCGGCTTGCGCGACATCCTCGCTCGGCCGCTTTACTGCACGGAAGCGCGCGGCTTTGAAGCCCCTATCGCGAGACGGGCCCGTGGCCGGCGCGCACCTGCCTGCCGGCCGCCCCCGGAGTTTGCAGGAAGAAGCTTGCGCAGGCGAGGGCGGGCCTGCGCAATTCCTTGCAGCCGATCGCCCATCCTGGGGAAGACGTCGCCCCGTCGCCTAAACTCTAAGTCTTGCGCGGGTTTCGTCCGATAACCGGTTCGCACTGATCGGAACGCGCTCTAGTTGTCGGAAAATCCGAACGGCGCGCTGGTGCGTCGGATATCGTCCACCAGGATCTGCCGGCCGATGGGCGGCGCCGAGCGGGCGGTGCAGTCGGTGCGGTGGCAGAGCCGGCAGGTGACGCCGATGGGGGTGGCCTGATCGGGCCCCGGCCGATTCTGGGTATAGATCAGCCGGTCGGCATGCTCGGCCGCGCAGCCGAGCGCGATGGCCCGCTCGACCCGCGGCGCGCCATAGGCGCCGCCGCCGGCGCTGACCGTGCGCGCGATCGAGAAGAAGCGCTGGCCGTCGGGCAACTCCAGCCACTGGGTGACGATCTGCCGGGGCGTGCGGAAGGCGTGGTGCACCGACCACAGGGGGCAGCCGCCCCCATGGCGGGCGAAGGGAAAGCCGGCCCCATCCAGCCGCTTGGAGACATTGCCTGCCTCGTCGACCCGGATGAAGAAGAAGGGCACGCGTTCCTGGCCGGGCTTCTGCAGGGTGGTCAGCCGATGGGCGGTCTGCTCGAAGCTGGCGGCGAACTGCCGGGCCAGGGCCTCGACGTCATAGCGCCGCGCCTCCACCGCCCGGGCGAAGGCGGTGTAGGGCATCAGGATGGCGGCGGCCGCATAGCTGGCCAGGGCGCGCCTGGTCAGGCGTTCGCCGCTCTCGGTGGCGAAGCTGCCTTCGGCGAGCACCGCGGCCACCTCGGCGCGCATCTCCAGATAGGCGAGCTGCAGGGCCAGCTGGAAGGTCTGGCTGGCGGTGTCCAGGGAGTCGTCCAGCAGGATCTCCTTGCGGTGCTGGTCGAGCCGGCGGACCGAGCCGACCATCACATTGGCCGGCAGGCGCCGCACCCGCAGACCGTGGCGCGCCTTCAGATAGCCGGTCAGACCCTCATGGCTGGCCACGTTCTGGGCCAGGCGCTCGGCGGCGTCGTCCAGGGTCGGGAAGTTGTTGCGCCGCGCCGCCAGGAACCGGCGGGACTCCGCCACAGGGTCCGGCGCCTCGATGGCGCTCCCGGCCCCGGTGGCGTGGGCCTCGGCGGTGCGGTCGGCCAGGGCCAGCTGTTCTTCCTGATAGGCGGTGTAGAGGCGCAGCAGGGCCTCGGTGACGCCTGGGAAGTTGGTGGCCGCATCGCCGGTTTCGAAGGACGGCAGGTCGATGTCGGCGAACATCGGGTCCTTCAGCACCGCCTGTAGCCGGGCGGCGTCGTCGGAGTCGGCGTTGCCGGCCAGGGCGGCCACATCGATCCGGTAGGTCTGGGCCAGGCGCAGCAGCATCTCGGCGCTGAGCGGCCGGTGGTTTCTTTCCAGGAGCGCGATGTACGAGGCCGAGACCTCCAGGTCGGCGGCCATGTCGGCCTGGGTCAGGCCCAGGTCGCGGCGCATCCGTCGCAGATTGGCCCCCACATAGAGGCGGCGTTCGGTGGACATGGGTCCCTCTACCGCGGAGTGGCCAACTTTACAACATTACAAGCAAAATCTGTAAAGTTTGACATCCCAACCGCGCGGGGGGTTCCGCAGGCCCGCCTCGCCCCTGTACCAGCGCCCTCAAATCCCCGGCGGATTTCGAGGAGAAGCGCAATGGCCTACCAAGATCACATCACCAAGATGAGCGAGCTCATCACGAGCAAGAACGGCACCTGGGACGGGATCAATCCCGAATCCGTGGCCCGCATGCGGCTGCAGAACCGTTTCCAGACCGGCCTGGACATCGCCCGCTACACCGCGGCGATCATGCGCAAGGACATGGAGGCCTATGACGCCGACTCGTCCAAGTACACCCAGTCGCTCGGCTGCTGGCACGGCTTCATCGGCCAGCAGAAGATGATCTCGATCAAGAAGCACTTCGGCAACACCGACCGCCGCTACCTCTATCTGTCGGGCTGGATGGTCGCGGCCCTGCGCTCGGACTTCGGCCCGCTGCCCGACCAGTCGATGCACGAGAAGACCTCGGTGCCGGCCCTGATCGAAGAGCTCTACACCTTCCTGCGCCAGGCTGACGCCCGCGAACTCGGCATGATGTTCCGCGACATCGACGCCGCCCGCGCCGCCGGCGACAAGGCCAAGGAAAAGACCCTTCTGGACGCCGTCGACAACTATCAGACCCACGTGGTTCCGATCATCGCCGACATCGATGCGGGCTTCGGCAAC
>Ga0208179_1000676_pt1 | contig 20337 bp, 16 predicted proteins | sample Malvired_Geostar_FD_184238 | JGI IMG/M metagenome (GOLD analysis project Ga0208179, IMG submission 184238) | Marine viral communities from the Global Malaspina Expedition - Malaspina viral metaG DeepMed_Geostar (SPAdes) (version 2) | ecosystem: Environmental > Aquatic > Marine > Oceanic | place... | reverse complement strand
TATCGAACACAGCGTTCGGGTGCTGGAGTATATAGATCTGGCTCCCGAACTTGTTCGCCTTGGCGTATGTGATCGCGCCTGCCACGTTGGCGAGGCTCATGGTCGCTCCGGCGTTTCCAAGGGTGGTCCCGCCGTTAAGCCCCGAGTAGAGGGCATGGACATCGGTGTCCTTCTTTCGAGCCATGCCGTCACCCAACTGCCTGCCCACGATGGACATGACGTTGGGGGCGGACTGCCGGACAAGTTTGTCCGTCAGAATCACTTTGGCTCCAACCTCAGAGGCCGTAAGATCGACGGTTGTCATGCCGATCTCTTCTTCGTCGATAATGTCTTGGCCATCAGTGAGATCGCTCATCGACATCTGCCCGACCTTCGGGACCGTCACCTGTTTCTCGCCCTTTCCAAGGGAGAAAGATTCAATCAACGCCAACGCCGGAGCGTTATGCTCCTCTGTGAACAGGGCAGCGGCAATGATTATCTTCTGGGCATTCTCTAGATTACCTGTCGTGGCTGTCTGAGCCATTTAAGACCTCCTAAGCCTTATTCCATACCTACTGCGCGTCTGGCCGCCGCCACAGCGTTAGCTGATCTGTCACCAGCATTATACCTGTCCAGCCAGCCACCGTCACTAGACGCGACCTGTGGCTCGCCCTGCGAGTTGTCGTATTGCTGTGGCGGAACCTGGCCCTTTCGTAGCTGAGTCAGTTCGGCTTGCGTCTTGTGGTTGTCGGCTATTCGCTTGGCCAATTCCTCCATTATCTGAGGAGTCTCAGCCTGTCTGAGAACAGGCAGATCCTCCATGCTGAGTTTGTACTTTTGGGCGAAATGCTCCGAGGCCGCCATCTTCCCGAGAAGGTGCTGGCCGTACTCATCGGCTTTCCCCATCAAGTTCTGCTGCGCCTGTCGCGACTGAATGTACTGCGTTGCCTGCTGTTGCGCCTGTTCAGGGGCATACCCCTGCGACTCGAGCTGTTGCTGATAGCTCCGGGTCTCGTTCTGAATAGCCGCCTGCTGCCTCAACCGCTCGTATTCAGCAGCCTGGGCCTGAACCTGCTGCATCTGCTGGGCCTGCTGGGCTTGCTGGGCTTGCTGCTGCATCTGCTCTGGCGAGGGCTGGGGCACGTCTGGGGCAGCCCCAGGAGCTTCGGCTACTGGCTCAGCGGGGACCGCGGCCTCGCCCTCCGTTTCCTCGGCGTCTGGCGGCGACTCGTCAATGTCGATCTCGGGAGCGGCATTGAGTTTGTCTATCTCGCTGAGTATCGGATTCTGCGGCTCTGGCGCCGCCTCTTCAGGCGGGGCATCGGCCTCCGGCAGCGACTGCTGGGTCGGCTCTTGATTTTCTGTTACCATCCTATCCCTCCTAATATGGGCTTTGCCTATATGACCCCGGGGTTTTGCCGTAAAGGCTATAATAAAACGCGCCGTTCTGGTAGATGTAGGGAGTGTTGGCGAACCACATGATCAGCAATTGGTCAATCTCAGGATTCTTCATAACTGTCTGGTAGCGGTGGGCCTTGCGAGCCAGGTTCATGTTCTTGATGACCTGCCGGATAGCCCGATTGGGGTGGGACTGCAATCTGCGCCGCTCCTCTGCCGGAGCCGCCAGGTACTCAGACCAGATCCCATCGGCGGTTTTGCCGATAGAAGCCAGTATTGGGTCTAGCCCCTGTTTGAGCGCGAGCATCTGGTTCGGCTCAAATACCGTGTCTTCCCAGTAGCCGCTGTCCGCGATCTGCCCCAGCGCGTCGTAGTACTGGTCCACGAAGGGGTGATGCTCGCCTTGATCGAGCCACTTATTGAACCGCTCGGCCAGCCCCCCGGACTCATGAGCCATCTCGTCATCCCACTGAGCTATTTCACGATCCCACTCTAGGTCAAAAGCGGTAAAGTCAACATCATTGGTGACGGGATCCGTGTGGGTCTTACGCACTTCTGCCCACCTATGGATAGCCCAGTACAGCGGCTCCTTGGCTCTATCGGGCGGCTCGCCTCGTTGCTCGATAGCCGCAGCCACCCTGGGATCGCTTCCATAGACCTCTTTGATCGTGTTCACCCTTACTCGGTGCTGTTTGTTAACCCCTTTGAGTTCATCTCGGAAGGTCGTGGGGGACCATGCTGGCTTATTCCTGGGATCCCTGGGGTCCCAGAGCGTCTTGGTGTTGCGGTCAACAACTGTTGTCTCCGCTTCGAGCCGTTGCCTGGACGACTCTCGGGTCTTATCGACCATCTGGCCGTAGTCGTCGTACCAGTACTCGGCCCCTTCGCTCTGACGCTCGCCAATCTCCCGCACCTCTCGAACATTACGGGCATCCCGATACAGGATCTTGGTTAGGATCGGCGCGTCTTTTTCTTTTTTTAATTGTTGCCACGATGTGAGGATTATGTCTGGATAATCCGGGTGTTTGCCCTCGCCAAACACCCGCTTGACCATGCGGTCTCGCAGCATCTCGTTCGATGAAGTCTTGAGGTTAAATCCCAGGGACTGAAACGCGACGCCTCGGTTGCCGAGTTTGGCCTCGATGGACGGCGTGAGCCTGTCTATATTGGCATCCTTTGGGATGATTGGTATCCCGAAAGGAGTCAGCTCGGGGAGATCCTTGTTCTTGAACGCGGTCCTCCCCGCGGCGATGGCCAACTGGCCAGCCCCGATGGGGGCGAACTCGTCGGTCACGAACTGCAATGCCCTCTGTAGGTATCCCCATTCACCGATATCGCGACCCATGTAATCTCTGGAGGTCACCTGGGACCAGATCGCTCGCGGGGTTGTTCCAGCTCTGGCGTTGATGAAGCTAAGGCCCGGCAGGCCGTAGGCCCCATCGGTCAGCCGGAACATGAAGTCGAACTGCATGAGCAGATCGAGCAACGCATTGTCGCCAGCCCTGGTGGGTATCGGGAAATCAGGGGAAAGCAATGTGGGGTTGAACCCGTACTTGAAGGTGTACCACCCTCGGAGATGGAAGGGGACGTATCGGCCCCAGGGCAACGGCGAACCCCAGTCCACGCCTGAGAATCTGCCCTTCTCGTCTTCCTTGAATCGCGTCGTGGTCGCGAAGTGAATGAGGTTAGCAACCCCGGCCATGAACAAAAACGCCCCGGCCCAGTGGGTGGCCCAGAAAGCCTTCTCTGGTCCGCGAACCGCGCCCGTCATCTGGCGGAAGAAGGACTCGTTCTCGTTGAGGGAGAAGCTGAACCGCTGAAGGAACTCTCTCATGCGCCCTCGGACAACGCTCTGCTCAACCGGGATGGTGGACCACCGTTTGTTGGCCCTCTTTGCCGCAATGCCCATGATCTGGCTCGGCGACATATCGGGGTTGGTTGCCCGAATCAACGGGATCAGGTTGTATTTCACATCGTGCAGGATGGCCGCCGGGTACACCCCGTCAAACAACCCTTTACGAAAAGCCATCTCAGCGTTCTTGATCCCCCGCCCTGCCGTCGCCACCATGCCTGCCGCCCGTCCGCGCTCCATCGACTGCTGGAGCATTCTGACCCCGTCCTCTGCGTCGAAAATCGTAGCGTCCCTGACATGCAGGCCGTGCCTTACCAGGTTGGCGTTGGTGATCTCTGCCAGATCGGGGTTGTCGTACAGGGGCGTGTCGGAGACCAGCTCCTGGCGCAGATATTCCCTGTAGTTGGGGGACAGATTTCCTCGCGCCATATCCCTCCAGGCTTTGGGCATATTGATCAGGTGCGTGTGGGCCTCCGCAAGATGCCGGAACCCCTGATGGAAGGCGTCCGGGTCCGCTGTGAGCGACCCCTTCCCCATTAGCTTCATGCCCTCGAGGACTCGGTAGAGCGCGGTGCCAGTCCCGGCAATCCCCACTCTGGATGCGAAATCGATCTGTTGGAATAGAGACGCGAATAGATTCGCTCGTTTGGGAATATAGAATATATCGTCAAACTTGACATCGATGCCCAGCCGATTAAACCGCTTCTGAGTCCGCATCCAGTTCCATTTGCGCGGGGCGAACATCTGCTCAAGGGTGTCGGCCACCTTCTTCGGGAACACCCACTGCATCCCGATGACCTCGGCATGTTCCTTGGCGTTAATGGCGTCGGTGAACTTCTTGTTCACCCCGACAAAGGTGTCGCCTTTCAGGGCAGGCCCGGCATTAGTGACTGACCTCCAGCCGTCCCGCGACCACTCGTCCAGATCCTGGGGGTTCTTTGACTGACGGGCTAGCCCCAATGCCGGGTTCTTGAGTATATCCAAAAGATGTATTTGAAGCCGCGCCTGCATACCCATCCGGGAGCGGATCATGGCCATTTCATATGGGTTCCAGAACACAGGCTCGAACCCAAACCCGTCCATAACTGGGAAGCGGACATCATTTCTGGATTGCTGGAAGCCGAGTCGGCGGCCCATCGCGCCGCCTATCGATGTCTGGAACGCAGCCACATTGCCTTGAATGTTTGACCACGCCCCATCAGGAACCTTCCAGCCACGGTGGAAATAAGTCTCTTCGGGGGTGGGACTATGAATCAGCCCATCCTCGACGCTATGAATCTCCTCCCAGCCTGCGTACGTCTTTAGGTTATGGTACTGCCGCACTGCGTCGGGGCCGAGCGCCTGTAGCCGCCTTCCCCACTGTCCGTCCAAGCGGCTCAACACTTTGCCGTCAGGCCCTACTGGAACCGTCCCGCCAGCCTTGGCTGCTTTATCATCGAGGGTGTAGTAGATAAGCCGCAGCCCTCCGGGTTCCTCGAGCGTCCCGAGTCCCTCTGCCGTGGGGAGGCCGTCCTTGTCCAGCCAGTTCATCTCCTGAAGCTCGCGCCTCCCGTTGAGGATGACGCTCTCTATCCTTCCTTCATGGTTCCGCGTTATGCCGAAGAACCCTCGTATGGCGGCCTGGAATTTTCCCTTGGCTAAAGGATTATTTACCTCTGGATCCGACCAACCTTGCCCTGTGTGTTTAATCTCGTCCGGGGTTGGCAGCATTTGCTCGAGAGCGTTGGCGCCCTCCTTCGCGGCATCTTGCTCATAGAACGCGAAATGATCGTCTTGCACCCATTGGCTAGCCTGGCTGCTAGCTGGCACCCCGCCCCGTGGAGTAAAGCGGTCCATGTATTCTTTGAGGTCAAGGGCCTCTGCGTGGGTGCGCCAATTGCTCTGGGCGGGGATGGGAACATCCTCGCGCCGGACCCATTCATTGGTCAGGGGATCCCTTTGGAAGTAGTCCTCGAGACTAACAAGGGGCCTGCGTTCAGCCCCGGCGAGTGGTCCCTCGAGTCCGTAGCGCAGCGGCAACTCTCTTCGAGCTACTTTCCTTTCAGCCTCGATGGCTCTCTCGCCAGTGAGGTGCCGAACATATTCCTTAACGCTGCGGCGGGTCTGGTTGTCAACCCCTCCGAACATCTGGGTGGCTGCTTGGTCAAGTAGGCGATCATTCCATAGCTTATGTCCCGGAGCGTCGTCCAGGCCAGCCTGGCGCAAGGCCACAAGGCTATCGAATAGCTTCCCCATATTATCGCCTGGGCGCACTCCATATACGAGATTCAAAACCAGGTTGTTCAGATTCTGTTTCTGGAATCCTAGTTCGCCTGCCCACTCAATAGCTGCGTCCTCATCGATCAGCTCGTCGAAGGGATGCACTGGAGCCGCCTGCCGGGTGTCGGTGGCGACATCCATTTTATTGAATCCTAGCTCCCCCTCTATTTCGCCTGCGACAATTCTACCCGCCTTGGTCTTAACCGCCCTCCACTTCTTTGTGCGCTTGTCCCATTTATGGAGACCCTGAAGCCACTGCCCCGTTGTCGGATCCCATAGGGTTTCATCAGGCTTGCCGGACCAGAGCTGGGCGGGGCGCGCAACCTCGGGAGCCGCCTCGGGGGCCGCCGCTTGCCTTCGCATCAGCTCTTCCGCCGGGACATCCGGGATGGGCTGTCCGCCGAATCCTCCGGGATCGGGAAGCCTTTGGCCAGTTTCAATATCAAACCCAGGGGCGTCCCAGAAGGCTGGCTGCTCTGTCACTGGAGAGGGCACGGACACAGCCACTGGCTCTGGCGCTCTAAACCCGGCTCCAAAAGCTCCTGGCTCAGGCGCCATCGACGGGAGGATGCCCTGCTCAGTCTCCATCATCGGGAACGCTCTCTGCGCGGCGCCCACATCTGACGGGACGATCCTCGCCGCCGCCTCCTCTGGGACCTGCCGACCCGCAGCTCTAGCGGTTGCCCGTACCGAAGCAGCGCCAGCTCGAGCAGCCCTGCCGCCAACGGCAGCAGCCCACCCTCCGGGAATCAGCTCAAGGGGATCAGTGAGCGCCTCGCCGATTATCTCTTTCCACCAGGGAATCTCGCCTGCCTTTTTGGCTGACTGATACGCCCCGGCATAAGCGGAGACCGGGTCCATGCCCTGATCGCGCAGGGCGTTGTAGCGAGGCAGCAAGGTTTCCTGTTCCCCGAAAATGCGGGTGGAAACCAGCGCGCCAGTGGCCGGAGCCGCCGCTTCCTGCACGGCCTCGAGAGCTTTTAGTTGAGGCTTCGCCGCGCCCAGCGCCCCGGCGAGAGCTTTCTGCCCTGCCCCTATATCCGGCGGCAGTTGCTCTGTGGCTTCCTGGGCGCCCTTGAGTGATTTGTACATACCCCAGGGCGACATGGGATCAAACGCGACAACGCCTTCGGCAATCTGCTTGCCCCGCCTCGCCCATTCGCCTGGATCCCAATACGATGGCTCGGACAGGCCGGAGAGATCCTGTTGAGGGGCGCCCGCAGGCTGCTGGGTAGGGACAAGTTGCTGGGGCGCTGGGGCAGGAGCCACTGGGGCAGGTTGCTGCGGCGCGGGAGCTTGTGCCTGTAACGTCCTGAGAGCGGTCATCGCATCTAAGAGGGGCCTGCCCTTGGCGTCTCGAGGAGGAGCCTGCCCAAACTGCGCGGCAAGCTGTGGGAATTTCTGGATTGACCTTTCCCAGAGGCTATCGTAGAGAGCCTGCGAACTCACTGGTACATGAACCGGGTCTGGGGGTTAAACCTTCGGAAGTCCCCGCCGGGCCTCATCCGGGGGCTGAGAGCGGTGTATCGCTCTGTCCACGGCATGTCCTCGAGGAACTGGGTGAAGCTCGGAGCTTCCGTCCCTGCGCGAACAGCCGAACCCATGACACCCGCGTACTGGTTCGAGACATCGCCGAACTGGCCAGACCAGTACTGCCTCTGGGCAGGAGAAGTCTGGCCTTGGAACGGCGCTGCGCTGAAGTATGCCAGAGACGGGGTGGCTTCCAGCATGTACTGGAAGCCGCCCTCTGGATTAAACCAGTTGTAGTCGTTCATGGTCATAGCGAACTATCCTGAGAGCCTCGTATTGAGCCAATTGAGGAACGTGCCCGGGACAGCGCCTTCCCCGGCTTGCCTGGCGGCATAGATGTCGTACATGTTCCCGAGCGCAGCCTGCCGCGCCTGCGCCCCGTATCCGATCCCGCCGCCCATGTAGGCGCCAGCCATCGCAAGGGCGTTGCGCCGCGCATTCTCGCCCTGCAAAAGGTTTTGAATGTTTTGTTGCGCCATCGTCACGGGTGTATCAGGGCTTCCCATCAGTTGTGACGCGGTAACCGCAGTCTGCCAGTTCGCATCCGGGATCGCAGTCGCATATTGACCAGCGCCTCCCGCTCCCAAGCCACCCAAGTAATCGGCAAAGGTGCCTTGGGCGCCTCCCAGTTGGTACGCCCCGAGCATGGGCTGATACCCCGTCATTATCTGGCTTCTCCACGCGGGGTTCGCAAGCTGCGCTGCGCTCATCTGTTGAGCGCGACCAGCCTGCCACAGCGATCTCGGATCGCCTGCGAATGTCGCCTGCGCCCCTGTTGGGTCCGTTAGCCAAGAAGCCTCTGGAGTTCCGAATTCTCCGCCTAATCCCCATTGAACCATTGTTCTGTCTCCTTATCCTTGCTGATTGAACCAATTAGCAAAACCGCCTGCTGGTCGTTGGGGCGGCCCGAACCAGTTTGGCGCGTCCGGGGTCGTCCCCACAAAAAAGTTTGGCCTGTTCAGGGGCGCCCCAAACACGGCAGATGCCTGCGCCCCTCTTAACCTCGCCGCATCATTGCGAAGCATTTCGTCTATTATTCTTTGCGTCTCCGCGTCTCGTAGAGAGGCGGCAGTCGCAGGCGGCGTCATCATCGACGCGCCCCGAGTTGGTTGCCCAAACCAGTTTGGCGCGGCTGTCGGAGCTGCCGACCCAAACCAGTTTGGCGCTGTCGGAGCTGCTCCAAACCAATCTGGCGAGACTGGTTGTGGCTCTGGCGCAACTGGCGCAGCCTCCACAACCTCCGAGCCGACTTTGTAGTCGTTCGGCAAGTTCCACTGCCCCTCTGCTAGAGCGCCTGTTTTGCTCGGACCCTGGCCGCTCCCGGTCATGTAATTATACATGCTTGCGGCGGGGCTGTTAAAAGCGCCGCTCTCGGCAAATGCGTCAAACACTAGCGCTTTGAACTTGCCGAGCGTTATACTGCCAGCCTTAAATGAAGCCGTATGTTGATGTATCTTTTTGTATGTCCGAACCGTCACCGAGGGCGGATTAGGGGGCATTAGATTTCTCCTCTACTCATGTTCCATAACCTCCTTGCCCGCCGAAACCACGCTGATTGAACCCGGGGGCACCCGCCGGGGCTGGGCTGCCCGGCATGTCAACGATCCGCTGATTGAGCCAATCAATAAAGCCGCCTGCTGGCTGGCCAGACGCCGCAGCCTCGGCTGCGAAAACATCATACATGGAGCCGAGCTGCGCTCTCATAGCATCCGCGCCGTATCCCTGCCCTGCGCCCATTGCCGCCGCCGCCATCAGGATGGCGTTAGTCCTTGCCGCGTCACCCGTAATCAATCCTTGATAACCGATCTGCCGTCCCAGCGCGAGTTCGTCAGCGCCAGCAAGATCCAGCGGGGAAGTCAGCCCCGCCGACGCCCGTGCTAGCTCCTGCCATGTCTGGGCCATATCGGGCTGCGCCCCGCTTTGGACAAATTCATGAAACGGGGACTCGAACTGTTTGCCCGAGAGCAACCACTGGCCGTATGCAGGCTTGAAGCCCTGCATCCTGGTCCCCCATCGCACGGGGTTCCAGATATCCTCCCCCATCTCTTGCGCCCTGAGCGTTTCCCACTGCTTGGGCGGGGTCATCGATCCCAGCGTGCTTTGCAACGGCAAGGGGGCGCCACCCGCCATAGCCACTGCGGGTTGCACTCTTTTGAGTTGCCAGGGTTGGGCGCTAAACGGATTGTGAATCCATGTATGGCCGCCGAGGGTGTACTCAGTGTCGTCGCCCTGGGTTATCCCCTCCACCAGCTCCCCGTAGCTTATTAGCTGAACGCTCCTGTCGGGCTGCGGCACCGTTCCCCAGAGATTCTTGTCCGGGCCAAACCAGAGATCTAGCCCTTCAGGGGTTCTGAAGTAATTAAATTCTCTCGTCCCATCCTCACGAGGAGGGGCCGAGATCCGAGTGAGGATAGGCGCAGCCGCAGCCGCGTCAACTGGCGTTCCCTGTAGCGGCCCTGCGGGAACTTCGGCAGTTTTCGTGGTGACGGTGGCAGTCGGCTGCCCCTCGTCAGTGATTCCCGGTTCAACCTCAGAGCTGGTGACGACCTGCATAAACCGGGGGTTTTCGCCCCAAGAGGCCAAGATATCCTCCGCGGACCTACCCGCAAATCCAGATCCCTGGCCTTCAGGCGTGTTCATAATTTCGTTAATCCGGCTTAGGAAGAATGCATTGTCCATGTTCTTATGCGGATATTCCAGGACGTTTCCAAACATATCCTTCAGATCGCCAAGCCATCCATCCATAACTGCGTCATTGATCGCCCGTTCCTCCATAGCTTCAGGGTCATCCGATATAACGCCTGACGGGGGACCAACTGGAGCGGTGGCGAACGGCGGCGGGTCTTGGTTGGCCAGCGGATCGCCAGCCCCAAGGAAAGAGCCTGCCGGAGGCGGAGCGTTCCGCGCAGCGTGCTGCGCCTCCCACGCTGCTTTCCCTTCCGGCGTCCACGGATACATCCAGCCAATATCGCCGGGGTTATCAGGGTTTTTGAAAAGCAGGTTTGCGGCTGATCCTCCGATGCCGCTAACCAGCTTTGAAGCCACATCGCCCACCACGCCTAGATCAGGTGGGCCAGCCGTCATTATTTCAGGCGACGACGGGATCGGCGCGAATGGCTGGCCCGTCGCCGGGTCGATCTCTGCTGGCTGAATCGGAAAGGACGGCTCAACCCATCCTGTTGGCGGTTGGGTTCCGACATCTGGCGGGGGCGCTGGCATTGGCCTTGCTCCGGGCGGCCTGTAGTTATCAATGGCCTGATTGAACCCGGGGTCACCCGCCATTGAGACGGGCTTGTTGATATCTATAATCTCCGGCTGCACGCTTATGGGCTGATCGAGATCCATCTCGTAAAAGGGCTTGGTTAAGCTCGCCACCAGCTCGCCTCGAGAATCCAGTTCCGCCTCAACCTTGGTGGGGGACACGTTGTAGATCGGGGCGACGATGTCGGCCACGTTCATGTCGGGGTCTATCGGCCCCTGGTAGCTCATGACGGCGTCGGCGGCCAGCGAGATCTTGTTCTCGTCTTTGGCCAGGATGTTGATCATGGACTGGTTCACGGCGGCGTTGATCGCCTCCTGGGACTGGGAGTTGGCGATAATGCCTGCCTGATGGGGATCGCCAGTGGACGAGAGGATATCGGTGTATGTGTCCCCTTGTTGCTGCTGGAACTGCTCCTCCAGGTCCGCCAGAGTGGGGCCGGACGGCTCCTGCTGTTGGGGCAGCTTTCCCGTGGACCAGATAGCGGCCAGGGACGCCGGGTCCCCGAATCCACCGATAATGAGGTTGGGCAGCTCGGCGAATAGATTTGGCAGATCTTCTTCGTATGCCATTTTAGCCTCTCGGGCCTACGAGGCCCATGCTTCGGAGTCGCTCCTGCTCACCCTGCGCGCCGGGCCTGGGCTGGCCTGGCGGAACCGCCGGGCCTCCCTGCGGGGTTGGCACGGGAGGCGGCACGCCAGCCATCGCCGGGGGCATAACCCCGGGCGGCGGCATGGGAGGCAAGCCGCCTGGTGGCGGGGCGCCCTGTGGCATTGGAGGCAATGCGCCCGGGGATGGGCCGGGCGGCGCCCCGCCGCTAAGATTATCCGATAGAACCTTCGCCTTGCTCAATAGCATGGCGGTCAGTTCGCCTGCGTAGAACTGGGCCAGGTCATCCCGGCCCTGTTTCATCGAGGCTTGATACAGGCTCCAGATGCCTGCCTCGGGCAGCGTCCGCTCCGCGATCTGTTCCTTGACCGCGTCCTCGATCTGGTCCGCGTCCTGGACGCCCAGCACGTTGTCCCGAATCCAAAGGTCCGGCAGCAACGGGGTGGCTCCCTCCCTGGCGATCTGGGCCATAGAGTACTTGGCCATATCGTCCTGGGGCAGCCGGGGCACAACCGAGACCTCGATGTCCCCGCCCTCTTTCACTCGGGCCGGGGTGATGGTCTCGGAGAAGTACATTCGATTGTTGTCCCTGCCGGAAAGCTCCATTGCGGTGAACGCGCCGCTGGAGTACTGGTCGCAGAGAAGCCGGAAGATTTGCTTGTAAGCTTGCTCAAGGGCGATGACCCTGGGGGAAAGCACCGTCTCGACGCCCTGTTTGAGGGTGTTGATGGCGAACCCCGAGAGCTGGAACTGAAGCTCCCCGTAAACCGAGTGGGGAATGGAGCCGCGCTGTATCTCGCCGGAGACCATGCCCATGTAGGCCCCGGTCTCCCGGGCCACCTCCATGAGGCCCAGCGGCTGGACATCCTCGCCCTGGGCCAGGGATATCTCGGTGCCCTCTTTGTAGGGGTCTTCCTCGAGGGTTTTCTGGCCGTCCCGGGAAATGATCTTCAGGCCCTGCTTGCGCGACCTTGCGGTCAGCTCAAGCATGACGCTCATCATGAAGTTGTGGCTCTCGTAGAGATCCCGGGTGGACTTGAAAACCGACTCGCCGTAGTCCTCGTAGGTGTCCTCGATGGAGGACCACTCGAGCGACTGGATCAGGGGGTTGGCCCCCACGGGGCCGAGGAAAACAGGGACCGTCCCGCAGGCCGAATCGTCCTCGGGGGTGTGCCGGGTGCGCTTTTTGATAAAGCGGTTGGGGACGGCCACGAAATTATCTTCGCGGTCATAGAAGTCGTAGACATCGATGCCATCGGCGTCGTCCCGGTCAGAGCCGAGCCGGACATTGTACTGGCTCTCGATCTCGCCCTGGGTCTTTTTTGTCTTGTAGCAGGCCCATGAAAGGCCATCGGCGTCGGTGCCCCAGTAGGTATGCATGGGATCCCACGGGGTGATGTCGATGAAAGTGGTGTCCTCATCCCTTTTGACCAGCAGCGCCCTGCCTGCGTACCACCCGCGAAGGGTCATGTACCAGGCAAGCTGGCTCTGGAGGTCGGGGAGGAGCCTGGAGGAGAGCCTCTCATTGGCCGATTTCAGCGCGCCGATGAGGAACCGCTCCTTGTCGTTGTTGACCTCCCGGTTGTTGCGGGGGTTTCCCGCCGGGGGGATGCGGATAATGGTGTCCGCGCTGGAGAGCCAGGAGATGATCTTGTCGGCGTAGGTCTGCGGCTCGTTGGAGGTGTAGCTCTGGAAGCCGTCTCCCGCGTCGTATGGGTTAAGGCGATAGAGCTGGTGGTCCGTGTCCATGCGAGCGCGCAGGGAGGTCGTGGCGTCGTGATGCCCCTCGACCAGGTCGAGAATGTTTTCTACGGTGCGCCGGGCCATCTATCACCACCTCTTGACCTTGATGAAGCTGTTATTGCCGATGTGGCCGTAGCCGAACTTGTCAACGAGGCCGTAAACGACGGCCTTGACCCCGTGGTTGTTCTTGTCCTCCGGGGACTCTCCAACTATATTACCATCTCTGTCCATCTTCCAGCGATAGGCCCGTGTTTGCCCGTCCATAGGGGACGGCATCGCGCCGAATTCGGACAGAATCCCGTGACAAGTCGGATTAAAAATAATTTTTGGGGCGTTAGAAATCGGATCGGGCTTCAAAAAGCTCTTCAGCCTTTCGGTTCCTTCGTTGATGCGGATTTTTTGCGCCGATAAATAGATCCCCGTTTCCTGGAGCCAGATCTCCGCAGGAGCGGACATCGCCTGATGCTGGTATCCGGCGATATCGATAACGCCTCCGGCGACATCTTTCCACCAGGGACGGGATTGGGCAATATCGATGATCTCCGAGGTGATCAGGCCATGCTCGTAGATCTCGTCAATGACGCAGATCTGCCCGTTTATCTCCTGGATCGCCTCGACGGCGTAGGCCCCGGCGTATCCGGGGTCCATCCACAGTTGAACGGGGTGGCCCACGGACCATTTCGCGTTCTCGGAAATGTGGATGTCTGGGCGAAACTCCCCGAAAACAAGGCCCTGGGGCGGGGAGGGGATTCCCTCGATGCGCTCCATGAAGAACTCGTCGGAGGCCATAGCCTTGAGCCGCAGTATCTCCGGGTCCGCCTTCCCTCCGGGGTAGAGGTGCTTGTTGGTGTACGACGGCAGGGAGAAGCTCTGCTCGTCCGCGGTGCCGTGCTGCCAGGTCTGAAAGAGCTGGGGATACCAGCCCAGGCTGCCCTCGAAAGTGCCGCCGAGAAACAGCCATCCGCGCTTCGGGGCGCAGCGGCCTCGCATTCTATGGAACGATTCAAGGTCGAGCTGGGACGCTTCGCATCCGATGATCCCGTTGGGCGCCCTCATTGCCAGCGTCCGGGGGTCTTTCGCGCTCTTGGTCTCTATCCGGGTGCCGTCAGCGAGGACGATCCGGCCCGGATCGACGCGCTTGGAGGCTTCGGCGAGTATGCCCAGCGTGGCGAAATCCTGAATCAGGTAGTCGAACTCGGCCCTGGTGCGCTCATAGTCCGCCGCGACGAGCCAGTAAAGGCCCGGCTCATCAGTCTCGAGGAACCTGGAGACCAGGTACTTGGACGCCACCATTGATTTCCCCGCCTGCTCGCCACCTGCGACGAGGATAAACCTCTTGCGGCAGTCCAGGATGGGGGCCTGCTTCTCGGTAGGCTCGAAGTCCAGCTTCGAGAACAGGTATTCGGTGATCCGGGGGGGCTCACTCGGGGCTAGTGTCATTGCCCTTCTTCCTCGCGAGGATATGCTCGACCTCGTTTATGGCGTTTTGCCGGGCTTCCTCGGCGTCTTTCAGCTCGGGGGAGGGTTTGGTCTTGCGATTGCTCTCGCGAACCCACCGCTTCCACTCGCCCATCATCTCCTTGACCTCGTTGGCGACCACGTTGCCGTCCCGGCGATACTTCTCAGGCCAGTGGGCGTTGAGAAGCGTGATCAACAGCACGGGATTGTCCTTCGGCCCCTGGTCTTTGACCCGCTGGACGGCGATGTCCTGGAGGTACTCACGGAATATCTCCCGGGAAGCCTCGTACTTGGCCTTGAACCCGTAGGTGTCCCGCTGAACCCAGCTTATCACCGTGGCTCGGGGCACTCTGGACGCCTCGGCGGCCTTGCGGAGCGAGCCAACCTCGCCATAGGCGGCGATGAACGCGCCCTGCCTGGCCTGGGTGGCATCCGGGTCACTGTCTGCCTTCTTGCGAGGCTTTTTGTCAGCCATGATTACTCTCCCATTTTGCCGTGCGGTGATTATACATCATGGCCTTGAGACGTTCCTTCGTGACCTTCGCGTAGGTCGGGCCATACTTGCCCGATCTTAGCATCCGCGTGAGGGAGCCTTTACAGCCAGAGCAAGCACGACCCCACTGGCCTTGCTTGTTGTTGGCTGGTGGATTGCCGCAGTACTGGCAACGCCAGCTTCGCCGCTCTGCCATATGTTCCTGTTCGGTTCTTGGCGTCGTGGCGCTGAAGGGTTTCCAATCTTGCGCTAACCATGCCATTAGCGCTCCCCCATCATAGCATTCGTTATGTCCGCAAGGCCGTCCCGCACAACTGCGCCGAGGGCTTCGATAGCGCCCATCGATGTCGCCGCGTCATTATTGCCCAGGGCTGTCAAGGCACGGGCCACTGTTAGAACGGCTCCCACAAGGCAATCGGGCATATGTTCGGCCACCGGGCGTTCGGCAACAAAACAAAGACAATGCAACGCGTCGCTCATCTATCTTACCTCCACGAATTAAGCGTCGGACTGAAGAACGTCTTTGGCGAGCGCGATTATGCCCGCTATGCAGCCCACGGCGACCTCGTTGAGGTCCCGGTAGATACTGATCCCGGCGATCACGCCAAGCATGGCCAGGGCCAAAAATATCTGGGGCCTTAGCTTGCCGAGGAACTTCTCCATCTCAGGTCAACCTCCAGGGAATTCTTAAAGTTCCGCCTGTCAAAGCAGATCTTGCATATGCCGGAAGACTCTGAGCCAGTTGGCTTGTCGATAACCCAGTGGTGGCCATGCTCCCTGGCATCGGGGACCAAGCGGCCCTTGTCGAAAGCCTCAAACCAGTAGCGAAGGGTTCCCCTTGGAACCTGAAGCATATCTGCAATCACCCGCTGGGGGCAACCCCGAATGTGGCCCAGGAGGGCGGAAGACACAAGGGCTGGCGGATATGTCGTGGAAGTTGGCATCCGGGCAAGTATAACACGTTATATATCTAGTGACACACCACCCCCTTTAGGGGGGTGTGTGTCCTAGCTGCTAGTAGCTAGAGCAAGAAACAAGAGCAAGGCAGTATCCCCCCAATCGAGCGTGCAACCATGCAACCACTGTTTTGGGGCTTGCAGATTTCATTGAAATCTCCTGGCATTTCATGAAATAGGCTGGGATTGCAATGAAATACGCCTCCGTTTCATTGAAATCTAAGGGGATTATTTAGCAATAAAAGTCTGTCAAGGGTAGAGGCTTATTAAGAGTATAACCCTCAAGCCATACCCCTTCCTTATCCGCGAAATGGGCTCTGGTCTTTTGGGCGGCTGGCCAGGCACTTGACCTAGGTTCCTAGGCACAATCTTTGACGCAGTCTCTGAATTCGTGTATCTTGACCAAACGGCGCCTCAACCAAGAGGAAAGCTGGACAAAACCAGAATCTGGCCAAAATGGCCATATAAGGAGAAGGGGATGACCACAACGACCACAATGAACGGCAGGAACCAGAGCAGGAACCAGAGCGAAATTCGAGACTTGATGATTGACGTACACTCGCAGTCTGGACGACTCCGGGATGCTGCGACAATCAAGGCTGAATTCCAGGCACTGCCCAAACACATTAGAAATGCATCGTCAGGCATCATCTGGCAAGGATTTTCACCCGTCAATGGTGAAGCAATCATGGCCATCGTCTCCGGTCTCAAGACGCCGTCGGACAATGACAAGACCGGGCCAATGGCACAGATAGATATTTTGGTGGCTGACGAGCATCCCATTGAGGCGATTAAGACCGGCGCCGATGAGGCAGTCTGTGGCGCCTGTCCACTACGTCCAGACCGACTCGGTAAGCGGGTTTGCTATGTCAATCTGGGGTTTGGCCCGGCGTCCAAATTCCGGGCGTCGGTGCGTGGTAGCTACGAGATGATCACGCCGTATCAACTAGGCGTCATCCTCGCCTACAGAAACCGTGGCGTTCGATTCGGCAGTTATGGCGACCCCGCCATGCTGCCGTACGAGGTGGCGCAGACCATCCTCGAGGTATCAGGCGTCAAGCATACCAGCTACACGCACCAATGGATGGAGTCTTGGTTTGACGCTCGACACCTTAGCTACAGCATGGCAAGCGTGGACGCTGTGAACACGGTTTCTAAGCTTCACGCAATCCATCCCGACGCCCGGTACTACATGCTCGTTGATAGCTACGACTCACTGCCTGCCGCTACCATTGCCTGCCCTAGCAACTCAGACAAGCGCAACGATGACGGCAGCCGTAAAGTAACCTGCGCGGACTGCGGACTCTGCGCTGGCGCCGCCAAGCAGGCAAAGAATGTCGCAATCGTCGAGGGGTCATAGGCAGGAACAAGAGCGATAGCATGACTGGCGCCTATGTGCCAGTCATGCTCAAGCCAGAACAATTCAGGAGTTTTTGAGAATGAACACGCAACAATTAGTTACGCCTGAGATGCTAACCGCTGACGTTATCGAGGAGATGCGGTGGTGGCTCGCTGATTGCACGCTGCCCGATGGCTACGATGCCGCCAGTCTCGACGCCTACGAGGTGATCAGCATGGTCACCAATGGTTACGATGGCGGGATTGCTCAGTTTTTGGCCGATACCGCCCGATGATAGGCGTCAACGCACAACGGCGCCAGTACTGGATAACGTGTTCCGCTCACGGGACCGTGCCAATGTGGCCGGGTTCAATGGGCGGCGCATTAGGCAGTCCAACGGGCCTATGCAGCGTGGGACGCTGCGACAAGCTAACGGGGCAGCAACCGCTGCGCGAAATAACCATCACGCTGGGAGCTGCCAAAGGCAGGTATTCGGAACACTGCGACGCCCGATGCACCAATGGCAAGAAGCATTGCGGATGCAGGTGCTTGGGAGCCTGCCACGGCATGGGCAATTGCGATCCCTCGAGGCATCCCACGCAGGAATGAGAGCGGCCAATAGGACGCCCAGTTGCAGGCTATAGCGATACCTGATACGATATCCAAACGTGCGTTGTGGAGACGCACAACAACCCAGAGCATTGGAGATGACAATGAACCGAATCGAACTGGAAAACCTGAGCATCGGAGAACTAAGGACACTGGCCGCTGACGCTGGGCTGAACACCCAGCGCAAAGCCCAGATCATAGCGTCCCTGGCTGATGACTACCGCATCGGCGAGGCTCCCAGCATCAGCCTCAACGGCACGGCTCCCAAGCCTGCCCAGCCACCTGCCCCGGACAACGCTATCGTCTGGCCCCAAGTCCCCGTGGCCACCTCGTCAGTCAACGGTGACTACGTCGAGCCTCCCTGGCTTGGAGAGTTGACCGCCGCCGCCGCCATTGGGCATGTCGAGTTGCTAGGCCCGGCGGGATCAGGCAAAACCCTCGCCGTTCATCATCTCGCCGCCAGCCTGGGCAAGAACCTCGCCGTAGTCACCGCCGATGGCGGCTTGAGGAAGCGTGACCTAGTTGGCCAGCGCGAGTTGATCAACGGGCAGACCATCATGATGGCGGCTGAGTTCGCCGCCGCCGCCCGTAACGGTGACTGGGCATTGATCGACGAGGCGAACATGAGCGAGCCAGACGCGCTGGCATTCCTCAACGGGATGACTGACCGCCCGGGGCAGGCAGGCTCCAGCTTCCAAGTGGGGGGCCAGACCATTGAGGTTAGCCCGAACTTCCGCTGCTTCCTGACTCGCAACCCTGGCTACATCGGCACCAGAGCCATGAACGAGGCTCTGCGTGATAGGTTCTGGAGCATTGAGGTGCCGCCCTTATCCGACACCAGCCTGGCGCAGATGCTCCGGGCGCATGATGTCCGGGAGTCTTACATCCCTGACTGCGTGTGGCTGGTGGACACTCTGTATCAGGCATGGGAAGCCAACCGCATCAGCTACCAGGTGTCCCCTCGCCGCGCTCTTGCCGCCGCCCAGATGGCAGAGGCTACGCTCGAGTGGAGCAAGAAGGACGGCGATATCCGCTACTGGCTCGAGCGCTCGATCCTCAGCAAGATTGACGCCAAGCATGACCGTGACGCGCTCGAGACCACCATCAAGGCAGCGTGGCAGGCGCTGGACTACTCCAACTAACTAACGGCAAATAAAAAAAATAAAAAAATTCTAAAAGGAGAAATTTGAGATGGCGAAATTGGACCAAGGCTACTCCCAGACCAGGCGAGCATCAGGCGGCAGGCGTGGGCGCAGGGGCAAGACGATAGACTCATTCGTTAGCCAGAGCCTCAAGCATGAGGTGGCTAATCTCTACATCCGCACCGCCGCCAAGGGCATCATCGATGTGCTGGGGCTGGACGAGTACGGCGAGGACGCTGACCTTGCGATGACGATCCGCCAAGGCGTGGCCGATGACGTTGAGAAGGATCGCATGACCAAGAAGGATATGGGCGAGAGTTGGGTGACCGCCAACCGTGACGGCAAACAGGCGTCTCGCCGCCAGCAAGAGATTGAGCATAACCAAGGCGCGGAGACGTTGCTGAATGCGCTGTACTCTGCCACCAGGATGCGCGAGCGCACCGATCTGGAAGACGGTGACCTGCTTGATGACCCCGTCAGCCTGATGGCCGATGGTGACGGCTGGGGCCAGGAAGCGGCAGGCAGGCTCGAGATCCGAAAGCATGTCAACCTCGCCATAGACAACTCAGGCTCCACGCACATGCCTGAGACAGGGTATTGCTCAGGGGCTATGGTCAGCGTGGCTGAGAACCTTCTTCAGGTTCTCTTCACCTCTGCCTCAACCCACCCAGGCATCACCTACGATGGGTTCAGCTTCAATCGCGTGACTGAGATGTTCACTGGCGTTATGGCAAGGAATCGCCGAGCGGAGTTGGTTCGCAGCTACTTTGCAGGCGTGGTGGTGGATGATCCACTCAGGCGTGACGCCATCAAGACCAACCTCGCTCCGCTGATCGAGGAGATGTACAAGAACGAGGAGAAGCTGGGTCTGATCGGCTCTCCAAGGCTGGACATAATCCTGACTGACGGCGAGTTTGAATCTGAGGCCGATGCCAATGAGGCGGCTGAGTGGCAGCGCAAGCGCGGCGCAGGCGTGACCACCTATGTCTTGAACCTCTGCCCCGATGAGATCGATGACCCAGTGTCCCTGCCTCATCAGTTCAGGGTCATCCCAGTGGACTGCTTGGTGGACAAGTACGGCTCCAAGGCAGTGGATCAGGATATCCTGCGCCAGACCCTCAACCGCATAGCCGTGGCAGAGGTATCACGGCTCGATTCGTAAGCAATTAACCAAGCATAATCCCAGCCCCCCTACGGGGGCTGGGTTATATCTAGGAGAGATGGCCGTGAGACAAATAAAACAAACAGCCCCGCATACCTGGCTGGTATGGGACGAGCCGTTGCCGATAGGCAAGACCCGCGCCTCCGGCGCAGCGGTGTACGAATGGAGCGGGGGCAACTGGAGTTGCGACGAGTGCGGGACCATCGGAGGGTTGCCCCCGGCTGGCAGCGCCGTGCCGCACTGCGAACACATCGTGTTCGTTCAGGCTCACGAAAATAAAAATAAAATAAATTTAATAGCCGCTGCCCCGGCAATGCTAGCGGCTCTCCGCGCCGTCGAGGAAGCGTTCAGCTACACTGCCCCGTCCGCGCTGCCGTCTGACGCTGGCGTGGACTGGGAGAGCGTGGCAGACCAGGTTGACGTAGCGATATACGCCGCCGTAAACATAGGCGTCGGAGAGGTGACCTAAATGAGATACGCACTACCATGTGAGATAGGCTGCGGGTTCGAGGAACTCTGCGCCGCTTGCGGCGACGGCCACCATGTCCT
>Ga0208179_1000674_pt1 | contig 20350 bp, 28 predicted proteins | sample Malvired_Geostar_FD_184238 | JGI IMG/M metagenome (GOLD analysis project Ga0208179, IMG submission 184238) | Marine viral communities from the Global Malaspina Expedition - Malaspina viral metaG DeepMed_Geostar (SPAdes) (version 2) | ecosystem: Environmental > Aquatic > Marine > Oceanic | place... | reverse complement strand
TGGAAGGTCCGTCTGGAGATGCGTCTTAGTACTAAGTAGTAGCAGCTAGTACCAAGGAAGCATACCCCCCACTAAGAAATACCACTCGGGGGCAAATTGGCGGATGTAGGTCCACGCAGTACTGCTGAAGCGCACGTCGTACGTCGGAATACTACGTGGGTCGAGATAATCCTATTTCGTGGTAGATACACCAAAGATTTACTATTTCGTCCCAACAAAGCCTACTTCGTTTTGGATCAACTTTTTTCAAATTTATACATGGTATAAGTTCAGATAATAATGGCGTAAGTCTTTGTTTATAAACGACTTAGGTGCTGAAACTACTTACTACCATATGGTTTCGGGAAAAAAAGGTTGTAACTCCAATAAAAACACAGACTTAAAAATTTGGTGGGTCGGTCGGAAGTTCGTATATTATATCAAGTCAAGGAAATGCACAACCGGAAACCGGATTAACCGGAAACCGGAAACCACAAAACGGATTGGGGGAAAATCTGGAAAAATCCGCAACCAAACAAATATAAGGTAGGTGAGTGTCCCCGGCTCGGGGCAACATGACACCTACGGGCGGGAGACCGTCCGGTCCATCGCAAGACGGGAAAAGTATACAAATAGGAACGGCCAGATCTTGGGCCTCCGGTTTGGGAAAGGACTATCGAAATGGGTCTTAACCAAACTACAATCAGGACATCTCGTAATAACTTCTTGGGAGAGATGGATGGCTATCCTTACTTAAGGGAGTGTTCGTATAACCCTTGTCATCTCGGGATAGAAATCTGTGACCCAGAAGGGAACGTACTAGGCCTCATCGAACGAATAAATATGGGTGATGAGGATGGCACTCAGGATGCATGGGTAGTATATCTAAATGATGGATCATACGCAGACAAGGAGTGGATATATCCAGGGAGTACAAACGAACTATAACTAAAATCGGAGGTCCAAGATGACGACAATCAAGATCAAGGTGAGTGTGGACAAGGCCAAGGGGATTCCCTCGTTCTATCGCAAGGTGGATTCGATCGAGGATGCACAGAAATCCCTCGGTGACGAGGAAACTCTCAAAGCCATCAACGGATACCTGAAATCCCAGGATACGGTTAATAATGGTCGGAAGTACGTCAAGGCCATCAACGCCGAGGTACAGAGACGTATCGCAACAGGCGAGTTTGTCTGGAACTCAGATACGGAAAATCTGAGTGTGGTTCACGATCACAATGAAGAGCTCTAAGTAAAACGAGGCCCGAGATCTGGTCAAGCGGTGGACAGGACAACTCCAATCTAAAAGGGAGGTGAAACCTTTGGACAAGATTAATCGAATACACCTTAAGGTGGGTACTAAGGTGCTGTCGATTATCCAAGGGGAAGGAACCTACAGTGATGAGGATACCTGTGAGGTAGCTTATATCACAGAAAGAGGAGAGGTTTCAGAACCCCAAGGTTATATCACAGCAGCCGAGTTGATAGAGGTCATACAAGATCTGTATGACGGGAACTCGATGTGGTGGGAGAAGGATAGGTGGGGTCCCAGTAGTAGGTGAAAAAATCCAAGATGGAAGGGAGGTGATACCTTGGAAGGCTTGGACAAGGTCGTCAAGGCCTACGGAACCAAAAGGACAGATATCTGGGCTCTTGAGCACATCATCCAGAATTTTGTGAAAGAGGCTCATTGCTTAGATGATTGGAAGAACTCTGTAGGAAAGCTGAAAGAGATGTGTGACATCTTACTGAGAGGTGTAGACAAGGAGTATTAGGTGAAAAGATCCAAGCAAGAACTAAGGAACACCGTAGGATGGCTTCACGCAGAAATCATAAAACCCAGGAACAAGGTGGAACTCCTTGCATGGAGGATTAGAAGATGGTGGAGACAGAGACGAGCCCAAGCCTACTAAAGGCTGAAGTCAAGCTCGCCTTGATGCAAAGGATGGCTTACCTACAGATGGTGCGGAGGAGTAAGCGAGAGGACGGTGATAAATCCAAGATCGTCTTCAAGCAAGGTTTGCACTATTCAAGAGGTGAGCTGGCCGATAGGATCAAGGCGTGCAAGCATGCGTTGAGAGTTGTGGATGAGACCTGGTTTTAGAAAGGAGGTGAGCTTGAAAAGAACCTACGTAGTAAGGGTAGTTGTTCAAAGCACAGATAAAGAGATGTTCCCCGGTCATTCAGATGACCCTAACAAAAATCTCTTTCTGTTCGTAGAACAGCTACGCTATGCAGGGCTGGTGCACAGGCACAATATAGATACAAGGATTGTGTTTGACATCTTGCCACCAGCTAAAGTAGAGTCCAAGGTCTGGGCCAAGCAGGTTGCTGAAAGGATGCAGACCTTTGGCTATAACGCAGAAGTCGCACCTAAATGGGAGGATGCCATGGAAGGAGTGGTCTATTCTGAATGAGCAAGACCTTAAATTTAGAACGAAAGGAGGTGATACCTCATGGCAAAGTGGCACCTGTGGATCGAGAGAGCAAAGGATGAATCTCGTCCCGAGGACATGTATTCACTCGAGGAAAGCATAGTCTTAGATGATCAGACTTGCTCAGCCCTCATGTCAGTCCTCTGCGACAGGCACAAGCTCGAACAATATGGTGATCGTGCAGAGCAATCTCGTGATCGAAACAAGGTCAGGGTGTGGATTCAAAGGATGGAGGATGAGACATAGGAGAGGTCAGAGGTGGGAGGGAGAGATCCCTCCCGCCTCTCTTTTTCCGTGATCAGATTTAAAGGCATAAGGATAACCAGGAAAGTTAGAAATAAGGTGTTCTAAACTTTCAAACTGAAATTTTACCTGTATACGGCTAAAGTATTGTAAGACACCTACTTATATACACCGCTGGTCATCAGATACGCATAAGTGGTTCTAAAATCGGCATTTAGCCGTATTTACTACGCTGTGGGATACTAGATGATACACCAAGAAAGACTAAGTAATACCAAGTCCAGGAGACCTCAGATCTCAGACCATAGACTTATAAAAATATATATAATATATATAGATATATATATATGTTGCTAAGGTTCTTTTCTTGGTATTACTTGGTATGACCTGGTATTTCTTGATCCGTCTAGGAGTATCCCAAGCCGTAGTAAATACGCCTATGTGTGGATTTTAGAATAGTTTAACCGTATCTGGCGACCAGAAGTGAAAATAACCTGTTGAGAGTCAACAACTTAGGCGTATTCACAGATGAACTTCGTAGTACATGGTACTAACTAATACAAATGAAAAAAGTGCGTAACTTCAATAAAAACAACGACTTAAAGCCCTTGACATTTCCGGGGGAAATTCGTATATTATACATGGTAGCAGGGTTCCACCCTTGACCGACAGGGTCACGCAACGAGGCCTCTGACCCAAGATGGTCAACACGAAGCGAGAGGAGGTATCAAGATGGCAAAGCAAAACGGTAGTAAGGTATGCGAGATGTTGAAAGATCTCGGTCACGAGCTTTTCCAGCATGGTAATCCTGACTATGCGGCTTGGTTCTGTACTGAAGCAATCAAGCGGGGGCTCGAACCCAAGATCGAACCTCAAGGATCGGACAATAACTTCTGCACACAAGTGGAAGTGTTTTGTCCTTGGGGAGACAGGGAAGAAGTACCGAAGGGTTTCCTGTCTTTTCTTCGGTATATCATATCCTCCACAGATGGTGAAGTGAAGTTCAAGGTCTACTCCCGTGGTGGAAGCGATGAGGTAGATGAAGGACTTGTTGTGGAGATAGAAACATGAGAGACTATATCCACATAGGCCCCGTGCCCATTGACGAGAGCTGTGCTCAAGTGGGCCGAGCTAACTACCGAGCACAAGCTCGTATTGAATGTCGGGTGTTTAAGGAACAGCTTGAGCGTAAATTCCCAGATGGAGAATTTGTGGTCAAATCTTTTCCTCATGAATTCGGGACATACTTCGAGGTGGTTGCTTACTTCGAGGATGAGGAGAGAATAGATTTTAATTTCGGAACATACGAGGTAGATAGAGATACCAAAGCCTTAAGGGCTAGGGAAGCTGCTTTCGAGGCCGAAGCCAACACGCCCACGAATTGGGACAAGGAGGCCAAGGCCAAGTTGGCAGACCTTAGTGATGACTATCCCTTCGCGTTTAAAGTTTCAGAATGAAAGTTTATGGGGAGGAAGAGGTATGTTTAAAAAAGGAATCTTTCCCCGACAAAAGGTTCCTTCGCACCTTGCTGACCAGCTGGTGTTCTCCTCTTCCTCCCTAAAAGGAGACAAGCACATGGGTAAACCAAAGGTTACCATCTTCCCAGAGGGAAAGAAGAAGTTGAAAGAGATCAAAGAGGCCGATCGTCTTCGAGAATTCTATGGAAAACGAACAGTCCTCCCTCTTGATGTTAAATACATTCTTACCATGTATTCAAACGACTACGGTGAGAGGACAGACTATCTGAAGTCTTATGAGGAAGGGCTCGATCGTATCATGAGCATCTGCAAGAGTTACCGTAAGGGTTCCTTTATCACGATTTCCCTTACGCCCTTGCCCAAGAGCAACTATGAGTATATCAAGAAGTATGTCTGAGGGAGGGTAAGATGGCAAGATGGATAGTAGACGTCAGACTTGAGGTAGAAGCAATAAACCATGAAACTGCAAGGCAGATGGCTGAGTTGGTTCTCGAAGGGAGCAAGTTTCATACATACGAGACGCATAAGATAGAGTATTACCAACATCCCTTTAACCCGGTAAGAGACATCGAGCTTCTCGGCAAGAAAATCTTTGTCAAGCCCAAGAGAACAAAGTTTCTGCGAAACGCCCCATATTCCTACAAACCTATGAAGGCCGAATTTATTCAAAACAGAGACAACTTCGATGCTCTCCGCAGTGCTGATTGGGTGAGAGAACTTTGGAAGATCGAGGGAAAGGACTACTACATACTAGTATTCATTGACCAAGATCTTCTACAGGAAGACACCACAAAAGATCGAGTCAGAGCTGTAGCCGAGATGATCATAGCCTCGGGGGTCTTGCCCTTTAAACAGAGTGCTGGTGCAATCATCAAGGTCTGGAAGAACATGGCCGAGGAACAAAACAAGAGCATTCTCGAAATCGCTGAGGGAATGTTTGCGGGAATGAACGAGGCGAAGGAAACCCAAACTACAGGAGGTGCAAGATGAAACTCGATAAGGAACTCGACGAGAAGAGATGGAAGGACACTGTCTACGATGCAGAGCTTGCACTGGACAAACTACAGGAGATCCAAGACGACTATCGAGATTGGCTTGGCGAGCTGGAAGAGGCAGAGGAGGGCGATCAAAAAATGCTGGATAATCTCACGGAGCTCACAGAAATCGACCTTGATAGTGCTTTGTCAGTCATCTACGATGCCTTGGATGCTACCAAGTTCTTCAAGACCTTTCCAGTGAGGAAGTCCACTTGATAATCAAAGACCTCTTTCACCTCCTTTGGAACAGGCCAGGCGGAGATAACAGAATTGCCAGGAAGAAAGTAGTTATAGGCAAAGTAAATCGTGACAAGGAGGTGGATCTGATGAAAGGATCTCCACTGGTTGACGATCTGCGCTGGTTCTACGCTTGGACATCAAGAAGACCTACAGGAAGGAGAAAGGAAAGATGAACAACGCTAGCAAGTAGTATTAAGTAGTCCCATACGTATTTCTGTCGCCTTCATCCATTTTTCTCTTGACATTCAAGAAAAAATGTGGTATATTTGGAGTAGAAAACGAAACGAACATGGCCAAAACAAGACTATTGAAGCTCTAACCTCCCACATCCCTTCAACCCTTTTCATCTGAGTGTAAGACAAAGAACGAAGGAGGTGATAATCTAATGGCTACCACAAAGTCTCATATCAGCAAAGAGGGTATTTCTGTTGAGGTTCCACAGTACGACTCTCTCGCGGAGGCAGTTGACGCTGATGGGGAGGACACTGTCCTCAAAGGCTACAACCAGCATCGGTTCGACCGAGACAGTGTGAATGGAGTAAGGAAGCAGAAGACTCGGATCACACAGGCCCTGCTCAAGAATCCGGACCTTATGGCGCAGATTCAAGCGTCTATGGACGGAGATGAGTAAGGCAGGGAGGGGGATGTGGGACAAACTTTTGATGAGGTTTCAAAGTTTCATTCTGAAAATTTAAAATTGGTTTGAGGCACATCCAATCTGAGGGCAGAGCAAGACTGACCCTCTCTATAAAAAGCCTCAATGGAGGAGGAAGGCGGCTCTCCAGCTTTCCTCCTCCATTAAAACCTCTCGGGATTTAGACAAGATGAGGAAAGGTCAGACAAGAGAAGAAGGAAACCTTTTACACAGGAGGATCTTCTCATGGGCTATGGAATCAAGGCCAAGACAAGGGCCCTGAAGGACAAGAAGGTTAATGGGGAAAAGCTAGAGCTTGTCTTCAAGATTGCAGGGATGCATATAGAGGTAGGGAGGACGACCTACCTTGGTAGATACTCTACGCTTTGCCAAGCCCTCGAAGCCTCTGCAGGAGCGAACTACCTATTGGGCATACAAGCATTTGAAGTCTACAAGGAGGGAGGTGAGGTGGCACGAAAGATCTAGAACTAGAAGACGAGGTTTACTTCTCGAGTTGGAACTACCCAAAGGAGGAGGATCAAGCAATGGAAACACTCCATCAGAAACATAGACGAGCAGTAGATAACCTTAATTCCTGCATCGCAGCGTCCCACAAGGAAATTGCCTGTATGCAAGATGACATTTCTCGAACAAGAGAGGATATAAAGGAGATGAATCGCCAGCTCAAAAGGGCAAACGCAACACTGGCTACTGACCTCGAAGAGGAAGCCAAGAAACTCCGAGGTGACAAGTGAAGCTCGGTTCCGCAGCCCTTGGCCAGTATATCAAGAAGTCAGACCCAAAGGCTTCTACAACTGAGGGACCTCTCAACATGCTGATTCACGGAGAGGTAGGAAGTGGTAAGACCTGGTGTGCAAGGACTCTGGAGAAGTATGGCCCAATCCTGTTCCTCAACTTGGACCAGCGCAGACTCTCCACCTTCAAAGATCTACCTGAAGGCCTCGTCACTGAATACCGCTTCGGAAATACCCTAGATGATCCATATTCCTTCCAAGCCGCTGACTCCCTTGTAACTACCCTCGCAGCAGCAAAGGACCAGGAATGGGGGAGTATCTTTACTGACACCCTTACCTCTTTGGGCATAGCCGCTATGAACGATGTCTTGGAAATAGCTGGCCGACATGGCCAATTTCCTTTCGAGAACGACTATGGCCCTCAGATGTCTCGCATTGAGCACTTTGTCTTTATGATCTCAGCCTTCCCAGTGAAACACTTCCGAGTTCTCACAGCCCATGATAACCTTGTCAAAGACGAGCTTACTGGTAGCTTCATGCAAACCTTGCTCGTAACTGGCCAGCTGAAGAAACGCATGCCCGGCTTCTTCGATGAGGTTTACTTCGCGGAAAGAACCGGAGAAGGGGACAAAGCTAAGTATCAATGGATCACAAGACAAAATCGACAGACTGTTGCTCGGACTCAAATCCCTGGTCTTGAGGAAAGAATTCCTCAAGACTTCAACTTTGTTATGGAGAAGTTCAAAGCTTCCTCATAACAAACACACGTAGAGGAGGATCAGTATGAGTGAAGAGGCAACTCTGAATCTCCAAGTCGGAAGCTTCGACGAGGGAGTGAAGAGCGCAGGTGGAGACAGGACGCCCCTAGAAACTGGGCGGTATAAGCTCCGTATCAAGAGCTGGAAGCTGAAAGAAACCGGACCCGCTGCTAAAGTCCCTGGTCAGCAGATGATCCAATGGACCTTCGATGTCTTGGAAGGTCCAGAGGGAAAGTCGGCTGAGGAACAGGAGTCATATATTGGCCAGCCCTGCTGGAACAATACTATGGTCCAGGGCGAGGGCATTGGGTTCTTCTGGGCTTTCATCGCAGCTCTGGAGAAAGACGGAGTCAACGTCAGGTTCGAAGGAGAGAGCATCACCACGCAATGGCTTAACAGCCTTGTGGGCTTGGTCGTGCAAGCAGATGTGACACTCGGTACATATCAAGGCCGTCCGAGTGAGAACTTCGACAGGTTTCTCAAGGACGAATAAGGGAGGCGCACGGAGGGCCTAACAGCCCCGTCTCCCTATAAACCCAGAGGGTTAGTAGGCTCCCTTCCCTCCCGGCCGAAAGCCCTCTGGGGGAGGATAAATTGAAAGATTACCTTATCACAACCATCTCGTTAGTCATAGGACTCTCCTGTGGAGGCTATCTCTTTTTAGACTTATTCAAGTTCCTTATCTTAAGATCAGATGAAAAGGAGGAAAGCTTATAGTAACTACAGCTAATGCGTTTGCCCATTAAGACATTTTATGAGGAGGAACCAACCTATGACTCTGGAAGATGAGCACGATGCGCTGATGGTTAGGATGTATGACCTGGAGGAGAAAGTCGATAAGCTGATGGATACCTTGGAGCTGGAGGCAAAGGCCAGGAGTCAGCAGTATAACTGGTACCCAGATATTTGGTAACAGGCAACTTCTAGGAGGCAAGAGATGACAACCAAGTTCAGCTTCATAACCTACGTATTCATGTGCCTCATGTGGGCACTACTAATAGCAGGAAGGTGAACTCTGACTGCCCATATTGTAATCAACCGAGCGAGAGGATTCCTTGCGAGAAATGCTCTGCGCTCTTCCCTAACACTGTCCGCCTCATCTGCCGAGAATGCGGATCTGAGGTCAAGGTGAACGAAGAACTCTTGCGTTCTTTCTTCAACTGCGGCTTCTGCTCAGCACTAAACTGGAGAATCGTCTCTCGGGACTCGAAAGGAGGTGACATGCCCAATGCCCCAGATGAAACAATATCATGTAGACGTAGACCTTCAGACAGCCGGAAGGCTGGAGCTGATGAGAAAAAATAGCGGATATGGCCATGGTTTTATCTCGTCTTTCCTACGTAGAGCAATCAAAACCCAACTCAATCTAGAGGAAAAGCATGGTAGAGCAGTGGTTGAACCAAGCATATCTTCCAGTAGCGAAACCCCTGGACTTTCAGAGCTTGCTCGATGTCTGTCAAAAGGCGAAGCAATTAAGATCAACAGCAGGGAGGAAGAAAGCCCTGAGTCAAACCCCGGGCTCTCGATCCCCAAGTCCCAAGATAGTCATAGTCTCTGATGAAGAACAGATTAAAGCTATGGAAGATCTCATTCCGATGATTAAAAGGTCGGAACCGAGAGCGAGGCAAGCCTTACTTAAGTCGATGGGTATGGCAGGACGAGACGGAGAAGAAGCAATACGAGCACTGGAGGATCAGATCAAGAAGATGAAGGTAAGAGTTATGCAGCATCACTTAGGAAAGGGATCAAAAGATGCCTCGGTATCCTGAGAAGTATGACAACTTTGGCATGAGCACATTTAAACGCTGTGCTCGCGAAGGGCATTACAGGATTGACAGAGATCTTGTGCCTTCGGGCAAAAGCAGTTCCGCATTGCTCTTTGGTTCGATGATGCACAAGGCTCTGGATAAGATGTATGAAGAGAAGGACATGGAAAAGGGTGTGGAGGCAATGTTAGCTGCCTATCACGAAGACCCTTTCGAGGACCAGAAGCGGAGTCCAATGAGGGGAGCGGAGATGCTCGCTGCCTATTGGGACTATTGGCAAGATAGGATGGAAGAATTCGAGACAGTGGGCATAGAAGTTTATTTCGAGTTTCCTTTGTGGGGAGTAGATGATCTTGTCTGTGACACTTGTCATAAGGCTTTTGCAGCAGACTTCCTCAAAGGTGACTCCTGTGGATTCGAGACCTGCAAAGGCACCCTCGTCTACCGAGTAGTCTACTGTGGACTGATTGACAAGATCGAGCGAAACAAGAAAACAGGCGAAGTCATTGGCAAGGACCACAAGACCACTTCTTATCTTGATGGTTCCTATCTTGAATCCATGAAGCTTTCCTCTCAGTTCATGGGCTACTACTTCTGGCTCGCGAACCACAGCCCCTGGAAAGACGATGTAGGAAATACGTTCCTCGCTGATTTTCTCCTCACAGCCCAATCGAGTAAATATGCAGAACAGCCTGGTCTGCCATTGAGAAGAGAAAACATCCACGCGACTCCAGAGATCCTTACTGAATGGCAGGTAGATACCCAACAGTGGGTAGAGACCATTCAAGAATGGAGGACTAAGAGTGGCTATGCATACGGGCACGAATTCAATGCAGATCCAAATAGCTTGCCCGTGCTCCCGCCCAAGAATCCTGACAACTGTTCCAGATACAGATCCCTTTGCCCTTTCTATGGCCTCTGTTCTCATCCGCCCATAATGCGAGATACGCATATTAACATGCTTTATGAGGAAAGCGAATGGGACCCTCAGAATAGGTAGAGGTCTCACAAAATTTCATTATGAAAGTTTAAAAGAGGACTTCTCTAGTGCTAAAAAATATGGGATTAGCCGTAATGTGGATGATGATGCTAGGAATTCTAGTCTATTTCACCTGGATAATCAAGGAATTTCTTTCCTTTCTGATCGGAATGATTTCACGAGGAAACAAACGACGGAGAAACACCAAAAGAAAGATACCAATCTCATGACCACTCGAACCAAAGATGACATATGCCGCACCATCTCTATGATCCTCGGTAAATCCTTCGACGAATGTGAGCTAGTAACCGAGGGCGTCTATGCAGTCATGCAGTCTTATCTTGTTCAAGGAGACAGGATAGAAATAAGAAACCTGGGAACCTTTGAACCTGTGCAACGAGCACCGAAGAAAGTTAGGGACATTAAACGAAACCTCGCAATGTCCCTGCCGAGTAGACCATCTCTCCGTTTCAAGCCCTCCGCTGTTTTAATAAAGGACCATAGGACTTATGCCCAATCCCAAGGAAGAACTACTAGTCCCGCCTCCTCAGCTGATGTTGAAGCCCTCTGAAATAGAGATCGACGAGGGAAGGCAGAGGAAAACCTTTGACAAAGATGGATTACAGCAGTTAGGTAATTCGATTCAAAAGAGAGGACTGATAAACCCTCTAACGGTAAGGCAAGATGAGGGAGGAGTCTACCACCTAGTTGCAGGGGAGAGAAGACTCAAAGGCATCTTAATGGTCCTCGGTGACATTGCTGTTCCCTGTCGTGACTTTGCGGAGCTGGATCCTTATGAAAGACGAGCCATTGAACTAGAAGAAAACCTTCACCGCTCGGACCTTACGCCCACGGAGGAGACAGAGGCACTTGCAGAACTTCATGAGGTTCGAGTTGGAATGGCTGGAGGAGAAAAGACATCTGGACATCACGACCAATCTGGATCGTGGGGAGTTGGAGACACAGCCGAGCTAGTTGGTGTATCTCTCCCTACCGCTTCCAGAGACTTGGAACTCGGACAAACACTCGTAGACCTTAAACGTGATCTACCAGATGTATACAAATACGTCACAGATGACGGGGAAGCCAAGAGTAAAACGAGTATTAAGAAAAAGCTCGATCGGCTCCTTGCGGGAGCAACAAGAGGAGTTGAGGCTGAGAAAGCTCTCAAAGAAGCACCAAGCTTAGGGGAGATGATAGAAAATGGTGACGCAGTAGAAGGTCTCAAGCAAATGCCAGAGGCCTCTGTTGATCTCACTATCACTGACCCTCCTTGGGGAGTTCTAGATGACAAGAGTCTTCGTGAAGGGCTTGCCCAACATGCGGGTAGAGAAGGTGTTACCTGGAACGAGGACAATAAGAACGCCCTTGAGCTCTGGAAAAGACTCTGTCCAGAGCTTTACCGAGTGCATAAAGATGGAACTCACCTATATATATTCTGCAATGCCATTCCAAGAGACTTCCTCAATCCAGAAAACACAACCTATTTTGTTACCTTTGCAAAGGCATTAGTTGAAGCAGGGTTCTTAGTAAGACCTGCACCTCTCACCTGGGTCAAGGACATCCCCTTTGGTTATGTCCCTGACAAATACCAGCAGTTTCCTATGTGTACCGAAGCTATCATCTTCGCTCGAAAAGGAATACGCCCTTTCAACGAGCCCCCTTCACATGACTACTTCATCCAGACTCCAGTAAACAAAGACAAGATACATCTTGCTGAGAAACCCTGTAGCCTTATATCGAGACTCATAGACTTTTCAGGACAGAAGAGCGGTCTTTTCCTCGACCCCTTCGTAGGAAGTGGAGCACATATAGTAACCGCTGCTTGTCACGATAAACATCCTATGAGAATCAAGGGCTTCGAGAGTTCTCCAAAGCACTATAACGATGCAGTAGAGAGGTTACATAAGAGACTTGGAAATGCTAAAATGACCAAACGAGATCTTCCTGCCCTAACTCAGATGGAAGCTTAGTAGAAGGATATCCCACTTGAGAGGAGGTGATTCCAGTGCCACAGACAGCATTAACAAAGATTGACGAGGAAGGGAATCCTGTCTATAAGGATCCTGAAACTTGTCAAGAACCCGTTACGGATGTCACAGCTGATCCAGGGGAGAACGTACCACAGACTGTTCTCACGCCCTATGATGACGGGGGGCCTCTCAAGGCTGATCAGCCTGAAGCCATCCATGACAGGGTAGAAGCAGAGAGTAAAGAAGTCGCAGCAGAGAAAGTCAAAGCCGCTTTAGAGAGCTCTGCTGTGCCGAAGGCAAGTAAGACACTAGCAAAGACAGTGTCTACACCGCCCAAGGAAGCTTCTTCATAGACACTAGTGGGGAGGATCAGTCCATGATCATCAAGACTAAGGGAGTAAGAACAACCATAAGTCTCAAGACCGAAGAAGCGGAATTGCTGAAATTCGCTCAAGCTCCTCGATGTGGAATTAAGGTCGGTGAGCATATTACATGGTTAACCCTAACTGAGAGGGAAGAGCTAAATGCCCTCCTCAAACGATTCAAGGAGGAACTCTAAGTGCCAGAGTTTTCTCCTCAAGACAAACGCTTCGTGCCTGTCTCTGGGCCCGAAGATGCTGATATCGTTATCCTCGGCGAGGCTCCAGGCAAGGAAGAAGCTATTAAAAAAGTCCCTTTTATCGGGGCTTCAGGTAGGCTGCTCTTTCAAGACATCCTCGCACAAGGAGGAATCAAAAGGGAGCAATGTCTCATAGGCAATGTTTCTCCTGTAATGCCTACAGGTGGACATTGGAGTTCCTTGAAAAAGATGGGTGTGAACCTGCCCAATCTCTTTGCCGAGTGCAAGGCCTGGGTCCATGCCCATCCCCGCAAGCTGATCATCTGCTGCGGAGGAGAGGCCTTAACATGCATGACTGGCAAAAAGGGCATAATGAATTACCGAGGTTCCTACCTCGAAGATTCCTTTGGCCAGACAGTTCTTCCTATGGTTCATCCTGCAGCCACACTCCGAGATTGGAAGTTCCTTTATCCATCAAGACACGATGCTAAAAGGGCCAAGTTCTTCTATGACCATCCAGACTTCGATACAGAACCCAGGTATCTGGTCACCAAAAACCAGCGAATCATTAAGAGTCTTAAGACTAGAAAGGTTGTCGAAGAGGCTCACTCCGCTGACTATTTTATTGCAGAGCTGCGGAAACTCCAAGAAGCCACAATACTCTCTTACGACATAGAAACCTTTGCCGAGACTATTACCGTCTTTGGAGTTGCCAGCTCGCCCACCTATGCACTATCAATCCCTTTTACCGGAGAGTTTTCTACCTATGATGAGGCTCGGCTTATCGAAGAAATCCGATCCCTCATGGCGAGTCCGATTCCTAAGGTTGCCCAAAATGGAGTCTATGATAATACTTATCTTGCCCAAAATTGGGGCATCGAAGTCAAGGGCTTCGTTTGGGATACCATGCTTCTCCATCATAACTGCTACGCAGAACTTCCTCACGCACTAGCTTTCATTGCATCCATATACACCTACGAACCTTTTTACAAAATGATGGCCAAGGAAGCTGATAGTGCTTCCTACGACAATGCACTCTGGGAATACAATGCCCTTGACGTAGCTGTCACCCTCGAAGCTCTCAAGGGCCTACAAAGGGATGTCCGATCCTTGGGCGTAGAGAAGTTCTATTGGGACCATTACCTTCCTCTCACCTATGCCCTAGGTCGAATTCAATCTCATGGAATTCCCTTTGACCACAAGGAACGAGATAGAATTCTTACCGAAACCGAGACCCACCTAGAGCAAAAACGCAAGAGACTTTCTGATCTTGTGGGAGAAGAACTCAACGTCAATTCTCCTAAACAACTTAAAGACTACCTCTACTCTACTCTAGGCCTTACCCCTCAATACAACCCTATGACTCAAGGGATCACTACTAATGAAGATGCCCTTCTTAAACTCCGTAAGAAAAATCCTCCCCATCAAGAGTTCTTCGACTTGGTCCTCGAGATACGAGGACTTGCTAAAACAAAATCCACCTACCTCCGACCACGATCTGGCTTGGAAGACCCAGACGGGCGAGTGCGAACATCTTACAATATTGCCGGATCAGCAAGGAAAGCTGCTGCTACTGGTGGCACAGAAACGGGAAGACTTAGTAGCTCAACAAACTGTTACGGGAGAGGAGGTAATCTGCAGAATGTCCCCAAGTGGCTCAGGAGTATGTATTGCTCTTCCCCTGCTTGGACCTTCTGGCAAGCGGATCTTAGTTCTGCCGAATCATATATTGTGGCATGGGATTCAGGCGAGGACAGTATGCTTCAAATACTGCAACGTCACGATCTCTATAAACCAGGGGCAGGACAAAAGATATTCTATCACGAATTCATTGGACATATCATCACCGGTTTGGATCTTAAAGATGTCAAAGGGGACTTTCGCGATCTGGCCAAAACTGTAGGGCATGGCTGGAACTACGGAATGGGCACAAGAAAGATGGTAGAAACCGTGAACCTTCGCTTGCCCTCATTTCCCTTTGATCACAAGACTGCTGTGGAGTGTTACAATGCCTTGGATACAACGCTCAGTTCTATTACCAAGTGGCGCGAGACTATTCGTGAGAAGATCCGGACAAACCGAAGCCTGCGAAATTGCTTTGGTCGCCAACGGATATTCCTCGGACGATTCGATGAGGCAACTTTCCGAGAAGGTTTTGCGTTCATACCTCAATCAGAGGTTGGTGATTGGCTTAATAAGTGTCTTATTGAAACAGAAAGGAATTTTGACGGAAGAGTGGATGTGGAAATCTTGGGTCAAGTCCATGACTCTATATTCGGCCAATGCAGAAATGGATCTTTGGATGAGGTCCAGCAAACTATCACCCAAATTTTACAGAGGCCTCTTCCACGCCATATAGGCGGTGTGCAACTGAGGATACCATGTGAGTTCAAGAGTGGAGTTAATTGGAGGGAGGCGAGTTGAACAATCGGAGACCTGAGGATGAGGATGCTGGGCCAATCATGATTGACACAAAGGCCTTTGTACAAAGACTAAAGTATTCAGGAGAGAGATGGATAGTTCTAGTAGATGATGGAGCTATGCCCATTATTGGTAGGGGCTGGACATTTGCACAAGCCCTTGACTACATCATTGAAGAATTTCTAGAAGAAGAAGATTACGAAGAATGAGTAACTCTATTCCTGACGACTTCATCAGACGTTACTTACTCTACACAGCAGCTCACGAATCCCCTCGCTGCTATCATCAATGGGTAGCTATAGGGATTATTGGCGCTAGCTTAGGTAGACGAGTAGTTCTTGATATGGGGCACTATCGTGTCTTCCCTAATAATTTTATAATCCTGACCTCAGGCTCTGCCGAGTGTCGGAAGGGAGGCGCGATGGATATGGGTATAGACATCCTGAGAGAACACACAGAGACACATCTCTTCGAGGGCAAGATTACTTTAGAAAAGATGTATCAAGAGATGAGTAAAAAGATTGCTCCGCAACAGGGGGTTGTTGCGGAGACACCATCAATTCCTCTCGTAATCTACGCAGATGAACTTGCAGTGTTTCTCCACAGAAACGCCCAACAAGCAGGCTTGCCTTCGGTCCTCTGCACACTTTATACCAACCCCCCTAAGCACGATTACAGAACTAAAACCGCTGGATCTTCCTACCTCATCAAACCTTCTATCAACATCCTTTCGACTACCCAACCTGCCTGGATCCAGAGAAACCTTTCACAAGAGACTTTTGAAGAAGGGCTTGTAGGGAGGCTCTTGCCCATTTATGCTGATAAGCCAAGAAGTAGAGTTACCATGCATAACATTACTGCAAAGGAAAAGGGACTACAAAAACTCTTAGCTGCTCAGCTTAATGGGATAAGTAAGATCGAGGGAAACTTTAGGCTTACAGGAAATGCATTGAAGGTCTACGATGAATGGTACCAAACAAGGAAGGCTCCTAAGGACGGTGAGGTCGAGAAGATCTGCGGATTTTGGGGAAGGGAACATGCCCATGTTTTAAAGACCGCTATGATCTTTGCGCTGAGTACTGGGAATCAGCTTCAGATCTCGGATGGAAACCTATCTGCCGCCATCGAGGCAGTAAGGGAAGTAAGGGAAACCCTTCCCTATGCCCTAAAGGGTGGTGGTGCAGAACAAGATGTGCAACACATCAGTCTTGTTCTTAATGAGCTTAAGAATCACGGAGGGCCTATGTCCTACGAACAGCTTGGTCAGAAGTTATGGAGGCACATGGGAAGCACAAAGATGGAAGAGGCTATAGATAGCCTAATCAAGTATGGGAAGATAGTTCCACATAGACCAGAGGGATCACAAAGGCTTTATTTTATAGTAGTCTAAAATTTCAAACTGAAAGTTTATTCGGCTCTTGGTAATCTAGGAGAAACGAACTCAGCCTTCAGATTAGTCAACCTCTCCACCATAGTCTCATCTTGTAGTCTAAGCCTAGGATCAAACAGTGCATCATATGCCCTATCGCCAAAGAGAAGCTCAGGAATAATCTTGCGTGACCTACCAATTTCTGCAGACTCCCCAATCAGAGTTTCGTAGACCTTCTCAGGAATCCTCTCGAGCCTAGGACCTACATGTTCGTCAAAATCACTCAGTAATTTTCCAATTTCTTCCCTAAGCTTGTCTGCCTTAATTATGTCTTCAGGCGACCCACGATCATCTAAGATAGCAGCCTCGTCACGTTTCTCTCTCGCCTCTGCTGCGATGTCTGCCCTGTCTCGAGCTATCCGCCTTATTATATTAATCCCACTCTGAAGATTAGTAGTAAGATAAGTCGTTTCTAATTGCCTTCGGCTAGGCTGGGTAGCCCTTCTAATGATTGGACCAAATACAGGAATATGCTCCGCAAGAGGCCCAGTTTCCCAATTCGCAAACAGATTAACTAAATCCATTGGGAGCTTAGAGGCCTTATCTGCTGACGGTCCTCCAAGAAAGAATCCAAGGCCTGCCTGCCCTCCATAAACCGCAGATTGGGCGATCGACATGAAGAGCCCTATTGCACCTACTGAGATAATATTCTCAAGTTGCCTTCTCATGATGAACTTATAAGAGTCTTTCTCCCAAGCAGTAGCAAGTGCTTCAAAAAGATCTTTGTCACTGTTGATAGGTTGATTCCCAACGATTCTACGGAACCAATTAGGGAACATCCTTTTATCAAAGGTAGCAAACTCATCCCTACCTCGAAGTAAAGGATTTACACCCTTTGCTATATCCTTTGTACTTTCTTTCAACTCTCCATAAATAGAACTTACAATGAGAAACTTGGCCATAGGAGCAAACCTTTTGTAATCTTTTATAGGATGCTTTAGTCCTATAGCAGCTTCCTTTACAACATCATTATAAAGAGACCTACCAGCATTATACATAAAGGTCTTGAACTGAAACACAGTCTTACCTAACGGACTAGATACGAAAAGCGGATTATCTAAAACATCTGCCATAAACTGTGTAGCCCTCGAGGACTGAAACCCCATCATCTTAGCTAGATTGGTATTCCACACATGGTCTATACCCATATCGGTAAGACTTCTTCCGAACTTATAGTCATCATTGGCCCTACGCATCTTCCCTACAATGTCCTTCCCTTCAGGAGTCAAGCCATTAGCTGAGGCAAAACGCTTAAGGTGCCTATCCCTAAAGCCTAGTCTATGCAAATCATCCATGAGCCTTTTGCTTTTTATTGCATCCCTCCCTGCATTCTCCCCAAGTTCCACAAGCATATCTGTAACATACCTTCGACCTGCATTGGCTGTGATCTGTCTATTCCATTTCTCAATCCTAGCAAATCCTGTCCCTCGTAGAAACTTAGAGCCCCAATTTCCGCTAATATCTACATCGGCCATCTTCATCATGTCTTGCCATATAGCTCCGGATCTCATTGCAAAGTCTTGACTTTGACCTCTTGTAGCCTGTCGAAAGCTGTTTGACATCTCGGCCATAGTGTTCCATACCCCAAAACGCCACATGGTGAAGGCTGGTTGCGAAACATTGTCGATCATGGCAAGACCCAACTCCGTAATGATATTAAGCGTCCTCAAGAAGTTGGAGAGCCCAGCCGCCCCAGGATCAAAATTGCGTATCCCTAGGATCGTATTCAGGGCGTTTGTAGCCATGTGTGCATTTCCACCCCTCTTCTCAATTCGGGCCACAAGTTCCCATGCAGTTTCCCCAAGGTCCTTCGTAACTTCCTCCGCTACCTCTCGAAGGGCACCAGGATATGTTGCAGTTTCAGTAAAGGCCTCATTAAGGACATCTTGAGAAACTATCTCTCCTCTATTTCTCATTATCTTGCCCATGCGATCTCGGAGATGCCGAATTAAGGGCAAGAAAGTCTCTGGATTGACCTTACCCTGAAGCAACTCAGACCCCAGATTTACTTTAAGGTTCTTGGCCCTCGCAATATTCTGAAAGTGGAATTGGAAATAGTTTTCTAAGCCGTTTAAAGCCTTCTTACTATTCCACCCTCCTACTCCTGTCTCAGGTAAGAAATCCTCTAGTTCTTTAATATCAAGATCATCTATTTGAAGACCCCTATAGCCCTCCTTCACTCGACCTATATGAGTTTCTATAGCATTTACCGTAGCCCTTACAGTTGGATGAAGTTTGGCTATAACATCTGCACTAAGCTCTCCCTTAACTGCTTGAAGTGCTTTACGTAGGTGACTTCCTGTTACAAATCGTTGTCTCTTTGCTCCCTTTCTTACAAGAGCTTTGCCTCCAGCCTCTCCAGCTTTTACATGCATCCTCTGCCTTTTTAACCCTTCGGTGAAATGGGTCTGGTATTTGCGTAGCGTTGGGAAAATATCCGCCAATGCAGTTCCCGCATCAATAACCCATGCCAGCCTGAAATCAAGCATTCTACCAGCTAACTCTACTCCTTCTGGACCCATGCGCTCCAAGGCTCCTGTCGTAGAAAACAGTATATTGTCTCTAGCATAAGCCCATCCTTTTGAGGCATCACTCATCTCGGTGAGCTGTTTAATCTTTTCTGTATTCGCCGGACTGACAACGGGCCTTATAAGCCTAGGAACCACGGTTGGATGTATGCCTACATTATCTACGGACTTAACCGCTTCACTGATTCTAAGCACTCGCTCGAACTTATAACGAGGCTTAGAACCAGTTACTGCCTCTGGAGCTTTTTCTAGTGCCCTTCTTACCGCTCCAATCTTTTCTGTCAGCTGGTCTCCAGTTAAACCTACAGCTTCCTTAATCTTAACCATATCTAGGCCCTTCTGTCCAGGCTTATTCGTCAACCTCCTGACCATGTTAAGATACTGAAGCCTCTCCAGCAAGGCTTTTTTAGGTCCTAGCTCTGGCTTGCTAGCATACCGCAAAGCAAGCTCTGTTTCACTTGCAACAAGGTCAGCTGTGACTTCAGGTACTTGCCTCGCTGTGGCTCCTATCTCTTTAGGTACAAGGTCGTACTTTAGCTCAGGCATATACCGTCTTGCAGGTCCAAGTACTGGTTGAGTTCCAATATCGAGCTTCTTAATCTCTCCTACTTCCTCTAAGACTTCGGGGACATCAGGTAGGCGTGGGTCCTTAACCTTAGTTGCTGTTTTCGTCCTCTTCAATAAACCTGGAATGAACGGAGCAATAATATTTAAAGCTATTCTCTCCCCATAATCTCCGGCTACTCCAGTGACCTCAAAGTCTCTTTCTAATCCACTAGCCTTAATTGCTTCTCTAACGGTATCTATTCCAATAGCTGTTGCACTTTCAGCTATGGCTCTTGGATCCTTCATGGCCATCACAGCTTTCTTTCCAAACTTGCTCGTAACACCCTTACCAATATTCTTTACTATTTGTCTCACTACTACTCTCTTTAGTACAGGTCCTAGCAGACCTCCCCCGGCAAGAAAAATCGGCAGTTCCCCTGCAGCAAAGCCGACGAAACTTCCTACGGTTCCCGCTGTTCCAGCAGCCTCTAGTTGCTCTGCTGTGGGTTCCTTCGTCCATCCCATAGCTGTAGGAACACCCACCGTCAAAACATCTGCCGCTGTCCTAACTGCCCTCTCACCGAACCTTT
>Ga0208179_1000671_pt1 | contig 20418 bp, 20 predicted proteins | sample Malvired_Geostar_FD_184238 | JGI IMG/M metagenome (GOLD analysis project Ga0208179, IMG submission 184238) | Marine viral communities from the Global Malaspina Expedition - Malaspina viral metaG DeepMed_Geostar (SPAdes) (version 2) | ecosystem: Environmental > Aquatic > Marine > Oceanic | place... | reverse complement strand
CCGACGGGGTCAGATTCTACCGGGAAGCCCCGTTTGAAGCCCGCCATTTGGACCTGTTTTCGCGCTATTTCCGCGCCCTTTCGGCCTCTGAGGGGCCGGTTCTGGTGCATTGCGTGGCGGGCAAGGACCGCACTGGCATGCTGTGTGCGCTCACCCACCATATGGCCGGCGTCCATGACGACGACCTGATCGCCGACTATCTGCTGACCAATGACGAGACCCGCATCGCGCGGCGCGTTCCCTTCATGATGGAGTTCGTGGCCGAGCACGCTGGCCGCGCGCCCACCGAAGAGGCGGTGCGCACGGCGCTGAGCGTCCATCCGGAATACCTCCAGGCCGCCTTTGCTGTCATGCGCGACCAGTGCGGCTCGCTGGACGGCTATCTGGAGCAGGCGCTCGGCGTCGACGCCGCCATGCGCGAGGCGATCGCCGAACGGATCCTGGCCTAGGACCTAGGCGGCGTCCTGAGCCTGACGGGTGTATTGCGGAAAGAACATCCGCATCATCCGTTCGCCATAGGCCGTCAGGTTCGGATAGGCGCAGGCCGCGTCCCGCACCGGCGAGGGGAAGGCCTCGCAGTAGATTCCGGCCAGGAAGCTGAAGGCCGCGGCGTCCACCGAGGTCGGACGCTCGCCCATGATGAAGACCCGGTCGCCCAGCAGCGCCGACAGCGAGGCCAGGGACCGATCGGCCAGCATGGCGATCTCGCCAAGGCTGTGGCGGGCCACGCCGTGGGCGGTCATGGCGTGGCGCACCTCGCCCAGAACCTCGGCGCGAACCTGCGCGCGGGCGGGTTCCGGCACGTCGTCGAAGAAGTGCGCCGGCCCGTTGGCGAAGTTCTCCGGGATCAGCCAGCGGCAATAGCCCAGGGCCCAGCCCAGGTGATCCTCGATCATCCGCTCGGTGGCCCAGGCCTGGGCGCGGTCGGCCGGCGAGAGGCCTTCATCGAAGTCGATCCCATATGCCGCCTCCAGGTGAAGCCGGATGAAGGTGGAATCGGCCACCACGCGACCGCTGTGGTCGAGATAGGGCAGTTTGCCCTTGGGCGCCTTTTCCAGGTCCCCGGCCACCTTGAGATAGCCCAGACCCGCCATCTTCAGCTGGACCTCGGTCTTCATCACATAGGGGCTGGCGTCAGGCAGGCCAAAGGCTGGGCCAAAGCCGTAGAGGGTGATCATCTTGCTTCTCCGCGTCCGTCCAGAGCGTGATAAAGACCCCCTCCTGTCAGCGTCTTGTCAGCAGCCTCGCCAAGCCTTGTGGAGCCGTCGATGCGCCGGGCCGACCGCCTGTTTCAGATCATCCAGATCCTGCGCCGCAGCCGCCGGCCGGTGACCGGCGCGGCGCTCGCTGCGGAGCTGGAGACCTCGCTCCGCACCCTCTATCGGGACATGGCCGACCTGATCGCCCAGCGGGTGCCGATCCGCGGCGAGGCCGGCGTCGGCTATGTGCTGGAGGACGGCTTCGACATGCCGCCGCTGATGCTGACGGCGCAGGAGCTGGAGGCCGTGCTGCTGGGCGCCCAGTGGGTCGGCGGCCGCGGCGATCCGGATCTCGCCCGCGCCGCCCAGGACCTGGTGGCCAAGATCGCCCAGGTGATCCCGGCGGAGCTGCGCCCCTTCATCAGCTCCTCGCCCTTGATGGCCTCAGGCCGTCACGACGCCACCCGCGACGCCCTGGACATGGCCCAGCTGCGCGCCTGCCTGCGGGACCAGCGCAAGGTGGTTCTGGATTATCGCGACGAGGCCGGCGCGGTGACGACGCGGGTGATCTGGCCGGTGACCGTGGGCTATTTCGACACCACCCGCCTGATCTGCGCCTGGTGCGAGCTGCGGCAGGGCTTCCGCCATTTCCGCACCGATCGGGTGGTGAGCGCCCGCTTCCTGGATGAGAAATACCCTAGGCCCCGGACGCAGCTGTGGGCCGAGTGGCGCAAGACCCTGCCAGGTGAGACGAAGTAGGAGAGGCGGCCGGGGCCTCGCCTGCTGAAAAGCCTACGCCCGGCGCCGACCTCCGCGTCGTCGCCGGGCGCTTCCAGGGGCTGAACCTCCGACAAGGCTCAGCACAAGATTTGCGCTCGGGCGCCCTCTCGGCCTAATCACCTCGGCGTGAAAATCAGGTCGTCGCCCGGAGGTCCCCATGCAGAGCTTTCAACCCCCCCGCCGCATCCTCATGGGCCCCGGCCCCTCTGATGTGAGCCCGCGGGTGCTGGCCGCGCTGGCCCGGCCGACGATCGGCCACCTGGACCCCGCCTTCCAGGGGCTGATGGAAGAGATCAAGGCGGCGCTGTCGCGCCTGTTCAATGCGCCAGATCACATCTGCGTGCCCCTGCCCGCGCCGGGCACGGCGGGCATGGAGGCGGCCCTGATGAACCTGCTGGAGCCCGGCGACCTGGCGGTGATCTGCGTCAACGGCGTGTTCGGCACGCGAATGGTCGACATGGCCGGCCGCGCCGGCGCCGAGGTGGTGACGGTGGACGACGAATGGGGGACTCCCGTCGATCCGGCCAAGGTCGAGGCGGCGCTCGCCGGCCGCCAGGCCAAGGTGCTGGCCTTCGTCCATGCTGAAACCTCCACCGGCGTGCGCAGCGATGCGGCCACCCTCTGCGCCCTGGCCCGCCAATATGGCGCGCTGTCCATCGTCGACTGCGTGACCTCGCTGGGCGGCATCGCCGTGGATGCGGCGGCCTGGGACGCCGACGTGGTCTATTCCGGCACCCAGAAGTGCCTCTCGGCGCCTCCTGGCCTCTCGCCGGTGGCCTTCTCCAAGCGGGCCGTGGCCGCCATCGCCGCGCGCAAGGAAAAGCCGCGCAACTGGCTCTACGATATCGGCCTGCTGATGAGCTACTGGGGCGGGGAGGGCGGCCGGACCTATCACCACACCGCGCCGATCAACGCCCTCTATGGCCTGCATGAATCCCTGGTCGCCCTGTTTGAAGAGGGACAGCAGGCGGCCTTTGTCCGCCATGCGCGGATGCACGAGTCCCTCGTGGCGGGACTGGAGGCCCTGGGGCTGGAGATGCTGGTGGCGCCGGCCGACCGCCTGCCGCAGCTCAATACGGTGAAGATCCCCGACGGCATTGATGAGGCCGCCGTCCGCACCCACGTGCTGGAGCACTGGAATCTGGAGATCGGCGCCGGCCTCGGCCCGCTGAAGGGCAAGGTGTGGCGCATCGGCCTGATGGGCGCCTCGGCCAGTCCCTGGCATGTCCGCCTCTGCCTGACCGCCTTGGCCGAAGCCCTGGCCGTCCAGGGGTTCGCCGGCGCCAAGGACAAGGCCCTGGCCGCCGCCGACGCCAAGCTCGCGGCCTGATCGCTTTCCAGCGCGGCCGTGGCGGTCTAAGGCGCGTTCCGATAAGTGGGAACCGGTTATCGGATCAAAACGCGCTCAAGACTTAGAGTTTAGAGCCTGATGCGATCAGACGGTTCTGTCTGAGCGCATCATGCTCTAAGGCGCGATCATGCGTCGTGTCGTCCAGATCGCCGCCCCCTGGCGCGAGCCCGCCCTCGCCCTCGCCGCCCTGGCGGAGGAGGCCTGGAGCCTGTGCCTGCTGTCGGGGGGCGGGGGCGAGCGCGGACGCTGGTCCTATCTGGCGGCCCGGCCCCAGCGGGTGCGCATGGTCGAGGCCGCCGAGGGGGGCGATCCCTTCGCCGCCCTGGCGAACCTGATCCCCGAGGGCGACATGCTCGCCGGCGGGCCGCCCTTCCAGGGGGGCGTGGCGGGCCTGGCGACCTATGAGCTCGGCGCCCGTGCGCAAGGGTTGGACCTGGCGGCCCATCCCGACTGGCCGCATCTGGCCGTGGGCCTCTATCCGGCCGTCCTGGCCTTCGATCATCAGACGCAACGCCTGCTGGCCATCGGCCGCGGCGACAGCCGGGCCGAGGCCCTGGCGCGGGCGCAGGCGCTGCTCGCCGCCCTGGACGCCGACCTCCGCCCCGCGCCGCCGGCCTCGCTGGCCGGCCCCATGACCGGCTCGTCGGGGAACGCCTATGAGGCCGCGGTGGCCGAGGTGGTCGGGCGGATCGCCGCCGGCGAAATCTTTCAGGCCAATATCGCCCGCCGATGGACCGGCGCCCTGGCGCCGGGCGCCAGCCCCTATGACCTGTTCGCCAGTCTGGCCCGGCGCTCGGCGGCGCCTTTTGCGGCCTATCTGCGTCTGCCGGGGCGGGCGGTTGTGTCCAATTCGCCCGAGCGCTTCGTCGCCCTGCGCCGGGGGCCTGCGGGCCTGACCGCCGAGACCCGCCCGATCAAGGGCACGCGGCCCAGGGGCTGTGACGCCGCCCAGGACGCCGCCCTCGCGACCGAGCTGCTGGCCAGCCCCAAGGACCGGGCGGAAAACCTGATGATCGTGGACCTGATGCGCAACGACCTCGCCCGGGTCTGTCGCCCGGGCACGGTGCGCGTCCCGGACCTGTTCGCCGTCGAGAGCTTCGCCAATGTGCATCACCTGGTCTCCACGGTGACGGGCGTCCTGCAGGCGGGGCAGGGGGCGGCCGACCTGCTGCGGGCCGCCTTTCCGCCGGGCTCCATCACCGGCGCGCCCAAGATCCAGGCCATGAAGGTGATCGCGGGCCTAGAGCCGCCGCGGGGCCCCTATTGCGGCGCCATCTTCTGGGCTGGAGCCGACGGCGCCTTCGATTCCAGCGTGCTGATCCGCACCGCCGCCTGCGTGGAGACCCCCGAGGGATGGCAGGTGGAAGCCCGGGCCGGCGCCGGGCTGGTGGCCGACAGCGATCCCGTCGCCGAGCGGCTGGAGACCGAGGCCAAGATCTCCGCCCTGCTGGCGGCCCTTTCCTCTGACCCGCGAGAAACGGCATGAGCCTGCCCCTGGACGATCGCGGCCTGTTGCTGGGCGACGGCCTGTTCGAGACCCTGCTGGTGATCGACGGCGCGCCGGTCTGGTGGGCCGAGCACATGGCCAGGCTGCGCCGCGGATGCGTGGCGCTGAGCCTGCCTGAGCCCGCCGAGGATGACGCCCTGGCCGCCGCGCGGCAGGCGATGGCGTCCGGAACCGCCCCGCCACGGGCCGCCCTGCGGCTGACCTGGACGGCGGGATCGGGCGGGCGAGGCCTGGACCGACCGGCCATCCTAAAGCCCCGCCTGCTGGCGAGCTTCGCGCCCGCGTCGCGGCCCACCACGCCCTTGCGGGTGGCCACCGTCAGCGTACGGCGAAACGCCGGCTCGCCGGCCTCGCGACACAAGACCCTGGCCTATCTCGACAATGTGCTGGCCCGGCGCGAGGCCCACGCGGCCGGCGCGGACGAGGCGGTGATGCTCAACACCGATGGCGATGTGGCCTGCGCCGCGGCGGCCAACATCTTCTGGGTCGAGGACGGCGAGCTCTTCACCCCGGCCCTGGACTGCGGGGTCCTCGACGGTCTGGCCCGGGCGGCGGTGATGACAAGGGTGGCGGCGCTGGGGGTGGCGCTGCATGAGGTGCGGGCCGGCCCTGCAGCCCTGGCGCGGGCCGAGGCGGTCTTTCTGACCAACAGCCTGATGGGCCTACGCCCGGCGGCGACCCTGGATGAGCGCCGCCTGAACCGGCCGCCCCTGCTCGACGCCTTGGCGGAGGACCTGCCCTAGGATCAGCAGTCGGTGCAATTGACCATCTCCAGCTTGCGCGGGCGGAGATAGTATTTTTCCTGGAAGGTCAGGGCGTTGGGGATGGCGTACTTGATGGGCGAGTCATAGCTGTAGGTCATCTCGCTCATGATCAGGGTGTCATAGGCCGCCATCAGATTCGGCGGCAGGCCCGTGACGGTCGAGCCCTTGCCATAGGCGCCCATGCCCTTGCCATGGCTCCAAACCACCTTGGGCACGCCATTGGCGTCGGCCCGGATCGCCGTGGTGCGGAGCTTCATGCCGCCGGGGGAGAAGGGGGAGAGAATCTCCTCGGCGATCGAGAACAGGTCGTTCAGCTCGCTGCGGGTGGTCAGGGTGTCTTGGGCCACCAGGTCCGCGACCACGGCGGTGGCGTGACCGGCGCGGCGGTCGGCCATCAGCGCCATGGTGACCTCGGCCAGGCCCATATAGATCAGGATCAGCACCGGCGCGATGAGCGCGAACTCGACGGCGGCGACGCCCCGGCGGTCGCGGGCGAAACGGATCAGGCGGCGGAGGGTCTTCATGATCAGCACCCCGCCATGGTGGGGGCCTGATCGCTGTAGGGCTCATTGCGGAAGGCGTCGACGGCGGTCAGCAGGCGCCTGTCCGTGCCGGAATTGACCAGCGCGTTGCTGATCAGCGGCGTGAAGATCTGCCAGCTATAATAGGTGCGGACCAGCACGATGTCCGCCGGGCCGCCCGGCGACCAGCAGGTGTTGTTTTCGTCGAAGGCGTTTCCACCCTCGGCCGGGTCGTTCTTCAGGCTGGTGAAGTCGTCATAGGTCCGGACGTCGACATAGAGATTGCCGCCGCACGCCGGACCAAGCCAGCTCATGCGCGCGCACACGGCTTCGGCGAAGGTGTCCTTGGTGCCGCCGCTCGTTTGCAACTGCCCGGTGCGGATCGCCCGAGCCGCGCTGGCGGTGGCCGACTCCAGGGCCGTCGACATCATGAACACCAGCGCCAGCTCCAATATGCCGAAGATCAGCATCAGGAGAGGACCGGCGATGAAGGCGAACTCCACCGCAGTCGCACCCTGTCGGGCGCGGACGAAGGCGCGCAGGGCAAGCATCAGGTTATGGGCGGCGCGCGGCATTCTGCGGGTCCATCCGGTTTCCGGCGGAGCCTAGCCCGATTGGCCTAAGCGATGCTTAAGTCCTCAGGGAACCCGACGCCGGGCGCTGGGGTCGCCGACCGGCTCGCAACGCGGCGAGCAGGAAAAGGCGCGGGTCTCGGCGCCGCGGATATAGGAGACCTGGCCCTGGTCCGGGGCGCTGACCACGATGTCCCGGTCGAACAGGGTGCGGCCCTGCGCGTCGGTGACGATGACATTGGTGACGCCATAGCCCTTGCCGATCACCACCAGGTCCTGGGCCCCCAGCAGGTTGACGTCGGCCACCCGCGGATTGGCCACCACCACATTGCGTGCGGCGCCCGGCAGGCGGACCTTCGACCCCTGGTCGAGATAGACCGACAGGGGCGCCGCCGCCGCCGGGGCGGCGATCAGGAGGCCGGCGAGGGCGCAGACGGCGAGGCGAAGCATGGCGGTTCCGGTAGGCGGCGGGCGTCAGGACTTGAGACGTCAGAGTCGATCCGAATGGTCAACAAAGGCTGAATCCGCCCCGACTCGCGCGCGTGCGTGAATCATAAAGGGAAGGCGGCTGAATCCGCCCGATTCCGCCCTCGTGGTTAATGAAAGATAATAGTAAACGCAAGTAAACCAAAACAAAATAGAGTCGAATACTCTCTGATTTACTCGGCATTAAGCCAGCCGCGGCATTATGACCCTGCAATTCGGGGCGAGCAGACCACCAAGGCCTGATCCCCGATCCATCTGCTCGCCAACAAAGGAGATTGAGCAATGTCGAAGTTCGTCACGCGCTTCCTGAAGGATGAATCCGGCGCCACCGCCATCGAGTATGGCCTGATCGCCGCCCTGATCGCCGTCGTGCTGATCACCGCCCTGAACACCCTGTCGGGCAACATCGCCGGCACCTTCAACAAGATCGGCGCCGCAATGCCGCAGTAGGTCATTCGCCGCGTTCAAGCGGCGAAGGCTACGCAAGACCAGGGCCGCGGCGGAAACGCCGCGGCCCTTTCTTCATGTGCGGGAAACCAAGCGTTCACCGGCGCGGGCGCAGTCTGGGGGCGATCCTTTTCGGCACGTCCTCGAGAGCTCCGCCCATGATCGCCCTGCTGCAGGCCGCCCTGCTGTTCCTCTGCCCGGCCCTGCTGATCGTCGCCGCCCTCAAGGATGTGACCAGCTATACGATCCCCAACTGGATCTCCCTGGCCCTGATCGTCGGCTTCTTCCCCGCCGCTCTGGCCCTGGGCCTGCCCTGGTCCAGCCTCGGTCTCCATGTGGGGATCGGCGTTACGGCCCTGGTGGTCGGCATGGCGATGTTCGCCCTGGGCTGGATCGGCGGCGGCGACGCCAAGGTGTTCGCCGCCACGGCCCTGTGGCTGGGCTGGCCCGCCAGCGGCACATTCCTGCTGGCCACGGCCCTGGCCGGCGGAGCCCTGGCCGTCCTGCTCCTGGCCATGCGCTCCATGCTCCTGCGCCCCTATGTGTCGGCCGGCCCATCCTGGCTCAGCCGTCTGGCCGAGCCGGGGGAGAACGTTCCCTATGGCCTGGCCATCTGCATCGGCGGTCTCGCCGCCTTTCCCCCCAGCGCCCTGATGGTCAGATTGGCCGGAGCCTGACCTTTAGCCGCTGTTAACCATGGGCGCCCGACAAGGATCACGCCGCCAGAAGGCCGCAGAACGATTTTGAGTCGCGGCTGGCCGCCGGAACCGGCGCGCCGCCCCATCCCCGCCAGCGGGAGCGTATTGGGAATTTCATGGGCGCCGTCCGCATCGCCATTCTGGCCGCCGCCGCCGTAGCCGCCATCCTGCTGGCCTTCATTGTGCGCGGGATGATGAGCTCCGGCGAGCCGTCCCAGGTCGCCGCCCCGGCGGAGACCCGCCCCATGGCCCAGGTCCTGGTGGCCAAGGAAGACCTCGCCATCGGAACCCGCATCACCTCGACCATGCTCGGCTGGCAGGCCTGGCCGGTGGAGGCCCTGAACCCCGCCTTCGTCACCGATGGCAAGACGGCGGTCCCGCCCAAGGACGGCGCCGAGAAGGTCGCCGAAAAGGCCGGCCAGGCCGCCGCCACCCTCATGGGCGACAATCCGATCCAGGCCTTCGAGGGCGCGATCGTCCGCGAAGCCATCGCCGCCGGCGAGCCCGTCACCACCCGCAAGGTCATCCGCGGCGGCGAGGGGGGCTACATGTCCGTCGTGCTCAGCCCCGGCATGCGGGCCGTCTCTGTGCCGGTCTCGGCCGAAACCGCCGGGGGCGGCTTCATCCTGCCCGGCGACCGGGTCGATGTGCTGCAGAGCCGCGAGGACGCAGAAGGCGCGCTGATCACCGAAACCCTGATGCGCAATCTGCGGGTCCTGGCCATCGACCAGGCCACGGAGCCTGCCGAAGACTCCAACACCATGATCGGCGCCGTCGCCACCCTGGAGGCGCCCGCCGCCGACGCCGAGGTCCTGGTGCGGGGCAAGGCGGCCGGCGAGATGATTCTGGCCCTGCGCGCCTATACCGACATCGGCGGGCCCGTGGGCCGCGGGGGCATGGCCGAGGCCGAGAGCCAGACCGTGCGCATCTATCGCGACGGCGACATGACCGAGGTTTCCGTCCAATGAGGCGCCTTTCCCCCCTGATGGCGGCGGCCTTGGGTCTCAGCCTGATCGCGGCCCTGCCGGCCAGCGCCCAGGACCTGGCGGGCTCGGCGCCGACCTATGCAGCCCAGGGCTCGACCATCCGCGTGGATCTGGCCGGCGGCGGCGCCACCCAGGCCCTGACCCTGCCGCGGGGCAAGTCGGCGATCATCGAACTGCCGGTGGACGCCCGCGACGTCCTGGTCACCAATCCCGAAGTGGCTGACGCCGTGCTGCGTTCGCCCCGGCGAATCTACGTGCTGGGCGTGGCGGCGGGGCAAACCGACGCAGTCTTCTTTGACGGCGCGGGCCGCCGGATTCTGTCCCTCGACATCCGGGTCGATCAGGACACCGGGGCGGTGGCCCAGACCATCAACCGCCTGCTGCCCGGCGCCCGGGTGCGGGTCGACGCCATGAATGACAGCCTGATCCTGTCGGGCGAGGTGATGAGCCTGTCGGACGCCGACAAGGCCCTGCAGATCGCCCGCGCCGCGGTGGCTGAGCCCGACCAGGTGCTCAACATGCTGTCCATCGCCGGCAAGGACCAGGTGATGCTCAAGGTGCGGATCGTCGAGGTGCAGCGCACCGTCATCAAGCAGCTCGGCTTCAACACCAATGCGGTCCTGAACCAGCTGGGCGAACCCCAGTACATGTTCAACAACGCCGCCTCCTTCGCGGTGAACGGCGGCCTGATCGGCGGCCTCACCGGGGGCTACAATCTCGACACCACCAAGCAGCCGATCATGCAGGAGCCCTGCGGCTGGGTCACAGACCCCACCAAGCTCTGCGACATCGTCGTGCGCGACGGCGGCAATTCCGATACGGCCACCATCAAGGAAGGCCTGGCCGGCGACCCCGGCCTGAACCAGGCCGAGGCGATGATCGAGGCCTTCGAGCGGGTGGGCCTGGTCCGCACCCTGGCCGAGCCCAATCTGACGGCGGTGTCGGGCGAGGCGGCCAAGTTCCTGGCCGGCGGCGAGTTCCCGGTGCCGGTGGGCCAGGACGACACCGGCCGCATCTCGATCGAGTTCAAGCCCTTTGGCGTCGGCCTGGGCTTCACGCCGGTGGTCCTGTCGGGGGGGCGGATCTCCCTGCGGATTTCCACCGAGGTCTCCGAACTCACCAATGAGGGGTCCTTCACGGTCAGCAATGGCGCGAGCGCGCCCGCCCTGGTCATTCCGGCGCTCAGCGTGCGCCGGGCCGAGACCATGGTGGAGCTGCCGTCGGGCGGCGCGATGATGATCGCGGGCCTGTTGCGCGAACAGACCAAGCAGGCGGTGGACTCCCTGCCGGGCATGACCAACCTGCCGGTGCTGGGCACGCTGTTCCGGTCGCGGGACTATCTGCAGGGCGAGACCGAGCTGGTGATCATCGTCACCCCCTACCTCGTCCAGCCCACCTCGCCGGATAGCTTACAGACCCCGGCAGACGGCCTGAAGATCGCGTCGGATCCGGAAACCATCCTCCTGGGGCGCCTCAACCGCGCCTACAAGGCCAGGCCGCAGCCGCCCGGCGCGCCGGCCTATCAGGGGCCCTACGGCTATGTGATCGAGTGAGCGCCGCCATGACCCGCACCCTGCGTCGTTTCATGCCCCTGGCCCTGGCCGCCGGTCTGGCGGCCTGCGCCTCTGCGCTGCCCCGCGAAGGCGCGGTGGCCAAGCCCGCCACCCCGCTCGACCAGTATCGCGCCCAGGTGACCCCGCACCCCGAAGAGGTCTTGCTGGCGATCCATGCGCAGGGGATCTCCGGGGCCCAGGCCGACGCGCTTGCAGGCCTGGTGGCCGGCTGGCGCGCCATCGACGGCGGCGCCATCCGCATCCAGGCGCCGACCCGCGGCGTGGACTCCGCGGCGGCCTATCGCATGGGCGAGAGCGTGCGCGCCTTTCTGATCTCCCAGGGAGCGCCGCCCGCGGCCATTCAGGTCGTCGGCTATGACGCGCCGGACGCCGACCGGCCACCGATGATCGTGGGCTATCTCCGCTATGAGGCGCAGGTTCCCGATTGCGGGGAGAGCTGGGACAATCTCAGCAGCAGCTGGAACAACCGGGTCTCGGCCAACTTCGGCTGCGCGGTGACCGCCAACCTGGCCGCCCAGATCGCCAATCCCGCCGACCTGGCCGGGCCGCGGACCATGGACGCCCCCGACGCCGCCCGCCGCGCCGAGGTGCTGGCCAAGTACCGCGAGGGCGAGATCACCTCGACCGAAACCGATGACCGGTCCACCGGCCTCGTCTCCCAGGTCGTGAGGTAGGGGCCTGATGCGCGCGAGTTCCGGACCAGACCCTTTCGACCTCCAGTTCGAAGCCGACGACGACTTCGGCGCGCCGGGCGACGACGCCTGGGGCGCGCCGGCCGCGCTGTCGACGTCCCGTCGCGACCCGTTCGCCGATCTCGAACCCCCGCCGGCGGCGGCCGTGGCGGCCGATCCCCTGCGGATCGACCCCCCCGCCCAAGGCCGTCGGCCCACAGCCGCTGCGTCGGCCATCGACAATCCGGTTCACGAGATGATGGCCACGGCGGAGGCCGCCTTTGGCGACACGTCCGTCCCGCGGATCACCATCCACGCCTTCACCGAGCGCGACCGCACCGCCGATCTGATCGAACACGCCGCCAAGGACCGCCGCATGGAGCGGGCCACGGTCACGGTGCGCGAGGGCGGCCTGGCTGCGGCCGTCACCGCCTATCAGAACCAGCCGACCCCGCCCCTGCTGGTGGTGGAGTGCTGCGAGGGCGGCGCCCAGCTGCTGGCGCATCTCGACAGGCTCGCCGAGGTCTGCGACCCCGGCTCCAAGGTGGTGGTGATCGGGGCGGCCAACGACATCGCCCTCTATCGCGAGCTCATGCGCCGGGGCGTGAGCGAATACCTCGTCCCGCCCATGAAGCCGTTGCAGTTCGTGCGGTCGATCGCCGGGCTCTACGCTGATCCCAGCGCGCCCTTCGTGGGGCGGCAGATCGCCTTCTGCGGCGCCAAGGGCGGCGTCGGCGCCTCGACCCTGGCCCACAACATCGCCCACGCCATCACCGAGCGGCTGGCGGCCAACGCCGTGCTGGTCGACCTGGATCTCGCCTTCGGCACAGCCGGCCTCGACTTCAACCAGGACCCGCTGCAGGGGGTGGCCGACGCCCTGGGGGAGCCCGACCGTCTCGATCCCGTCCTGATGGACCGGATGATGGCCCGCTGCACCGACCGGCTCAGCCTGTTCGCGGCCCCGGCCTCCCTGGACCAGGATTACGACATTTCGGCCGACGCCTTCGAGGAAGTGACTCAGAAGATCCGCGGCGCGGCCCCCTTCGTCATCCTCGATCTGCCCCATGTGTGGACCGCCTGGAAGCGCCGGATCCTGCTGTCGTCCGACGATCTGGTGATCGTCGCGACCCCGGACCTGGCCTCCCTGCGCAACGCCAAGAACCTGGTGGACCTGGTCCGCCGGGCGAGGCCCAACGACGCGGCCCCGCGCCTCATCCTCAACCAGGTGGGCGTGCCCGGCCGTCCGGAAATCCCGGTCAAGGACTTCGGCGAGGCCCTCGACCTGGTTCCGGCCCTGGTGCTGCCCTTCGAGCCCAAGCTGTTTGGTCAGGCGGCCAATAACGGCCAGATGCTGTCTGAGGTCGCGCCGCGGGGCAAGACGACCGAGGCCCTGGCCGAACTCGCCCAGCAGATCAGCCGCCGCGAAGCGCCTGCGCCGCAGAAGTCTTCGCTTCTGGCCAGCCTGTTCCGGCGGAAATAGCCATGTTCGGGAAGCGTTCCGCCGAGGCCGAAGCCCCCGCGCCGCAAAGGGCTGCGCAGCCCAAGGCGCCCGCCCCGGCCGGCTCGGCGCCGCCGCCGCCCAAGTCGGCCGCGCCCATCGCCACCCGGCCCCAGCGCAGCGAACCGCCGCCCGCGCCGGCCCAGTCGGCTCGCCCCAAGGCGGAGGCCGGCCCCAAGGCCACCAGCGGCTTCGAACAGCTGCGCGCAGCGCAGGGCCCGGCGCCCGCCACCCAGGTGGTGCGCGAGCAGTCGGACTATTACCACGCCACCAAGACGACCATCTTCAACGCCCTGATCAACACCATCGACCTGGCCCAGCTGGCCCAGCTAGACGCCAAGGCGGCGGCCGAGGAGATCCGCGACATCGTCGCCGAACTGGTGGCGATCAAGAACGTCTCCATGTCGATCTCCGAGCAGGAGACCCTGGTCCAGGACATCATCAATGATGTCCTCGGCTATGGCCCGCTCGAGCCGCTGCTGGCCCGGGACGACATCGCCGACATCATGGTCAACGGCGCCAGCCGGGTGTTCATCGAGGTCGGCGGCAAGGTTCAGCTGACCAATGTGCGCTTCCGCGACAACGCCCAGCTGATGAACATCTGCCAGCGGATCGTCAGCCAGGTCGGCCGCCGGGTCGATGAAAGCTCGCCGATCTGCGACGCCCGCCTCCCCGACGGCAGCCGGGTCAATGTGATCGCCCCGCCGCTGGCCCTGGACGGCCCCACCCTGACCATCCGGAAGTTCCGGAAGGACAAGCTGACCATGAAGGACCTGGTGGAGTACGACTCCATCACCTCCGAAGGCGCCAGGGTCCTGGGCGTGATCGGCGCCTGCCGGTGCAACATCCTGATTTCCGGCGGCACGGGCTCGGGCAAGACGACCCTGCTCAACACGCTGACGGCCTTCATCGACCCGACAGAGCGGGTGGTGACCTGCGAAGACGCCGCCGAACTGCAGCTGCAGCAGCCCCATGTGGTGCGCCTGGAGACCCGTCCGCCGAACCTGGAGGGCCAGGGCCAGATCACCATGCGCGACCTGGTGAAGAACTGCCTGCGGATGCGGCCCGAGCGGATCATCGTCGGCGAGGTGCGCGGCCCTGAGGCCTTCGACCTGCTGCAGGCCATGAACACCGGCCACGACGGCTCCATGGGCACCCTGCACGCCAACAGCCCACGCGAGGCGGTCAGCCGCCTGGAATCCATGATCACCATGGGCGGCTACGGCCTGCCCTCGAAGACCATCCGCGAAATGATCGTGGGCTCCATCGACGTGATCATCCAGGCCGCGCGCCTGCGGGACGGCTCGCGGCGCATCACCCATGTCACCGAGGTGGTGGGCCTGGAAGGTGACGTGATCATCACCCAGGACCTGATGGTCTATGAGATCACCGGCGAGGACGCCGAGGGTCGGGTGGTGGGGCGTCACCGCTCCACGGGCATCGCGCGGCCCCGGTTCTGGGATCGCGCCCGCTATTACGGGCTGGAGCGCGAACTGGCGGAAGCCCTGGACGCCGCCGAATGAGCGCCGCCCTGCTCACCATCCTGGCCGCCGTGCTCGGCTTCATCGTCGTGGCGGGCTTCGGCTTCGCCCTGGCCGGCCCGTCCCCGGGGCGGGCGCGGGCGGCCAAGCGAACCCAGGCGATCCTGGGGCGAGAGCCCCGCGACGCCAAGGCCCGCCGCGCCCCCGGCTCCAGCCAGGATCAGCGGCGCAAGCAGATTCTGCAGAGTCTCAAGGAGCAGGACCGCCAGCAGCGCAAGGCTTCGCTCTCGGTCGGCGCCCGTCTGCAGCAGGCCGGGCTGAGCATCGACGTCCGCACCTTCTGGCTGATCAGCGCCGGGCTTGGGGTCTCGGTCTTCCTTCTGGTGCTGATGGCGGGCCAGGCCTCCTATGTCGCCCTGGGTCTGGGTTTCGCCGCCGGCCTTGGCCTGCCCCGCTGGATCGTCGCCATGCTGGCCGCCCGGCGGATCAAGAAGTTCATCGGGGCCTTTCCCGACGCCATGGACATCATCGTTCGCGGCATCAAGTCGGGCCTGCCGGTGAATGACAGCCTGCGGATCATCGGCGCCGAGGCGCCCGAACCCCTGGCGAGCGAATTCAAGACCATGACCGAGAACACCGGCATGGGCGTCTCGATCGATCAGGCGATCGATCGCATGTACGAGCGGATGCCCGTCCAGGAAGTGCGCTTCTTCGGGATCGTCCTGGCGATCCAGCAGAAGACCGGCGGCAATCTGGCCGAGGCCCTGGGCAATCTTTCCACCGTCATCCGCGCCCGCAAACTGATGCGCGAGAAGATCAAGGCCCTGTCCGGCGAAGCCGTCGCCTCGGCCTTCATCATCGGCTCCCTGCCGCCGGCGGTGGTGGTCATGATCACCCTGATGGCCCCGGAATACATGGCGCCCCTGTTCACCGACGTCCGCGGAAGGATCATCCTCCTGGGCGGCGCCGTGCTGATGGGCATGGGGATCTGGGTGATGCGCCGCATGATCCGGATGAAGATCTAGGGCCGCGACGATGGATCTTGGCGCCTTCACCGACCCCAACAACCTGCTGGCCGTGTTTGTGGCCGTGGTCACCTTCGCCACGATCGTGACCATCGCCCGGCCCCTGATGAATCGCAGCAACCTGGAGGCGCGGCTCAAATCGGTCTCCAGCCGGCGCGAGGAACTGCGCCGCAAGTCCCGCGAAGCCCTGGTGGCGGCCAAGGGCGGCTCCCTGCGCCAGACCGACGAGGGGCTCTACAAGAAGGTGGTCGACCGACTGCAGCTTTCACGCCTGCTGGAAGATCCCCAGGTGGTCGAGAAGCTGGCGCAGGCCGGCTTCCGCGGGCCACGTCCGGTCAGCACCTTCTACTTCTTCCGCTTCGTGTCGCCCTTCGTCATCGCCGCGGGCGTCGGCTTCTATCTCTTTGTGGTCAACGATTTCGGCCTGACCTCGATGACCCGCTTCGCCGCCACCGTGGCGGGCCTCACCCTGGGCTACTACGCGCCCAACATCTACATCAGCAACATCGCCCAGAAGCGCCGGGAGTCCATCGTCGGCGCCTTCCCCGACGCCCTGGATCTGCTGCTGATCTGCGTGGAATCGGGCATGTCCATCGAGGCGGCGATTCAGAAGGTCAGCCAGGAGATCGGCGGCTCCTCCATCGAGCTGGCCGAGGAAATGACCCTGCTGACCGCCGAACTCTCCTATCTGCCGGAGCGGCGGCAGGCCTATGAAGGCCTGGCCAAGCGCACCAACCATCCGGGCATCAAGTCGGTCACCACGGCCATGATCCAGGCCGAGCGCTACGGCACGCCGCTCGGCACGGCGCTGCGGGTGATGGCCAAGGAAAACCGCGACCTGCGCCTGGCCACGGCGGAAAAGAAGGCCGCTCAGCTGCCGGCCAAGCTGACCGTCCCGATGATCGTGTTCTTCCTGCCGGTGCTGTTCCTGGTGATCCTGGGGCCGGCCATCCTGCGGGTCATGGACATGATGGCCGCCAACGGCCCCGCCTGACCCTACTGGGCGGCTACTGGGCCGAACCCACCGAACTCCAGGACCGACCCGCGCCGCCCGTGGCGCCCGACGCCGCCGCCGCCCGCAGATAGGCCAGGTTGTTGTCCACCAGTTGCGGCGGCAGGTCCTGGCGCGCCAGGGCCTCGGCCTCGGCGAGCCGTCCCTGCAGCCCCAGGATCAGGGCGAGGTTCTGGCGGGCGACGGCGGTGGCGCCCGGCAGGCTCGCCGCGTGGCGCAGGAGCGCCTCGGCCTCGGCGGTCTGGCCCCGGGCGGCCTGGAACATGGCGAGGTTGGACAGCACCGAGGGGTTGTCGGGGGCCAGTTGCATCGCCCGACGATGGGCCGCCAGGGCCTCGGCGTCGCGCTGCGCCTGCTCATAGGCCATGGCCAGCAGGAAGGGCGCGCGCCAGTCGCCCGGCGCCAGGCTCTGGGCCTTGCGGCCCGGCTCGACGGCGTAGAAGCCCTGGCCGCGGGCCAGATGGGCGCGGGCCAGCTCCAGCAACACCTCGACATTGTCGGGCGCCAGGACCGCCAGCCGCTCGGCGGCGGCGGCGGCGTCGTCGGGCTTGCCCATGTTGCGCAGGGCGCGGGCCAGGCCGATCCCGGCCTCGAGATCGGTGGCGTCGAGATTGACCTCCCGGGCCCAGAAGGCCGCCTGGGCCAGCGGGTCTAGGCGCGCGGCCTGGGCCCGCGCCTCGGCGCCGGCCTTCTGGGGCGCGGCGGGCTGGGCGGGGGCTTCTGCAGGCGCGGGGTCTTGAGCCTTGGCCTTGAATCCGAACGCCTGCGCCGGCAGGGCCGAAGCCAGGCTCAGCGCGAGGGCGGTTGCGGCGAGGGCCGACATGCGACACATGACCAAGGGTAGCCTCCGTAGGTTCCGGCCAGACTGGACCGGTCGCCTTAAAGGAAGCGTTAAGCATAAGCCGAAGGACCAGCCGCCATGTCCGACGTGATCCTGGACGCCGCCGAGGGCGTCATCGTCCCGGTCCATCTCCTGCGGGAGGCCGACGCCGATGCCGCCGTGGCGGAGCTCGGCCTGCAAGGACGCGGCCTGGCGACGGCTCAAGGGTTCAAGGGCAAGGCCGGTCAGATCCTGCTGGTCCCCGACGCCGAGGGCGGCCTCGAGCAGGTGCTGTTCGGCCTCGGCCAGGCGCGCGCCTCCGGGGTGCGCGCCCTCGCCGCCAAGCTGCCCCAGGGGACCTATCAGATCGCCGCCGGCCCCGAGGACATCACCCCCGACGAGGCGGCCCTGGCCTTCGCCCTGGGGAGCTACCGTTTCGACCGCTACAAGAAGAAGCCCGACGAGCGTCCGCGCCTCGTGGCCAAGGGGGGCGATGTGGCCGCCGTGCGCGCCATGGCCCATGCCTGCGCGCTCGCCCGCGACATGATCAACACCCCGCCCAACGACATGGGGCCGCTGCAGATCGAGACCATCGCCCGGGAGATCGCCGAGCAGTATGGGGCGACGATCACCGTGGTCGCCGGCGAGGGCCTGCTGGAGGCCAACTATCCCGCCGTCCACGCCGTCGGCCGGGCCGCCGCCGCAGGCCGCGAACCACGGATGATCGAGCTGGCCTGGGGCCAGGCGGGTCATCCCCTGGTGGCGATCATCGGCAAGGGCGTGGTGTTCGACACCGGCGGTCTCGACATCAAGCCCTCGGCCGGCATGCGGCTGATGAAGAAGGACATGGGCGGCGCCGCCCACGCCCTGGCCCTGGCCCGGATGGTCATGGCCGCGCGCCTGCCGGTGCGGCTTCTGGTCCTGACGCCGGCGGTGGAGAACGCCATTTCCGGCGACGCCATGCGGCCCGGCGACGTCATCGACTCGCGCAAGGGCCTGACCATCGAGGTGGGCAACACCGACGCCGAGGGCCGCCTGATCCTGGCCGACGCCCTGACCCGCGCCGCCGAGCTCTCGCCGGACCTGACCATCGATCTCGCCACCCTGACCGGGGCGGCGCGGGTGGCGCTGGGTCCGCAGCTTCCCCCCTTCATGACCGATGACGAGGCCCTGGCTGCGGCGATCATGGCGGCGTCGGAGGCGGTGGAGGACCCCCTGTGGCGCCTGCCGCTCTGGAAGGGCTATGCCGAGGCCCTGGACAGCGACGTGGCCGATCTGAAGAACGATCCCGACGCCTGGGCCCAGGCCGGCGCGGTGACGGCGGGCCTCTTCCTGCAGCGGTTCGCGCCAGACGGCGCCTGGGTTCACCTGGACATCTTCGCCTGGAACCCCAAGGGACGCCCCGGCGCGCCGGCCGGCGGCGAGGTCATGGCCATCCGCGCCCTCTTCCGCCTGCTGCAGGACCGCTACGGGTGAGCCGCGATCCTCGCCTGACCCTGGCCCGCCCCGACCTGGCCGCAAGCGATCTCGAAGGGCTGGTGGCGGCCGGACGGTATGCGGAGCCCCGGCCCTACGCCTGCCGGGCGGCGGCCAGCGCCATCCGCACCGCGCCTTCGACGGGCGCCGAGCAGGCCGACCAGCTGCTGTTCGGCGAGATCTTCGACGTCCTGGACGAGGTCGACGGCTTCGCCTGGGGTCAGGCGCGCCGTGACGGCTATGTGGGATTTGTGGCGCGGGAGGCGCTCGGGGCGTCATCCCCCGTCACCCATCGGGTCAGCGCCCTGCGCACCTACGCCTTCGAAGGCCCCAGCATCAAGGCGCCGGCGCTCGGCCCCTTCAGCCTCAACGCCCTGGTCAGCGAGGTCGAGCGGGAAGGCCGCTTTGTCCGCGACGCTGGCGGCGCCTGGTTCGTCGAGCGCCACCTTGCGCCGACAGGTTTCGACTTCGCCGGCGATCCGGCCTCGGTCGCCGAACGCCATCTGGAGACGCCCTATCTCTGGGGCGGTCGCGAGAGCCTCGGGATCGACTGCTCGGGGCTCATCCTCCAGGCGATGCTGGCCTGCGGCCGGGCCTGCCCGCGGGACACCGACATGCAGGAGGCGCGCTTCACCCAGAACGCCGATCCCCAGGCCCTGCGCCGCGGCGACCTGGTCTTCTGGCGGGGCCATGTGGCCATGATGCTGGACGCCGACCAGATCATCCACGCCAACGCCCACCACATGGCCGTGGCGATCGAACCGCTGAACACCGCCATCGCGCGGATCGAGGCGGCGGGCTCGGGCGAGCCCACCAGCTATCGCCGCCCCTGAGCTCGGCCCCAGGATTCCAGACACGAAAAAGCCCGGCGCAGAGGCCGGGCCTGATCGTTCTTCGGCGTACGCCTTGGGCCTAGTTGGCCGGGGCGGGCGCCTCGGCTTCGGCGGCCGGCGCTTCGGCGGCGGCTTCGGCCTCGCCCTCAGCCGGCGCAGCCTCTTCGCCCTCGGCGGGCGCGGCTTCGTCGGCGGCGGGCGCCTCGACCGGGTTCGGCGCCGGGAAAGGGATGGAGCCGCCCATGGAGTGCAGATAGGCGACCACATTGATCAGCTCTTCGCGGCGCTTCAGGCCGACGAAGGTCATCTTGGTGCCGGGGATGTAGCGCTGCGGCGCTTCCAGGAAGTGGCCGAGCTCTTCATGGGTCCAGACCGGCGCTTCGGCGCCGTGCTCGACCATGGCCGACGAATAGGAGAAGCCGGGGTGGACGGCCGGATGGGCGCCGACCACGCCGAACAGGTTCGGGCCGGTGCCGTTGGCGCCGCCCTGGGCGATGGTGTGGCAGCTCACGCACTTGGCGAAGCTGGCCTCGCCCGCCGCCACGTCGGCGGTCGGCAGCACCGTGCCCCAGTCGATGGGCGCCTCAGGCGGCGCGCCGCCGGCGGCGACTTCAGGAATGTCGATGGCGTAGCCAGCGGTCTCGGGCGCATGCGGCGCAAACACGATAGCGGAGGCTTCACGCAGGCCAACAATGGCCAAGCCTGTCGCCAGCACTG
>Ga0208179_1000670_pt1 | contig 20424 bp, 18 predicted proteins | sample Malvired_Geostar_FD_184238 | JGI IMG/M metagenome (GOLD analysis project Ga0208179, IMG submission 184238) | Marine viral communities from the Global Malaspina Expedition - Malaspina viral metaG DeepMed_Geostar (SPAdes) (version 2) | ecosystem: Environmental > Aquatic > Marine > Oceanic | place... | reverse complement strand
CGGCCGAACCCGGCGCGCGCCCCCGCCACCCCGAAAAGCAGGCGCGTCCCGACACGCCGCTGTTGCGCAAGCCGGAATGGCTGCGGGTGCGCGCGCCGGGTTCGGCCGGCTACGCCGCCACCCGCGAGGTGGTGAAGGCCCACGGCCTGGTCACCGTCTGCGAAGAGGCGGCCTGCCCCAATATCGGCGAGTGCTGGTCGCAGAGCCACGCCACCATGATGATCATGGGCGAGATCTGCACCCGGGCCTGCGCCTTCTGCAATGTCACCACCGGCAAGCCCGGCGCGCTGGATCTCACCGAGCCCGAACGCGTCGGCGACGCCGTCGCCAAGATGGGTCTGAAGCACGTGGTCATCACCTCGGTGGACCGCGACGACCTGGCCGATGGCGGCGCCTGGCACTTCGCCGAGGTGGTGCGCGCGATCCGCGCCGCGGCCCCGGGCGCGACGGTGGAGATCCTGACGCCGGACTTCCTGCGCAAGCCCTTGAGCGCGGTGGAGACGATCATCGACGCCCGTCCCGACGTCTTCAACCACAACCTGGAAACCGTGCCGCGGCTCTATCTCTCGATCCGCCCCGGCGCCCGCTACTACAACTCCCTGCGGCTGCTGGAGCGCGTCAAGGAACGCGATCCGGCCCAGTTCACCAAGTCCGGCCTGATGGTCGGCCTCGGCGAGAGCAAGGAGGAGGTCATGCAGGTGATGGACGACATGCGCTCGGCCGGCGTCGATTTCCTGACCATCGGCCAATACCTGCAGCCGACCCGCAAGCATGCGGCCATCGACCGTTATGTGACGCCCGAAGAGTTCGCCGGCTATGAGGAGATCGCCCGGGCCAAGGGCTTCCTGATGGTCTCGGCCAGTCCGCTCACCCGCTCATCGCACCATGCGGGCGAAGACTTCGCCAAGCTGCAGGCCGCCCGCCACGCTCAGGAAGCCCGTCTGGCCGCCCAGGCGTCGGTTCGGGCCTAGACCGTTCCTTGCGTCACCGCGTCACCAAAGTCCTGCCCTATGGGCCCGACCAGCTGTTCGCCCTGGTGGGTGATGTCGAGCGTTATCCGGAGTTCGTGCCCTGGATCACTGGCATGCGGACCTGGAACCAGCGTCCGGCCGGGGCGGGCGTCGACATGCTCGACGCCGAGGCCGCCGTGGGGTTTTCGTTTCTGAAGGAGAGGTTCTCCACCCGGGTGCGCCGCGACGCCAATAGCCGCACCATCCAGGTCGGCCTGATCTCCGGTCCGTTCAAGCGGCTGGAAAACCGCTGGCGGTTCCACGACGACGCCGCGGGGACGAAGATCGAGTTCGACATCGACTTCGAGTTCAAGTCCCGCCTGCTGGCGACCCTGCTGAGCGCCAACTTCCACCAGGCGGTGGACCGGCTGATCGGCTGCTTCGAAGCTCGCGCCGAGGTGCTGTATGGCCCGCCGGCCGCCTCGGCCGCTCCGCCAGCCTGAGCTCAGATCAGGCGTTCGCGCAGCATCTCCAGGGCGGCCTGGGCGGCGGCCTGCTGGATTTCGAACCGGGTTTCGAACTCGAACAACTCGGCCCGGTGGGTGAGGCCGTGGTTGGTCCGGGCCGTGGCGATATGGACCGTCCCCACCGGCTTCATCCGCGTGCCGCCGTCCGGCCCGGCGATGCCGGTGATGGCGACGGCCAGGTGGGCGTTGGAATTCTCCAGGGCGCCTTCAGCCATCATCCGCGCCACGGGCTCGGACACCGCGCCCAGGTCGGCGATGAGGTCGCCCGGCACCCCCAGCATTTCCTGTTTAGCGCGGTTGGAATAGGTGACGAAGCCTCGGTCCAGCACGTCCGAAGCGCCGGGAATGGCGCAGATCGCGGCGCTGACCAGCCCGCCGGTGCAGCTCTCGGCGGTGACGATTCGCAGGGACTTCTGTCGCGCCTCGTCGATGAGCAGGCGGGCCAAGGTCTCGATTTCCAAGGAAAACATGGGCTCTCCGACGCAACTTCAGTATGGCGCTAGGCGCCGGGCGGCTCAGACCACACCATCGGCGACCATGACCTTACAAGCCGAATCGGCGCGATGAGCCTTTCTGCGCCTCATCCCCAGGCCGTCCCCGCTGTTGCGCCGGCCCTGTTCGGCGTGACCGTCTTCGCCAGCGCGACCCTGGTCTTCATGGTCCAGCCCATGGCCGCCAAGCTGCTCCTGCCGCTCATGGGGGGAACGCCGGCGGTGTGGAACACCAGCATGGCCTTTTTCCAGACCGCCCTGCTGCTCGGCTACGCCTATGCTCACCTGTTGCAGAGGGTGGCCACTGTCCGCCGCCAGGTGTTGATTCATGGGGGCGCCCTGTTGTTGGCCGCCCTGGTTCTGCCGCTTCGGGTCCATGAGTTGCTGGGTCCGCCCACCTCGGACCATCCGGCCCTCTGGCTGCTGGGGGCCCTGGGGCTGATGGTCGGCGCGCCCTTCGCGGTGCTGTCGGCCACCGCGCCCCTGGCCCAGGCCTGGCACGCCCGCACCTATCGCGAGGGCGAGGGGCGGGGACCCTATGTCCTTTATGCGGCGAGCAATCTCGGCAGCCTGATCGCCCTGCTGGCCTATCCCATCGCCGTGGAGCCGGCCCTGGCCGTCCAGGCGCAGACCTTCATCTGGAGCCTGGGCTATGGGGGCTTCGCCGTCCTGATGGCGTGCCTGGGCCTGATGGTCGCGCGCATGCCGAGCCAGTCAGCGCCAGCATCGGCGGGCTTGGTCGAGGGGCTGGCGACGGCTGCGGACCCGATTTGGCGAACCCGCCTGATCTGGATCGGCCTGGCCGCTATTCCGTCCAGCCTGATGCTCGGGGTCACCACCCACATCACCACCGATGTGGCCTCCGCGCCCTTCATCTGGGTCGTGCCGCTCGCCCTCTATCTGCTGACCTTTGTCATCGCCTTCCAGGACCGGCCGCTCATTTCCCGGGACGTCGCTCTTGTGGTCCATGCCGCGGCCCTGGCGGCCTGCGCCGTCGTCCTGCCGTTTCACACCACCAACCTGGTGCTCCTGCTGGCCATCCATCTGGCGGCCTTCTTCTTCACCGCCCTGGTCTGCCATCAGGCCCTGGTGGCGCGACGCCCGCCGCCGGCGCGGCTCACGGAATTCTATCTCTGCCTCTCCATCGGCGGCGTTCTGGGTGGGGCGTTCAACGCCTTCCTGGCCCCGGTGATCTTCACCAATGTCTGGGAATATCCCCTGGTCCTGGCCCTGGGCGTCCTGGCGCGACCCTGGGACATGGCGACGGACAAGCCCTGGCGCTGGGGCCTCTTCGCCATCGCCGTCGTTGCGGTCATCGTCGCCCCGGTGCTGGCCGGCCTCTACGCGGGGAGTGAGTCTGTCGTCCGCATCCTGCTGGGGGTCGTGGTGGTCGCCGCCTTCCTCATCCGGCGAAGCACGGTGCTGTTCCTGGCGGTCATCGTCATGCTGCTGATCTCCGCCCAGATGGTCGGCGACCGGGTCGATGTGCGCCAGCAATGGCGCAGCTTCTTCGGCGTGGCGCGCCAGTCGGTCATGCCGGTGGAAGCCCTGGGCGGCGAGGTCCGGATGCTGGCCCACGGCACGACCCTGCACGGGGCCCAGGCCACGTCGCCCGAACATCGCTGCCGTCCGATCGTCTACTATGCGCCTGAGACGCCCATCGGGCAGGTCTTCGCCGCCAGGCGCGCCGAGAAGGCCAGCCTGAACATCGGCGCCGTCGGCCTGGGGACCGGAACGGTGGCGGCCTATGTGCGGGCCGAAGACCGGATGACCTTCTTCGAGATCGATCCGATGATGGTCGCCATCGCCACCGACCCGGCCTATTTCAGCTACACAAGCGATTGCGCCCAGGGGCCGGTCGACTATGTGATCGGCGACGCCCGCCTGACCCTGCAGGACCAGCCGGAGGGCCGGTTCGACCTGTTGCTGCTTGACGCCTTCTCTTCGGACGCCGTGCCCGCCCACCTGCTGACCGTGGAGGCCGTGCGGATGTATCTGGCGCGGCTGAAGCCGGATGGCGTGCTGATCATGCACCTCTCCAATCGCAATCTGGACCTGATCTCGCCGGCCATGGCGGTGGTCGAGGCGGCCGGCGGGGCCGGCCTGCTGCAGCGGCACGCGCCAGCCTATGGCAGCCCGCCGCTTTGGGAGTCGGCCGAGGATGTGGTGATCGTCGCCCGGTCGGAAGACGCCCTCGCGCCCTATGAGAATGACGTCCGCTGGGACCCCATCGATCCCACCCTGGCCGCGCCCTGGACCGACGCCTACACCAACCTGCCCGGGGCGGTGTATGCGCGGATGAAGGAAATCTGGGCCTGGCTTCCCTGACGCCCGGCTAGCGTGGGGTCTCTACCGTCGCCATGGCCTGGGCGGCCAGACCTTCCTGGCGGCCGGTGAACCCCATGCCTTCAGTGGTGGTGGCCTTCACGCTGATCCGGTCTTCACGGAGGCCAAGGATCTCGGCCAGACGGGCGCGCATGGCGTCGCGGTGCGGCCGGATCTTAGGCCGTTCGCAGATCAGGGTGACGTCCACATTGACGATCTCGCCGCCACGGCTCCGCACCAGTTGGGCGGCGTGGGCCAGGAATTGGTCGGAGGACGCGCCCCGCCACTGGGGATCGGTGGGGGGGAAATGCTCGCCGATATCGCCGGCGCCGATGGCGCCCAGCAGGGCGTCGGTCAGAGCGTGGAGGCCGGCGTCGGCGTCGGAATGACCGACCAGGGTCTGATCGTGATCGATCCGCACGCCACAGAGCCAAACCGCATCGCCTGGCCCCCAGCGGTGGGCGTCGAACCCCTGGCCGGTGCGAACCAGGCGGGCGCCGGCGGCGAGTCGTTCGGCCATGGCGAAGTCCTCCGGATAGGTCAGCTTGAACAGCAGCGGGTCGCCTGGGCAGATCGCCACCGCGCCGCCGGCGGCGGTCACCACTTGCGCGTCGTCCGTGGGCTCCTGGTCGCCGGGCCAGGCGGCATAGGCGGCTTCGAGCGTGTCACGGGGGAAGGCCTGGGGGGTCTGGGCGCGCCAAAGCCCCTCGCGGGAGGGGGTTTCCAGGACGGCGCCGGCTGGCCGCTTGAGGGTGTCGGCCTGGGGCAGGGCGAGGATCGCCCCTTCGGCTTCGGCCAGGGCGCCCAGAACCTGGGACACATGGTCTCGGGTGAGGAAGGGGCGGGCTGCGTCGTGAACCAAGACAGGCTGGTCCCGCTGACCGTGCGACAATGCCGCAAGGGCGGCCCTGACCGAGCTCGAGCGGGTGGCGCCGCCCTCGACCAGGGTGACGCCCGGAAGGCCGCCCAGCGCCGTCCTGGCGGTCTCGATCATGTCTGGCGCGACAGCCACGACCACTTGGTCGGCGCCGGCGGCGAGCAGAGCCTCCACAGACCAGCGGGCGATGACCCGGTCGCCCAGCCTGCGCCAGGCCTTGGGCGTCCCTGCGCCCGCGCGGGTCCCGCTTCCCGCGGCGACGACAATGGCCGAAAAGCTCATGCGGCGTGTTTAGGGCGCCAAGGCCTATTGTCCAGGCTTTACGGCGCCGCACAAATTGCCTAAAAAGGCAGCGGTAAGGGTGATCATAAAATGAGCAATAAGCTCAAGGTCGGGGAAGTAGAGGTTGGTGGGCGCGTCTGGATCGCGCCCATGACCGGCGTGTCCGATCTTCCATTTCGTCGCGCAGCCAGCCGCCTGGGCGCATCCTATGTGGCCACGGAAATGGTCGCGTCGGACGAATTCGCCCGGGGCCGGCCAGACGTGGTTCGCCGCGCCGCCGTCGGCGAAGGCTTGCCCCTGATGGTGGTGCAGCTGGTCGGGCGGGACCCGGCGACCATGGCCCAGGGCGCCCGTCTGGCAGCCAAGGCCGGGGCCGAGATCATCGACCTCAACTTCGGCTGCCCAGCCCGCGAAGTGACCGGCGTCGCCTGCGGCTCCGCCCTGATGCGCGAGCCGGACCTTGCCGAATCCATCGTCGACGCCGTGGCCCAGGCTGTGGACGTGCCGGTGACGGTAAAGATGCGGCTGGGCTGGGACGCCGCCACTCTGAATGCGCCGGAACTCGCCGCGCGATGCGTCGGCGTCGGCGCCCGGGCGATCACCGTGCATGGGCGCACCCGCAGCCAGTTCTACAAGGGCGCCGCCGACTGGGCCGCCGTGGCCAGAGTGAAGGCTGCCGTGGACGTGCCGGTCATCGTCAATGGCGACATCGTCGATGGCGACACGGCTCGCCAGGCCCTGGCGCTCTCGGGCGCTGACGGGGTCATGGTGGGGCGCGGCGTCTATGGTCGGCCTTGGATCGCCGCCGAGATCGAGGCGGCCCTGGCGGGCCAGCCCTTCGAAGGGCCGGACGCCCAGACAAGGCTGGCGATTGTCCTCGCCCACTTCGAGGACGCCCTGGACTTCTATGGCGCCCGCCTGGGCTTGCGGATCTTCCGCAAGCATCTGGCCGCCTACATCGATAACGCGCCTTGGCCCATGCAGGTCGAGGCCAGACGGGCCGCCCGTTCGCGGCTCTGTCGTCTGGAGGATCCGTCAGAGGTGAAATCTGAACTGGCTGCGCTCTGGCGCGGCCCAGAGGCGAGGTTGGCCGCATGACGAGCCGGACCAAGACGACATCCAGCGGCGCAGAGCTTTCGGCGCTCAAATCCGCCGCCTTCGACCTGAGCCCGGAGCCGGCCATGGTCATAGACCGCGACGGCGCGCTGATTGCGGTCAACGAAGCCGCAGAGGCGCTGTTCGGGCAGGGCCTGGGCCTCCTGGCCCGGGGCCGTTTCAGGGCCGCCCTGCCGCCGGGCTCGCCCCTGGTCGAGCTGCTCAATCGCGCCCTCGAGGAGGGCGGCGCGGTGCGCGAGCGGGGCATCGACATGAACCTCTTTGGCCTTCCGCCCTTCGAGGCCGACGGCGCGGCCGCCCCGCTAGGCGACGGCTCGGTCCTGCTGACCCTTCAAGTCAAGGGCGGGGTGTTCTCGGAGTTCGCTGGCGATGTGGCGGGTCTTCGCTCGATCATGGGCCTGGGCCGCATGCTGGCCCACGAGATCAAGAATCCGCTGGCCGGCATCCGCGGCGCCGCCCAGCTGCTGAAGGCCGGCGCCAAGGCCGAGGACGTGCCCCTGGCTCAGCTGATCGTCGATGAGACCGATCGGGTGAAGCGCCTGGTGGACCGGATGGAGGTGTTCGCCGACGATGCCCCGCCGGCCCGCAATCCGGTCAATATCCATGAGGTGCTCGACCGCGTCCGCGCCCTGGCGGTGAACGGCGTGGCCGACGGCCTTCTGCTGCGAGAGCAGTACGATCCGTCGCTGCCCTCGACCCCGGGGGACGAGGATCAGCTGATCCAGGTCTTCCTGAACCTGGTCAAGAACGCCTCGGAAGCCGCCCATGCCCGCGGCGACGGGCGCGGCGAGGTGCTGATCACCACCGCCTATCGTCATGGGGTCCGGGTGCGCTCGGCCAAGGATCGCCAACTGCGGGGAACGCCGCTCGAGGTGCGAATCCAGGACAACGGCCCCGGCGTGCCCCCGCACCTGCGCGAAAGCCTGTTTCAACCCTTCATCACCACCAAGCCCAACGGCGCGGGCCTGGGCCTCGCCCTGGTCTCAAAGCTGGTGGCCGGCCATGGCGGCCTGATCGACTTCGAGTCTGAACCTGGGCGGACAGTTTTCCGCGTGTTGCTTCCCATTGTGACCGAAAAGGACGTCTCGGCATGAGCGCCGCAGGTAAGAAGATCCTCATTGCGGATGATGATTCCTCCATCCGACTTGTCCTGTCCCAGTCCTTCACCCGCCTGGGCTATCAGGTTCGCGCCACCGGTAACGCGTCGACTCTGTTGAAGTGGGTGTCGGAAGGCGAGGGCGACCTGGTCATCACCGACGTGATGATGCCCGACGAGAACGTGTTCGACGTCTTGCCGCGCATCCGCAAGGAGCGCCCCAAGCTCCCGGTCATCGTGATGAGCGCGCAGAACACCCTGCTGACGGCGGTCAACGCCGCCGAGATCGGCGCCTTCGACTATGTGCCCAAGCCCTTCGACCTTGACGACATGACCGCCGTGGCCCGTCGGGCCCTGTCGCGGCCGGCCGACGCTGAAGCCTCCCGCGCCCAGGCCCGGGCCATGCGCGATGAGCGCCTGCCGCTGATCGGCCGCTCGACGCCGATGCAGGAGGTCTATCGCACCATCGCCCGTCTGGTGGGCGCCGACCTGACCGTGCTTATCCTCGGCGAGTCCGGCACGGGCAAGGAGCTGGTGGCCCGCGCCCTGCACGACATGGGCCGCCGCAAGGACGGCAAGTTCGTAGTCATCAACCTGGCGGCTACGCCGCGCGAGCGGGTCGAAACCGAGCTGTTTGGCCGCGCCGACACCGAGAGCGATAGCGGCAAGCTGGTGGAGGCCGACGGCGGCACCCTGTTCCTGGACGAGATCGGCGACATGCCGCTCGATGCGCAGACCCGCCTTCTGCGGGTGATCGACGGCTCCGAGCCGGCCCTGAACCCCAAGACCGGCCGGCGGCCCAACGCCCGCCTCATCGCCGCCACCAATCGTGACCTGCGCGGCCTGATTCAGCAGGGACTGTTCCGGGAGGACCTCTATTTCCGCCTGAACGTGGCGCCGATCCGCCTGCCGCCCCTGCGCGACCGCACCGAGGATATTCCGGACCTCGCGCGCTCCTTCCTTCTGCGGGCCAATCGCGAGGGCCTGCCGTCCAAGACCATCGATCAGGCCGCCCTGGAGCGGCTGAAGCTCCATGCCTGGCCGGGCAATGTCCGGGAGCTGGAGAACCTGATCCGGCGAATCTGCGCCCTCTACGCCGAAGAGCTGATCACCGCGCGCATCGTGGAAAAGGAGCTGGTGGACCAGCAGCCCAGTCAGCCGGGGCAGGAGGGTCCGCTGACCCTGGCCCAGCTTGTTGAGCGCCACCTGGGCGGCTATTTCGCCGAGCAGCCGGACGGCGTTCCGCCGGCCGGCCTCTATGATCGGGTGCTGGAGGAGGTCGAGCGACCGCTGATCCAGCTCACCCTGGCGGCCACCCGGGGCAACCAGGTGCGGGCCGCCGAAATCCTCGGCCTCAACCGCAACACCCTGCGCAAGAAGATCCAGGATCTGGGCGTGGATCTGACCCGGGGACGGCGTTGATCGACGGCGAACCAGCGGCGACCAACAACCTGGCGTAATCTGGCAACATGAGTGTTGAGTTCTAGTCACAGTTGCGCCTAGGCTGGCTTCGCATGGCGTCGTCGACTCTGACATCGGGAGCGTCCAATGCGACCGCCAGGCTCTGGCGGTCGCTGCAGTCCCGCTATGTCCTCGGCGGCGGCTATATCCTGGCCTCCATTCTCACGGCGGTGGCCATTCTGCTGGCCGCCTCGCCGCCGGAGGCTGGGCCCCTGAGGCCGGCTTCCACGACCATCCTGACCGTTCTCAGCCTGAACTTGGTGCTGATCCTGGTTCTGGCGGCCCTGGTGGGTTTTCGCCTGCTGGCCTTGCTGGACGCCCGCTCGGTGGACGCTGGCGCGCGCCTGCACCTGCGCTTTGTCACCCTGTTCGCCCTGGCGGCCGTCGCGCCCGCCGTCGTGGTGGCCCTGTTCTACGGCGTGCTGGTCAACCGCGGGGTCGACAACTGGTTCAGTGAGCGGGTCCAGACGGTGGTCGAGAACTCCGCCACCGTGGCGCGGTCCTATGTGGAGGATCAGAAGCGCTATATCGGCGAGCATGTGTCGCTGATGTCGGTGGACCTCAACCGCGCGGCTCCGGCCCTGGGCGCCACGCCGGTGACCTTCAGCCACTTCCTGGCCCTGCAATCGGCCTATCATGGCTTTCCCGCCGCCTATCTGATCGACCGCGAAGGTCGTGTTCTGGCGAGGACCGAGGCGCCTGACGCGCCAGCCTACATGGTGCCGCCCGAATCGAGCTTCCAGGCGGCCGACGAGGGCGACATCTCGGTTCCGGCCTTCGACTCCGCCGATCTGATGCGCGCCCTCTACCGGCTTAACTCCTATCCGGACGCCTACCTCTATGTGACCCGGCCTGTGGAGTCGGGGATCATCAACCACCTGATAGAGGCCGAAGGCTCCCTGATTTCCTACCGCGAGGCGGCTCAGAGCCGGGCGCGGATTCAGACGGTTTTCGCGCTCAGCTATGTGGAGACCGCGCTCCTGGTCCTGGTGGGTGCGGTTTGGCTCGGCATGTCAGCCGCCAACGCCATCTCCGGTCCCGTCGCGCGGCTGGTCCAGGCCGCAGGCCGTGTGGCTGGCGGCGATCTCGACGCCCGGGTCGATGCGGCGAATGACCCCGAGGAAATCGCCGTATTGTCTCGCGCCTTCAACAGTATGACGCATGATCTTCAGGTTCAGCAGGAAGCGCTGAAGCGGGCGGGCGACGAGGCGGAACGTCGGCGCGAGTTCATCGAAACGGTGCTGTCCGAAGTCAGCGCCGGCGTCATCGGCCTGGATGAGGGCGGGCGCATCTCGGCGGTGAACCGTCAGGCCGCCCACCTGCTGGAACTGCCCGAGGAGATCGGCGAGGGGCTGACCCTGGCCGACCTCGTGCCTGAACTCGGCCCGGTGGCGGCCCAGGCGGCTGTCTCCGGCGAGGCGGAGGTTGAGGTGGACATCCAGCGCGACCGGGAAAACCACCGCCTGCGGGTCCGGGCGAGCCGGGGTGACAGCGGCTTGGTCCTGACCTTCGACGACATCACCCGCCTGGTGGCGGCCCAGCGCAACGCCGCCTGGAAGGACGTCGCCCGCCGCATCGCCCACGAGATCAAGAATCCGCTGACGCCGATCCAGCTGTCAGCCGAACGGATCCGGCGCAAGTTCCGCAAGGACGTGCCGATCGCCGACCTGGAGACCTTCGATCGCTGCACTGACACCATCGTGCGGCAGGTGGGCGATATCGGTCGGATGGTCGATGAGTTCTCGGCCTTCGCCCGCATGCCGGCGCCCAGGTTCTCGCCGCAGGATCTGGCCGAGTTGGTGCGCGCCCAGGTGTTCTCGCAGCGGGTGGCCAATCCGGACATCGCGATCGAGCTGAAGGAGCCGCTGCCCGAAGCCTCCGCCATGGCCGATGGCCGCATGCTGGCCCAGGCCCTGACCAACATTCTGAAGAACGCCGCTGAGGCCGTACATGCCCGCCTGGAGGCCGCGCCCAAGCCGGCCGGACGTATCCGGGTGCGCATGGGTCTGGCCGATGATCTCATCACCATTGAGGTCGAGGACAATGGGGTGGGCCTGCCGGAAAAGGACCGCGACCGGTTGACTGAGCCCTATGTGACGACGCGCGAGAAGGGCACGGGCCTGGGCCTGGCCATCGTCAAGCGCATCCTGGAGGACCACGGCGGCGAGCTGGTCCTGGCCGATGCGACGCGAGGACGCGGCGCGCGCGCCATTCTGCAACTCCCGGCCGGAGGGCGTGCGTCTGGCGCGCCCCCGGCCTCCGAAATGATGCTCGAAGGAGAGTCCCATGGCGGCTGACGTTCTGGTGGTGGACGACGAGGCCGACATCCGCGACCTGGTGGCGGGAATTCTGTCGGACGAAGGCTATGAGGTGCGCACCGCTTCGGATTCCGAGTCCGCCCTGGCGGCTGTGCGAGCAAGGCGGCCCTCCCTGCTGATCCTGGACATCTGGATGCAGGGCGGCGGCATGGACGGGCTGGAGTTGCTCGACCTCGTCAAGTCGCTCGACCCGGATCTGCCCGTGGTGATGATCTCAGGCCACGGCAATATCGAGACCGCTGTCAGCGCCATCAAGCGCGGGGCCTATGACTTCCTGGAGAAGCCGTTCAAATCCGACCGGCTGCTGCTGGTGGTGGAGCGCGCCCTGGAGGCGGCCAATCTGCGCCGGGAAAACCGCCGTCTGCGAACCCAGGCCATCATGCCCGAGGGGCTGATCGGCAAGTCCATGCCGGCCCAGCACCTGCGCCAGATGATCGCCAAGCTTGCGGCCGCCAATAGCCGCGTGCTGATCGCCGGCCCTCCGGGCTCAGGCAAGGAGACCGTGGCGCGCCTGATCCATTCCGGCAGTCCGCGGGCCAAGGGCGAGTTCGTGGCCATCAGCGCCGCCGGCATGACGCCCGAGCGCATGGACGTGGAGCTCTTCGGCGTGGAAGGCGAGGCGGGGCGCCCGGGCAAGATCGGCGTGTTCGAACGCGCTCATGCTGGCACCCTCTATCTCGACGAGGTGGCGGATATGCCCCGGGAAACCCAGAGCCGCATCCTGCGGGTGCTGGTCGAGCAGCGGTTCCGCCGGGTGAACGGCGACGCCGACGTGCAGGTCGATGTGCGGGTGATCTCGTCCACCTCGCGCAACCTACGCGAGGAGATCGCCGAGGGGCGGTTCCGCGAGGACCTGTTCCACCGCCTGAACGTGGTCCCCGTGGCCGTGCCGGGCGTTTCGGAGCGCCGGGAGGACATCCCCGAGCTGGTGGAGAACTTCATCGAACGCATCTGTGAGGCCAGCGGCATGCCCCGGCGCATCCTGGCCGAGGACGCCATCGCCTCCCTGCAGGTCCGCCCCTGGCCGGGCAATCTGCGGCAGCTGCGCAACGTGGTGGAGCGGATGCTGATCCTCAGCTCCGGCGATCCGGCCGAGCCGATCACCGCTGAAATGGTGCCCTCGGACGCCCCGCCCGGCGACGGCGGCGGCCTGATGGGGGCCGACAAGATCATCGCCCTGCCGCTACGCGAAGCCCGTGAGACCTTCGAGCGGGAGTATCTCAGCGCTCAGATGATGCGGTTCTCCGGCAATATCTCTCGCACGGCGGCCTTCATCGGCATGGAACGCTCGGCCCTTCACCGCAAACTCAAGTCCCTGGGTCTTTCCGGGGCCCGCGCGCTCGAGGAGGGCGTCGAATAGTCATGGGGCGTATCGCCTATGTGAACGGCCGCTATGGGCCCCATTCCGAAGCTGCGGTCCATATTGAGGACCGGGGCTATCAGCTGGCCGACGCGGTCTATGAGGTCTGGTCGGTGTTCGACGGCAGGCTCGCCGACGCCGAGGGCCACTTCGCGCGGCTGAAGCGCAGCCTGGGCGAACTGCGCATCCCGGAACCCATGTCCCGGGCGGCCCTGACGATCGTGCTGCGCGAGGTCCTGCGCCGGAACAAGGTGCGCGAAGGCTTGATCTATCTGCAGATCAGCCGCGGCGTCGCGCCCCGCGACCACGCCTTTCCCGACCATCCCCTGCGCCCGGCCGTGGTGATCACCGCCAAGGCCTTGGATCGGGCGGCGAGCGAGGCCAAGGCGGCGCTGGGGGTCTCGGTGATCACCACCCCGGAGAACCGCTGGGGCCGATGCGACATCAAGACTGTCGGCCTGTTGCCCAACGTCCTGGCCCGCCAGGCGGCACGGGAGCAGGGGGCGGCCGAGGCCCTGTTCGTCGATGAGGCGGGGCTCATCACCGAGGGCGCCTCGGCCAACGCCTGGATTCTCGATCAGGCCGGCGTGCTGCGCACCCGCGACACCGGGGCCAACATCCTGCGCGGCGTCACCCGCCACACCCTGCTCGACGTGATCGCCCACGCTCAGCTGAAGGTCGAAGAGCGCCCGTTCACGCCGCAGGAGATGGCCGACGCCAAGGAGGCCTTCATCACCGGCGCCGGCTCTCTCGTCCTGCCTGTGGTGAAGATCGACGGCCAGCCGATCGGCGATGGGGAGCCGGGGCCGGTGGCGAAGCGCCTGCGGAGCCTCTATATCGAACGGGCGAAGCAGACCGCCCTCTGAATGGGCCGACCGTGATTGCACGGCGGCTCTGGGTTGGACTAGCTTGCCTTATGTGTGTGGGGGCGCGTGGCCCCTCAATCGGAGAAAAGGGCGAAAAGCCATGAGCGAAAAAAAGCAGAACCTGCAGGACACCTTCCTCAACAGCGTCCGCAAGGCCAAGACCCCCCTGACCATCTTCCTCGTCAACGGCGTCAAGCTGCAGGGCGTGGTCAGCTGGTTCGACAATTTCTGCGTGCTCCTGCGCCGCGACGGCCAGTCTCAGCTGGTCTACAAACACGCCATCTCCACCATTATGCCGGCCCAGCCCGTCCAGCTGTATGAGCCGGCGGAAGACGAGACCGATTGAGTTCCCCATCCATCGACCATGAGACGCCCGTCCAGGGCGCGCTCATCATCCATCCCGAACGTGAAGGCCGCGGCGGCGCCCGGTCCTCCCAGGCGCGCCTCGACGAGGCTGCGGGCCTGGCGCTTGCCCTCGACCTCGAGATCCGCCGCGGGATGGTGGCGCCTGTGCGCAAGCGCATGCCCGCCACCCTCTTCGGCAAGGGCAAGGTGGCTGAGATCGGTGAGCTCTGCGAAGAGCTAGAGATCGACGTGGCGGTCGTCGACGACGCCCTGACCCCGGTGCAGCAGCGCAACCTGGAAAAGGCATGGAAGGTGAAGGTCATCGACCGCACCGGCCTGATCCTTGAGATTTTCGCCCGGCGCGCCCGCACGCGGGAAGGGCGACTGCAGGTGGAACTGGCCCGGCTCTCCTATGAGCGCTCGCGCCTGGTCCGAACCTGGACCCACCTGGAGCGCCAGCGCGGCGGCTTCGGCGTCATGGGCGGTCCCGGCGAAACCCAGATCGAGACCGACCGCCGCCTGCTGGCCGAGAAGATCGGCCGGCTGAAGAAGGAACTGGTGGAGGTTCGCCGCACCCGCACCCTGCAGCGCTCGGCCCGCAAGCGCCGGCCCTATCCGGTGGTGGCCCTGGTCGGCTACACCAATGCTGGCAAGTCGACCCTGTTCAATCGCCTGACCAATTCCGAGGTCATGGCCGAGGACATGCTGTTCGCCACCCTCGACCCGACCCTTCGGATGCTGAACCTGCCCGATGGCCGGCCGGCCATCCTGTCAGACACCGTGGGCTTCATCTCCGACCTGCCCCACGAACTGGTTGAAGCCTTCCGCGCCACCCTGGAGGAGGTGAAGGAGGCCGACGTCATCCTGCATGTCCGGGACATCGCCAGCCCCGAGAGCGCGGCCGAGGCGGCCGACGTCCGTGAGGTGCTCGAACGTCTCGGCGTCGATATGGACGAGCGCCGGGTGCTGGAGGTCTGGAACAAGATCGACCTGACCGACGCCGAAGACCGGCCGATAATCGAGGGCGATGCGCGGCGCGCCCACCCGCCGGCCCTGCTGGTCTCGGCGGTGACGGGGGAGGGGGTTGAGCCCCTGCTGCTGGCCGTGGCCGGCCTGGTCGACGAGTCCCCCGCGGTCGAGGCTCATCTGCCGGCTGGCGAAGGCGCCGCCATCGCCTGGCTCTATCAGAATGGCCGGGTGATCGATCGCCACACCGAAGATGATGGCGCCGTGCGAATGGCGGTTCGGCTGACCCCCAAGGCCCTGGGGCAGTTCGAGCAGTTGTTTCCCCGGATAGACCTCGGCGCCGTTTCGCTCGGCGACGACGAAGCCTAGGCTCGCTCGGCCACCTTGGCGGCGTCCCACAGGGCGTCCATCTCGGCCAGATCGGACTCCTCGGCCGTCCGGCCGCGCTCGGCCAAGGCGGCTTCGATGAACTGGAAGCGGCGGGCGAACTTGGCGTTGGTGGCGCGCAGGGCGTCCTCCGGCTCGATGTCCAGCTTGCGGGCCAGGTTGGCCATGACGAACAACACGTCGCCGATCTCGCCGCGCAGAGCGTCCTTGTCCCCGGCCTCGATCTCGGCCTCCATCTCGCCGATTTCCTCGCGCAGCTTCTCCAGCACGAAGGACACCTCCGGCCAATCGAACCCTACCCGGGCGGCGCGCTTGGTCAGTTTCACCGCGCGGGTCATGGCCGGAAGGCCAGCGGGCACGTCGTCCAGCAGGCTTCGGTCTCGGCCCTTGCCGGCTCGCTCCTGCGCCTTCATCGCCTCCCAGGCCGCGGTTTGGGCTTCGCCTGTGGCGTAGGTCTCCTCGCCGAAGACATGGGGGTGGCGGCGGATCATCTTGTCGTTGATCGCACGGGCCACGTCCTCGAAGGCGAAGGCGCCCTGCTCTTCAGCAATACGGGCGTGGAACACCACCTGCAGCAACAGGTCGCCGAGTTCTTCCTTCAGATCGCCAAGGTCGTTCCGTTCGATGGCGTCGGCCACCTCATAGGCCTCTTCCACCGTATAGGGGGCGATGGTGGAGAAGCTCTGCGCCAGGTCCCAGGGGCAGCCGCCCTGCGGATCGCGTAGCCGAGCCATGATGGCCAGCAGGCGTTCCAGGGGCGGCAGGTCACTGGGCGGGGCGGACGGCGGCATGAATCTCCTCGGCGGTCTTGGGCTCGGCGGCGAACTCCGGGGCGGCCTCGGCCAGGTCTCGCGCCTCCAGGGCGCTGCGGATTTCAGCGTGGCGTTCGGCGTTGAGGGGATAGTTGATGATGATCCAGCCGGCCAGCAGGGACAGGGCCGCCGGCGCGGCCAGGAACATCACCTGCAGGCCCAGGAGGCCGGATGTGGAGCCGCTCGCCCGGGCGTCGAAGCCAACAAGGTCCAGGCCCACATAGGTGATGCCGATGGCGGCGGCCGAGCCGATCTTCACCGTGCCGCTGAGCAGGGCATAGAGCAGCCCCGTGCGGTCGGCGCCGGAGTCCAAACGTTCCTCGTCGCCCACATCGGCCATCATCGCCCGCAACAGGAAGGGGCCGGCCGAGAAGGGCAGGCCGATCAGGAACATCAGGCCCGCGGCGATCATCCAGGCGCCGGGGGGGATCACCAGGGCGCCCGCGGTGACGATGGCGTAGAACACGGTCGAGACAGCCAGGGCCCGATGCTTGCCGAGCTTGTAGGACAGCCGCGTCCAGAGGGGGCCGCCCACCAGGCCGCCGATGAAGTAGATCAGCAGCAGGCCGCCGGCCTCGGCCTTGTCGAAGGCCTTGATACGCTCGAAATAGAAGAAGAACAGGGCGCCGGTGATGGCTGGCCCGGTGCCGATGGCGAGGTCGGCGGCCAGCAGGCGGCGAACGCTGTTGCGCTTGAAGAGTCCCAGATACTCCCGCAGGCCAGAGCGTTGCTGGGACCGCACGATGAAGGGTTCCGGCACCTTCCAGAGCGCCAGGAGCCCGGTCAGCGGCAATAGTAGGATGATGAACCAGCCCATGGCCTCGACCCCCAGGGCGTGTCCAGGCACGCCGAGCAGGCCAAGCAGCGGGGGCAGGGTGAGGACCAGGATCATCCCCACCACATTGCCCCCCTGCCACCACGAATAGATCCGCGATCGCTCGTCATAGCCGGGCGACAGGACCGAGCCCCAGGACAGGTGAGCCAGGGTGGCGATGGAGAAGCCGCCATAGATGACCAGCAGCCAGAGCCACAGATAGCCGGCGCTGACGCCGGGCGTGGCCATGAACAGCATGTAGGCCGCCAGCATCAGGATCGGGATGCCGACCCCGAACCACAGCCGGAAGCGGCCGAACCGGGTCCGGGTCTTGTCCATGATCCCGCCGATGAACGGGTCAAAGGCGATGTCGAGCAGCCGCACCCCCATGAAGGCCGCACCGACGGCCGAGAGGCTCAGGCCCAGCTCATTGGCGTAGAATTCCGGAAGATAGACCACCAGGGGCAGGCCGAGCCCGGCGAGGGGGAGGCAGGGGGCGGCCAGAGCCGCGAGGGTCCAGCTCGAGCGACGCTCAGACGACATGATGGAATATCTCGCGGGGGAACTCTAACAAGTCTCGATCAGACCGCGCCCCGTCCCCAGAGGCAAGCCTGCATCACCGCAGGGACATCACCGCAGGGCGTAGAGTTGACCCCGGCTGAGGCGATGGGCGAAGCGGTCGAAGGTCCAATGGGCGTCACCCCATACCGCCTGGCGCCGGGCATCGGTGATGTCGGTGGCGTACCAGCTGAAGGTGACCGGCATGACCTTGCCGTCGAAGGTGATCATCTGGCCTTCAATCGCCGCGCCGCCGAGGGAGAAGCTGCGGAATGAAAGCCCGGGACGGTCCCCCAGCTCCTTGCGGGTCGGCCGGTTGGGCTTGGCGTCGGTGAGCACGAGCTCGACCCGGCCCCCGGCCATGACGCCGGTGCGAGCAAGTTCCCGGGCGACCTCGTCCCTCAGACCATCGGCCAGTCGCTCGATTTCGGGCAGGCCATAGGTTTTGAGGGCCTTCTCACGGAATTCGGGGGCGATGGATACGGTGACCTCGGGGGGCTGCACGGGGTCGATCTGGTCAGCCGCCGCCAGGCCGGGCAAAACAAGGCTCGCCATGGCGAGGGCGGCCAGGGCGCCGAGCGCGATCCTGAGCATGGGACAGCCTCCGATTGAATCCCGAGCGACGATGCGGCGAAACCGTGGCGCCACTGTGACGGTAGGGAAGGTTGGGGGCTATTCGACGGCGTGCAACCCCTTGGCCTCAAGAACTCGCCAAACATCCTCGGGCGTGTCGGCGTACCCGAACAGGTCCAGATCAGCCGAAGCGATCATGCCGTGTTCAGCCAAGGCCTCGAAATTTATCACCTTTCGCCAATAGGCCTCATCGAACAGGGCGATGGGGATCGGCGGGCTCTTGTGGGTCTGGCGCAGGGTCAGAAGCTCGAAAAATTCGTCCAGGGTGCCGAAGCCGCCTGGAAAGATCACCAGCCCGCTGGCTCGCATGGCCAGGTGCATCTTGCGCATGGCGAAATAGTGGAATCGGAAGGTCAGTTCCGGGGTCGAGTAGCGGTTTGGCTCCTGCTCGTGGGGCAGGGTGATGTTGAAGCCGATGGACGGCGCACCGATGTCGGAGGCGCCGCGGTTGGCCGCCTCCATGATGCCGGGCCCCCCGCCGGTTGCGACCACATTATGCCGCCCGTCCGCCCCGTTCAGCAGGGCGCCGCCCTGCGCCGAAGCCAGGCGTCCGAATTCCCGGGCCGCGGCGTACCAGCGAGGCTCTTCCCCGGGACCGTCGGGCCGCACCCGGGCGCTGCCGAACACCACGATGGTCGACAGGACGCCCCACTTCCGCAGGGCCTCCTCGGCCTTGGCGTACTCCAGCAGGAAGCGCACGCCGCGCATGGAGTCCCCCAGCAGGAAGTCCTGGTCCAGGGCCGCCAGACGGTAGGATGGGGAGGCCATCTGGCCTGAATTGCCGTTGGGGACGGGGGCGTCTTCGGTCATGAGCCGGTTGTGCCCGGAGTCGGCGCAAGGGGTCGAGGCGCCCAATCTGGGGCGAAAAGGGGCGAATACAACCTCCCGTTCACCTTAGTGAACAAAAAATCCCTTGAATTGTGGGTCTTGGGTCCATTTGCTCAGGTGACACCCGCCCAAGGCCTTGGCAGTGTCCAAGGCCGATTCCCAACCTGGAGCCATCCATGAACACCTCCGACATCATCGATCGCGTCGCCGCGGCCGACGACAAGCTGACCAAGGCGCAAGCCAAGCAGATTGTGGACGGCGTTTTCGCCGCCATCCGCGACGCCGCCATCAGCGGTGAGGAAGTGTCCGTGCCGGGCTTTGGCAAGTTCAAGGTGCAGAACAAGCCGGCGCGCACGGGCCGTAACCCACAGACCGGCGAAGCCGTCCAGATCGCCGCCTCCAAGAAGGTGTCGTTCCAGCCGGCCAAGGCCCTGAAGGACGCCGTCAACGGCTAAGGCCGCGACGACCTGCGACTGCAGCGGCCCCCACAGCGGGGCCGCCCGAGCGCCGAAACCCTACGGCGATCAAGGCCGGCGTCTCCGCGACGCCGGCCTTTGTCTTGCCTGGCTTTGGGTTGGACGGCTTTGAGCTAGGGTGCGAGGCCAGCAGATGGGGAGCCGGCCATATGGATCAGCAGCGCCCGCGGCCTGAACGGCTCATCCTCGCCTTTCTCATCGCGCCCCTGGCGCCCTCGGCGTTGGCGGCGACGTGGACGCTCTTCGATGGCGTGGACAATGGCGGCTATCTGCAGTGGTTGAGGCTCTTCGCCCTGGTGGCTTACCCGACAGCCTTGGTGTTTGGCGCGCCGGCCTATTTCCTTCTGCGCAACCGGGTGAAGCCAAGGCTTGTCTCTGTCGCCCTGATGGGCGGGCTGGTCGCGGCGGCCCCATGGATACTGCTCGCCATCTTCGGCCCGGCTCCGGATTTCGCCAGTTCGGGCTCCCGCGTCACGGTCGAGAATGGCTCAGCAACCCTTTGGGGCTGGATCGGTACATTCAGATTGGTCAGCGGCGTCTTTGTCCTCGGCCTGATCGGCGGCCTCACCTTCTGGCTCGTCGCCCTTGGCCTTCCTGGCCGGAAACGCCATGGCTCCCCGCCGGAGCTTGATGGGTAAGGGCAGGGCGATTGGGCGTTCTTCCGCCTTCCACCTTGGCCGCCGCCATGTTTTCGATGCAAGAAATCCCCCATCCTGACGCTCGGTCTCACGGGTGACGGAAGGAGGGGCCGTGTCGTTCATTGAAACCATCGCCGATCTGGAGGCCCTCTACGGCTCCGCCAACGCCGCCTCGACGGTGAAGGTCGCCGACCATGTGACGGCGCTCTACCGGCCTTTCGTGGAGGCCTCGCCCTTTGTGGCCCTGGCGACCAGCGGGCCGGAGGGGCTGGACTGCTCGCCGCGGGGCGACCAGCCC
>Ga0208179_1000665_pt1 | contig 20512 bp, 21 predicted proteins | sample Malvired_Geostar_FD_184238 | JGI IMG/M metagenome (GOLD analysis project Ga0208179, IMG submission 184238) | Marine viral communities from the Global Malaspina Expedition - Malaspina viral metaG DeepMed_Geostar (SPAdes) (version 2) | ecosystem: Environmental > Aquatic > Marine > Oceanic | place... | reverse complement strand
GAGGCTATAGCTACCGGATGACGCCGATTACAACCACCGCCGAACTCGCGGCGTTCTGCGACAGACTGAAGGGCCAGCCCTTCGTCGCCGTGGACACCGAGTTCATGCGCGAGACCACCTACTGGCCGAAGCTCTGCCTGATCCAGGCCGCGACCCCCAGTGACGAGGCGGTCATCGACCCTATGGCCGAAGGCATGGACCTCGAGCCGTTCCTGGAAATCATGCGGGACGAGACCATCCTCAAGGTCTTCCACGCCGCCCGCCAGGACGTGGAGATCTTCAACAACCTGAAGGCCATGCCCAGGCCCCTGTTCGACACCCAGGTGGCCGGCATGGCCGCCGGCTTCGGCGAGCAGATCGCCTATGACGCCCTGGTCCGCCAGATGCTGAAGATCGAGCTCGACAAGTCGAGCCGCTTCACCGACTGGGCCAGGCGGCCGCTGGCGGAGTCGCAGCTGACCTATGCGCTGGCCGACGTGACCCACCTGGCCAAACTCTATCCCATGCTGCGCGCGCGGCTGGAGAAGGAGGGCCGGCTCGTGTGGGTGACCGACGAGATGCAGGCCCTGACCGACCCGGCCAATTACGACGTCGAGCCGGAGAACGCCTGGAAGCGGCTGAAACCCCGCCGGCACACCCCCAAGTACCTCTCGGTCTACAAGGCCGTGGCCGCCTGGCGCGAACGCACGGCCCAGAGCCGCGACCAGCCCCGCGGGCGCATCCTGAAGGACGACGCCATCGACGAGGTGGCGACCCAGGCCCCCACCGACGCCGCCGGCCTCGACCGCCTGCGTTCGGTGCCCAAGGGGTTTTCCGGCTCCAAGTTCGGGCCCGACCTGTTGGAGGCCGTCCGCGAGGGGCTGAAGAACCCCGAGGCGAACGCGCCCCAGGTGGAGCGTGCGCGCAGCACGAACTCGCCGGCCGCCGGCGCCGTGGTCGAACTGCTCAAGGTGCTGCTCAAGGCCCGCGCCGAGGACGCCGGCGTGGCCTCCAAGCTGATCGCGACGGTTTCGGATCTGGAGCAGATCGCCAATGACGACGAGGCCGAGACGCCGGCCCTGCAGGGCTGGCGTCGGGAAGCCTTTGGCGAGGACGCCTTGCGGGTGAAGCGCGGCGAACTGGCCCTGGTGCTCGACGGCGCCCGGGTCCGCGTCGTCGAGGTTCGCCGGGCGCCGCGCGCGTCCAGCTAGAGCGCGTCGAGTTCGAGCTTGAGTTTCAGGGCGGCGGCCAGGGTCGCCGCCCTTTTCTTTGTCTGCTCCCCCAGGAGCAGGTCCGACCAGCCGGGGCTCGCGGTCAGGCGCAGGGCCGGCCCATCGATCTCCAGCGCCGCTTCGGACAGAAGCTGACCGTTGCGGCCGGAAAGATCGGCGCCGAGGCGCAGGGCGGCCCCCAGCGCCCGGGCGCGAGCCCGACGCTCGGCGCTCAGAACCCGCATGATGGTGGCGGATTCCGGAATGTTGCTGGAGGCGGAATGGCGGGCGAAGGTCGCCAGGGCGAGGAAGCACCGCTCGGCGTGGCTCATGCCGGCGATGGGAGCCCTCAGGACCTGGGCGAAGGCCAGTTCGGCGCGATGGTCGGGGTGCAGACGCCCGCCAAGATCAGCTAGCCGACAGGCCGCGGCGATCAGGAGCGGATCGCGATCCCCGAAGACCGGCGGCAGGGCGCGCAGCGCCGGGGTGACCCAGGCGTGCAGGGCGCTGGTGAGGTCGCCCGCCGACAGGCCGCGCATGGCGCTCATGGCCACACAGCCCTCCAGCAGGGGGTCCCGCCGGCGGATCGCCTCGTCCATGCCGTGCCACAGCAGGCCTTCCCGCAGGCCAAAGGCCGAGATCACGATCCGCTCCAGGCCCAGGCGCTCGATCAGGGATTCCAGCACCAGGGCCGCATAGGGCAGGGTTTCGTAGCGCTTCTTCGAGAGCCCCTCGATCCGCTCCAGCGAGGTTCGCGACTGCCGGACCACGAAGCGGCTCAGGTCGAGGGCCTCGGCGCGCGACATCTCATACTGGTGGGCCACCCGCAGGGGATAGTCCGTCATGATCATGTGCAGCAGGCCAAGGTTGCGCCAGGCGCCGCCGACGGCATGAAACTCCGCGCAGTTGAGCCCCTCGGCTATGGGATCAAGGCTGGCGTCGATCAGCCGGCGGGCGTCGTCCGCCGCCAGCGGCCGCGGCGCTCCCAGGGCGAAGGGTCCAAGGGGCAGGGTCACCCCCGGCTCGGGCCCGTCCTGACCCAGCCGCACCAGCTCAAGGCTCGAACCGCCGAGGTCGCCCGCCAGGCCGCGGGCGTCGGGATGGCCCGCCAGCACGCCTGCGGCGGCGAAATAGGCTTCCTCTTCCCCTGAGAGCACCCGCAGCGGCAGGCCGAGCTCGCCGCGCAGGCGCTCGGCGAAGGCCGGGCCATCCTCGGCCTCGCGAACCGCGGCCGTGGCCACCGCCACCACCTCGTGCGGCTCCCAGCCCTGGAGGATGGCGCGGAACCGGCGCAGGGCGCTCAGGGCGATCTCGACCCCGTCCGGCGCCAACCGACCGGTCTCGGCCATGTCGCGGCCAAGGCCCGCCAGGGCCTTTTCATTGTAGACGGTCCAGATGGCCCGGCCTTCCAGCCGGTAGATCACCAGGCGGACGGAGTTGGAGCCAACGTCGATGACCGCCGCCTGGCGGCTTTCAGGCCTAGCTTCGTGCAGCGACATGGTCGATCGCGCGCGGCATATCCTTCACACGTTGTCCCCGGCCTGAGAGGCTTGGATTGGTCATGAAGTACTCGTGCGCGGAAAAGGCGCTGGGGTGGTCCCAGTTGGGATCGCGGGTGTAGCGCCCCGAAGCGTCCAGCGTCCAGCTCTGGGCTTCATCCTTGAGGTTGGCCACCATGATCTGCTGCAGCACCTGCTGGTGAACCGTCGGGTTCTCCACGGGCACCAGGCTTTCGACCCGGCGGTCGAGGTTGCGCGGCATCCAGTCGGCCGACGAGATGAACACGCGGGCCTTGCTCGACGGCATGGTCTGGCCGTTGGCGAAGGCCACGATCCGCGAATGCTCCAGGAAGCGGCCGACGATGCTCTTGACCCGGATATTCTCCGACAGGCCTGGCACGCCCGGACGCAGGCAACAGATGCCGCGGATGACCAGATCGATGGAGACCCCGTCCTGGCTGGCGGCATAGAGGGCGTCGATGACCTCGGGATCGACCAGGGCGTTCATCTTGGCCCAGATGGCGGCGGGCTTGCCCGCCTTGGCGTTGGCCGCCTCCTGACCGATCAGGCTGACCAGGTCGTGCTTCATGGTCACCGGCGAGAAGGACAGCTTCTCCAGCTGGGTCGGCTGGGCGTAGCCGGTGATGAAGTTGAACACCCGCGAGGAATCCCGCGCCAGGGCCGGGTCGGTGGTGAACAGGGAGAGGTCGGTATAGATGCGGGCCGTCACCGGGTGATAGTTGCCGGTGCCGTAGTGGCAATAGGTGCGGACCTGGTCGCCCTCCCGGCGGACCACGACCGAGAGCTTGGCGTGGGTCTTGTACTCCACGAAGCCGAAGACCACGTGGACCCCGGCCCGTTCCAGGTCGCGGGCCCATTTCAGATTGGCCTCCTCGTCGAACCGCGCCTTGATCTCGATGACCGCGGTGACGTTCTTGCCATTCTCGGCCGCCTCAATCAGGGCCGCGACGATCGGGCTGTCCGATGAGGTCCGATAGAGGGTCTGTTTGATGGCCAGGACGTGCGGGTCGCGGGCCGCCTGGCGGACGAACTGCACCACCACGTCAAAGCTCTCGAACGGATGGTGGACCAGGATGTCCTTTTCCCGGATCGCCGAGAAGCAGTCGCCCCCGTGGTCGAGGATGCGTTCGGGGAAGCGGGCGGTGAACGGCTTGAACTTCAGGTCCGGACGATCGGGCGGAATGAGCTGCGAGAGTTCGTCCAAGCCCAGCAGGCCGTCGATGAGCAGGACGTCATCGGGCTGGGCGCTGAGATTTTCGCAGATGAAGCCGCGCAGGCTCTCGGGCATGGCCGATTCGATCTCGACCCGAACCACCGAACCCAGCCGTCGCTGCTTCAGGCGGGCCTCGAACTCGCGGACCAGGTCCTCGGCCTCTTCCTCGATCTCCACGTCGGAGTCGCGGATCAGGCGGAACACGCCGCTGGCCTCCACGTCGCAGCCGGGGAACAGGTGGTCGACGAACAGGGCGACCATGCCCTCGAGCGAGATGGAGCGCCGCTGCGGCTTGGCCGGCTTGCGCCCGCCCCGGGGCGCTTCGAGCTGCCAGAACCGCGCGACCTGGGCGGGAATCGGCACCAGGGCGTTGAACTTCTTGCCGTCAGAATCGCGACGGAGCGTCAGGGCCAGGGAGAAGGCGAGGTTCGGAATGAACGGGAAGGGATGGGCCGGGTCGATGGCCAGCGGGGTCAGGATCGGAAAGACCAGGCTGAGGAAGGCCGCCTCGAGGGCGGCGCGCTCGGCCGGCGTGACCTCGTCGGCCTCCACCAGGCGCAGGCCTTCGGCCGCCAGTTCGCGGCGCAGGTCCCGCCAGCGGTTCTGCTGGTCGGTCATCAGCATGGCGGCCTCGGCGTTGACCTTCTCCAGCTGCTCGGCGGCGGTCAGGCCGTCCTGGCTGAGGGAGCGCACCCGCTCGCGCACCTGGGCCTTCAGGCCAGCCACCCGCACCATGTAGAATTCGTCGAGGTTGTTGGCCGAGATCGACAGGAAGCGCAGCCGCTCCAGCAGGGGGTGGCGGGGGTTCTTGCTCTCTGACAGCACGCGCTCATTGAAGGCCAGCCAGGAGATTTCCCGGTTGAAGAACCGGTCGCGCGAGGCGGCCATCTCAGCATCCCAGCCCAGGTCTTTCCCCGTCTGGGGTTCGCCTTTGGGCGGTTGGGACGCGACATAGGACATGGGGGCCTCTCAAAGGTCAGGGAACCGGGCAAGCCTCGCCGATCCCGGCTTGAGGGTCACTCGAAAAGGTCAAGATTTTCGGTGTCGGTTTCAAGAACCTGCCGCGCGAGGACCCGGGAGACGGGCCGGTGGCTTTCGCCCGATGCGGCGTCCAGGCGGCGGACGACATCCCAGGCCGCCGGCGCCGAGCGTTCGATCCGGCGCAGGATGTAGGGGATGACGTCGTCGTGGGGGGTGATGTTGCAGCGGGCGAACTGCCGCCGCAGGATCGCCTCGAGCACCTCGTCGTCCGGCGCTTCGATCTCGGCCACCTGGATGGCGTTGAGCCGGGAGCGGAGATCCGGCAGTTCCGCAGGCCAGCCGGCCGGCGCGGTCCTGGCCGTCAGCAGCAGGCCTGCGCCGGCGCGGCTGGCCATGTTGATCCTGTGAAACAGGAACTCGGCGTCAAAACCCTGGTCGACATCCTCGATGAGCACTGGCGCGCCCTCCGACAGATCGCCGCCGTGCGGGTCGAGCCGGATCGCGCCGACCTCCTCGGCCCAGAGGCTGGCCAGATGGGTCTTGCCGACCCCCTCGGGGCCCACCAGCGCCAGGGCGCCCCCATGCCAGTGGGGCCAGGCGGCCAGGGCGGCGCGCGCGGCGGCGTTGGAGGGGCCGGCGGCCAGGGCGTCCCGGTCATAGGACGGTGGGCGTCGAAGCTTCAGCCGAAGCTGCCGGGCCATGGTCCATGTCCTAAGGAACTCATTTCACGAACGAATCTATCAGGCGCGCCCGCGCCGGTCGATATGCCTGGACACACGCCCCTGGGGATGGACGCCGCCGTCCTGTGCAGGGGCGGCGGAACGGGGACGGGCCTGTGGGCGCTTAGAGGTCCTGCGCCATCGGGGCGCCTATGAGGGAGTTCATCATGTCGGAGCATGTCTACAGGGTTGTCGAACTGGTCGGCTCGTCCAACGACAGCATCGAGGACGCGATCCGCAACGCCATCACCGAAGCCAGCAAGTCCCTGCGCGACATGCGTTGGTATGAGGTCACGGGAACCCGTGGCGAGATCACCGACGGCAAGGTCGGTCACTTCCAGGTCTATCTGAAGGTGGGCTTCACGATGGAAGGCTCCCGCGACTAGACACGAGGCTGCGGATCAGCCGCGGGGGCCAAGCGCCTCGCGGCTGGTCATCCGCACCCAGCCCTCGGGGCGCAGGAGCTCGATCGGCGAGAAGCGGGCCTTGTAGTCCATCTTGTCGCTGCCCCGCACCCAGTAGCCGAGATAGACGCAAGGCAGGCCTATGAGTCCCGCCTGGACGACATGGTCGAGGATCATGAACGAGCCCAGGCTGCGGCGGGCCTCGGTCGGGTCGTAGAAGCTGTAGACCATCGACAGGCCGTCCGACATCAGGTCGATGAGGGCGCAGGCGATCAGGTCGCCGGGGCCGCCGTCGTCCGACTGGATGCGATATTCCACCAGATGGGTGCGGACGGCCGTGTCCTCGACCATGGCCACATAGTCGGGCCAGCTCATCTCGGCCATGCCGCCCTCGGCGTGGCGGGTCACCAGATAGCGCCGCAGCAGGTCGAACTGTTCCATGGTCGCTTCGGCCTCAACCACCGAGCGGACAATATCGTCGTTGCGGGCCAGGATGCGCCGCTCCGACCGGGAGAACACATAGTCTTCGACGGGCAGGCGGGCCGATACGCAGGCCACGCAGGCCTCGCAGGCCGGGCGATAGGCGATGTTCTGCGACCGCCGAAAGCCGATCTGGGTGAGGGAGTCGTTGACGCCGGGGCCGTCAGCCATGGGCAGGTGCGCGAACACCTTTCGTTCGAAGCGACCCGGCAGGTAGGGGCAAGGCGACGGCGCGGTCAGGAAGAACCTAAGCTGTCGCGTCGGGAAATGCTGCGTCACGGACCTGCGTTCGCCCTCGAACCCCTGCGGAAGACCCGATTAGGAGCCATGTCAGGCTCTCAGGCAAGCCGACACATTTCGGTGAGCTGTGCGGCCGCGAATGGAAGCAGCGCTCAGGGTCGGACATCCGGCGGCAGCACGGGGGCTTCGCGCAGCAGGACGATGGCGATCCGCCGATTGCCGGGCAGGGTGGGGTCGTCGGGATAGAGCGGCTCGGAATTGGCCTTGCCGGAGACCTGATAGATCCGGTCCGATGCGACGCCGGCGGCCTGCAGCACCCGGCGGGAGGAGTCGGCGCGGGTCGCCGACAGCGCCCAATCGCCCTCGGCGCGGGCGCCGTCGGCGTTGACGCTGGTGTGGCCATAGATGCTGACCCGGTTGGGCAGCTGGTTGATCACCTTGGAGACCGCCCGCAGCAGCAGCCGGGCCCGGTCATTGGGCTGACCGGAGCCTTCGGCGAACATGGAGCGGCCCTCCTGGTCCACCAGCTGGATGCGCAGGCCCTCGGGCGTCTGGTCGATGATGATGTTTTTCGACAGCTCAGCCAGTTCGGGCATGTCCTGCAGCGCCTGGCGCAGGGACTGGGCCGCCGACTGGAAGGCCGCTTCCTCGCGCTTCTGCAGGGCTTCGCGCAGGGCCTCGGTGCTGGCCTCCTGAAGCTGGCTCTTGGCCGACGGGTCCTGAGTCTCGCCGTCCTCTTCCGGGTTGGGTGATTCGGGGGACATCTGTTCGATGATCGACATCGAGCCGGACGACTTGGCGCCGTCGGCGCCCAGGGCCGTGCCGCCGAGGATGCCGCCCGAGCCCGAGGTGGTCGACGAGATGCTGGCGGGCGCAAAATAGTCGGCGATGCCGCGCTTCTGCTCCGGGCTGGTGGTGTTGATCAGCCACATCAGCAGGAAGAAGGCCATCATCGCGGTGACGAAGTCGGCATAGGCCACCTTCCAGGCGCCGCCATGGTGCCCGTGGCCGCCGCCCTTCTTGACCTTCTTGATCACGATCGGCCGCTCGCCCGACGCCATCGCCCCACCCCGGTTAACGCTAATTGAGCCGCAAGGTGGCGCGGGGCTCGTTAAGATGGCGTTGCCATTTGATGAGTCTGGAGAGGGTCGAACCTTATGAAGCTGGCGTTTGCGGGCCTGGGCGTGATGGGATTTCCCATGGCCGGCCATCTGGCCAAGGCCGGCCATGAGGTCGCGGTCTTTAACCGTAGCCCTGAAAAGGCGGCCCGCTGGGTCGAGACCCATGGGGGACGGGCCGGCCCCACGGCGGCCGGGGCCGCGCAGGACGCCGAGATGCTGCTGCTCTGCGTCGGCAAGGATGACGATGTCCGCGCGGTCGTGACGCAGGCCCTGCCGACCCTGGCGCCAGGCGCGGTCATCGTCGACCACACCACCACCTCGGCCAGGCTGGCGCGGGAGATGGCGCAGCTCTGCGCCGAATCCGGCGCGAGCTTTGTCGATGCGCCGGTCTCCGGCGGCCAGGCGGGCGCAGAGGCCGGCCAGCTGACCATCATGTGCGGCGGCGACCCCGACGCCTTCGCCCGCGCCGAGGCCGTGGTCGGCGCCTACGCCAAGGCGGTCAGGCTGATGGGCCCCGCCGGCGCCGGGCAGCTGACCAAGATGGTCAACCAGATCTGCATCGCAGGCCTCGTCCAGGGCCTGGCCGAGGGCCTGCATTTCGCCAAGCACGCGGGCCTCGATCCGGCCGAGGTGCTGGCGGCGATCTCCAAGGGCGCGGCCCAGTCCTGGCAGATGGACAATCGCTGGCCGACCATGGCCGAGGGCCGCTTCGACTTCGGATTCGCCGTCGACTGGATGCGCAAGGACCTGGGCCTGGTGCTGGACGAGGCCGCCGACAACGGCGCGCGCCTCGACGTGACCCGCCTGGTGGACAGCTACTACGCCGAGGTCCAGGCCATGGGCGGCGCCCGCTGGGACACCTCGAGCCTGGTGGCGCGCCTGGAGCCGCCTGAATGATCCTGGAGACCGAACGCCTCGTCCTGCGCGAGGCCGGCTTGGACGATGCGGCCTTCGTTCTGGATCTGCTGAACGCGCCGGGTTTCCTCCAGGGGATCGGGGACCGCGGCGTCCGCAACCTCGATCAGGCGCGGGACTATATCGAGACCCGGATCATCGGCAGCTATCGCGACCACGGCTTCGGCATGTGGGTCGTGGCGCCCAAAGACGCCCATGAGCCTGCTGGTCTGGCGGGGCTCGTAAAGCGCGAGGTTCTCCCGCACGTGGACCTCGGCTACGCCTTCCTGGAGCGATCCTGGGGGCAGGGCTACGCCCAGGAGGCGGCTATGGCGGTGCTCGACCATGCCCGGGGTCGGCTTGGGCTGGCGACGGTGGCGGCCATCGTCAATCCTGACAATTGGGCCTCGCGGCGGGTGCTGGAGAAGATCGGCTTCACTTTCATTGATGTCCGCCATCTGGACGGATGGGAGCAGCCAAGCGCCTACTACTGCGCCTGAGGACGTCGGGAGGGGCCATGACCACCACCACGCGCACGATCGAGGCGAACGGCTTCGCCTTTGCGGTGGATGAGGCCGGCGAAGGCGACCGCCTGGCTCTTTGCCTGCACGGTTTCCCCGAAAGCCGCTTCTCCTGGCGCGCCCAGATGCCGGTGCTGGCGGACCTGGGCTACCGGGTCTGGGCGCCGGATCTGCGCGGCTATGGCGAAACCGAGCCCAAGCCCCAGGATGTGGACAGCTACCGTATGGAGCGGCTGCTGGAGGACGTGGCCGCCCTGATCGACGCGGCCGGCGCCCGGGAGGTCGTGCTGATCGCCCACGACTGGGGCGCGGCGGTGGCCTGGACCTTCGCTGCACGAAAGGTTCGGCCTCTCAGCCGGCTGGTGATCATGAATGTGCCCCATCCGGCGGTGTTCGCGCAGGTGGTGCGCCGCTCGCCGAAACAGATGCTGCGATCCTGGTACATGGCCTTTTTCCAGATCCCGAGATTGCCGGAGCGCCTGTTGCTGGCGAGGGACGCCCGCGCCATCCGGCGGGCCTTCTCAGGCATGGCCAAGGACAAGAGCCGGTTTCCCGATACGGTGCTCGATCGCTACGCCGCCGACGCCCAGCGGCCGGGCGCCATGAGCGGCATGATCAACTGGTATCGCGCCGCCGCGCGCCATCCGGACTTCATGCGCGAGCCCTGGGCGCGGATCGAGATCCCGACCCTGGTGATCTGGGGCGAGGCCGATGCGGCGCTGGGGCTGGAGACCCTGGAGGGGACCGACGCCTATGTCGCTGACCTGCAGATCAAGCGGCTGCCTGGCGTCTCGCACTGGGTGCAGCAGGAGGCGCCGGAGGCCGTCAACACCCTGCTTACCGATTGGCTGAGGACCTAGAGGGCGTCCAGATAGGTGGGGCAGGCTGTCGGCGAAACACCCTCAACACCTAGGATGTGAAGTGGATTTTCAGCATGCTTATTCAATAGTTTAGTCTGTTGAGATGAGGTAAAACCTCAAACTCCAGAAGCGGCGCCAGGGGCGCAGAGTAGGGCGCGCTTGGGGGGATCCAGAGCAACTCGGCGATTTCTGCTGCGGCGACCGGGGTCCCGGACGTGGCGGCCATGTAGATGTCGCCCACCACCTGGTGTCCCGGCTCATTGGCGGCGGGCGCCTGAAACTGGCCGATGAACGGACCGACAAGGACCTCCAGGCCCAGCTCTTCGCGCAGTTCTCTGGCCAAGGCGACCAGATCATCCTCGCCGGGTTCTCGCTTCCCGCCGGGCAGCATGAAGCGCGAGGCTCCGGCCTTGCGCACAGTCAATACGCGGCCGGCGTGATCATGCAGAACCGCTGCGACAATCCTGATCGACGGCGTGTTCACGCCCCCAGCAGGCGCGCCGCATGGGGGGCGAAATAGGTGATGGTTCCGGCCGCGCCGGCGCGCTTGAAGGCGCCCAGGCTCTCGAGAATAGCCCGGTCTTCGTCGATCCAGCCGTTGGCGCCGGCGGCCTTGATCATGGCGTACTCGCCGGACACCTGGAAGGCGAAGGTCGGCAGGCGGTAGGCCTCGACCAGGCGGCGCAGGATGTCGAGATAGGGCAGGCCCGGCTTGACCATGATCATGTCGGCCCCCTCGGCGATGTCGAGGGCGACCTCGCGCAGGGCCTCCTCGGTATTGGCCGGGTCCATCTGGTAGGTCTTCTTGTCCCCAGGATTATCCACAGCCCCTGTGCCCAGTTTTCCCGAGCCGATGGCGTCGCGATAGGGGCCGTAGAAGGCCGAGGCGTACTTGGCGGCATAGGACATGATCATCACATCCTGCAGGCCCTCGGCCTCCAGCGCCGTGCGCAGGGCGCCGACCCGGCCGTCCATCATGTCCGACGGGGCCAGGATGTCGCAGCCGGCCCTGGCTTGGACCAGGGCCTGCTCGACCAGACGCTCAATGGTGGCGTCGTTGAGAATGCGGCCGTGCTCGATCAGGCCGTCATGGCCGTGGTCGGTGAAGGGGTCGAGCGCCACGTCGCACATGATCCCGACCTCAGGCGCGGCGTCCTTCATGGCCTTGACCGCCCGGCAGATCAGCCCGTCCGGGTCGGCCGCGAGCGAGCCTGAGGCGTCCTTTCGGGCCATGTCGATATGGGGGAAGATGGCGATGGCCGGGATGCCCAGCTGGCGGGCCTCCACCGCGGCCTTGGCGGCCTCGGCCACCGACAGGCGGGCGACGCCGGGCATGGAGGCCACCGGAACCTGGCCCTCGCCCTCATGCACCACCATCGACCAGATCAGGTCCGAGGGGGTGAGGACGGTTTCGCGGACGAGGCTGCGGATCCAGTCGGCCTGACGGAGGCGGCGCAGACGCAGGGCGGGGTAGGCGGCGAGGGGCGGGAGGCTCATGGGGCCCGGCTCTTACCCATCGTCTTGTCCGACGCAAGCCTCACGGCGCCGACGATGGAGGCGCCGATCAGCCAGAGGCCCGACAGAAAGCCCAGGGCGATGGCGCCGACGATGAGGAACAGCAGGGTCGCGTCGATGGCCACCTGGCCGATCACCACCTCCATCTGGTCGACCCCGCCCCAGCCCGCCGTATTGGCCAGGCCATAGAGGGAGGCGAGGATGTGGATGACGGCGGCCAGGCCGCAGATTCCAGCCAGCAAGGCCAGGAAGAAGGCCACCCAGAAGCTGCGAATCTGAAATCCCAGGTGGCTGTGGGCTGGCTCCGGCGCCGAATCGCGCTGGGTATAGGCGATGATCACCGCCGCCAGGGCGGGCACGCCGGCGAAGAAGACCGCGGCGAACATCAGGGCGTAGGTGAGGAGGGCCAGGTTGCGGGACGACTCGACGGAGCTGGCGCCGCTGGTGTTGAAGGTCATGCTGATCTCCCCCTGTCGTTGACAGGGTGCGCCGCCCGCGCGACTTCCTCAAGCCCAGGGAGGCCCAAGGTCATGGATTTCGAGCTCTCCGAGGACCAAAGGGCCCTCCAGGCGGCGGCCCAGGCCTTCGCCGCGGCCGAACTGGCCCCCTTTTCGGCCCAATGGGACCGGGACAGCCATTTCCCCGTGGAGACCCTGCGCAAGGCGGCAGGGCTCGGATTTGCGGGGGTCTACCTGTCGGAGGACGTGGGCGGCTCCGGACTCTCGCGCCTGGACGCCGCGCTGATTTTCGAGGCCCTGGCCTATGGGGACGTGGCCACGACGGCCTATCTGACCATCCACAACATGGCCGCCTGGATGATCGACCGGTTCGGCGATGCGGCGCTGCGCGCCCGCTATCTGCCACGGCTGACGACCATGGAGCTGGTGGCCTCCTACTGCCTGACCGAGCCCGGGGCTGGATCGGACGCCGCGGCCCTGGCCACGACCGCCGTCCGCGACGGCGAGACCTATGTGCTGACCGGCTCCAAGGCCTTCATTTCCGGCGGCGGGAGCTCCGACATCTATGTGGTCATGGCGCGCACCGGCGGGGCGGGGGCCGGCGGCGTCTCGGCCTTCGTGGTGGAGGCGGGAACGCCAGGACTTTCCTTTGGGGCGCGGGAACGGAAGATGGGGTGGAACGCCCAGCCCACCGCCCAGGTGAACTTCGACGGCGTCCGCGTGCCGGCTGGCAACCGGATCGGCGGCGAAGGGGAGGGCTTCCGCTTCGCCATGATGGGCCTGGACGGCGGACGGCTGAACATCGCCTCCTGCTCCCTGGGCGGGGCGGGGCTCGCCCTCGACACCGCCCAGGCGTACCTCGCCGAGCGCCGTCAGTTCGGCCGGCCGCTGCGCGACTTCCAGGCCCTGCAGTTCAAGCTGGCGGACATGGCCACCGAACTGGAGGCCGCCCGGCTGATGGTGCGGCGCGCCGCAGCGGCCCTGGACGCCGGGCGGCCCGACGCCACCAAGCTCTGCGCCATGGCCAAGCGCTTCGCCACCGACGCCGGCTTCCATGTGGCCAATGAGGCCCTGCAGCTGCACGGCGGCTATGGCTACCTGGCCGACTACCCGCTGGAGCGGATCGTCCGCGACCTGCGCGTCCACCAGATCCTGGAGGGGACGAATGAGATCATGCGGGTGATCATCGCCCGGGAGATGTATCGATGACCGACGAGCCCGACGTCCTGACGCGCATCGAAGGCTCGGTCGGGCGGATCACGCTGAACCGCCCCAAGGCGCTGCACGCCCTGACGACCGACATGTGCCGGACGATGATCGACGCCCTGGTGGACTGGTTGGGCGACCCGGCCGTGGACTTCATCCTGATCGATCATGCCGGCGAGCGGGGATTCTGCGCCGGCGGCGACATTCGCATGCTGGCCGAGAGCGGCGCCCGCGACGGCTTCGCCGCCCGCGAATTCTTCTTCACCGAGTACCGACTGAACCACCTGATCTTCGAGTACCCCAAGCCGGTGATGGCGATCATGGATGGGGTGACCATGGGCGGCGGCGTGGGCCTCGCCCTGCCGGCGCGCTATCGGGTCGCCACCGAACGGACCACCTTCGCCATGCCCGAGACCGGCATCGGCCTGTTCCCCGACGTGGGCGGCGGCTGGCATCTGCCGCGGCTGCCGGGGAAGTCCGGCCTCTGGCTGGCCCTGACCGGCGCCCGCCTCAGGGCGGCGGACTGCGAACTGCTGGGCCTGGCCACCGACTATGTGGAGTCCGCCAATGTCGAGCGCCTGAAGGCGCTGGTGATCGCCGATCCCGCTGCGGTCGAGACGCATCTCACCGGGCTGGAGGCTGACTCTGGAGAGCCGCCGCTGGCGGCGCATCGCGACGAGATGGACCGCCTGTTCGCCGGCGAGAGCGTCGAGGCGATCTTCGCCGCCCTGGAAGCCGACGGCGGCGCCTGGGCCGTCGCTCAGCTGGAGATGCTGAAGACCAAGTCGCCGCAGACCCTGAAGGTCGCCTTCCGCCAGCTGGCCCTGGGCACCCAGGCGAAGACCTTCGCCGAGAACATGGAGATGGAGTACCGGATCGGCGCCCGGGTGGTCGGCCTCTATGATTTCATCGAGGGCGTGCGCGCGGTGATCATCGACAAGGACAACGCCCCGCGCTGGAATCCGGCCCGGCTCGAAGGGGTGAGCGAGGCGATGCTCGACGAGATCTTCGCCCCCCTGCCTTCCGCCCAGACCTGGCGGCCGCTACCCTTGGATTAAGGCGGCGTCCGTCCGTCCCCAAGGGAGATTCGCCATGCAAACCGCCAGCCTCGCGAGGGGCGCATGACCTGCTACGGCTTTATCGGCCTGGGGAACATGGGCGGCGGCATGGCCGCCGTGCTGGCCGCGGCGGGCCACAGGGTCCAGGCCTTCGATCTGTCCGCCAAGGCCCTTGAGCGCGCCGTCAGCGCCGGCGCCCGGGCGTCCGAGACGGCGGCGGCGGCGATCGCCGGCGCCGAGGTGGTCATCACCATGCTGCCGGCCGGGACCCATGTGCGGGACGTCTATGAGCAGGCGCTTCTGCCGGCCGCCGCCGGAAACGCCCTGGTGATCGACTGCTCCACCGTCGATGTCGCGACCGCCCGGGCCGTGGCCGAGCAGGCGCAAGCCGCGGGCCTGCGCCCCGCCGATGCGCCGGTCTCCGGCGGCGTGGCGGCCGCGGCGGCGGGCGCGCTCACCTTCATGGTCGGGTGTCGCGACGCCGATTTCGCCGCGGTGGAGGAGGCCCTGACGCCGATGGCCAAGACCGTCGTGCGCGCCGGCGAGGCCGGCGCCGGGCAGGCGGCGAAGATCTGCAACAACATGCTGCTGGGGGTCTCGATGATCGGGGCCTGCGAGGCGCTCGCCCTGGCCGAGGGGCTGGGTCTCGACCCCGAGCGGTTCTTCGAGATCGCCTCGGCCTCCTCGGGGCAATGCTGGTCGCTGACCTCATACTGTCCCTGGCCGGGGCCGGTGGAGGCCGCGCCGTCCAACCGCGGGTACGCGGGGGGATTCGCCGTCGCCATGATGCTCAAGGACCTGAAACTGGCTCAGGGCGCGGCGGCTTCGGTGGGGACCTCGACGCCCTTGGGGGCGCAGGCCGAGGCGCTTTATGCGCTGTTTGACCGTCTCGGCTATGGCGAAAAGGACTTTTCGGGCCTAATTCAGATGCTTCGCGGGCGACTGGACCTGCTGGCCTGACGGCTGGCGAAGAACGCGCGTTCGTTGACGCAGATCAAGCCGGCGCGACACAGCGCCTTATAGACATGCTCCGAACCCGGTGCGAAAAGCCGGACGGAATCTTTAGGGGACCGGTTGCGGCGTGAGATCGTCGAGCGTGCAGCCGGATTTCGTGTCGATGGATTACAGGACCGCCTTCCACAACGCCCTCGAGCGGGTTCACGCCGAAGGCCGCTATCGGGTTTTCGCCGACCTGAAGCGCCATCGCGGCAACTTCCCCCGCGCGACCTGGACGCGGCCTGACGGCGAGGCCCAGGACATCGTGGTCTGGTGCTCCAACGACTATCTCGGCCAGGGGCAGAACCCGGTCGTGATCGACGCCATGAAGCAGGCCATCGACGAGGCCGGCGCCGGCTCCGGCGGCACCCGCAACATCTCCGGCACCACCCACTATCATGTGGAGCTGGAACACGAGCTGGCCGACCTGCATGGCAAGGAAGCCGCCCTGCTGTTCACCTCGGGCTATGTGTCCAACGAGGCCTCACTCTCGACCCTCTACAAGATCCTGCCCGGGCTCATCATGTTCTCCGATGAGCTGAACCATAATTCGATGATCTCCGGCATCCGCGCCGGCGCCCGCGAGCAGCGCCGCGTGTTCCGCCACAACGATCTGGCGCACCTGGAAGAGCTGCTGGCCGCGGCCCCCGCCGATGCGCCCAAGCTGATCGCCTTCGAGAGCGTCTATTCCATGGACGGCGACATCGCCGACATGCCGGCCATGGTCGCCCTGGCCAAGAAGTACGGCGCCATGACCTATCTCGACGAGGTCCATGCGGTCGGCATGTACGGCCCCCGCGGCGCCGGCGTCGCCGAGCGCGACGGGGTGATGGATCAGATCGACATCATCGAAGGCACGCTCGGCAAGGCCTTTGGGGTGATGGGCGGCTATATCGCCGCCGACGCGGTGATCATCGATGCGATCCGCTCCTATGCCGACGGCTTCATCTTCACCACCTCGATCCCGCCGGCCCTGGCCGCCGGCGCCGTGGCGTCGATCCGCTATCTGAAGGAACACAATGAGGTCCGCGTCGCCCATCAGGGCCGCGCCCAGGCCCTGAAGGAACGGCTGACCAAGGCCGGCCTGCCGGTCATGCCGTCAGAAAGCCACATCGTCCCGGTGCTGGTGGGCGATCCCGTCCACTGCAAGATGATCTCGGACATCCTGCTCAGCGACTACGGCGTCTATGTGCAGCCGATCAACTATCCCACCGTCCCGCGGGGGACCGAGCGGCTGCGCTTCACCCCGTCGCCGGCCCACAGCGACGAGATGATCGACCATCTGGCCAAGGCGCTGGAAGCCCTCTGGGTCCACTGCAACGTGCAGCGGGTGGGCGGCGTCGCCGCCTAGGCGCGTTCCGACAGGTCGGACGAAACGCGCGCAGGATTCAGAGTCTAGCCAACCGCCGGCGCTAGCTGCGCCGGCGCACCCCGCGGCCCAGGCCGATCTGCTTGGCGAAGTCCGAGCGCCGTGCGGCATAGGTCGGCGCCACCATCGGATAGTCCGGCGGCAGGCCCCAGCGGCGACGGTAATCCTCAGGGCTCATGTCATAGCGCGAGCGCAGGTAGCGCTTGAGCATCTTCAGCCGCTTTCCGTCTTCCAGACAGACGATGTAGTCGTCCTGGACGGACTTGCTGATCGGCACGGCCGGCTTCGGGCGCTCTTCCGGCGCGGCGGGCGTCGGCTCGCCAAGGCTCGCCAGCGCGTCGTGCACGGCGCGGATCAGGTCCGGCACGGCGTCTGTGCTGACAGGATTGCGGCTCACATAGGCGGACACGATGTCGACGCCCAGGCGAAGCATGTCGCTCGAACGCTCAGTGAGGCCGCTGTCAACACTCATATTTTTCCCCTCTGGATACTAGCCCGACGCAAAGCGCTAACGCGCCGGGACGTGCGGGAAACGCCGACGATCAGACTTCGTTCCCATCAATTGTGCGGGCGGTTGGAACCCGGACGGGAATGGGAGTAAAAGGCGCCTCCGCCCCCAGCAGATTCCGATGCGAGCCCCGCCCTTGACCGCACAAGCCCAGACCGCCGCCGCCGACGCCTTCTTCACCCAAGGCCTGGCCGAAAGTGACCGCGAGATCGCCCAGGTTCTCAGCCGTGAGCTGAAACGCCAGCAGGACCAGATCGAGCTGATCGCCTCGGAGAACATCGTCTCCCGCGCGGTCCTGGAGGCCCAGGGCTCGGTCCTGACCAACAAGTACGCCGAGGGCTATCCGGGCAAACGCTATTATGGCGGCTGCGAAGAGGTGGACGTGGCCGAGCAGCTGGCCATCGACCGGGCCAAGCGCCTGTTCGGCGCCGAGTTCGCCAATGTGCAGCCCCACTCCGGCAGCCAGGCCAACCAGGCGGTCTTCATGGCCACCATGAGCCCGGGCGACACCTTCATGGGCATGGATCTGGCGGCGGGCGGCCACCTGACCCACGGCAAGAACGTCAACCAGTCGGGCAAGTGGTTCCACCCGGTGTCCTATGCGGTCCGCCAGCAGGACCAGCTGATCGACTATGATCAGGCCGCCGAGGTGGCCCTGGCCGCCAAGCCCAAGGTGATCATCGCCGGCGGTTCGGCCTATAGCCGGGAGATCGACTTCGCCCGGTTCCGGGAGATCGCCGACAGCGTCGGCGCCATTCTGATGGTGGACATCGCCCACTATGCCGGGCTGGTGGCCGGCGGCGCCTATCCCAACCCCATGCCGCACGCCCACGTGGTCACCACCACCACCCACAAGACCCTGCGCGGTCCCCGGGGCGGCATGATCCTGACCAATGACAAGAAGCTGGCCAAGAAGATCGACTCGGCGGTCTTCCCGGGCCTGCAGGGCGGGCCCCTGATGCACGTGATCGCCGCCAAGGCCGTGGCCTTCGGCGAGGCGCTGCGTCCCGAATTCAAGCTCTACGCCCGCCAGGTGGTGGAGAACGCCCGGGCCATGGCCGACGCCCTGGCGGCCGGCGGCCTGAAGATCGTGTCCGGCGGCACCGACAGTCATCTGATGCTGGTGGATCTGACGCCCAAGAACGTCACCGGGGCCGACGCCGAGGCGGCGCTGGAGCGGGCGCACATCACCTGCAACAAGAACGGCATTCCGTTCGACCCGCTGCCCTTCACCCAGACCTCGGGCCTGCGCCTGGGCTCGCCGGCCGGCACCTCGCGGGGCTTCGGCCCGGCCGAGTTCCGCCGCATCGGCCAGATGATCGCCGAGGTGGTCGACGGCCTGGCCGCCGGGGGTGACAATTCTGCGGTCGAGGCCAAGGTGCGTGACGAGGTGCTGGCCTTGACCCGCCGGTTCCCCATCTACAACTAGGCCTCAAGAGGATCCGGCCGGGGAGGGGCTGACCTGATGCGATGCCCATTCTGCGGCCATACCGAGAGCCAGGTGAAGGACAGCCGCCCGTCGGAAGACGGCGCGGCGATCCGTCGCCGCCGGCTTTGCCCCGCCTGCGGCGGCCGATTCACCACCTTCGAGCGCGTGCAACTGCGCGAGTTGACCGTGATCAAGCGGTCGGGGCGGCGTACGCCCTTCGACCGCGAAAAGCTGCTGCGCTCCATCGACATCGCCACCCGCAAACGCTCCATCGACCCCGAGCAGGTCGACCGGATGGTCAATGGCATCACCCGCCAGCTTGAGAGCATGGGCGAGACCGAGATCGGCTCCGAGGTGGTCGGCGAACTGGTGATGAAGGCTCTGAAAGCCCTCGATGACGTGGCCTATGTTCGCTACGCCTCGGTCTATCGGGATTTCCGCGAAACCCGCGACTTCGCCGACTTCCTGGGGCGGGAGGGATTCTCCGACGCGCCGGAGGAGGAGCGCTAGGGCCGCCCCGCCGCGTCTCGCCCATGATCACCCTGAAGCTCGCCACATCCCTGGACGGCCGCATCGCCACCGGCCAGGGCGAGAGCCGCTGGATCACCGGGCCGGAGGCCCGCGCCCAGGTCCACCGGCTGCGCAGCGAACACGACGCCGTGCTCATCGGCGCAGAGACGGCCCTGGTCGACGACCCCGACCTGACCGTCCGCCTGCCCGGCTATGCCGGCCCGCAGCCGGCGCGGGTGGTGCTCGACAGCCGGCAACGCCTGCCGGCCGCCTCGCGGCTGGCGCAGTCCGCTGGCGAGATTCCGGTCTATGTGGTGGCCCGCGGCGCGCCGGCCCGACATCTGGTCGAGGCCGGCGTCCAGATCGTGCAGGCGCCGGGGGATGGCGACGGACGGCCGGATCTGCCTGCCGTCGTCGCCGCCCTGGCCGACCGCGGTCTGCAGCGTCTCTTCGTCGAGGGGGGCGGGCAGGTGGCGGCCAGCTTTCTCCGCTGCGGCCTCGTCGATCGCCTGGAGTGGTTCCGGGGGCCGCAGATCATCGGCGGCGATGGCCGCCCGGCCGTGGGCGCCCTGGACCTCGCGGCCCTGGATCAGGCGCCGCGCCTGCGACGCATCGAGGTCGCCGTCCTCGGCGAAGACCTTTGGGAACGCTACGAAAGGATCTGAATGTTTACGGGAATCGTCACCGATGTCGGCAAGGTCCGCGCCGTGCGCGACACCGACCGCGACCGCAGGTTCGAGATCGAAACCGCCTTTGATCTCGCAACCGTGGAGATCGGCGCCTCCATCGCCCATGCCGGATGTTGCCTGACCGTGGTGGAAAAGGGGCAGAACTGGTTCGCCGTCGAGGTCTCCGGCGAGACCCTGGATCACACCACCCTGGGGGAATGGACGGCAGGCCGGGCGGTCAATCTGGAGCGCTCGGCGCGGGTCGGCGACGAGCTCGGCGGCCATATCGTCTCGGGCCATGTGGACGGGGTGGGCGAGATCATCTCCATCGTCTCCGAGGGCGGCTCTCACCGGGTCAAGGTGCGGGTTCCGCGGCCGCTGCACCGCTACATCGCCCCCAAGGGCTCCATCGCCATCGAGGGCGTCTCCCTGACCGTGAACGAGGTCGAGGACGACGTGTTCGGCGTCAATCTGATCCCCCACACCTGGGATGTGACCACGCTCGGACGGCTTTCGGTGGGCTCGAAGGTCAATCTGGAGATCGACATGCTGGCGCGCTATCTCGCGCGATGGCGCGAAACCGCCTAAAGGCTGTCCCCTTAGGATCGCCTCCCGCGATCGCTGGATTTTGTGATGCAAGACGAGAAGCTGC
>Ga0208179_1000664_pt1 | contig 20538 bp, 17 predicted proteins | sample Malvired_Geostar_FD_184238 | JGI IMG/M metagenome (GOLD analysis project Ga0208179, IMG submission 184238) | Marine viral communities from the Global Malaspina Expedition - Malaspina viral metaG DeepMed_Geostar (SPAdes) (version 2) | ecosystem: Environmental > Aquatic > Marine > Oceanic | place... | reverse complement strand
CTCATGTCCTCGCCCGTCGCCCCCGGACCCGCCAACGCCGCCCACCCCGGCTGGGTCAGCGTGGTGGTGAGTATTGTGGTGGCCTGCAGCCTGTGTGCCCTACTGCTCAGCAGCCTGATCTGACGGCGGAGGGACCGGTTCTGCCTGGCCTTCCGGGGTGGGCGGCGGCGGAGGCGGCGGGACAAAATCCAGATAGATGGAAATCGCCGACTGGCCCGTGGCCAGGGCCTTGAGCGTGTTCAGCGGCCGGCCCTGCAGGCGCTGGTAGATCCAGTAGGCGGCCATGACCTTTTCGACATAGTCGCGGGCCTGGGGCACATCGATGGTCTCGATCAGCAGCAGAGGGTCGGCGTCGGGTCCCAGCTTGCGCAGCGCGCCCAGCATGGGACCGGGGCCGGCATTGTAGGACGCCACGGTCCGCAGCACGTCGCCGTTGAAGGCCGACAGGCCCAGCATCTTGATCACATAGGCCTGGCCCAGCCGCATGTTCACCTTCGGCTCGAACAGGCGCTCGGGGTCCGAGATGAAGCCGCGATCGCCGCTGAGCTCGGCGGCGGTGGTCGGCATGACCTGCATAAGGCCATAGGCGCCGGCGCCGGAGCGGACGCGCGGATTGAAGTCCGTCTCCTTGCGGGCGATGGCATAGACCAGCGACTGTTCGATGACGAAGCCGCCCTCGGGCTCGAGCAGCGGCATGGGATAGCGGGCCGCGTCGATCACCTCGGCGTCGCGGGCACGGGGCGTCAGCTGGCGCGAGAAGGCCCGGCCGAGGGCCGACCACAGCTTGCGGTCTTCCTCGGTGGTCGCTGCGCGCAGGCCGATGCGGAACTGTTCGCGGGCGTCGTCCAGCCGGCCGACCTCGATCCACGCGACCACGCGGCGGGCCTGGGGATCGCGCTCGATGAAGGCGATCAGACTCTCGTCGTCGATGCGGATGTCGGGGCTGAAGGCGATGGCGCGCAGACCTTCATCCTCGGTGGCCGAATAGGACTGAGGCCCCCAGTTTCTGACGGTCGGTTCGATATCCAGCTGATAGAGGGCGATCTGGCCATAGAAGGTCGCGGGCCAGGAGGCCGACAGGCGCAGCAGGGGCTCGATCTGCTCCAGCTGGCCGGAATGGGCGGCGGCGCGGGCGGCCCAGAAGGCAGCCCCGGCCCGGACCCAGGCGTCTTCGGTGGGGTCCCAGGCGACACGCTCGAAGGCGGTGAAGGAAGCGGGGAAGTCGCCCATTCGCCAGGACGCGAGGCCCACCACCCACCAGTCGCCGATGGCGATGCCGGTGGCACGGGCGTCGGCAAGATTTTCGGCATTGAGAGCGATGCGGGCAGCCTTGGCGCCCTCGGCCTCGGTCAGGCTTTCCCAGGTGCGGCCATCGACCCGGCGTGGACGGCGCGGCTCGGGGGCCCCATCCGGGCGACGCCGGAGCGCCAGGGCATAGACGCGCGGGGCCTCGGGCAGGTCGGCATAGTCCTCCAGCCAGGCGCTGAGTTCTTCGAAGCTGGAGACATAGTCGGGATGGAACAGGCGTTCGAACTCGACCTGACCCAGAAGGACGCGGTCGTCGGCCTGACGGGCCGAGGCGCGGGCGGTCTCGAGGTCGCCGCGCCGCAGGGCGTCATAGGCATTGGTGTAGCTGAGACGGTCGGAATTGCTGAGCACGCGGGGCTGGGCCATGGCCAGGCCGGGCAGGGCAACGGCCAGCGCCAGCAGGAGACCTGCCAGAAGCGTCCGCCATGGCCGTGTGACTGTGCCCGTGATCATGCCGCCCCTTTGGATGCGTCTATTCCCCTGTGCCGTAACCGGTCAGGTCCCCGTCGGATGTCGCAAACGGGGCAAGGGCAATGCCAGCCCGTGCCGCCCCCCTGGACGGGGGCAAAAGCTGGCGCCTCAATGGGGCGTTTTTGAGTCAGCGGTCTGTGTCGGCGCGTCCAGACGGGCGGCGACGGCCAGCAGATCGGCCCAGACCATGGCCTTGGCCTGGGGCTGGCGCAGCAGGAAGGCCGGGTGCAGCGTCGGCATGACGGGGGCCGAGACGCCGCCCTCAGGCAGGTGCCAGTCGCCCCAGTTGCCGCGCAGGCGGGTGATGCCGTCGTTGGTATGCAGAATGGCGCGGGCGGCCGCGGCGCCGACGGTCAGCACCAGTTTCGGCTTCACCAGTTCAAAGGCGCGCGCGACGAACGGGGCGCAGATCGCCTGTTCCTCGGGCGAGGGGGTGCGGTTGCCGGGCGGACGCCAGAAGACGGTGTTGGTGATGATCACCTGCCCCTCAAGGTTCGCGGCCTTGAGCATCCGGTCCAGCAGACGGCCGGCCTTGCCGACGAAGGGCAGTCCCTGGGCATCTTCCTCGGCGCCGGGCCCTTCGCCGACGATCATCACGGGGGCCGTGGCCTCGCCGCGCCAGACGACGGCCTGACGGGCGCCCATGCCGCTGAGCGGGCAGTCCTCGAAGCTGCGAATCGCCTCCGTCAGCGACTCGAGCGAATCTGCCGCCTTCGCTGCGGTCCGGGCGAGGGCTACCGCATCGGCAATCGTGTCGGTCGAGACCCTGGCCGGGGCAGGCGCAGCGCGGAGGGGGGTGATGTTTCCGGCGGGAGCGGCGGCTGGCGCGCCAACCGCCTTGGCGACCGGCGGCGGGGCCGCTTCACGGGTGCGATCTACCGGCGCATCGCCGAAACAGTCCTCGACGCCCGCATCGTGCCAGAAGGCCAGAAGCGCGGTCAGGGCATCCGAAGCGGCGGGTGAAGCGTTCATGCAGGCCGGGTCACAGGGTTGATGAAGGGGGTGTAAGCCTTGACCACCCCCACGTCACCTTCTGATAAGGGATCAACAGCGGACCGAACCGGGTTCGGACAAAGTTTGCAAGGGGAGCCAACCACATGGCCAAGGATGCCACCGAAGGCGGCGCGAAGAACGCCTGGCAGGAAGCCGTTATCGACCGACTGCCCGCGGTGGAGGCCCTGACCGGGGCCGAGCGCGAGGCCATGGAATATGACGTCGTCATCGTCGGCGCCGGCCCCGCCGGTCTGGCCGCCGCCATCCGCCTGAAGCAGAAGGCGGCATCCGAGGGCCATGAAGTCTCGGTTGCCGTGCTGGAGAAGGGCTCGGAAGTCGGGGCTCACATCCTGTCGGGCGCGGTGATCGATCCGGCGGGTCTGAGCGAACTGTTCCCCGACTGGAAAGAGAAGGGCGCGCCGCTCGACACGCCCGTCACGAAGGACAAATTCCTGGTTCTGGGCCCGCAGGGGCAGCTGGACATCACCCTGCTGCCGCAGCCGGCCTATATGAAGAACCACGGCTGCTACGTCGGCTCGCTGGCCAATCTGACCCGCTGGATGGCCGAGCAGGCCGAGGCGCTGGGCGTCGAGGTCTATCCCGGCATGGCCGCCAGCCATGTGGTCTGGGACGAGCCGTCCGGCCGCGTCGCGGGCGTGGTCGCCGGGGTGTTCGGCCTCGACCGCGAGGGCAAGCCGACCGACGACTTTGAGCCCGGCATCGAGGTGCGCGGCAAATATGTCTTCATCGGTGAGGGCGTGCGCGGCTCGCTGGCCAAGACCATCATGGCCCGCCACAACCTGTGCGACACGGCCGAGCCGCAGAAATACGGCATCGGCATCAAGGAGCTGTGGCAGGTGCCGGCCGACAGGCACCAGCCCGGCCTGGTCCAGCACACCCTTGGCTGGCCGCTGGACGACAAGACCGGCGGCGGCTCGTTCCTGTACCACTTCGGCGATCGCTATGTGTCGGTCGGGTTCGTGGTGCACCTGAACTACAGGAACCCGTTCCTGTCGCCGTTCGACGAGTTCCAGCGCTTCAAGCACCACCCGGCCATCGCCGACCACCTGGAGGGCGGCGAGCGCATTTCGTACGGCGCGCGGGCCATCACCGAGGGCGGCTATCAGTCGGTGCCGAAGCTCAGCTTCCCCGGCGGGGTGCTGATCGGCTGTTCGGCGGGCTTTGTGAACGTGCCGCGCATCAAGGGCAGCCACAATGCGGTGCGCTCGGGCATTCTGGCCGCCGATGCGGCCTTCGATGCGCTGAAGGCCGGTCGGTCGGGCGATGAGCTGGTCGAATATCAGACCGCCTATGAGGCCTCGGACATTGCCCGCGAGCTGAAGCTGGTGCGCAACGTCAAGCCGCTGCTGTCGAAATACGGCGCCTTCCTGGGCACCCTGCTGGGCGGGATCGACATGCAGATCACCAGCCTGTTCGGGGGCTGGTCACCGTTCGGGACGCTGGGCCACGGCAAGACGGATGCGGCCTCGACGGAGCTGGCGTCGAAGCACAAGCCGATTGCCTATCCGAAGCCGGACGGGAAGCTGAGCTTCGACAAGCTGAGCTCGGTGTTCGTCTCGAACACCAACCACGACGAGGACCAGCCGTCTCACCTGAAGCTGCTGGACCCGTCAGTGCCGATCCAGGTGAACCTGCCGAAATATGGCGAGCCTGCGCGGCTTTACTGTCCGGCCGGGGTCTATGAGGTGCTGTACGACGAGGACGGCAAGTCCAATCCGCGCTTCCAGATCAACGCCCAGAACTGCGTCCACTGCAAAACCTGCGACATCAAGGATCCGTCGCAGAACATCGTCTGGACGACACCGCAGGGGGGCGGGGGCCCGAACTATCCGAACATGTAGGATTCGCGCGGGGCGAGGGGGCTCTTGCGGACCGTCGGTAAACCGTGAAGGCTTGATTGTATGAAGCGTCTCTCCCCCCTCGCCGCCTGTTCTGTCCTTGCCCTCGGGCTGGGGTTGATGTCCGCGCCCGTTCAGGCGCAGGAGGTCCCGCCCCTGACGACCGGGCAGCAGTCTGAAGTCCCGCCGCCGACGCCCATGCCGGAGATCTGGGCCCCGGTGCCCGTCGATGATGAGGGACGGTCGGTCTATGGCCTGTTCCTGGTCGGGCGGCTGGCGGCGACCGAGGGCGAGGCGGGCATCGGGGCCGACTATCTGCGCCGGGCCCAGGTGCTGGCGCCCGACGTCGAAACGCTGCAGCTGCAGGCCTTTACGTCGTCGCTGATCGGGGGCGACCTCGAGTATGCCGGACGGCTGTCGCCCGAGGGCGAGACGGTGCCGCCGGTGCTGTCCGAGGCCGGGCGGCTGGTCGATGCGGTCCAGCATCTGGTGCGCGGTGATGCGGCGGCCGCCTGGGCGGTGTTGGCTACCCAACCGATCGGGCGTCCGCACGCGCGGCCGGGCACTTATGTCACCCCCTTTATCGCGGCGTCGGCCGGGGACTGGGAGCGGGCGCTGGCGCCTGTGCAGGGGCGGGCCAATGACATCAACAGCCTGTTCCAGCGGTCGCACCGGGCGCATCTGCTCGAGATTCGGGGCGACCATGTCGAGGCCGAGGCGGAATACCAGCGGCTGATCGCCAGCCGCGGCGGGCGCCAGCTGTTCACCCTGGCCTATGGAGAGTTCCTGGAGCGGCGCGGTCGCCGGGCCGATGCGGTGGCCCTCTATGACGCGACCCAGGCCGAGGTGGGCGAAGATCGGTCGCTTCAGGCCGCGCAGGCGCGCGCTGCGGGACGGGGTCGTCCGCCAGCCTTGCCGACGCTGCGCGAAGGCGCGGCCATGGCGCTGGAGAATGCCGCCCTTCAGTCCAGCATCGAGGGCGCACACGAGTTTTCGGCCGTCTATCTGCGGCTGGCGTATGCCCTGGTGCCGAACCCCGAAACCCTGCTGAACGTCGGGGTCAGCCTGGCCGAGGCCAATCTGGAGGTGGCGGCCCGCAACACATTTGCCCGCATCGGCCCGGATGCCGGTCGCTATTATGTCGAGGCGAGGATCCAGTCTGCGCTCAGCTATCAGAAGGAAGACCGGCCGGAGGAGGCCCTCGCCGAGCTGAACCGCGCCTTCGCCGCCGCTCCGGACAATCCGCGCGTCGCCTATCTGCTGGCCGGGCAACTGGCCGATCTGGACCGCCATGAAGAGGCCCTGGCGCTGGCCCAAGGGCCGTTGCTGAACACGGCGGATCAGGATTTCTCGGTGCGGTTCCTCCGGGCGGGGCTTTACGACGCCCTCGGCCAGCTGGACGAGGCCGAGGCCGAACTGTGGGCCGCCCTGCAGGCGCGGCCGGACGATCCGAACATCCTGAACTATCTGGGCTATCTCTGGGTCGACAGCGGTCGCCGTGTCGACCAGGGCGCCGAGTTGATCGCCCGGGCCGCAGAGATCGATCCGGGCAATGCCAACATCCAGGACTCGCTGGGCTGGGCCCGGTACCAGCAGGGCCGCTATGAGCAGGCGGTCGGCATTCTGGAGGGCGCCGTCGACGGCGAACCCGCCAATGCCGTCGTCAATGACCATCTGGGCGATGCCTATTGGCAGGTCGGGCGGCGGCGCGAGGCGGTGTTCCAGTGGAACCGCGTGCTGACGCTGGAGCCGGACGCCGGACTGCGCACCGCCGTGGAGCAGAAGCTGGAGTCGGGCCTGCCCGTCTCTTCGACCGGTTCGGCCAACGGGGCGTCCTGACGTCCATGGCGCAGGTCGAGGCGGCTCCGGCCAAGATCAATCTGTTCCTGCATGTCGGGCCGGTGGAGGCCGACGGCTATCACCCCCTGTGCAGCCTCGTGGCCTTCGCCGATGTCGGGGACACGCTGACCCTGGACCCGGACGGCTCCCCGGGGCTGACGGTGACCGGGCCCTTTTCAGGGACGCTGACGGGTGAGACCGCCGCACCCGGCGACAATCTGGTGCTACGGGCGCTGTCCGGGCTGGAGGCGACGACCGGTCTGCAGACCTCAGCCCTGTCGCTGACGCTGGACAAGCGGTTGCCGGTTGCTGCCGGGCTCGGAGGAGGCTCGGCCGATGCCGGGGCGTCGCTGAGGCTGGCCGCCCGCTATCTGGCCCCCGATCTGGACAGGGCGGTGCTTCACGATGTGGCCGCGGGCATCGGAGCGGACGGGCCCATGTGTCTGGCATCTACGCCCGCCTGGGCCGAGGGCCGCGGCGAGCACCTGATGCCCGAGCCGCGCCTGCCGACGCTGCATGCGGTGCTGGTCAATCCAGGCGTGCCGTCGCCGACGGGGGCGGTCTATGGGGCCTATGACCGGCTGGGCGTGGGGCGCGCCGACCGTCCGGCGGAGCCTGCCGGCTGGGACGCCGAGGCCGTGATCGGCTGGCTGGCCGAGCAGAGGAATGATCTGGAAGCGCCGGCGCTGTTGAATACCCCGGCCATCGGCACCGCGCTGGAGGCGGTGCGGGCCGAGGGGCAGGCCCGGCTGGTACGGATGTCGGGCTCGGGCGCCACCGTGTTCGGCCTGTATGCCGATGCCGCGGCAGCAGCCCGGGCAGCGGGGGCGCTGGCGAAAGCCTGTCCGGCCTGGTGGGTGCGTCAGGCGCGGCTGGGCTGAATTCCGCCCCATCCCGGCCCCGTCCAGGGTCATTTCCGGGCATTTGCGGTCACGCTGAAACTTCACCGGACAGGAATGGATTGTCTTGTTGGAGAGGTCACTCCTGTGGGCCTCGCGCCGGACCTCCCCCTGACCCGGCGTCACCGAGCAATGGAGTTTGACATGCTGAAGACAGCCATGATGTCGGCGGTTGCCACCGTCGCCCTGATCGCCGCCGGGCCCGCCCTGGCCCAGGAAACCACCCCGCCCGCCGGAACGATGCAGGCCATGCCGCAGGAGGCCGCACAGGCTCCGTCGGTGACCGAAGTGCTGCGCGCCGACGGTCGCTTCACCACCCTGCTGGCCGCGCTGGAGCAGGCCGAACTGACCAGCGTGCTGGAAAATCAGGCCGCCGTGTCGATCTTTGCCCCCACCGATGACGCCTTTGCGGCCCTGCCCGAGGCGGAGCGGACGCGGCTGATGGATCCGACCAATGTGGGCGAGCTACGCGCGCGGCTGCTGTATCACGTGATCGCCGCCGACGTCGCCTCTGACCAGATCATGGGAACGCGGGGCAGTGTCCCGACTGCGGGCGGCGCCCCGGTGCAGTTCGACGGCACGGGGGATGCCATCCGCGTCGACGCGGCCACCGTCGTCGAAGGTGACATTCAGACGGCCAACGGCACCGTCTTCGTCCTGGACAGCGTGTTGAATCCTTCCACGTCGCAGGCGGCCATGGGCGACGAGGAAGCGGCCGTGGCGGTCGAATCCACGCCCCCGACCCTTCCGGAAGAGCCGACCGAGGACGCGATGGAACCGAACGAGCCCCTGCCGACCACGCCCCGATAAGGCCGGCAGACGAATAAGCCGATGGCCCCGGTATTCGCCGGGGCCATTTGCGTGTGCGCCGCTTAACGGCCCGCAAACCGGTAATCCCGTAAGCTGATGCCATGAAAACGCTCGGCCCCGACCTGATCGCCCGCTTCGACGCCGTCCGTGCCCGTGTGCCGGAGGCGGATCGCGCCTTGCTGGCGGCCCTTGCCGATGACGCCGCCTCCGCCGCCGCTGCTTCAGCCCCGCACTGGGATTTCGACCAGCCGGGCCATCGGGTCGAAGAGGCGCTGTGTGCGGCCTTCGGGACCAAGCTGAGCGACGAACATCGCCGGGCCATGATCGCCCACTTTGCACTGGGGCTGCCCGCGCGGATTGCGACCGAACGCCTGCCGCAGGCCAGTCTGGAGCTCTATCCCGAGTGGATCGGGCGGATGGCGGATTTCCTCACCGAGGCCGCCAATCCCTATGACCGCGATTTCTGGGCCAAGGATGTGCGGCTGTCGCTGGCGCTGAGCGTGCCGGGCGCGCGCACCCAGATGATCGACCTGAGCTCGCCCATGGGCCCCGGACAGGTGCTGCGCCACGCCCGCGAGGGCTGGGGCTGGTCCGTGATCCCGGCCTATGCCGCCGCCCAGGCGTGGAAGCCGTGGCTGGAGGTGCATACCGAAAGCCGCGAACTGTCCGATTTCAACGAGGCCGGCTGGGACCGGGCCTGGGCCACGGCCGCCGAGATCCTGAAGACCCGTCCGGAGATGGCCGGCATGCTGGGGTCCAGCTGGTTCTACGATCCGCCGCTGGAGCAGATCAGCCCGCGTCTGGCCTATCTGCGGGTCAATCCGCTGAAGCACGGTGCCTTCATGGTCCATCAGGGCCCGGGCGAGATCCATACCGAGCGCGCCGCCACCAGCTCACCGACCCGCAAGGCCCTTATCGAGGACGGCAAGTACACCGCCCGCTCATGGATCGTCGCCTGGCCCCGCGCCGCCCTGATCCGCTGGGCCGATGCGCGGAAGGCCGCGGGCGTGGCCGAGGCGGCATAACGCCAAAGGTCGTCATCTTCGGGCTTGACCCGAAGATCGGTGTCAGTGCGAACGTCGGAAGGTCTGCCGGGACCGATCCTCGGATCAAGTCCGAGGATGACGTGTCTCTTTCAGGCGGCGTTGCGCTGTGTCTGGCGACCCACGCACTCCGCCCACGCCTGACCGACGGGCAGGATGGTCAGCCCGGCCTGTTTCGCCAGCGTCAGCACCTGGTCGAGGTCGGCGGGGGTGCAGCCATAGGGGGTGGGGTGGTCCGACACATCGTGGGCATAGGCGGTCAGCCAGCCGCCCTTGTCCGCCGCCTCGGCCATCATGGTCTCAAGGTCATAGCCGGGCAGGCGGCGGCTCTCCATGCCGAAGCTCTTGATCAGCATGCGGTCCTCGCGGCCCAGGTTCAGGCCTTCACGCACGCCGCGCGCCAGATCGAACCGGTCGCGCAGCCCGCGTTTCGCACCGAGGGAGGCATCCCCGAACGGCCAGGCGAAGGTCGTCATGCGATAGCCGTCCAGCCGCTCGGCCACCCAGCGGGCGTTGCGGTCCAGACTGTCGATCAGTGCCGGGCCGTCCAGCCGCAGCACGCTGTCGTGGCCAAAGGTGTGGCAGCCGACCTCGTGGCCCGCCGCATGCAGGGCCTGCAACTGTTCGGTGGTGAACTGGGGCAGGTCCAGATTGGTCCCGCGCTCCAGCCCGCCGCAGACATAATAGGTGGCACGCACGCCGTGGTCGGCCAGGATCGGTCCGGCGACGCTCCAGGCGCTCTCGGGGAAGTCGTCGAAGCTGAGGCTGAACAGGCCTTGCGCGGGGGCCACGGTCGCGGCCTCGATCTCCAGATAGCGGGCGGCGCGCCTGCGGAATTGGTCCAGCTGTCTCATGGCGCCATCCTGCCTGCCGACGCTTAAGGAACGGTGCAGTCGCCTTGTCGCCACGGCCCGGCGCGTCTAGGGTCCGCCGCCTTCTTCCCCGGACGAAATGCCTGACGTGACCACCGAACCTCTTTCGTTTCAGGACCTGATCCTGACCCTCCACAAATACTGGGGCGATCAGGGGTGCGCCATCCTGCAGCCCTATGACATCGAGGTCGGGGCCGGCACCCTGCACCCCGCGACCGTGCTGCGCGCACTGGGTCCGCGCCCATGGAAGGCCGCCTATGTGCAGCCCAGCCGTCGGCCCGGCGATGGCCGCTACGGCGAAAATCCCAATAGATTACAGCACTATTACCAGTATCAAGTGATCCTGAAGCCCAATCCGGAGGACCTGCAGGCCCTCTATCTGGGGTCGCTCGAGGCGATCGGCATCGATCCGAAACTGCACGACATCCGCTTTGTCGAGGACGACTGGGAGAACCCGACGGTGGGGGCCTGGGGCCTGGGCTGGGAGGTCTGGTGCGACGGCATGGAGGTGACGCAGTTCACCTATTTCCAGGGCGTCGGCGGGATCGAGGTCGATGTGGTGTCGGGCGAGCTGACCTATGGGCTGGAGCGTCTGGCCATGTATGTGCAGGGCGTCGACAACGTTTACGACCTTCGCTTCAACAAGGACGGCCTGACCTATGGCGAGGTCTTCCTCGAGAACGAGCGCCAGCAGTCCGAGGCCAACTTCCACGGCTATGACGTCGACGGGCTGAAGCGCCGCTTCGAGGACATGGTGGCCGAGGTCGAGCGCTTCCTCGCGATGACCGGCCCGCAGGGTCAGGCGCTGGTGCTGCCCGCCTATGACCAGGTGCTGAAGGCTTCGCACCTGTTCAACCTGATGGATGCGCGCGGCGCGATCGCGGTCGCCGAGCGGCAAAGCTACATCGGCCGTATCCGGGATCTGTGTAAGGCCTGCGCCACCGAATGGGTCGAGCAGGAAAGGGGACGCGCATAATGCCCCAGCTTCTGATCGAACTGTTTTCCGAAGAGATCCCCGCCCGGATGCAGGGCGGGGCGGCGCGTGATCTGGAGCGGATGGCGACCGAGCGGCTGAAGGCCGCGGGCCTGACGTTCGAGGCGCTGACGACCTTTGCCGGGCCGCGGCGGCTGACGCTGGTGGTCGAGGGACTGCCGGCGGCGACGCCCGACCGCGAGGAAGAGATCAAGGGTCCGAAGACCAGCGCGCCGGAACAGGCGCTGGAGGGCTTCCTGCGCAAGACCGGCCTGACCCGCGAGCAGCTGGTCGAGCGAGACGGGGTGCTGTTTGCCGTGGTCTCGGAAAAGGGGCGGGCGACTGCGGCCCTGATCCCCGAGATGGTCGAGCGGATCGTGCGCGACTTCCCCTGGCCCAAGTCGATGCGCTGGGGCACGGGAACGCTGCGCTGGGTGCGGCCGCTGAAGCGGATCGTCTGCCTGTTCGACGGGGCGGTGGTGCCGTTCGACATCGACGGCATCGCGAGCGGCGATGTGACCGAGGGGCATCGCTTCATGGGCTCCGGCCAGCCGTTTGCGGTCGGGGATTTCGCCGACTATCGCGCCCGGCTGGAGCGCGAGCATGTGCTGCTGGATGCCAGCGACCGGCGGCTGAAAATCCTCGAGGCGGCCCGGGCCGTGTGTCAGGCGCGCGGGCTGGAACTGGTCGACGACGACGGCCTGCTGGACGAGGTGTCGGGCCTCGCCGAATGGCCGACGCCGATCCTGGGCGAGATGGACCCGGCCTTCCTCGACCTGCCGCCCGAGGTGGTGCGTCTGTCGATGAAGGTGCACCAGAAATATTTCGCGGTGCGCGATCCGAAAACGGGCGGCCTCGCGCCCAACTTTGTGGTGGTGGCCAATGTCGAGGCCAGCGATGGCGGCACGGCGCTGGCCGCCGGCAATGCCCGGGTGCTGTCGGCCCGCCTGAACGACGCCCGCTTCTTCTGGGACGAGGATCGCAAGGTCGGCTTTGACGTCTGGGCGAAGAAGCTGGAAGGCGTGACCTTCCACGCCAAGCTGGGCACGATGGCCGAGCGGGTCGACCGCGTCGCCGCCCTGGCCCGCGAGATCGCCCCGCTGGTCGGCGCCGACGCCGATCAGGCCGAACAGGCTGCCCATCTTGCCAAGGGTGATCTGGCCTCCGGCATGGTGGGCGAATTCCCCGAGCTTCAGGGCGTGATGGGGGGGTATTACGCCCGCGCAAACCACGGCAACGCCGTCGCCGACGCCATCCGCGACCACTACAAGCCGCAGGGCCCGAACGATGCCGTGCCGACCGCGCCACTAACGGTCGCCGTGGCGCTGGCGGACAAGCTGGATACGCTGGTTGGCTTCTTCGCCATCGACGAAAAGCCCACGGGCTCGAAAGACCCGTTCGCGCTGCGCCGCGCCGCGCTGGGCGTGATCCGGCTGGTGCTGGAGAATGGGGTGCGGGCGCCACTTGAAACTGTTCTGCTCGATGGACTGTTCGGGCTCACTAATGTCTCGCGTACCGTGGACGTCGTTCATCGATTTGCCGACGGCGGAACGTCCACTTCGGGGGTTGCGGTGGCTGCAGACCTTACGGCTGCCAATGTCGTCGGCCTGCACTCTTCGGGGGGTGATCTGCTTCAGCCAAGAATGATCGTCGCCGACCTTCTCGCCTTCTTCGCCGACCGGCTGAAGGTTCTGCTCCGCGATCAGGGGCAGCGGCACGATCTGGTGGACGCCGTGTTCGCGCTGGGCGACGACGATCTGGTGCGCATCGTGCGGCGGCTCGAGGCGCTGGGGGCCTTCCTCGAGGCCGAGGACGGCGAGAACCTGCTGGCGGGCTACAAGCGGGCGTCGAACATCCTGCGGGCCGAAGCCAAGAAGGGCCCGCTGCCCGAGGGCGAACCGGTCGCGCTGGACGGCGCCTCGACCGAGGAAACCGCCCTGATCGCCGCCGTGGCGAAGGCCGGGACCGAGGTTGACGCCGCGCTGGCCACCGAGAACTTCGCCGCCGCCATGGGGGCGCTTGCCGCCCTGCGCGCGCCGGTCGATGCCTTCTTCACCGCCGTGATGGTCAACTCCGATGTCCCCGCCGAGCGCGACAATCGCCTGAAACTGCTGGGCCAGGTCCGCACCGTCATGGGCCGCGTCGCCGACTTCGGGAAGGTGGGGGGCTGATCCTTCTCCTCTCGGGGGAGAAGGTGGCTCGCGGAGCGAGACGGATGAGGGGGCGATTGAACCCGACTCGTCCGGTCGTCGATTTGGAGCTAAACTCCCCCCCATCCGTCGGCTTCCAGCCGACACCTTCTCCCCCGAGGGGAGAAGGGGAGGGGCGATGCATCAGTCACCGGACAAAGCCCGCCGGGCGCGACGTCTGAGATCAGACATGTCGCTGGCCGAGACGCGCTTCTGGCAGATGGTGCGGGATCGCAAGCTGGACGGGTTGAAGTTCCGGCGACAGGCGCCGCTGGCTGGACTGACAGTCGACTTCTATTGCGCGGAACTGAAGCTGGTCGTCGAACTGGACGGCGGCGTGCATCGGCTGCGCGAGGCCGAGGACGCCGCGCGTGACGAGCGGTTGAGATCGGCGGGCTTTGACGTAATCCGCGTCGGCAATGAAGCCTTCCTGAGCAACCCGAGCACGCTGATCGCAGCGATCCGGCGACGGGCGGAGCAGCTGGGCAAACGGCCCCCTCATCCGTCAGGCTTCGCCTGACACCTTCTCCCCCGAGGGGAGAAGGACACTCGCAACGTCACAGGCGCTCACGGATTGTTACGGCTGCGGCCTCGCCTTCGCGGGTGCGGCGCGCTAGTCAGAACCGGAGCAGTGAGGCGAGGACGGGCACGATGACTCAGTGGGTGTATGGCTTTGGCGGGGGTTCGGCGGACGGTGAGTCGTCGATGAAGAACCTGCTGGGCGGCAAGGGCGCCAATCTGGCCGAGATGTCGTCGCTGGGCCTGCCGGTGCCGCCGGGGTTCACCATCACCACCGAGGCCTGCGTCCACTATTTCTCGAACGGGCAGAGCTATCCCGACGCGCTGGCCGATCAGGTCAAGGCCGGTCTGGACAAGGTCGAGGCGATCACCGGCAAGACCTTTGGCGATGTGAAGAATCCGCTGCTGGTGTCGGTGCGGTCGGGTGCGCGGGCGTCCATGCCCGGCATGATGGACACGGTGCTGAACCTGGGCCTGAACGATCAGACGGTCGAGGGTCTGGCGGCGCTGTCGGGGGACCGGCGCTTCGCCCTGGACAGCTATCGCCGCTTCATCACCATGTATTCCAACGTCGTCCTCGGCCTGAGCCATGACGATTTCGAGGAGGTGCTGGACGACCACAAGGATCGGCTGGGCGTCACCATCGACACGGACCTTGAGGCCGACCACTGGCAGGCGGTGATCGCCGACTATCTGGCGGTGGTCGAGGACCGGCTGGGCCAGCCCTTCCCGCAGGACCCCCACGCCCAGCTGTGGGGCGCGATCGGCGCGGTGTTCGACAGCTGGATGAACGACCGGGCCAAATTCTATCGCCGCATGCACGACATCCCCGAAAGCTGGGGCACGGCGGTCAATATCCAGTCGATGGTGTTTGGCAATATGGGCCAGACCTCGGCGACCGGCGTGGCGTTCACGCGCAATCCGTCGACCGGCGAGGCCAGGCTGTATGGCGAGTTCCTGATCAATGCCCAGGGCGAGGACGTGGTCGCCGGCATCCGCACGCCGCAGTCGTTGACCCGGGCCGGGCGCGAGGAGATGGGCGAGACGGCGCCGTCGATGGAAGAGGCCATGCCCGAGGTGTTCGGGCAGTTTGTCGAGGTCGTCGGGCGTCTGGAGACGCATTACCGCGACATGCAGGACATCGAGTTCACGGTCGAACAGGGCCGGCTGTGGATGCTGCAGACCCGCAACGGCAAGCGCACGGCCAAGTCGGCGCTGAAGATCGCGGTCGATCTGGCCTCCGAAGGCGTGATCTCGGAGGAAGAGGCGGTCAGCCGCGTCGAGCCCTCGGCGCTGGACCAGCTGCTGCACCCGACGCTGGATCCCAAGGCCGAGCGGCATGTGGTGGCGGCGGGCCTGCCCGCCAGCCCCGGGGCGGCGACCGGCAAGATCGTGTTCGACGCCGATGAGGCCGAGCGCATGAACCAGCTGGGCGACGCGGTCATTCTGGTGCGCGAAGAGACCTCGCCGGAGGACATCCACGGCATGCATGCGGCGCGCGGCATCGTCACGGCGCGCGGCGGCATGACCAGCCACGCGGCGGTGGTGGCGCGCGGCATGGGGCGCCCTTGCGTCTCCGGTGCCGGGGAAATCCATATCGATGAAAAGGCCGGGACCTTTACCGCCCGTGGCCGGACCTTCAAGGCCGGTGAGATCATCACCATCGACGGCTCGAAGGGCGAGGTTCTGGACGGGGCCGTGCCGATGATCGAGCCCGAGCTGACCGGCGACTTCCAGACGCTGATGGCCTGGGCCGACAAGGTCCGCCGCCTGCGCGTGCGGGCCAATGCCGAGACGCCGCTGGATGCCAAGACCGCGCGCGGGTTCGGCGCCGAAGGCATCGGCCTGTGCCGCACCGAGCACATGTTCTTCGACGATGCCCGGATCGCCGCCGTGCGCGAGATGATTCTGGCCGATGACGAGGCGGGCCGCCGCGCGGCGCTGGCCAAGATCGCGCCGTTCCAGAAGTCGGACTTTGTCGAGCTGTTCCAGATCATGGCGGGCCTGCCGGTCACCATCCGCCTGCTGGACCCGCCGCTGCACGAGTTCATCCCGCACAGCGAGGCCGAGATCGATGCCCTGGCCACGACGCAGGGGCTGGATGCCGCCAAGCTGAAGCGGCGGGCCAAGGAGCTGCACGAGACCAACCCGATGCTGGGCCACCGGGGGTGCCGCCTCGGCGTTGCCTATCCCGAAATCTACGAGATGCAGGTGCGCGCGATCCTCGAGGCAGCGCTGGAGGTGCAGGCCACCTCGGGTGAGGCGCCCCTGCCCGAGATCATGCACCCGCTGGTCGCGCTCGGTCTGGAGATGAAATATCTGCGCGAGCTGACCGACCGGACGGCCAGGGCCGTGTTCGAGGAAACCGGCCAGTCGATCGCCTATCTGGTCGGCACCATGATCGAGCTGCCCCGCGCCGCCCTGCGGGCCGGGGATCTGGCCGAGCATGCGCAGTTCTTCAGCTTCGGCACCAACGACCTGACCCAGACGACGTTCGGCATCTCGCGCGACGATTCGGGCCGGTTCCTGCAGGCCTATATGGACAAGGGCATCTTCGAGACCGATCCCTTCGTCCGGCTGGATCAGGAAGGCGTCGGCGACCTGATCCGCATCGCCGCCGAGCGCGGACGGGCCGTGCGCGCGGACGTGAAGCTGGGCATCTGCGGCGAGCACGGGGGTGATCCATCCTCGATCGCCTTCTGCGAGGGTGCCGGGCTGGATTATGTCAGCTGCTCACCCTACCGCGTGCCGATCGCCCGCCTTGCCGCAGCGCAGGCCGCGCTGGACGCGAGGTCGGGCACGGAACGCGAGAAGGACCGCTGACGATGGTCAGAGCCGGGGCTCGGTTCATCCTCGGCCTTTTGGTGCTTACGGGCCCGGCCATATGCTTCTGGTTGGAACGCTTGCGCGTCGGGGGCAATGCCGAGCAGGCGGTCAGAGGCCTTGCGTGGGGTGTGGCTCTTTCGGTGGTCGCGGCTATCGGCCTCGCCTTGCTGGCAAGAGGGTCCGGCATGGATCGATTCAGGTGGTTTGCAGTCAGCGTGACGGTGGCCATTGTCGTTTGGCTGGGGCTACTGGGTCTCGGGAGTTTGGCGGATTGACCCTCGCGCAGTGTCCGGATCGGCCGACAGGTCGATGCGGTCCCGGGGGAGGGCCTCGGGGTGTTCGGTCTTGAGCCAGGCGATCATCTGTTCGCGAATCGCGCAGCGCAGCTCGAACGCGTCGCCGCCGTTCGCGGCGCTGGCCAGACAGCGGACCTCGATCACCCGTTCGCGCAGATCGGTAACCTGAAGCACCAGGGCATCGCCATCCCACAGGGGTGAAGGCCGCACGATCTGGCCCAGCTTGTCGCGCATGGCCTCGATCGGGGCGGCATAGTCCAGATAGAAGAAGACGCTGCCGATCAGGGTCGCCGAATCGCGGGTCCAGTTCTGGAAGGGGTTCTGGATGAACCAGGTCAGGGGCAACACCATGCGCCGCAGGTCCCAGATACGCACCACGACGTAGGTGGCGGTGATCTCCTCGATCTGACCCCACTCATTCTCGACAATGACGGCGTCGTCGATGCGAATCGGCTGCGTCAGGGCAATCTGGATGCCGGCGATCAGATTGGTCAGCAGCGGCTGAAGCGCCAGACCGACGATGATCCCGGCTGCACCGCCCGCGGCCAGCAGGCTGACGCCCCATTGGCGAAAGCCGCTGATGGTCATCAGGGCAAAGGCGATGGTGAAGACGATGATCAGGGTCGCCGCCGCCCGGCGCAGGATGCGAATTTGCGTCAGGTGTTTGCGGGCGGTCAGATTGTCGGCGACGTCGATCCGGTATTTGCGCAGATGGATGGCGGCGGCGATGTCCAGGGCGGACAGACTGGCCCAACCGACCGTGATGACCATGCCGATCTGCAGGCCCTGTCGCAAAAGGGCGGCCGTGGTGTCCTGCAGCGGCAGCAGGGGCGAGACGAGATGGATCGCCAGAAGCACCAGCGCCAGCCGGGCCGGGCGGCGCGTCCGGCTGACCAGCGAGCGCCAGAAGGGGCCGCCCCGCTTCAGCGCCCGGCGCACGAGGGCCGTGGCCAGCGCATGGACCAGCAGGGCCGCGCCCACGGCGCCGCCGAGCAGCACAAGGCTCTGGCCCCCCGGCGGCAGCCAGTCGAATCGCTGGAGGGCCTCGGCCCATGCCTCAGCGACGTCTGTCATCGGGGATCCGGCAGATCGATCATCTGCAGGGAAGGGCCGGGGCCGGAGAGAGTTCCGAATCGCCGGGATTCAATCCGGCCCCGTGTCGGTCAGAGTACCCCGATCATGGAGGCGACCAGCGGGTGGCGGACGATGTCGCGCTCGGCCAGCTTGACCACGGCGATGTTCGGCACGGCCTGCAGACGTTCGGCGACGTCGGACAGGCCCGAGATGCCGGGCAGCAGGTCGGACTGCTGCGGGTCACCGGTGACCACCATGGTCGAATGCCAGCCCAGCCGGGTCAGCAGCATCTTGAGCTGGACGTAGGTGCAGTTCTGGGCCTCGTCGACGACCACGAAGGCGTTGTTGAGCGTGCGGCCGCGCATATAGCCGATCGGGGCGATCTCGATCAGACCCTCGGCCATCAGCGCCTTGACCCGCTTCATGCTGAGCCGGTCGGACAGGGCGTCGTAGAGCGGCCGCAGATAGGGGGCCAGCTTGTCCTCCATGTCACCGGGCAGGAAGCCGATCGATTCGCCGGCCTCGACCGCCGGGCGGCTCAGCACGATGCGACCCACCTTGCCAGCTTCGAGCGCCTCAACCGCCTTGGCCACGGCCAGATAGGTCTTGCCGGTGCCTGCGGGCCCGAGCGCCAGAACCATATTGTGGGCGTCGATGGCCTCCATCAGTTCGCCCTGGCCCTCCGACTTGGGCTTGAGCGTCTTCAGATAGGCCTGATCCCGGTCGTCGTTGGATGGATAGGGCGACCAGCCATTGCCCTGTTCGCCGCGCCTCGGTCGGCCCTGGCCCACATGCGGGGGAAGGCGCCGGACCTTGGCCTCCTGAATGAATTCAGGCGTGTCGAGCACACCGAACTCGCGGGCGGCTTCGCGGGTCTGACGCTTGAGGGCTGAGCGCTTGGTCATGGACGACTCCAGGGCATGAAAAAAGGCGATACCGGAACGGCACCGCCTGACAGGACTTTGGGGAGGAATTCATCGCCGATGGCGACGCAACGACCGGGGTCGGGACGAAAGCCGCGGGATGCGGCCCTGTCTTTGAGAGGGATGTCGTTCAACGGGTGACCCCGTCGAGCCCGGCACGCCATGCGCCACCTCCGAAAGCGACTGCGCCGGGCGAAAACCCGACGGCGAGGCCAAGATCGATCTGATCTCGAATCGCCTCAACATCATGATGCTAACGTGGTTTAAGAAGTGTTAAAGCCACCATCTGCTGAATATAGGGACGGGTTCGGATGAGTGTTCACACCTTGGGCGACAAGAAACCTCAGCTTCCTCCCGAGGGGGAATACTGGATCGCGCCGAACGCCACCGTCATTGGTGACGTGATTCTGAAGCCGGGGGCCAGTGTCTGGTTCGGGGCAGTGGTGCGGGGCGACAATGATCCAATCACCATCGGGCGCGACACCAACATCCAGGACGGCAGCGTCCTGCATTCCGATCCCGGCGAGCCGCTGACGATCGGCGACGGGGTGACGGTCGGCCATATGGTGATGCTGCACAGCTGCGAGATCGGCGACAACAGCCTGGTCGGCATCGGGGCGGTGGTGCTGGGTCGGGCGAAGATCGGCAGGAACTGCCTGATCGGGGCCAATACGCTGATCACCGAGGGCAAGGAGATCCCGGACAATTCGCTGGTCATGGGGCAGCCCGGCAAGGTGGTGCGGACGCTGGAGCCCGGCCAGATCGAGGCGCTGAAGGCCTCGGCCGCCCACTATGTCGCCAACTGGAAGCGCTACGCGACGGATTTGTCGGAGAGTTAGGCCACGCGGCGGCCCTGCAGGGCGATCAGCTGGGGCCGGGCGCGGGGTGGTTCGCCGACGGCCAGGCTGGCGTGGGCCGACAGGCGCGTGGGCGGGCGGCTGACGGGCTGGCCGAAGCCGCGCGGGCGGTACAGGCCGATGATGCGATCCGCGCGACCGCCGGGGCCTCTCAGGGGCACCAGCGGCATTTCAATGCCGCCGGGCAGGCGCGGGCAGTCCCCGGTCAGGATGACGGGCCGAATCTCGCGCAGGCACTGGGCGAGGGCCGATTCGACCAGCGGCAACGAGGCATGGTCCCATAGGTCGCGCCAGGCATGGCCACTGAGCGGACGCCCGTGCAGGGCCTCGATCCAGTCGCCTGCCAGGCGGATGCGGCTGGCCTGCGGGCGATACTCCAAAAGGAACAGCCGGGTCACCAGCGGTCCCAGCGACAGGGCGTCGAGGTCCCGCCGGTCCGGTATGCGCGAGGCGCCCGGAAGCGCGCTCCAGGTCTCGATCAGCCGTGTTGTCTCAGTATGAAACATCCCGAACGCTCCTGAAGGCACCGCCGCAAGGCCGGGGCCACGGCAGAGCGAAACGGAAACGAAAGGGTTTTACCGCCATCCTTGAGGGTGAACGGCCCGATTCTTGCTGGAATCGCGGCGATTGACCACTGAAGGAGACCTGCGCATGCGGGTGCGGATCATCCAGGGACTGGTGGCGATGGCGGGCTTTTTTGCCGTCATGGCCGCTGCCGATACGGCCCAGGCGCAGTGCGGATCCGGCTGTCCGCCGCCGCCGCCGCCGTGCTGCGAACCGCCGCCCC
>Ga0208179_1000659_pt1 | contig 20696 bp, 21 predicted proteins | sample Malvired_Geostar_FD_184238 | JGI IMG/M metagenome (GOLD analysis project Ga0208179, IMG submission 184238) | Marine viral communities from the Global Malaspina Expedition - Malaspina viral metaG DeepMed_Geostar (SPAdes) (version 2) | ecosystem: Environmental > Aquatic > Marine > Oceanic | place... | reverse complement strand
GTCAACAAGGTGTCCACCGCCGTGCACATGCGCTTCGACGCCGCCAATTCGCCGTCGCTGGACGAGGCGGTGCGCACGCGGCTGATGAAGGCGGCGGGATCGCGCCTGACCAATGAGGGCGTCATCCAGATCACGGCCACCCGCTTCCGCACCCAGGAGCGCAACCGCGACGACGCGGTGGAGCGGCTGAACGCCCTGATCGAGAAGGCCCGGGTGGCGCCGGTCAAGCGCATCCGCACCAAACCCACCAAGGGATCCAAGGAACGGCGGCTTCAGGCCAAGGCGGGGCGGTCGAAGATCAAGGCGGCGCGGGGCAAGCCCGGCCTGTCCGACTGAGCGCGCCCCGTCAGATCAGGACGTCGGCGGCGACCTCGGCCAGCCGGAACAGGCCGTAGGCCCCGGCCATGACCACCAGCAGCAGGGTGGCGTTGACCGTGTGCTTGAGCAGCTTGTAGCGGCGCGGATTGGTCAGTTTCAGGGCCTTTGACCGGGCGCTGATGGGGGCCAGGGAGGCGAACAGGGCGCTGACGGCGCCGCGCTGGTCCTCTTCCGTATTGGGCACCAGGGTCCCCGCCGCCAGTCGGCGGTAGCCGGCGTTGAACACCCGGCCGAAGACGTTGAGGGGCCGGGCCACGTCGCACATGAGGATCAGGCGGCTGTCGCCCGTGTCGTTGCGGGCCTGATGGGGATAGGTCTCGTCGAAGATGAAGTCCTGGCCGTCGCGCCACGACAGGGGCACGCCGTCCACCTCGATCAGGCACGCGTCCGCGTTGGGCGTCTGCAACCCCAGATGATAGCGCAGCGAACAGGCCAGCGGGTCGGCGTGCAGGGTCAGTTCGGACCCGGCGGGCAGGACGGTGAACATGGCGCCCTTCACCTCGGGGATCTGGTTCAGCAGGGCCACGGTGCGCGGACAGGTCCGCTGGGCCGAGCGGTGGGTGGTGCCGTACCAGGTGAGGTAGAATTTGCTCCAGCCGCGCTTGAAGAAGGTGCGGAAGCCCAGGTCGTAGGAGCCCGCCGAGCCCTCGGCCTTGGCCGCCTCGAAGGCGCCGCCGGCCTGCAGGGCCAGGGCCTCGTCGCGGATCACCTGCCAGTTGTCCCGCAGCAGGGCCAGGTTGGGCACCCGCTCCGCCGCCGTCACGGGGCCGCGCGCCCAGGGGCGGGTGGTCATGTACAGGACGCAGTTCAGGGGCGCGAAGATGGGCCAGGACTTGCGCAGATACTGGGTCGGGCCGGCCCAGCGGGTGCGGCCGCGCCAGCGATAGACGTACGCCACCGAACCCAGCGAATACAGCACGAGCGCAGAGAGTGCGACGACACTGAAGCTCATGAATTGTCCCCCGTCCCGGCCGGAGTCTTACGGCCAGGAACGGCATTATCCAAGCGGGATGTGACGCCATCAAGCGCATCCGCATCAACCCCGACAATGGCTCCAAGACACGGTGTTTTCAGGCCGAAGCGGTGCGATCAAAGATAAGGCCGCGCAGGGATGTCCGGGTCTGTGGGATTGAGGGGAAGATCTTTCAGATGGCGGCATCACCTGTCTTGTTTCGTCCGGCCAAGCTCTAGCCCGGAGGAGTAGAAGCGGAAGTAATTTGGGACTGGGCGTCTTCCCTACCGATTCCAGGGTCTGTTCGTAACTCGGTAAATGCCAGCCATCCTAGAGCGACACTTACAATCAAAGAAACACAACCGATTATATGGTACGGTAGCGCAGCCGCGCGAGCGGGAGCAGTCACCATTGCCTCATAATCGTCTGCCGGAACGAAGCGGTAAAAGCGTCGACGCCATTGGTCTCGCAGCTGGGACTGAAGTGCGAGGTGAGCCCATCCGCTTCCGGCGACCACAAATAGGTATATGGCCACAATCCCAGCGACCAATGAAAGAACCCACGGCTCCGCTGCTGTCGTAGACCTTGCTGCAACTAGAGTGACCCCCGTCGCAATGGCCACCGCTGTCGCCCCCGCTAGCGTTCGCGCACTTTCAGCGGCCTTTGCAGTATCATCAGCGATTGCTTTCCGGAGGTCGCCCTGAGCCTTAATCGCCTCGCGACTGAGGTCTGACTGGCTAAGCTGAAATGCCAGTCGCGCACCTTCCAGAATGTCATGGCCAGCCAACCGCATGGCGTTGCCAAGAGTCTCAGACCGAGTCACTGATCTAGCGAACTCTGCCGCGAAGAGAGCATGGCGCTGCTCTGCAGTGACGCGATCCTCATAAACCCAAGCGGCAGCCGTCTGAAGTCGGCGATAGCCCAGCAGCTGGAGATTAGGAACCAGATCGTCGTCGTGAAGGACCATGCTCAACCGCGGCGGCCCCATGAATATCATCGTAGTTTGACCTAGAACCTCCGAAGCCAAGCTGCTGATAAGCGGCTGAAAGCTCGCCTGCATGAACACCTGAAAGCCGCGATCCTTCCACAAGGCGTCAGACACCGCGCTTCGGAGCAGCCATTTGCGGATATCCCCGGGCACAATACGGAGCTCACTCGACTCTCTTACCAAGTCCCAAGGAGATTTGGTCTCGGAAGATGGGGCAAACACGTCAGCCTGGCCCCACGGATTGAAAGAGGCGATTCCCGTGACGAACGCCGTCTTTACACTGGCCACCTGCCAGACGCCTTCAGTGGGTTCAGCAAGGGCTTGAGCGAAGCCTCTCGTTGTAAGGACTCGCCGGTCAGCTCCATCAATCGGCTTGCCTAATGTGCCAACGAAGGGCCCCAACTCATCGTCTAGGCCCTCCGCACCGACCGCCTCGCCAGCCGAATCAGTGACTTGAAACGGCCACCCGAGCTTCTTGGCTGAATCGGCCAGTTCGTGAACAGAGGCGGCGCTCAACCTGCTGAGTGTGAGGGCGGCACGCGTTTCGACGAGGCCGATACGGCCTTCTTCCGTCCAGCCGTCAAGCAGCTCGCCCAGTTCGATCGGCGTCATCGGTATAGCCCTCCGTGGTCACCACGAAACGGGTGCGGCCGTCAGCGAGCTTTTCCTCGGTGACGGTCTGCCCTTCAAGGGCGGTGTTATACTCCAGTCGTACGCCTTCTTCGGTCGTAACGGTCCTTTTTACGGATTGAGGTAGGGCGGCCGCCGCAGGAGCGAAAGCCAGGCCAGCCAACTTTTTCTTGCGAACCAGTCGATCAACGGAGTTGTTGAATTTTGCTTGAATGTCCTCGTCGGCGGGCTGCCCGGCGCCGACCCACACCGCCTGACGAATGGTATCCTCATTGATCTCCGGCGCATTCCTCAAGACATTTGTCGCCCGCGATACGCAAGTCGCCATGCCGCCTTTCGGTAAAAACTCTCGATTGTCGCTTAACGCCAGCTTGATCACATCACGAACGTCAGTGGTCAGCTCCTGATCGCTACGATCCCGAGTTACTTGAAGGTAATTCAGGAAGAAGTCAGTCAGGATTGGAGCCGGGCGTCCCATCCGGTCACGTGTCGACAGTGCTGGCTCCGCTACACCACCACGTGTCCGGACTAGGGCGGATTTCTGAATTGCGGACTTGTTTCCTACGAACGCCTCAACAATACGACGGAGCCCGGTCGCACCCTCTCGATGGATAATCTCAAGCGCTTGGCTGTAGTCGTACTTAACTAGTGCGTAGATGCTGACTGCAGGATCGGCGACGCCTAACTCAAAGACGAAGAAGGCACCGTCCCTCGCCGACCCACGGTGCAGGCGACAAAAATCGGCGGCCAACGCCTGCGCACCCTCCTGGAATCCGAAGGCTCGGGCAGCGATTGCTTCAATGGTCGTTCGGGTGGTCGAAATATCGGCGAACCGGTACACGCTATCCGAAGCGATATCCTTCAATATCTGTAGCAGGAAATCGTCGTGTTCCACCGGCAATTCAGGCTGCGGCTCGAACTCATCCTCGCCCCCTACGATATGTAGGCTCATCCGAGCAAGACGAAGCGTCGCCGCTTCGTCGTCCGTAAGAAACCCCATGCCTTAACTCCCCCCACGACTTTTGCGAGAACGTTGCTTGTTACGTCGTTAAGGTCAACCGATAGGTATCCCCCCTACCCCGCCGGGCGGAACAGCAGGCCGGCGATCTTGCCGTCGTCGCCCAGCGCGATGAACCAGTCGGTGACGGCGTTGTCGAAGGTCGCGCGGTAGTGCTGGGCGCCCTGGACCTCGCCCTGGTGCTCCAGGGTCTGGAGGGCGCCGTAGCCCTGGATCATGGGGGTGATGGAGGCTTCGCCGGCGCGCACGGCCTCGGCCAGCTGCGGGCCCATGTCGTCGTAGTTGGGGGTCCCGGCCTGCATGGCGGCGATGGTGGTGCGCAGCATGGCCTCTTCCGCAGAGACCTCGGCCTGGGCATGGGCGGCGTGGTCGCCGTGGCCGGCGTGATTGTCTTGAGCGACAGCGGCGGCGGGGACGAGAGCGAGCGACATCGCAAGAACGGGGGCGAACAGGATCGGCTTCATGGCGAGGCTCCGGCTGGGGGTCACGACAGGACGCCCGTGGACAGGATCAGGGCGACGGCGGCCCCGACGGCGGCGACCACCGATAGCACAGCGGGCCAGCGGGCGGCGACCCGGCGTTCGATGACGATGGTCTGGGGCGCGTGGGGCGCCTGGGCCCATTTCGACAGGGCGCGCAAAGTGTCGAGGCCTTCCTGAAAGACATCGCGGGCCTTGGCTTTCGGTCCCAGCTCGCGCTGGATCCATTGTTCCACCACGGGCTTGGCGGCCTCCCACAGGTCGTGGTCGGGGTTGAGGCGGCGGGCCACGCCCTCCACCGAGACCATGGTCTTCTGCAGCAGGATCAGTTCGGGGCGCAGGTGCATGTCGAACAGGTCGGTGATCTCGAACAGCTGGCCCAGCAGGCGGCCCATGGAGACCTGGGAGGCCTGTTTGCCGATGACCGGCTCGCCCACCGCGCGCAGGGCCTGGGCGAAGGTCTCCACCGCATGGACGGGGGGCACATAGCCGGCCTCGAAATGGACCCGGGCGATGCGGGGATAGTCGCGGGTGAGGAAGCCCCACAGAATCTCGGCCAGGTAGCGGCGCTCGCCGGGGCCGAGGCGGCCGACGATGCCGAAGTCCACCGCCACGGCCTGGGCCGGGGCCGAGCAGAACAGATTGCCCTCGTGCAGGTCGGCGTGGAAGACGCCGTGGTCCAGGGCCTGGGACAGGAAGGCGCGCACGATGTTGTCGGCCAGCTGGTTCTTGTCCAGCCCCGGCTGCTCGGCGGCGGCAGGGTCGGTCATGGGCATGCCGTTCGCCCACTCCAGCGTCAGGACCCGCTTGCCGACCCCGTCCCAGATCACGGCGGGGGCCGTCATGTGGCCGGCGCGGCCCATGATCTCGCCCAGCTCGCTGGCGGCGGCGGCCTCGAGCCGCATGTCCAGCTCCAGTTGCAGGGCGCGGGCGATGGTCTCGACGAAGGCCTCGGGCTCCAGACGGCGCAGCAGGGGCACGAAGCGGCGGGTCAGTTTCGCGCCCAGCCGCATGGCGTCGAGGCCGAGGGCCACGCGGCGCTCCACCCCCGGGCGCAGCACCTTGACCGCCACCTTGCGGCCGTCGGCCAGATGCGCCGGGTGCGCCTGCGCCAGCGAGGCGGCGGCGATGGCGGGCTGGAAATCGGTGAACAGGGCCTCCACCGGGCGGCCCAGCGAGCGCTGCACCTCGCGGCGAGCCTGATCGACGGGGAACGGCGGCAGGCGGTCCTTGAGCCGGCCCAGGTCGCGGGCGAACTCGGTCCCGAAGATGTCGGCGCGGGTGGCCAGCACCTGGCCCAGCTTGATGGCCACGGGGCCCAGATGCTCGAAGGCGGCGCCCAGACGCTGGCCGGGGCGGCCGGCGCGGCCCTCGCGCCCCGAGAACAGGTGCAGGACGCGGGCGATGAGCCGGGCCCAGGCGGGCAGCAGGGGGGTGATCTCGCGGGGGACTACGGCGTCGTGGCGCAGCAGCACCCACAGCCAGCCCTGCAGCCGCAGGAAGGCGCCTATGGGGTCGCGGACGCGCACGGGCGGCAGGGGGGCGGCGGTCTCGGGCGACGGATCGAAGGGCACGGTCAGAGGGCCCAGCCGTGATGGATGGCGGCGACCCCGCCCGACAGGTTGGTGACGGTGACCCGGCTGAACCCGGCGGCCTCGATCATGGCCTTGAAGGTCGACTGGTCGGGGAAGCGGCGGATGCTTTCCACCAGATACTGGTAGCTGTCGCGATCCTTCGCCACCCACTGGCCGATGGCGGGGATGGCGTTGAAGGACCACAGGTCATAGGCCTTGCGGACCGGCGCGGCGGTGGGGCGCGAGAACTCCAGACACAGGAAGCGGCCGCCGGGCTTGAGCACGCGGCGGGCTTCGGCGAGGGCCTGCGGGATGTCGGCCACATTGCGGATGCCGAAGCTGATGGAATAGGCGTCCACGCTGGCGTCCGGCAGGGGCAGGGCCATGGCGTCGCCGACGGTCCAGGTCATCTCGGGCTCGCCGCCCTTCTGGACCCCGGCCAGGATCATCTCGGCGTTGTAGTCCAGCACCACCACCTCGGCGTCGGCGCCGCCCAGACGCTGCTGCGCCCGGCGGGCCATTTTCGCATAGCGGCGGGCCATGTCGCCGGTGCCGCCGGCCACGTCGAGGATGCGCTCGCCGGGGCGGGGATTGAGCTTGGCCGCCGCCGCGTCCTTCCACAGCCGGTGCACGCCCCCGCTCATCAGGTCGTTCATCAGGTCGTAGCTGGAGGCCACGGAATCGAACACCCCGCGCACCAGCTGAACCTTCTCGCGCGCGTCCACGTCGCGGAAGCCGAAGGATGAGGTCTTTTGCGCAGGCTCGGTCATGGCATCGCTTTAGCGGGTGCGGGGCGCGCCGTCACCGCCGCACGTGGCCGCATCCGCTTGCCGCAGGGAGCGGTGCGCGATAGGCCGGTGACAGGATTGTCAAAGGAGACGGACATGGCCGCTGAACGCATGGGGGCTGAAAAGGCTCTGGAAGGACTGCCGGGCTGGGCCCGGGCGCCCGGCGAGCGGGACGCCATCGTGCGCAAATTCGTGTTCGAGGACTTCAACGCGGCCTTCGGCTTCATGACCCGCGTCGCCCTGAAGGCGGACAGGATGGATCACCATCCGGAGTGGTCCAATGTCTACAACCGGGTCGAGGTGCTGCTGACCACCCATGACGCCGACGGGGTCACCGGGCTGGACGTGGAGCTGGCGGAATTCATGAACGGCGCCGCCGTCGGGCTGGGCGGGAAATGAGCGGGCGGCTGAACGGCAAGATCGCCCTGATCACCGGGGCGGCGGGCGGTCTGGGACAGGCCATGGCCCGGCGCATGGCCGAAGAGGGCGCGCGGCTGGCCCTGACGGACATCGACGAGGCCGGGGCGCGGGCGCTGGCGGAGGCGATCAACGCCGACCATCCGGACGCGGCCTTCGCCTATGCCCACGACGTCACTGACGAGGGCCAGTGGATCGCCGTGATCGAGCGGGCCGTCAGCGATCTGGGCGGGCTGTCGGTGCTGGTCAACAATGCGGGCATCGGCGGCGAGCTGAAGCCGGTGGTCGAGACCGATCTGGACGCCTGGCGGCGCGTGCAGGCCATCAATGTCGAGTCCGTCATGCTGGGCTGCAAGCACGCCCTGCCGCATCTGGCGGCGTCGGGGCGGGGCTCGATCGTCAACATCTCGTCCATCGCCGGGCTGACGGCGGCGCCGGGCATGGGCCCCTACAACGCGTCCAAGGCGGCGGTCTGGCTGTTCTCCAAGACCGTGGCGCTGGAGTGCGCCAAGGCGCGCAACGGGGTGCGGTCAAACTCGGTGCACCCGGTGTTCATCAAGACCGGCATCCTGGACCCGTTCGTGGCCATGGCCGGCGGCGACGAGGCTGTGGCCCACGACAAGCTGGCGCGGGGCATTCCCCTGAAGCGCATCGGCGAGCCCGACGACGTGGCCTGGTGCGTGGTCTATCTGGCCTCGGACGAGAGCAAATTCATCACCGGGGCCGAGTTCAAGATCGATGGCGGCATGTCGGCCCAATAGGGCCGGATCGGCTGAGGCGGAATCGCTTTGGCGAGTCGTCAGACCACCATCACCGTGCCGAGCAGCAGACGGGCGCCGCGACGGCCCAGCACCTGATTGACCGCGAACTGCAGGTCGCGGGACAGCTGGTGCACGTCCGGCGGTTCTCCCGCCGGCAGGCCGGCGGCGAAGCGCTGGACCACCTGGGCCATTTCCGCTCGCAGCCGCGGGCCGGACGCCGCGGCGGTGGTGCGCAGGTCCATGTCCGGCACATCGATGCCCAGATCCACGCTCAACACGCCGCGACGTCCGTTGGCGCGGACCACGGCGGCGTTGACGGCGTTCAGATTGATGTAGCTGGCGGCCGGCGCCCCGCCGTCGTCCGACGCGGGCGCACCCGCGGCGGCCGACCCGGCCGAGGCGGCGACAAGAGCGAGTCCGATGAGGGCGCGACGATCCATGGGCGCACCCTGCCCCGGCGCCGCTTAATTCGGCGTTACGCGCTCGGCGGAAATGTACGGCTTCAGGTCCAGCAGGGCGAACAGGCGCGCGTCCTCGTCCTCCTCCGGGTTGGGCGTGGTCAGCAGCTTGCCGCCCACGAAGATGGAGTTGGCGCCGGCCAGGAAGCAGAGCGCCTGCATCTCCGGGCTCATGCCTTCGCGCCCGGCGGACAGGCGGACCATGGATCTGGGGCAGACGATGCGGGCCACGGCCACGGTGCGCACGAACTCGATGGGGTCGATCTCCCCGTCCCGCATCACGCGCTCGCCCAGCGGCGTGCCGGTGACCGGCACGAGGGCGTTGACCGGCAGGCTGTCGGGATGTTCCGGCAGGGTGGCGAGGGCGTGCAGCAGGCCCGCCCGGTCGCGGCGGCTTTCGCCCATGCCGACGATGCCCCCGCAGCAGGTGGCCATGCCGGCGTTGCGGACATGCTCAAGCGTGTCGAGCCGCTCCTGATAGGTGCGGGTGGTGACCACCTCGGCGTAATATTCCGGGCCGGTGTCCAGGTTGTGGTTGTAGTAGTCCAGCCCGGCGTCCTTCAGCTGCTTCGCCTGATCGGCGGTCAGCATGCCGAGGGTGGCGCAGGTCTCCAGACCCAGGGCCTTCACCCCGCCGATCATGGCCGCCAGCTTGGGCAGGTCGCGGTCCTTCAGCTCCCGCCAGGCCGCGCCCATGCAGAAGCGGTCCGCGCCGCCCGCCTTGGCCGCCATGGCCTCGGCGATCACCACCTGGGCGTCCATGAGCTTTTCGGCCTTGAGGCCCGTCCTGAAGTGGGCCGACTGGCTGCAGTAGCCGCAGTTCTCGGCGCAGCCGCCGGTCTTGACCGACAGCAGCTGGGACTTCTGGACGGCGGACGGGTCGAACCAGCGCCGGTGCACGGCGGCGGCGTCGAACACCAGCTCCATGAAGGGCCGGGCGAACAGGGCCTCGACCTCGTCCAGGCGCCAGTCGTGGCGCGGGGTGGACAGGTCCTCGATGCGGACGGGTGCGTTCATGGCGGGTCTCCTCGAGCGGGCGGCTTAGCAGCGCCCGCGCCGGGGATGAACCCGCAATCGTCAGCCCGCCAGCCGCAGATCCCGGTAGGACTCCTGCCCGTTCGCGCTGGGCAGCCTGAAGCGACCCACCTGGCGGTTCAGGCCATCGGCTTCACCCGCCATCTGGCGCGTGGCGGCGGTGGCTTCCTCGGTCATGGCGGCGTTCTGCTGGGTGATGGAGTCCATCTGGGCGAAAGCGGCCTTCACCTCGGCCAGATCATCGGCCTGGCGCCGCGCCGAGGACGCCATGGCCTCGGCCAGGCCGTCCACGCTGGCCACCTGGGCGTCGATCCGCTCCAGCGCCTGTCCTGTGCGCTCGACCAGTTGCACGCCCTCGCCCACCTGTTCGCCGGACCGGCGGATCAGCTCGCGGATTTCGCCGGAGGCCTCTGCCGACCGCTGGGCCAGGGCCCGCACTTCGGAGGCGACCACCGCAAAGCCGCGGCCGGCGTCGCCCGCACGGGCGGCCTCGACCCCGGCGTTGAGGGCCAGAAGGTTGGTCTGGAAAGCGATCTCGTCGATCAGGCTGACAAACCCGGCGACGTTCTCGGACGACCCGCGGATGGCCTCCATGGCGGTTCGGGCCTGGGCCACAACGGCCACGCCCTGCTCCACCTCACGACGGGTGGAGGCGGCGGCTCCGGCGGCCTGGGACGCGTCAGCAGCGGTCTGGGCCACCGCCTTTGCAATCTCCTCGGCGGTCGCCACCGTCCGCTCCAGATGCGCCGCCTGCTGTTCGGTCCGCAGCGACAGATCGTCCGAGGCGCTGGCCAGTTCGGCCGAGGCCGAAGACAGGGCCGAGGCGCTCTCCGCCACCGAGGTTATGGCCGCCCCGAGGGCGCCGACGGCGGTGTGGAAATCATCCCGCAGGGAGCGGTACTCATCCGGGAAGGGCTGGTCGATGGATACGGCGAGGTCGCCGGCCGCCAGAGCCTTCAGGGCGGACCCCAGCGCCGTCACCACGCGCGCCTGCCGGGCCTCCGCCTCCTGCTGCTCCGCCGCCACGCGGTCCCGCTCTTCCTGCAGGGACTCAAGATAGATCGAGATGGCCAGGTCCATGTCCAGCATCACCCGCTGGGTCAGTTCGGCCACGGCCTCGGCCGTGCGCGCCTCGTGCGCGGCGTTGGCCAGAGTCTTTCGGGGGCGGGCGGAGACCGCCTTGATGAGACCCGCCAGGATCATGCTGTAGCCGCCAATGTACCACCGGGGCTCAAGCCCGATGCGGGCGTGGACCTGGCCGATGACGCGCACGGCAGAGGCGTAGTCGGCGTCCGCCCGCCCCTGGATGAGGGCGTCCCAGTGCTTCGCCTGGGCTGCGCGGGCGGCCTGCATGTGGCGAGGATCGGAGAAAAAGCGCCGCACCTCGGGCGTGCGTTCGATCTGCTCATAGAAGCTGCCGAGGGCGCCCGGAAGCGCGTCGCGCAGGATGGGCTCCATGGCGCGGTAGGCCGCCGACGGTTCGGCGAGGCGCATGAAGGCCATGCGCTGGGAGAGAATATCGTCAGACACAGTAAAGCCCTGAAAAATACCGCGGATTTGAGGCCGCAGGAGAATGGCTATACCCGTGCGCCCGAAGTGGTTTTTCAAGGATTAACGGCGGCGGGGCAGTACGCCTACGAACAAAAAAGGCGACCCATTATGGGTCGCCTTTCCTGTCTGGCCGGGGGCGATGGTCAGCGCGGGCTGTAGGCGTGCGGCATGCGCCGGTCCCGGTCCGGATGATAGCGGTCGCGCAGTTCCAGATTGCGGGCCTGAAGCGGTTGTTCGATCCCGGCGATGAACACGGCCTCAGGCTGGCTGAGGGGCTCCAGGGGATCACCGGACCAGACCACCACATCCGCCGCCTGACCCACGGCCAGGGCGCCGAAGCCCTCCTGCCCGAAGATGCGCGCCGGATTGACGGTGATGGCGGCGATGGCGGCCTCGAACGGCAGGCCGTTGGCGACCGCATTGCCCGCGTTGTAGCGGGCGTCCCGGGCCCGGTGGGCCGAACCGCCGGGCTTGATGGCGATGGTCACCCCCGCCGCGTGCAGGCGGGCGGCGTTCTCCTGCCGGGCGGCCCGCACCTGGAAGTTCGAGGGCAGGTTGGCCAGCGGATTGACCAGCACCGGCACGTTCGCCGCCGCGATGCGGTCGGCCACCAGCCAGCCTTCCTCGGCGCCGTCGAGGATGATGCGGATGTTCTCTTCCTCCGCCAGACGCAGCACCTGCAGGATGTCGGCGGCGCGGTGGACGCTGACCACCAGCGGCATGCGGCCCTCGGCCACCGGGATCAGGGCTTCAAGATCCGCCCGCGAGAGGGACAGGTCGCGCAGGCCCGCGCGCTCGTAGGCCCGACGGTTGCGGGCGTAGAGGCGGACCTCGGCCATGGTCTCGCGGAACAGGGTGAACTCGGCCCCGCGGGCGCCGCCGGCGATGCCGGCCCCGGCCTCGCCGAACGGCGCGACCATGGCCACACTGGCGCGCACCAGAATGTCGGTCCCGCGTCCCAGATGCACCACCGCCGCCTGACCCGCGAACAGGCCCGGGGTGTGATAGCCGCCGTCGCCGGCGCCGGCCGCGTCATGCTCATGCACATGGCCGCCGGACGAGCCCGGATGCTGGGGCATGACCACCGCGCGCGTGACGCCGCCCAGACGGGCCACCGGAATGGTGATGGACCAGGGGTCCAGCCCCCGCGACACGTCGAAGGCGGCGCTGAGGGTGTTGCTGGACTGGCGCAGGTCGTTGGTGCCGGAGACCGAGGAGACCTCGCCGCTGCCGATGCCGGAGTCCACGGCCACGATGCCGGGGGTGACGACCCGGCCCGCGGCGTCGATGATCCGGGCGCCGGCGGGAACCGCGGCGTCGGGGCCGACGGCGCTGATGCGGCCGTTGCGGATCACCACCACGCCCGAGGCGATCTCGCCGGTTCCGGTCAGGATGCGGCCGTTGGTGATGGCGACGGCGTCCTGGGCCACGGCGGGCGCGGCGGCGGTCAGGGCGCAGAGGGCCATGGCGCCGAGAAGATGACGGCGGATCATTGGGCGCCTCCCACGGTGTTGGGCTGGCCGGGCTGGCCGAGCTCGAAGTCGGTGCGGGGCTGATAGGCCGGATCGGTGCGGTCGTACGTCAGGGCGCCGTCGATGAAGACCTGCTGCGCCCGGGCGTAGACGCTGAACGGGCTCACGTCCCAGATCACCAGGTCGGCGCGCTTGCCGGGCTCCAGCGAGCCGGTCTCGTCGTCCACGCCGATGGCGCGGGCGGCGTTGATGGTGATCCAGCGCAGGGCGTCCTCCTCGCTGAGGTCCAGACCGGCGCGGCGGCCGGCGGACAGGGCGGCGGCGGCTTCCTGGTTGAGGCGCTGGATCAGGGTGTCGTCGTCGGAATGGATGACGGCGCAGCTGTTCTCGGGCGCGTCCACGAAGGCGACGTTCTCCTCGATGGCGTCCAGGGCCTCCATCTTGAAGCCCCACCAGCCGGTCCACATGGCGGCGCAGATCTCGTTCTCGGCCAGCATGTCGGCCACCTTGTAGGCCTCGGTGGCGTGGTGGAAGGCGGCGATCGAATAGCCGAACTCCTCGGCGATATCGATCATCACCGCCATCTCGTCGGCGCGGTAGCAGTGGTTCTGCACCGAGATGGAGCCGTCCAGCACCCCGGCCAGGGTTTCCAGCCGCAGGTCGCGGTTGGGGGGCTCGCCCGTGCCGCTTTCGCGCCAGTTGTCCCAGCGGCGGGCGTAGTTCCGGGCGTCGATGAAGGCCGAGCGGTAGCCGGCCACATTGCCCATGCCGGTGGCTGGGGACTGGTTGCGCGAGCCGTAGACCCGCGACGGGTTCTCGCCGCAGGCCATTTTCACGCCGTAGGGGGCGCCGGGGAACTTCATGCCCTGCATGGTCACCGAGGGCACATTGCGCAGGGTCACCGAGCGGCCGCCGAACAGATTGGCCGAGCCGGGCAGCACCTGCACCGTGGTCACCCCGCCGGCGCGGGCGGTGTTGAAGCCGGGGTCCTGGGGCCAGACCGAATGTTCGGACCAGACATAGGCGGTGTTGGGGTTGGTGGCCTCGTTGCCGTCGGACATGCCCATGACGCCGGGCGAGGGATAGACCCCCAGATGGGTGTGCACGTCGATCAGGCCCGGGGTGACGAAGCGGCCGCGCGCGTCGATCACCTCATGGCCCTGGGGCACCGGGGTGCGCGCGTCGCCGACCGCGGCCACGCGGCCGTCGGTCATGATCACCACGCCGTTCTCGATGCGATCGCCGGCGGCGGTGAAGACGGTGGCGCCGACGATGGCGGCGTCGCGCCGGGGCAGGGGCTGGTAGGTGGAGGGGAACGGATCGGGGTTGGCGGCCGCGTCCAGACCGCGCGGCAGGGCGGCGCGCTCGCCGGCGGCGGGGGCGGAGGCCGTGTCCCCGCCGGCGTCAGCGGCGCCGGTGGTGGCGCAGGCGGACAGGGTCATGGCGGCGAGCGCGCAGCCCGCCAGAGCGAGGCCGCGGCCCCGCAGACGATGAGAAATCATGGATACTTCAGCCCCTTGCGTTTCCAGATCCGGAAGCGGGAGCCATCAAAGCGCGATGCGGCGGTGAGGAAAAGCCCGAATTCTCCTCAGGCGTCCAAATCCAGCCGGGCGCGGACCTCGGCCTCGGACAGGCCGTCGATCTCCAGCGCCTTGACCCGGGCCGAGGCCCCGCGGGCGATGGTCACAGCCGATTTGGGAATGCCCAGGGCCCGGGCGATCAGGGCGACCAGGGCCGTGTTCGCCTGGCCCTCCGTCGGCGCGGACCGCACCCGCGCCTTCAGCACCGGGCGGCCTTCGGCGTCGGTCTCCCGGCCGTCGATGCGGTCGGCGCCGCCGCGCGGGGTGAGCCGCACGGTCAGCCGCGCCATCAGAAGGGCAGGACGTCGTACAGCAGCATGCAGAACGGCGGCAGCAGGTACAGACGCGCGCCCTGCAGCACCAGCAGCACGATGATCGGCGTCACGTCGATGCCGCCCAGGGGCGGGATGACCCGGCGCAGGGGGGCCAGCAGCGGCCCGGTCACCTGGTCGAGGAAGCCGGCCAGCTGCGCCACGAAGCGGTTGCGGTAGTTGATCACGTCGAAGGCGAACAGCCAGCTCATGATGGCGCTGATGATGATCGCCCAGAACAGCAGGGTCAGCAGGGCGCCGATGATGAAACAGATGAAACCGGCCATGCCGCGCGAAAATCTCCGAAAGGTTGTCGGCCGCTTCTAGCGGTCTTCGCCGCCCGCGCCAAACCCTTCCGCCGTTCCGGGGCGAGAGGCGCGGGATTCTATTGACACCACGGGGCCGCCCCGCCTATGTCGCGCCCTCGCCTGGAACCCCGGCACGGGGCCGTAGCTCAGTTGGTAGAGCGCGTCGTTCGCAATGACGAGGTCAGGGGTTCGACTCCCCTCGGCTCCACCAGGCGCCTTTCCTGATCATGTGAATACGGCGGTTGGCGCAAGCCCCGCCCTACTGCTCTTCCTCGAAGCGGCAGCCGACGAGGTCGCTGAGGGCGGCGACGGCTTCGGCGGCGTCGGGGCCTTCGGCGGTGATGTCGATGGGGCAGCCCTGCCCCGCCCCCAGCATCAGCAGGCCCATGATCGAGCGGGCGTCCACGGTGACGCCTTCGCGGGTCACCTTGACCTCGGACTGGAAGCCGGAGGCCAGCTTGACGAATTTGGCCGAGGCGCGGGCGTGCAGGCCGCGCGCGTTGCAGATGTCCACGGTGACGCTGGCCGTCTCGCTCATTTCTCGCCCGCCAGCACCCAGGACGCCACGGCGATGTATTTGCGGCCCGCGTCCTGGGCGTGGGCGACGCAGGACTCCAGGTCTTCGCGCTGGCGCACGCTGGCCAGCTTGATCAGCATGGGCAGGTTCAGCCCGGCGATGACCTCGGCCCGGGTCTGCTCCATCACCGAGATGGCCAGGTTGGAGGGGGTGCCGCCGAACATGTCGGTCAGCAGGATGACGCCCTCGCCCTCGTCCACGGCCGCGGCCGCGTCGACGATGTCCTGACGGCGGCGCTCCATGTCGTCCTCGGGGCCGATGCAGATGGCCGCGGTCCCCTTCTGGGGGCCCACCACATGCTCCATGGCCGAGAGGAATTCCGTCGCCAGCCCCCCGTGGGTGACGATCACCAGTCCGATCATGCGAATCCGCCTGCGACCGATGATGAGATGCCAGACCTGGCCATGAAACGCCTCATGTGACTCCGCGCCCCGTCGGGCCGTCGGCCCGCTGTCGCTGGTGCGGGGTTCTCGGCGCCCGTCGACCAGACCGGCTTCAATAGGCCAAAGGACCGCCCTGTCCAAGACTCCTCAACGCCGCGGCGAGCCGCGCCGGGGCGCCGGGCTGGAGGGCCTCGATCTCCAGCTGCGGCAGCCGGACGCCCGCGAGCGTCTCAAAGGCCGGTTCGGGCAGGCGTTCAGGGGGACGGTCGACGCAGCGGACCGCCAGCACCACCCGGGCCAGGTCCAGATGGGCGGCGCTCACGATCCCCACGCCCCGGACCTCGACCCGGCCGGCGAGGGTCTCGGGCGCGCGGGCATAGAGGCGGCCGCCCGCGCTCCAGATGTGAACATAGTCGTCGCCCACCAGCCGCCAGCCGGCCTGCATGAGACGCAGCGACAGATCGCTCTTGCCGGCCCCCGAGTCGCCCGTCAGCAGCACGCCGCGCCAGCCGCCGTGCGGACCGGGGCTCCGGACGGCCACGGCGTTGGCGTGGATCAGCTCAACCGGCGGCATCTTCGGTCTTCGCGCGCGCCGGCTTCGGCGACCGGGACGCAGCGCCGGCGCGGGCGCGGGGCAGATCGACGACGAAGCGAGCCCCGGCGACGCCGCCGTCGGGATCCGGGCGGTTCTCCGCGTGAATGGCGCCGCCGTGGGCCTCGATGATCTGGCGGGCGATGGACAGACCCAGACCCGAGTTGCCGCCGAAGGCGGCGCCCCGGGGCCGCGAGGTGTAGAAGCGCTGGAACACGGTCTCCAGATTGTCTGGCGGAATGCCGGGGCCGTCATCGTCCACCGTGACCCGCACCCGGTCGCCTCCGGTCAGCGACACGCGCACGCCGCCCCCCGCCGGGCTGAAGGAGCGGGCGTTGTCGATCAGGTTGCGGAACACCTGTCCCAGCGGCCCCTCGCGGCCCATGACCAGACCCGGCTCCCCGGGCCCGACCTCGTAACGCACCGCTACGTCCCCGGGCCTGGCCGTGGTTTCGTAGACGGTGACGATGTCGCCCAGCAGCCTGGACAGATCGACCGGCCGCGGCCGGTCCCGCGACAGCTCCGCGTCCAGGCGCGAGGCGTTGGAGATATCGGTGATCAGGCGGTCCAGCCGGCTGACGTCCTGTTGCAGCAGGGCGGTCAGGCGGGCCTTGTCCTGGGGCGCCTTGACCAGCTCCAGGGTCTCCAGCGCCGACCGGATGGAGGTCAGGGGGTTCTTGATCTCGTGGCTGACGTCGGCGGCGAAACGCTCGATGGCGTCCATGCGGTCCGACAGGGTGGCGGTCATGGTCTCCAGCGACCGCGCCAGATCCCCGATCTCGTCCTTGCGCCCCTCAAGGTCGGGCAGGGAGATGGCGCGCGCCCGCTGAAGCCGGACCTGATCGGCGGCCACCGAGAGCCGAAGAATCGGCCGGGCCACGAACATGTGAATCAACAGGGCCGTCAGCAGCGACACCGCCAGCGCCACGAAGGCGAAGGGCATCAGGGCCCGGCGCTGGGCGGCGAGGGTTTCGTCCACGTCGCCCGCCTCAAGGGTCAGAACGCCCAGCACGTCGCGCACATGGCGGACGGGCAGGGACACCGAGACCACCCGTTCCCCCGTCTCGGCCCGCCGGATGCTTGTCTGGGGCTCGCCGTCCAGCGCCCGCTCGACCTCCTCGCTCAGGGCCTGACGGGCCTGTTCGATCTGGACGCCCTCGCGCTCCGGGTCCGCGGTCGGCGGGGGGGCGACGCCGGCGGGCAGCGCCGGGTCCAGCGCCTCGCCGGGAATCTGTTCGGTGACGGTGTAGCTGTCGATGAGCAGCAGGCCGTTCTGGTCGTAAAGCCGGACCCGCTGGCCGCGCGGAATGAAGTTGTCGCGCAGCCACTGGGACGCGGCCAGCCCATCCAGATACGGCGTGGGCTCGCCCCGGGTGATGCCCAGCTCGCCCAGCACGCTGGCCAGCAGCTCCGCCTGGGAGGTCAGCGAATCCAGCCGCGCGTCGACCAGGTTGCGACGCCACTCATTCAGGAGCAGGGCGCCCACGAACAGAATCAGCAGGCTGAGCAGGTTCAGGGCGAGAATCAGCCCGCCCAGCCGCGACCCGGAAAACTTCCGACGCACGGCCCCGAAGCGGCCGATCCAGCCCGCCCCCCGGTTGTCCGACGTCCTAGCTTTCTCTGTATCTGTATCCGACGCCATACAGGGTCTCGATTGCGTCGAACTCGGGATCGACCACGCGGAACTTCTTTCGCATCCGCTTCACGTGGCTGTCGATGGTGCGGTCGTCCACATAGACCTGATCGTCATAGGCGGCGTCCATGAGGTTGTCGCGGCTCTTCACGAATCCGGGCCGCTGGGCGAGGGCCTGAAGCAGCAGGAATTCGGTCACGGTCAGTTTCACCGCCCGCCCTTCCCAGGTGCATTCGTGGCGGGCCGGGTCCATGCTGAGCTTGCCGCGCTTGATCGCCCGTCCGGCCACGTCGCCGGGGCTGTCCGCCTCAAGGCTCTCGGCGCCGGATCGGCGCAGCAGGGCCTTGACCCGTTCGATCAGCAGCCGCTGGCTGAACGGCTTGTGGATGTAGTCGTCCGCCCCGAGGTTGAAGCCGAGGATCTCGTCGATCTCCTCGTCCTTGGAGGTCAGGATGATGACCGGCAGGGCGGAGGTCTGGCGCAGACGACGCAGCACCTCCATCCCGTCCATCCGGGGCATCTTCACGTCCAGAATGGCCAGGTCCGGCGGACTGGCTTCCAGCGCTTCCAGGCCCGAGGCGCCGTCGTGATAGGCGGTCACCTTGTGGCCGTGGCTTTCCAGCGCCATCGAAACGGACGCGACGATGTTTTCGTCGTCATCGACCAGGGTGATATTGGCCATGGTGTCTCCTCATGCGTCCCGAAGTCCGCGTTCATAATCACAGATAGTGCGGCGTGACGAAACTTGACACCCCTGAACGTCCGGCAAGCGCAACCGTTCTCGGCCAGATTCTGATGTTTCACCGTCGCAGTTTCACGCCACCTTAAAGGCTGGGCGGCATGATGGCGACGAAGCGCACTTTTCGAGGCTCGAATGGCCGGACCCGTCCACTATGAGATCTACATCCGCAAGACCCCCCATGACTCGTGGGGGCTTTTGCAGGCCACGGAAAACCGCAAGCAGGCGGTCGAGGTCGCCGAGGACGCCTTCGGAGACCGGCGCGCCATCGCCGTGCGCGTCACCAAGGAGACCCTGGACCCCGAGACCATGGAGTTCCAGAGCGTCACCATCCTGACCCTCGGCGCGGCCGACGCGAAGCCGAAGCGCATCGTGCGTCAGGACGAGCAGCCGTCCAATTGCCTGACGCCGCAGGATCTTTACGCTCCCCACGCCCGCGAGCTGATCGGCCGCGTGCTCGAGGACTGGCTGGCGCGTCACCAGACCACGCCCTTCGAACTGCTGCACCGGCCTGACCTGACCGAAATGCTGGAAGCCTCCGGCGTCGAGCTTCAGCACGCGGTGCAGAAGGTGGCGGTGCCGGAAAGCCAGGCCACGGGCCAGTCCGTTCACGACCTGGTCCGGCACTATCAGAAGCTGGCCCAGGCGACGGCCGAGCGGATCATCGAGGCCGGCCGGAAGGGCCGCTTCGTCGAACTGGATCCGGCCGGCGCCGCCCTGGCGCCCCTGGCCGAAAAGCTGCAGGGCGACCCGGACCGGGGCTTCCTCATGGGCGGCGCGATCTGTGGCGCGCTCAAGGGCGTCAAGGGCGGCCGCGCGCGGCTGGAGCGCATGATGGATCTGGTGGACGCCGCGCCCGCCGACGGCCACCCGCGGGCCATGGTCCTGGTGGCGGTCGAGCAAATTCTTTGCGAGCTGTTCGCCGCCCCGGCGCGCCGGGCGGAAATTCTGGGACCAGCTCTGGATCTGGGCGGGAATCTCGCCGCCATCGTGCGCATGGTGGCCCCCAACGAGATGGAGATGCTGATCCGGATGGAGCCGCGTCTGGCGGCCCACGTCCCCCCTGTGGATGGCCCGGCCCAGCGTCTGGCCCGTCGTCTGGCGTCCGGCGAGTTCCGCCTGCTGGCCGCCGCCATGGCCCGGGAGGTCATCCGCGAACTGAAGGGATCCCGCCGCCTGCGACCCGGAGACCCGGCCGGAGAGATCGACATCCTGCGCACCCTGGCCATGGCCCTGACCGCCACCACCGGCCGGCTGCTGTCCCTGGAAGAGGTTCAGGACGCCTTCGTGCAGCGCTCCAAGGCCCTGGTGACGGCGGATTTCGTCGGCGCCTATGCGGCGGGCGCCGGCTCCGCCATCGATGAGGCGGCGGCCCTGGTCCGGCTGTGCGAGAACGTGACCGGCGTGGCCAACAAGCGGGCGGCCGCGCGATGGCTGTCGGCCTGCGTCGGGGCCTTGAGATTCGAGACCGAGCTCTCCGGAGGCTCCGCCAGCCAGGCCGCGCCCCGGCTGGCCGCCCTGGCCGCGCTCCAGAAGGAGGTCCAGACCGCCACCCTCGCGGAATCGGACGAACAGGAGATCTGCCAGCGGATCGGCAAGGCCGCCGACCGGGTCGAAAGCGACGCCCGCCTGATCGCCCAGGTCGTCCGCGCGCCCATGCCGCCGGTCCGCAAGCTGTCCGTCCTGCTCAAGCTGGCGAGCGGCGAGAGCGCGCCCGCGGGGCCCGTCGCGGACCGGGCGAAGGCCGAGGCGATCCGTCTGTTCCGGTCACCGGACGCCCGCGCCGCCCTGGCCGCCGAGCCCGACAGCCTGACGCCCCTGCGGCCGCTGATGAAGGCCGCCGGACTGGCCGCCTGATCAGTCGAAGATGTCGAAGATGCTGGGACGCTTGCGGCGGTGTCCGCCGTGGCCGTACTCGCCCCGTTCGCCGTACTCGCCGCGCTCGCCGTATTCGCCACGCTCGCCGTAGCCGTACTGCTGCTGTGGCGGCGCCTGACGCGGCGCGGGCTGGGACCAGGGCGCCTGGGGGGCCGCCGCCTGGGGGGCGGCCCCCCAGGCGCCCTGGTCCCAGC
>Ga0208179_1000658_pt1 | contig 20707 bp, 21 predicted proteins | sample Malvired_Geostar_FD_184238 | JGI IMG/M metagenome (GOLD analysis project Ga0208179, IMG submission 184238) | Marine viral communities from the Global Malaspina Expedition - Malaspina viral metaG DeepMed_Geostar (SPAdes) (version 2) | ecosystem: Environmental > Aquatic > Marine > Oceanic | place... | reverse complement strand
TACATAAGATCGGCGGGTTCGCAACCGGGGCGCCGGCGGGGTTGGCGGGGGTGGGTTTGGCCTCATTGTTGACGATCGCACCAATCAGACCTACCCAGGACGCCATGACTGAGCACGACGAACTCCGCGCCGCCGCCCGCGCCTGGGTGGCCGACAACTTCCCCCGGGAATTGGCCGGCCGCGCGCTCGTCATGGGACAGCCGGCCGCCGGCGACGCCGAAGCGCTGGAAATCTGGAAGACTCGCCTGTGCGCCAAGGGTTGGGGCGCGCCCACCTGGCCGGCGGCGTATGGCGGCGGCGGACTGACGCCGGCCGAGGCCCGCGTGGTCCGGGAGGAGATCCGCAAGGCGGGCGGCTGGAACCCCATCGGCTGGTCCATGGGGGTGCGCATGTTCGGCCCGACCCTGCTGGAATACGGAACCGAGGCGCAGAAGCAGCGCCACATCCCGCCCATCGCCCGGGGCGAGACCCGCTGGTGCCAGGGCTATTCGGAGCCGGGCGCGGGGTCGGACCTCGCCTCGCTGCAGACGCGGGCGCAGGACGCCGGCGACCACTTCGTCGTCAACGGCCAGAAGATCTGGACCTCGGGCGCCCAGTACGCCGACTGGTGCTTTTGCCTGGTGCGGACCGACACCAGCAGGAAGCACGAGGGCATCTCGTTCCTGATGATCGATATGAGATCGCCGGGGATCGAGGTGCGGCCGATCCGGCTGATCTCGGGCTCTTCGCCCTTCTGCGAGACCTTCTTCACCGATGTGAAGGTGCCCAAGGACAACCTGCTGGGGCCGCTGAACGGCGGTTGGACGGTGGGCAAGCGCCTGCTGCAGTACGAGCGCCAGCGCAGCGAGGACGCCCCGGCGCGCCCGGGGGAGGGCCGGCCGCTGAACGAGGTGGCGGTGGCGCAGATCGGGCTCGATGACCAGGCCAGGCTGGCCGACGCCGACCTGCGCCGACGTCTCACCGAGCACCTGATGGACAGGAAACTCCTGCGCCTGACCATGGACCGGGCTGCGGCCGAGGCGAAGGGCGCAGGCCCCAGCGCGGCCACCTCGATCCTGAAGAACGTTTCCTCGGTGGTGAACCAGACCCGCGCCGAACTGCTGCTGGAGATCTATGGCCATGGCGGCCTGGGCTGGGAGGGGGAGGGCTTCGATCCCGACGCCCTGGCCAACACCCGCGAATGGCTCTCGGGCAAGGCCTCGACCATCTATGCCGGCTCCTACGAGATCCAGAACAACATCATCTCCAAGCGCATCCTGGGTCTGCCCGATCCGGCCGGCGCGGCGGCTTAGGCAAGAGGGAAGGGACATATGGACTTCATCGGCGAGAAGACCGAGGACGGCGTCACGCGGCGGGAGTTCCGTCTCGAGGTCGGCGGCGACACGGTGCCGGGCTGCGTCTGGACGCCGGAAGGCGCCAAGGGGTCGCGGCCCCTGATCCTGCTGGGCCACGGCGGCTCGCAGCACAAGAAGGCGGCCAATATCGCCGGGGCCGCCGTCACCCATGCCCGGACGCTGGGCTATGCGACCGTGGCCATCGATGCGCCGGGCCATGGCGACCGCGTCACCCGCGAGCAGGCGGAAAAGGCCCGGGCCGCCGCCCTGGCCGCCGGCCGCGCCGCCCAGGAGGGCAAGCGCCCCGATGCGGGCGAGCGGCCGAAGCTCTCCCGCGACCCCGAGACCGTCGCCAAGGTGACCGCCGAATGGAAGGCGACCCTGGACGCCGTCCAGGGCCTCGATTTCGTCGGCTCAGACCACAGGGTCGGCTATTGGGGCGTCTCCATGGGCACGCGCTTTGGCGTGCCCTTCGTCGCCGAGGAGCCGCGGATCGCCTGCGCCATCTTCGGCCTGTTCGGCGTCTTTCCGGGGCTTGAGGATCACAAGGCCGCCGCCGAGCAGATTCAGATCCCGCTGATGTTCGTCTACCAATGGGAGGATGAGCTGATGAAACGCGACCAGGGGATCGCCCTGTTCGACGCCTTCGGCTCGACGGAGAAGACGCTGCACGTCAATCCGGGCCGCCACGTCGAAATCCCCGCCCATGAGCGCGACTCCTGGCTGCCCTTCTGGACGCGGCATCTGGGCCAGGCCTGAGCCGGTGCGTCAGGCGGCTGCGGCGCCCGTCTGCGCCATCGCCCGGGCGACGGCTTCAGCGACCTTGATGCCGTCGACGGCGGCCGAGAAGATGCCGCCCGCATAGCCGGCGCCTTCGCCGGCCGGGAACAGGCCGCGCACGTTCAGGCTCTGGAAGGCGGCGTCGCGGGTGATGCGGATGGGCGAGGAGGTGCGGGTCTCGACCCCGGTCAGCAGCGCCTCGGGATCGTCATAGCGCGGGATCTTGCGGCCGAAGACCGGCAGGGCCTCGCGCATGGCCTCGATCACATAGTCGGGCATCAGGGGCGCGAGGTCGGTGGGCCGGACGCCGGGCCTGTAGCTGGGTTGGACGGTCCCGAGGGTGGCGGAGGCCTGGCCCGCCAGGAAGTCGCCGACCCGCTGGCCCGGCGCGAAATAGTCGCCGCCGCCGGCTGTGAAGGCGCGGCCTTCCAGCTCCCGCTGCAGCTCGATCCCGGCCAGGGGGTGGTCGCTGGGATAGTCGGCCGGCGAGACGCCGACCACGAAGCCGGCGTTGGCGTTGCGCTCGTTGCGCGAATACTGGCTCATGCCGTTGGTCACCAGGCGTCCGGGCTCGGAGGCCGCGGCGACGACCGTGCCGCCTGGACACATGCAGAAGGAATAGGCGGTCCGGCCATTGGCGCAGGGGTGCGACAGGGAATAGGCCGCCGCCCCCAGGTCGGGATGACCGGCGCAGGGGCCGAACATCGCCTGGTCGATCCAGGACTGCGGATGCTCGATGCGGAAGCCGATGGAGAAGGGCTTGGCCTCAATATGGACGCCCTGATCGTGGAGCGCCTGGAACGTGTCGCGGGAGGAATGGCCGATGGCCAGGACCACCTGGTCGGCCTCCAGGACCTCGCCGGTGTGCAGGCGGACGCCGCGCAGCCGGCGTGCGCCATCGGAGCCGCGGTCCAGCTCCAGCCCGGTGACCCGGTGCTCGAAGCGGTATTCGCCGCCCAGGGCCTCGATCTTGGCCCGCATGGACTCGACCATGGTCACCAGCCGGAAGGTGCCGATGTGGGGGTGAGCCTCGGTCAGGATCTCGGGCGGGGCGCCGGCGGCGACGAACTCGGTCAGCACCTTGCGGCCCAGGAAACGAGGATCCTTGATCTGGCTGTAGAGCTTGCCATCGGAAAAGGTGCCGGCCCCGCCCTCGCCATACTGGACGTTGGACTCCGGGTTCAGTTCGCTCCGTCGCCAGAGGGCCCAGGTGTCCTTGGTCCGCTCGCGCACCACCTTGCCGCGATCGAGGATGATGGGCCGAAAGCCCATCTCCGCCAGGATGAGGCCGGCGAACAGGCCGCAGGGGCCGGCCCCGATCACCACCGGCCGCAGGCGCCCGGGGGGCGGTGAGGTCGCCACCAGTCGATAGGCGGTGTCGGGGGTCGGTCGCAGATGCGGGTCGTCGGCCAGGCGCCGGCGGACGGCCGCCTCGTCGCGAACCTCGGCGTCGACGATATAGACCTTGAGGATCGCCGACTTGCGCCGCGCATCGTGCGCCCGCTTCCACACCGACCAGCTCAGCAGGTCGCCCTGGGGGACGCCCAGGCGCTCGGCGATGGCCGCCGGCAGGGCGTCCGGAGCGTGGTCCAGGGGCAGTTTGAGTTCGGAGATCCGCAGCATCGCTTCCCCTTTAGCGGCTTGAGCGCCACGGCGCGATACGCCCCCGGCGGAACCAGGTCGACGCCTTGCGGATTCGCCCTTCAGAAAGGAAGTCTGTCATGACCAGCAAACGAGAACTGATCGAACCCACCCCCGGCGACAAGCGCTATGTCCGTCGCGACGACGACGGCAGGTTCAAGGAGGTGGTGGATGTGGGCCGGTCCCTCGCCGCCGACCAGCGCCAGGAGGCCAAGGCCAAGGCCAAGCCGGGGCAGGGCGACCGGGGCGATCGATAGGGGCGGTCAGGCCCTGACGCCCAGGGAGGCGGCGAGGGCGCGCTCCACCCGCGCGACGACTCCGTCGTCGGCTCCTCGGGCCCAGTCCGCATAGACGCTAGCCAACGAGGCGGCATGGTGCTCCTGCAGGCGCACGCCGGCCGCGTCATAGGCCCGCCGCACCGCAGACTTGAATCTCTCTTCCAAGGTCACGTCATCTCTACCCATGGGGAGAGGCGTGGTGCGCTTTGCCAAACAGCAGGTTAATTTGCAGCGGGGTTTTTAGCCCCCTGAGGCCTTGCGGCGGTCCCGGGTGAAGCCGCCCTCACCGTGCTTGCCGACGCTGACGAACTCGGCGTCGCCGGCCTTGTGGACGAACTGCTCGGCCACCAGCCAGGCCTTGACCGGCCGAAGCGTGCCCAGGCACCCGCCGATCATGGCCGGGAAGGCTACGGCCAGCTGCGCCCAGATCGGCGGTTGGACCATCACCGCCCACACGGCCCAGAGCGTGGTGACGATAACGCCCACGCCGCTCATCACGAAGAAGGCCGGGCCGTCGGCGGGATCGGCGAAGCCATAGTCCAGGCCGCAGTGATCGCAGCCCTCGGCCAGGGTCAGATAGCCCTTGAACAGCTTGCCCTGGCCGCAGTTCGGACAGCGGCAGCGAAGGCCGGCGCTGAGGCTTGAGGGGTGATCGAAGGATTCCGCCATCCTGGTGGCTCCATACAAAGCGCGCTTGTATCCATACAATTATGATCTAATGTATGGATATCATCCCGGAACTTCAATCCGCCATGACAATCCGCCACATCCCCTGGCTCCGGCACGCGCCCAAGGGCGGGGCTGCGCCGATCTATCTTGCCCTGGCCCAGGCCCTGGAAACCGCCATCCGGACCGGAGAGTTGCAGCCGGGTGACCAGTTGCCGCCGCAGCGGACGGTGGCCGCCCTGATGGGCGTTGATCTCACCACCGTGACCCGGGCCTATGGCGTGGCGCGGCGCCGCGGCCTGGTGGACGGCGCCGTGGGCCGGGGCACCTTCGTCCGACGTCCGGCGGAGGAGGACGAGGTCGGCCTGGTCGATCTCAGCATGAACCAGCCGCCCCAGCCCCGGGGCCTTTCCATCGCGGCCAGCCTCAGGGCGACGACGGCCGAGGTGCTGCAGAGAACTGATGCGGCGACCCTGATGGCCTATCATCCCGGCCTCGGCGCCCTGGGCCAGCGGGCGGCCGGCGCCGCCTGGCTGGCGCCCGTGCTGGGCGATGTGGCGCCCGAGCGGGTTCAGGTCTGTCCCGGTGCCCAGGCGGCGCTGTCGGCCCTGGTCTGGAGCCTGGTGGGCCAGGGCGGAACCCTGGTGGTCGAGCCCCTGACCTATCCCGGCATGCTCGCCATCGCAGATCAGCTGGGGGTTCGGCTGATCGCCTGCCCGACGGACGCCGAGGGGCTTGCGCCAGACGCCCTGGCGTCGATCTGCCGCCGGGAGCGTCCCGCCGCGCTCTATGTCATCCCGACCATGCAGAACCCCACCGGGGTCACCATGCCGCTGACCCGGCGCCAGGCGATCGCGCAGATCGCGACGGATCACGACCTCTGGATCATTGAGGACGACCCCTATAGCCGGCTGATGGCCGAGCCTCTCGCAGGCCTCGCCGCCCTGGCGCCGGCGCGCAGCTTCCACATCGCCACCCTGTCCAAGTGCCTGGCCCCTGGCCTGCGCCTCGCCTTCCTGGTGGCTCCAGATGGCGATCGGGGGGCGCCCGCGGTCGAGGCGGTCCGCAGCCTGGCCGGCATGCCGGCGCCGCTGATGTCGGCGGTGGCGGCCAGCTGGATCCGGGACGGGACGGCCGAGGCCCTGCTGGCCGGCGTCCGGGCCGAGGCGGCTGAGCGCCGCGCCCTGGCCGCGGCGCGCCTGCCGGCGGCGCAGGGTTCTCCCGAAGCCATCCATGTCTGGCTGCCCCTGCCGGCCGACTGGAGCGCTGCGCGCCTGCGGGCGGCGGCGAAGGCGCGCGGGCTCGCCCTGGTCAGCGCCGAGGCCTTCGCCGCAGGGCCGGGCGCCGCCAACGGCGTCCGCATCTCCCTGGGCGCGCCTGGCCGGCAGGAGGTGTTGGCCGAGGCCTTGGCGGGGATCACAAATCTGTTGGGCGAGGCGCGCTAGACCAGGAGCCCCGCGCCGTGCAGGGCCAGGCCGGCCAGGGCGCAGCCCAGCATCAGGGGGATGACGCCCACCTTGAACCCGAAGGCGGCCACCGCTGCGGCGAGAGTCAGCAGGAGGCTGGGGGTGTCCACGGAGCCTGGCGCGGGCAGATCGACCGTCAGGCCTGCGAGGCTGACCGCGCGGACCTCGGTGAAGAGGACGTGCATCCCGAACCAGATGGCCAGGTTGAGGATCACGCCGACCACGGCGGCGGTGATCGCCTGCAGCGCGGCGTTCAGGGCGCGGGCGCCCCGGAGCCTTTCCACGAACGGCGCCCCGAGAAATATCCACAGGAAGCAAGGCGCAAAGGTCACCCAGGTGGTCAACACGCCGCCCAGGACGCCCGCCCAAAGCGGATCAAGGCCAGACGCCCCGCGGGCCGCGCCCATGAAGCCGACGAACTGGGTCACCATGATCAGCGGGCCGGGCGTCGTCTCGGCCATGCCCAGCCCATCCAGCATCTCGCCCGGCGCCAGCCAGCCGAAGGTCTGGACCGCCTCCTGCGCCACATAGGCCAGGACCGCATAGGCGCCGCCGAAGGTGACCACCGCCATCTTGCTGAAGAAGACCGCGATCTGGGTGAAGACATTGTCCCAGCCGAGGCTCAGGCCAAGGGCCAGGACCGGCCCGAGCCAGAGCACGAGAACGACCCCGGCTATGCGCAGGGCCCAGGCGAGGTCCGGACGGGTGTGGGCGGGCGTCCCTTCGCCGAGCACGGTGTCCTCCTCGGCGACGTCGGTCCCACTCGGCCCATGAGCCGCCTTGGGCGCGAAGGCCTCAAGGCCTGCTCGACCGCCGAAGAAGCCGATCAGGCCGGCCAGGAGAATGATCAGCGGGAAGGGGGCGCCGAGGACGAACAGACCCACGAAGGCGGCGGCGGCGATCGCCAGGAGCGCGCCCCGATGCAGGATGCAACCGCCCAGCCGGATCACCGCCTGGGCCACCACCACCAGGACGGCGGCCTTCAGCCCGAAAAACAGCGCGGCCACCGGGCCGGAGTCGCCCAGCAGCATGTAGACGATGCTGAGGCCCATAATGGCGACGAAGCCGGGCAGGATGAACAGCAGGCCCGCCACGAGGCCGCCCAGGGTCCGGTGCATCAGCCAGCCGATATAGATGGCCAGCTGCTGCGCCTCGGGGCCGGGCAAGAGCATGCAGTAGTTCAGCGCGTGCAGGAAACGCCGCTCACCCAGCCAGCGCTTCTCCTCGACCAGGATGCGGTGCATCACCGCGATCTGGCCGGCGGGGCCGCCGAAGGATAGGGCGGCGATCCGCGCCCAGACGATGACGGCCTCGCCGAAACGCGGCGCTGCGGGGGAGGCGGGCATGGGCTTGGGACCTGACTCGGCGACCTGCGCGGGGGCGTGTGCGGCCTTGCTAGTGCGCGAGCCGCCCCTTGGCGAGGGGCGCGGCCTACTTGCTGCGGCGCAGGCGGCCCCAGACGATGGCCGCGAGGGGCACGCTGAGCGCGGCCCAGGAGATCCAGTCGCCCAGGCCGTTGGCCACCAGGGCGGCCACCAGGCCGACGATGCTGGCCCCCAGGATCAGCAGGGGGGCGGCGAAGGTGCGCCACAGATTGGCGCGGTTCGAGGGGCGGCTCAGGCTCATTCGGCCGGCGCCAGGACGGGGCGCTCGCCAAGCTGGGCGACCACCGGATCGGTGGCCGGCGCCCGCCGGCGGCTGAGCCACAGATAGAGCCCGCTGGCCAGGACCACGATGGTGGCGATGTCGAGCAGGGCCCAGAGGATCTTCAGCGGTAGGCCGCCATAGTCGCCGAAGTGCAGCGGACCCGACAGCAGCAGGGCCTGGGCGTACCAGGGCATCGGCCGGATGGCGGTCAGCTCGCCGGTGCGGGCGTCGATCAGGGCCGGCGTCAGCAGGTGCTTGGTGAGCGGCGTCGCCCCCTGCATGAAGACGGCGTAGTGGTGCTCGGTGGAATAGGCCACGCCCGGAAAGGCGACGAACTGCGCGCGCATGCCTGGCGCCGCGGCCAGGGCGGTGTCCACCGCCTCCTGGATCGAGGCCTCGGCGCGGGCCGGGGGCAGGGCCTTGTAGGGGGCGGTCATCTCCGCCAGCTGGTCGGCCTGCCACAGCTGGATGATCGGCGTCGACAGGGTGTTGACGGCCCCGGTCAGGGTCACGACGCTCAGCCAGGCCACCGTCACCACGCCCAGCAGGTTGTGATAGTCGAGCCACTTGACCCGCGAGGACCGGGTGACCCGCACCACGCCGAAGTCCAGCTTGCGCATGAAGGGCGCATAGAGAACCACGCCCGACACGATGGCGGCGAACACCACCAGGCCCATGAAGCCCAGGAACAGCATGCCGGGCAGGCCCAGGAACATGTCGGTGTGCAGCTTCAGGATGAAATCCATCACCCCGCCCTCCGGATGGGGCGGCAGGGCCGTGGCGCTGGTCCAGTCGAAGGAGGCGAAGTGCATCTCCCGTTCCGGGGCGTCCGGCTGCGGCCCGGTGGTGAAGTTCACCACGGGCCGATCCTCGTCGAAGCTCAGATAGAGCGGGACCTCGGCGCCCCGGTCGGCCAGGGCGGCGGCCAGCATGGTGTCCAGGCTGAGCGTCGGCGTGCCGAGCGGCGGCGCCTCATAGGCGCCATGGGTCTCCAGCGCCTCGTCGATCTCATGGTGAAAGATCAGCGGCAGGCCGGTGACGCAAAGCATCAGCATGAAGGCCGTCGAGACGAGGCTGGTCCATTTGTGGACGACAGACCAGGCGCGGACGGTGTTTCGGGTCATGCGGGGGACGGCTTGCGGACTGCGGGGATGTCGGGGGCTGCGGTTGCGAATGGCTTTCAACTAGGGGGTTCTGCGGCGGGACGCAACGGACCATGCCGCCGCGCCCCGCAGAGCTGGGCCTGATGATCAGAAATCGACCGAGGCCGAGACGATGAAGGTGCGCGGCGCGCCCAGCACCAGATAGTTGGCCCCGGGATAGCCGCCGGCCGACAGCCAGTCGTTCTCGTCGGTGACGTTTTCCACCCGGGCGCGCAGGGTGACGGGCCTGCCCGAGACATCCAGGCTGTAGCGGGCGCCCAGGTCCAGGCGGGTCCAGGCGTCCAGGCTCACCGTGTTGGCGGCGTTCACATATTGCGAGCCGGTGTGGACGACGCGCCCATCGAGCGTCAGGCCGGGCGCGACAGGCAGGTCGTATTCGACATTGAGGTTGGCCTGGAACTCCGGAACCCCGATGGCCGTCTTGCCGTCGAAGGCTCCCCCCTCAGTGCGCTTGCGTTCGGCGTCGACGAAGGTCGTCCCGCCCAGCACCCGCAGGCCCGGGGTCGGTTCGCCATAGGCGCTGAGCTCGATCCCCTGGTTGACCTGCTCGCCATCGACCACGAAGCGAAGGTTGTCGATGATGGCGCTGGGCTGGCTGATGCTGAACAGGGACACCGTGCCGCCGAAGGTCCCGCCGTCATATTTGACGCCGGCCTCGTACTGCTTGCTGCGGAAGGGGGCGGTGATCTCGCCGGGGTTGAGGATCGGGACGCCGCCCACCGTGCCGGGCGCGATCTGGCCGGGCGTCAGGGCCTCGGCATAGTTGGCGTAGACCGAGATCGCGTCGCTGGGCTTGAACACCAGGCCGACGGCCGGGGTGATGGCGTCGTCCGAATACTGCGAGATCTGCAGGCCGGTATTGTAGTCGAACGAGGTGGTCTCGATCTCCTGGTAGCGGGCGCCGAGGGTGGCGATCAGGCGGCCATCCATCAGGGTGATCATGTCGGCGACGGCCAGGCTGCGGTTATCGACCTCCTCGGTCACGCCGGGGTCGGCCAGCACGCCGCCGACGAAGAAGTTCGGCGTCGGCGGGGCCACGGCCACGGGATTGTAGAGGTCGCCGGCGAAGCCCGCGAAGTTCGAGAAGGCGTAGGCGTTGCGCGACTTCGACTGGATGGCCGAGGCCGAGGCGACGACGCGATGCTCCAGGCCGCCGGTGGTGAAGTCGGCCCGAACGCCCGCATCGGCCGAGATGATCTCGTCCTCGCGGCGGTTGTCGAACCGATAGGCGCTGGTGGTCCCGTCCGCCGCGGCGGTGGGGTTGGCCAGCACATTTTCCTCCTCGCCGTCCCGGCCGCCCAGGGCGGCCCACAACGAGACATTGGCGTTCAGGTCGAACTCGCCGCGCACCACGCCGAACAGCTGGCGCTCGTCGGTGAAGGTCCAGGGCTGGGCGAAGTTGGCGTCCGCCGAGGGGGCGGCGGGCACGACCCCGCTGGGCGTCACGCTGGGGCGGGGGGCTTCGATCCGGTGATCCTGCAGGCCGAGATCGGCGGAGAAGCGCAGGCGCTCGCCCTCATAGTCCACGCCCAGGGCCGCCACCGACAGGTCGCGATCCTGGTCGGCGACCGAGGTTTCGCCGTCCCGCTTGACCAGGTTCAGCCGCACGCCGAAGTCCTCAGCCGCGCCGAACCGGCGGGCCACGTCCAGGGCGCCATAGAGGGCGCCTTCGTTCTCATAGCCCACGGTGGCGCGGGTCAGCGGGACTTGCGCGCGCTTGGGCACCAGGTTGAAGGCGCCGCCAATGCCGCTGCCGCCGGGCGCCGCGCCGTTCAGGAAGGAGTTGGCGCCGCGGAAGACCTCCAGCCGCTCGATCAGTTCGGCGGCCACGAACTGCCGGGGCAGGATGCCGTAGACGCCGTTATAGGTCATGTCGTCGGAATAGACCGGGAAACCGCGGACGACGTAGAGCTCCTGGAAGTTGCCGAACCCCTTGGCCACCCGGACGGTGGGCTCGTTCTTCAGCACGTCGCCGACGCCGGTGGCCTGCTGGTTGCGCACCAGCTCCTCGGTGTAGTTGGTGGCCGAGAACGGCGTGTCCATCACGTCCAGGGCGCCGAACAGGCCCACCCGCCCACCGCGGGCCACCTGGCCGCCGGCATAGACGGGCGCCAGCTCCACCTGCGAGCCGGTGACCACCAGTTCGTCCACCTCGACCCCCTGGGCCTGGGCCGCCGGGGCGGCGGCGAGAACGAAGGCCAGGGCGCTGGCGCCGGAAAGAAGGGTCTTGATGGCGGACATGGGAGGAGCCTTGGACGTCGCGAGCGATTATGAAAGTCGTTCGCAATAGCAGTTGAAGGCGTCACGGCAAAGTCTTTCCGGCGCGTCGGTCGCAGCCAGGCGCGTCCTGTGGCTTCGGCGCCATCTCGTCTGTATAGGGAGGAATGCCCTGCAAGATTCCATCGATCCTCGGGACGGGCCTGGTCCTGGGTCTGTCGCCCGTGGCCACCGCCGTCGCCTTCGCGTCCGAGGGACCGAACCTGAGGGGGCGGGCTCAGTTCGACGCCGTGGTCGCAAACAATGACGAGGGCTCCACCTTCACCGGCGGCGAGGTGCGCAGGCTCTATCTGGGGGTCGACGGCGACCTCTCGGAGGTCGTGTCCTACGTGGTGGAGGCCGACTTCAGCGGGCCTGAGGTCGTGCTTCAGGATGTCGCCCTGGCCTATCAGGCGACGCCCTCGCTCGAGCTCGTCGCGGGCCACTTCAAGCCGCCGGTCACCCACGAAGACCTGACCTCCGACACCCAGACCGTGTTCCTGGAACGCTCGTCCTTCGCCGGCGCCTTCGCGCCCGGGCGGCGGGTGGGGGTGGCCGCCAACTATGCCCGTGAGCGCTGGGGCCTTCAGGGGGGCGTGTTCGGCGAGGCCGAGCACAGCGCCGTGGACGGGGACGCCGGCGGGGCCCGGCTGCTGGCCCTGCGCGCCTATGGGGATCTGCTGCCCGGCGAAGCGGCGCTGCATCTGGGCGCCTCGACCTATCATCTGGACGCCTCGTCCCAGGACCCCACGGTGCGCCTCTCGCAGCGGCCCGAAACCGCTCGGGTTCCGCGCGCCCTGGACACCGGCCGGTTCGCGGCCGACGAGGCGCAGTTTCTCGGCCTGGAGGCCGGCTTCGGTCTCGGACCGCTGACCTTGCAGGGTGAGGGCGGCGCCATCGAGTATGAAGGACCGGCGGTCAGCCCGCGCTTCTCCGGCTGGTCGGGCCAGGTCGCCTGGCGCTGGACCGGCGAGGCGCGGCCCTATGACGTCGCCTCGGGCACGTTCGGCCGCGTGCGCCCGGATCGGCCCTGGGGCCAGGGCGGCTTCGGCGCCCTGGAGACCGGCCTGAGGGTCAGTCGCCTCGATCTCGATGACGCGGCGATCGCCGGCGGCGAGATGACCACCTATGGGGCGGTGATCAACTGGTTGCCGGCCACCCGCCTGCGCCTCTCGGCCAACCTGATCCAGGCGAGGATCGAGGACGGTGCGGTCGGCGTCACCGACGAGACCCTGCTGACCCTGCGCGCCGCCGTCGACTGGTAGGCCAGCGCCCTCAGGTCCTCAGCGCCGGGCCGACCGCATCTGCTGCAGGCGCGCCTTGGCGCTGTCCCTCTCGGCGGCGGTAAGCACCCCGTCGTCATTGGCGTCGGCCATGGCGAAGGCGACCGGCGGCGAGGCCAGCATCTCCTGGCGGGTGAGGGCGCCGTCGCGATTGCGGTCGGCGGCCGAGATCATGCGCTCCAGGTCCGCGCCACGGTCCCCCCGCTGGGCGATGCGGGGGAAGTCCTGCATGCGGATGATCCCATCCCGGTCGCGGTCGAGGCGATCGAACCTGGCCGCGCGACTGGCCTGGTACTCCGCGATGGTGATCTGGCCGTCACGGTTGACGTCCGCATCGGCGAAAGGGTCCTGGCCCCGCATCTGGGCGAGGGCGGGGGTGGCCAGCACGGCGAAGCCGAGGGCGAGCAGGGTGAGGCGCTTCATGGGCGGGTCCTTTGATGATCTGGGGATGGTCTTGGGTTGGCCGGTGTCTATTGCGGCGGGCGCTGAACGGTCCCGGTCACCGTCGAGGTCTGGCCCTGAAGACCGGTGCGGGCGCGGGCGTAGCTGATCGAGCCGTCGCCATTATCCTGAAGGGTGGTGGACCGACCCGCCGAGGCGCCGTTGTTGAAGGTGTGGCTGGCGCCGCCCTGATAGAGGCCGTCGGCCCAGGCGGCGTTGCGGCTGTGGGCGGCGCCATAGCCGCCATGGGTCTGGACGCTCTTCTGCACGCTGACCGCGCCAGGCTGGCGGCTCACCTGGCGCGACTGAACATAGCCGGCGCCGTACGGCCCCTGGACGGCGCGGGTCCGCCCATGCTGGCCGGCTTCGGCGGGGAGGGCGATCAGGACGGTGGCCAGGCTGCTCCAGGCGCCGGCGGCGAGGAGGGCGTTGCGGGTGAACATGTTGGGCTCCTTCGATGAGGGGGACGGGTGTCCGTCGATGGCCCCATCAGAAGGCGGCGCCGAAACCCCTCTGTGACCGACCCGTGGCCTTGCGTGACGAAGTGTAACGCCGGCGTCTTGGGCCTAGGCGACGGCGCTCCCGTCGGGCAGCGTAGCCGTCACCGCCATGCGCCAAGACAACACCTTCATCGCCGTCGTCGAGGACGACTCCGAGATCCGCGACCTGACCGTCGGCCTGCTGGCGCGCGAGGGGTACGAGGTGGGCGCCTGCCCCGACGTGCCGGCCTATGATCGCCTGGCGGCCCGGCGGCGGATCGACCTGGTCCTGCTCGATCTCATGCTGCCCGGCGAGGACGGCCTGTCGCTCTGCCGCCGCCTGCGCGCCCAGGGCGAAACCGCCATCCTGATGGTCACCGCCCGGTCAGACGACATCGATCGGGTGGTGGGGCTGGAGATCGGCGCCGACGACTATCTGGGCAAGCCGTTCAACCCGCGGGAGCTGATCGCCCGGGTCAAGGCCATCCTGCGGCGCACCCGCGGCGAGCCGGCGCGAAGCGCTCCGGCCAGGGGCGCCGAGGTCTACCTCTTCCAGGGCTGGCGGCTGGACTCCGGCAGCCGTGATCTGACCGCGCCTGACGGCCGAGAGGTGGCGCTGAGCGGCGGGGAGTTCGACCTGCTCATGTGCCTGGTCACCCACCCTCAGAGGGTGCTCAGCCGGGATCAGCTGCTGGACTGGACGCGGGGCCGCAACGCCGCGCCCTATGACCGGACCATCGATGTCCAGCTCAGCCGTCTGCGGCGCAAGCTGGGCGACCCGGCCGGCGGCGGGGGGCTGATCCGCACCGTCCGAGGCGGCGGCTACATGCTGAGCGCGCCGGTGACGACGGCGGGCGGCCGGTGATCCTCGCCGACAGCCTCTCCACCCGCATCAGCGGCATCCTGCTGGCCGGGGCCACCGCCGTCCTGGCCGTGGTCGCCCTGGCCCTGGCCTGGCCGGCGCCGGAGGGCGGCGTCGGCTTCTTCAGGCTGCCCCTGCCGTCGGAGTCCGCCGCGATTGTGGCCGCCGTAGAGGCGAGCCCGGGCGAGGCCCGCCCCGCGGTGATCGGCGGCCTGGACGCCGTGGGCGTCGGCGTTCGCCTGGCGGCCGGGTTTCCGAGACCCTTGGCGGGCGCCCGCCTGGTGGACCCTGAGGATGACCGCTATCGGAGCTATGCGACGGCCCTCGGCGACCGGACCTTCCAGATCGAGGAGCGCCGCCTGCTCCGACATACGTCCGGCGGTCGGCCGCGGGCCGTTGTGCGGCTCTCCGTGCGCCTGGCCGGCGGCGAGGTCCTGGTGATCCAACGGCGGGCGCCGGCCGCGGCGAGAGGCCGGTTGGTTCGAGGCGCCCTGGCCCTGAGTCTGATCTCGCTCCTGATGCTGGTGATGCTGGCCCTGGCGGTGCGTCAGACCGCCCGCCCGGTGGCCGACCTCGCCCAGGCCGCGCGGCGGTTCGGGGATGATCTGCAGACCGCCGACCTTCCCCTGCGCGCGCCGAGGGAGCTGCGCGATCTCGCCGAGGCCTTCAACACCATGCAGGCCCGCATCCGCGGTCTGGTGGATGACCGCACGCGCGTTCTGGCGGCCATCGCCCATGACCTGCGGACCTATCTCACGCGCCTGCGGCTCCGTGCGGAATTCATCGCCGATCCCGACCAGCAGGCCCGGGCGATCAGCGACCTGGACGAGATGAGCGCTCTATTGGATGACACCCTGCTGTTCGCCGCCGGTCAGGACCGGACGCCGGCGCCGCTGAGCGACCTGCGCAGCGAGCTTGAGGCCCTGGTGGCCCTGCGGCAGGAAATGGGCCAGGCCGTGCGCCTGGCCGAGGGGGTGACCGCCTTCGCCAGGGTTTCACCCCTGGCCCTGCGCCGCATGGTGGGAAATCTGGTGGACAACGCCATCCGCTATGGCGGCGAAACCGAGGTGAGCCTGGAGCGGACGCAGGATCAGGCCGTGATCATCGTGGCCGACCGGGGTCCGGGCGTGGCCCCGGAGAATCTGGCGCAGATCCTCGAACCCTTCACCCGCCTGGAGACCTCCCGCAGCCGTGACACCGGCGGGGCGGGGTTGGGTCTGGCCATTGTGCGCGGCCTGGCCGAGGCCCATGGCGGCCAGCTGGTCCTCGGCAATCGCCCGGGCGGCGGCCTCCGCGCCGAGCTCGGCCTTCCGATCGCCCGCTAACGGAACCCCCTGATCTGCAAGCCCGTTGGTCTGGCAAGGAGAACGCCATGATCAATCTGAGTTGGGAACTGCTCTTTCCCGTCGGCGCCGCGCTGCTGGGCGTGGCCATTATCTTTGGCCTGATGCGCTACCATCGCCGGGACCGCCGGAACGATGCGGTCACCGAAGCCGCGACCCGCGAGGAATACCAGCACCCGGACCGGTACGACCAGGCGGAGGACGAGTTCCGCGACAAGGCCCGGCCGACCTAGGGCGAGCCGTTAACCTTGACCATAAACCGCATCTCAAGTCCTGCGCCACATGATCCGGCCAGGACGGGGATGGGGACATCATGCGGCGCAAGCTACCCAGCGCAAATCTGACGGCGGAAGACCTGAGCGGTCTGAAGGCGCTCGTGGTTGATGATCACGCCAACACGGTCCGCCTCATGGTTGACGTGCTGCGCGCCGCGGGCGTCGGCGAGGTCTATTCCGCCCACGACGGCCTGAGCGCCCGTCAGATGCTGACCCGGCGCGATCCCGACCTGATCTTCACCGACTGGCGTATGCCCCTGATGGACGGCCTCGATCTCACCCGGTCGATCCGCATGGCCGCCGTCAACCCCGATCCCTATGTGCCCGACCCCGAGGTTCCGGTGATCATGGTCACCGGGCACCGGAGCGCCCGCGAGGTCGAACTGGCCCGGGAGGCCGGGGTCAACGAATTCGTGGTCAAGCCCTTCACGCCCGCCGCCCTTCTGTCGCGCATCCAGCTGGTGCTCAGCCAGCCTCGCCATTTCATCGTCAGCAACGGCTATGTGGGTCCTGATCGCCGCCGCAAGACCGAGCTGGCCTATGCCGGTCCGCTGCGCCGGAACAACGATCCTGACGAAGTCATCGACATCGTCGAGCGCCAGGCGGCGCGGGATACGATCAGCGTCGAACTCGAGGCCATGCGCCGGCTGATCGCGGCCCGGGGCGGCGTGGACCGCGCCACGCTGCAGATGACCTATCGCGTCATGCAGCACACCCGTTTCCGCGCCCGCCAGGTCCGCGACAAGATGCTGGAGCGCGCCTCCGACGCCCTGTTGTCCTATGCCAGCGAAGTCGGCGGCATGGAGCATTGCGAGGCCGAGGTGGTCGACGCCCATCTGACCGTGCTGGGCCAGATCCTTGAGGCCGATGATCACGACGCCGTGGGCGCGGCCAAGCGCGTCCGCGGTCTCGAAGCCCTGATCCGCCGCAAGCGCGCCGCCCGCCAGGCCCTGGCGGCCTGAGGCGCCCCTTCGGGCGTTTTTGACGTCTCGTCCGACGCTCGGAGATGAGCTAGGAACCGGCCATGGCTGAAGCATTCAACGACCTCGTCCTGCCTGCCGAAAAGGTGGCGCGCTACGCCGTGCTGGTCGAGGAGGTGGCCGCCGTGCTGGAGGGCGAGCCCAATCTGACGGCGAAGATGGCGACGGTGGCCTCGATGCTGGCCTCCAGCTTCGACCACTTCTTCTGGACCGGCTTCTATGTGGTCGATCCCGACAAGGGCGACGAGCTGGTGGTCGGCCCCTATCAGGGCAGCCTCGGCTGCATGCGCATCGCCTTCGGCCGTGGGGTCTGCGGAACCGCGGCGGCCACCGGCCAGTCCCAGGTGGTCGACGACGTCCACGCCTTCCCCGGCCACATCGCCTGCGACGCCCGGTCGGCCAGCGAGATCGTCGTCCCGGTCTTCGACGCCGAAGGAGCCCTGATCGCCGTTCTCGACATCGATTCCGACCAGCCGGCGGCCTTCGACTTAAATGATGACCTGTGGTTGAAAACCCTTGTCGCACAAGTGTTTGCAGGCGGCCGACCGGCCTGAGGCTTGCATCGGCTCGCTCAACTGATCCCGCGCCGGGACAGCGAGACGAGAGAGCTGAACGTGGACGTCGAGATCCTGCATCCCACCGCGCTTGAGGCCGGAGACATCGTCTCATGGCGGCACATGATCGCGGCGCAGCCGGCCTTCGCCTCGCCCCTGATGGGGCCGGAGTTCGCCCAGGCCGTCGGCGCGGTGCGCCCGGACGCCCGGGTGGCGATCTGGCGGCGAGACGGGCGTGCGGTGGGGTTCCTGGCCCACCACCTGTGGCCGAGCGGCCTCGCCCGTCCCATCGGGGCGCCGCTGTCGGACTATCACGCCCTCGTCGCCGGCGAGCCCTTCGACGCCCGCGCCGCCCTGGCCGCAGCTGGTCTCGGCGCCCTGCGGTTCCGCGGCCTGGTCGATCCCCTGGGCATGTTCGGGGACGGGACGCACACCGTCCACGAGGCCTATGTCATCGCGCTGGAGGATGGGCCCGACGCCTATCTCGAAGCCCTGCGCGCCCAGAGCGCCAAGCGGTTCAAGAACTACCGCCGGCTGGAGCACAAGATCGAGCGCGAGCTCGGTCCCCTGATCGTGGGGGCGCCGGACCACGACCAGGCCGCCTTCGACCAGATCATCGCCTGGAAACGCGAGCAGCTGGCCCGCACCGGCATGCACGACTTCCTGGCCCCGGCCTGGACGAGCCAACTGATGCGCAACCTGTTCGCCGCCCGCGACGGCGACTTCCAGGGGCTGATGATCACCCTGCGGATCGACGGCCGTCTGGTGGCGGGCCATTTCGGCGTTCGCCAGGGGGCGGTCTATCACCCCTGGATCGCCTCCACCGATCCGGAGATGGGCGCCTATTCGATCGGCCAGATCTTCCTGATCAAGGCCATCGCGGCCATGCCCGACCTGGGCCTGACCACCTATGACCTTGGGCCGGGCCACGACCACTACAAGGCGCCCTACGCCCTGCAGCGGCGCAGGATCGGTGAGGGGACACTTACCGCCGCCGGTCCCTCCGGCTGGCGGGCGCGGCTGGGGGAGGGTGCCTGGCGCATGGCGGGGGCGAGCGGCGGCCCGCTGGTCGGCCGGGTGCGGCGCCGTTTCGAAACCATCTCCGACGTAGAACTAACCCTTGGCGGCCGCGTGCGCGGCATGGCCGTCGCGGTCGCCAGCAAGGCGCGGCGCAGCGGGGCGGCGAGCGAAGGGTGAGTTCTGTGATGTCCGAACGGGTCAGCATCGTCATTCCAACCCAGAGACGTCCGGCTGGGCTGATGACGGCGGCCAGATCGGTCCTGGCCCAGCAGGGCGTCGATCCGGCGCGGCTGGAACTGGTGGTGGCGGACAATGACCAGTCCCCGTCGGCGCAGGCCAGCGTCCAGGCCCTGGCGGCCGAGGCGCCCTTTCCCGTCATCTATGTGCACGAGCCCGAACCCGGCGTGGCCAACGCCCGCAACGCCGCCCTGGCCAAGGCCGGCGGCGACTTCATCGCCTTTCTCGATGATGACGAGGAGGCGCCGGCCGGCTGGCTGGCCGAACTCCTGACCGTCCAGGCGCGCCTGGACGCCGATGTGGTGTTTGGTCCCGTCCGGGGCCGGGCGCCGGCCGATGTCCGCGCGCACCGGGACTATCTGGAGACCTTCTTTTCCCGCCTGGGGCCTACGGAAACCGGGATGATCGAGGACTATTACGGCTGTGGCAACAGCCTGCTGCGCCGGGCCGCGCTGCGTGATCCTAGGCAGCCCTTCTCGGCGGTGCGCAACCATATCGGCGGCGAGGACGACCTGCTGTTTGGCCAGATGAAGGCCGACGGCGCGCGCTTCGCCTGGGCCGCCGAGGCCTTCGTCTGGGAAGACCCGGTTCCGGCGCGGCTGACGCTGGACTACACGATCCGCCGCGCCTTCGCCTATGGCCAGGGGCCCTCGGCCGCCTGCGCCGCCGCCAACCCGCCCAATTGGACCGGGCTCGCCTTCTGGATGGCCCAGGGCCTGGTCCAGGCGAGCGTCTTTGGCCTGCTGGCCGGGCTGAAGTGGATCGTCCGCGCCCCCAGCTTCGCCGCCACCCTCGACCGCGCGGCCCGCGGCCTGGGCAAGACCCTGTGGTGGGGACCTTTCAAGATTGAATTCTACGGCCGAAGCGCCGTCTGACGGGAAGAAGACCCCCATGATCATCCAGGACTGGACCCCGGAAAAGGCCAAGGCCTTCGGCAAGCAGACCCTGTCGTTCGCCCACAACCTGCATGAGCGGCCGCTGTTCACCGACGAGGGGCTGGCCCAGGCGCTCGAGGCCTATCCCCGCAGCCGGCTTGGGATCTTCACCATGGGTGAGGACCCCCGGGACTGGACGACCTGGCGGAAGGGCGCGGCCGACGGGCTGTCGGGCGCCCAGCTGCTGGAGGCCGCCATGACGGGCCGCATCTGGCTGAACCTCCGCGAGGCCAACCTCTATCTCAAGCCCTATGCTGACCTGGCCGACGAGGTGTTCGCCGAGAAGGAGGCGATGGCGCCGGGCCTGAAGACCTTCAAGCGTGATCTGGGGGTGCTGATCTCGTCGGCCAACGCCCAGGTCTTCTACCATCTGGACGTGCCCCTGGTGTCGCTCTGGCAGGTGCGGGGGACCAAGCGGGTCTGGGTCTATCCCCCCAAGGCGCCGTTCGTGGGCGAGGAGGCCCTGGAGCGCATCGTGCTGCGCGAAAGCGCCGAGCAGTTCGCCTTCGATCCGGAGTGGGATCAGGGCGCCGAGCAGATCGAGCTGACGCCCGGGCGCATGGCGACCTGGGCCCAGAATGCCCCGCACCGGATCGAGAACGGGCCGATGCTGAATGTCTCGCTCTCGATGGAGTTCATGACGCCCAAGGCCCTGCTGCGCGCCAATGTGATCTACGCCAATGGCGTGCTGCGCCGCCGGACCGGCATGGCGCCGCGGCTGGTCGACGGCGCCGGCCCCGCCAATCTCGGCAAGCTCGTCCTGGCCCGCGGCGCCAAGGCCCTGAAGCTGCAGACCGCGCATGAGCGCGTGCCGCCGACCACCTTCCGGCTGGACGCCGCCCAGCCGGGCGCGGTCCTGCCGCTCTGAAGTGAAAAGAGGCCAGTTGGCTTACCTCGCGGCGCCTGCCTAGAGTCCCCCAACGATGCGCCACAGGGCGCTGAACCAGGGAGCGGAACAATGGGCGAAGCCTATATTGTCGCGGCCGCGCGGACGGCCGGTGGTCGCAAGAACGGCAAGCTGAAGGACTGGCATCCGGTGGATCTGGGCGCCGTCGTTCTTAACGCAC
>Ga0208179_1000652_pt1 | contig 20866 bp, 17 predicted proteins | sample Malvired_Geostar_FD_184238 | JGI IMG/M metagenome (GOLD analysis project Ga0208179, IMG submission 184238) | Marine viral communities from the Global Malaspina Expedition - Malaspina viral metaG DeepMed_Geostar (SPAdes) (version 2) | ecosystem: Environmental > Aquatic > Marine > Oceanic | place... | reverse complement strand
ACATCGCCGCCTCCATCGGGCCGCTGAAACACGCCAAGGCGCATCTGCGGAAGTGGATGGCGCCGGAGAAGCGCAAGACCACCCCGGCCATTCTCGGCCTGTTCGGCGCCAAGGCGCAGCTGCAGTTTCAGCCCAAGGGCGTGGTCGGCGTGATCAGCCCCTGGAACTTCCCGGTCAACCTGACCTTCGCCCCCCTGGCCGGCATCCTGGCCGCGGGCAACCGAGCCATGATCAAGCCCTCGGAGTTCACGCCGAAGACGTCCGAGCTGATGAAGACCATGTTCGCCAAGGCCTTCAGCGAGGACGAGATCGCCGTCTTCACCGGCGGTCCCGATGTCGGCCGCGCCTTCTCGGGCCTGGCCTTCGACCACCTGATCTATACCGGCGGCACAGCGGTGGCCCGCCACGTCATGCGGGCGGCGGCCGACAATCTGGTGCCGCTGACCCTCGAGCTCGGCGGCAAGAGCCCGGTGATCCTGTCGGAAAGCGCCGACATGGGAATCGCTGCGGCCCGGATCATGGCCGGCAAGACCCTGAACGCCGGGCAGATCTGCCTGGCGCCCGACTATGTGCTGACGCCCGAGACCAAGGTCGGCGAGTTCATCGAAGAGGCGCGCCAGTCGGTCACCCGCATGTTCCCGACCCTGCGGGACAATCCGGACTACACCGCCATCATCGCCCAGAACCACTATGAGCGGATCACCGGCTATATCGACGACGCACGGGCCAAGGGCGCCCAGGTGGTCGAGCTGAACCCGGCCGGCGAGGACTTCAGCCAGCAGCCCTACCGCAAGATCCCGCCGACCCTGATCCTCAATCCCACCGACGACATGGCGGTGATGCAGGAGGAGATCTTCGGCCCCGTCCTGCCGGTGAAGACCTATCGCGGGACCCAGGAGGCCATCGACTATGTGAACAGCCACGAGCGGCCGCTGGCGCTCTACTGGTTCGGAACCGACGAGGCGGAAAAGGACCGGGTGCTGACCCAGACGACCTCGGGCGGGGCCACGGTCAACGACGTGATCTTCCATGTGGCCCAGGAAGAACTGCCCTTCGGCGGGATCGGCCCCTCCGGCATGGGCTCCTATCACGGCCACGACGGCTTCAAGGAGTTCAGCCATCGCAAGTCGGTCTACAGCCAGCTGAAGAAGGACATCGGTCCCCTGCAGCGGATGCGGCCGCCCTATGGCCCGGCCATCGCCGGCTATCTGAAGGGCGCCGTCAAACGGTGACGCCTAAGAGGCCTGGCCGTGGTGCGCCGCGCCCAGGTCCAGGATTGTAAAACTGTCCTCCGTCGCCAGGGGGATTTGGATGACGCACCGCACGCCCTCGGCGGCAAAGTCGATGTGGGTGCGGCCATCGCCGTCCTGCCCGAAACTCCGCGCGATCAGGCGCATGCCGAAACCGTCCTGGCCCGGCGGGGGCGCGATCGGGACCGGGCCGCCCCCCTCGGCCCACAGGAGCGTCATCCGCCGGCGGCCCATACCGTCATGGGCGAGGTTCCAGCTCAGGCTGACCCGGCCGTCGGGAACCGACAGGGCGCCGTGCTTGATGGCGTTGGTGGTCAGTTCGTGCAGCACCAGGGACAGCGGCACCGCCTGTTGCGGACTGAGCATCACCCGCGGGCCGTCCACCTCGAACCGCTCGTCGCCAACCTGGACGTGGGGGGCGAGCGCCCGCTCCACGATGGTGTGCAGGTCGGCGCCGGCCCAATTGTCGTTGACCAGGACGTTGTGGGCCTCGGCCAGGGCGATCAGGCGATCGGTCAGGGCGCGGCGGGTGCGCAGGGCGACGCCCTCGGCGCGCAGGGTCTGCTCGATGATCGACTGGACCGTGACCAGGGTGTTCTTGATCCGGTGGTTGAGTTCATTGAGCAGCAGGATCCGCTGGTCCTCCGCCAGCTTGGCGGCGGTCTCGTCCCGCAGGACCTTGATCAGTTCGGGGCGGTCGCCCAGGCGCATGGTCACCCCATTGGCCCAGAAGCGGCTCCCATCCTTGCGGCGATGCCAGCGGGTGTCCTCGGCGCGGCCCCGGCTCAGGGCCAGGTCGAGCTCAGCCTGCGGCGCCCCGGCGGCGACGTCGGACTCCACGAACAGTTCGGCAAAGCTGCGCCCGACGATCTCGCCCGCGGGAAAGCCGAAGACATGCTCGGCGCCCGGCGACCAGGCGATGATCCGTCCTTCCGGCGTCAGGGTGAGGACGGCGTAGTCCCGGGCGTTCTTGAGGATCAGATGAGCCAGGTCGGGATCGATCACTGCGTTTCGCCGGTCTGTTGAATTGACGACTGCAACGCTCGAACGGGGGAAAGGTGTCGGGATCGGGGCCCCCGCCTTCGCCTCCCGGTTGGCGTGGAGCGGGCGGCTCGTGTAAAGCCTTGCCTTTCATGGATCGCTACGCCCCCCTCCGCACCCGCACCATCGCCCTCGTCGGCCTGATGGGAGTCGGCAAGTCCAGCGTGGGCCGCCGGCTCGCCAACGCCCTGGAGCTGCCCTTCCGGGACGCCGACGCCGAGGTCGAGGCCGCGGCCGGCCGCTCGATCAAGGAAATCTTCTCCGAGCTGGGGGAAGCCGCCTTCCGCGATGGGGAGCGGCGGGTGATCCAGCGCCTGCTGGAGGAACCGCCCCACGTGCTGGCCACCGGCGGCGGGGCCTTCATGAACGACGACACCCGCGCCCTGCTGAAGTCCCAGGCCCTGGTGGTCTGGCTGAAGGCCGATCTCGACCTGCTGGCCCGCCGCGTCGGACGCAAGGACACCCGGCCCCTGCTGCAGGACTCCGACCCCCTGACCGTGCTCAAGAGCCAGGCCGAGATCCGCTATCCCATCTATGCGCAGGCCCACGTGACCGTGGAGACCGGCGACACGGCCCATCACGTCACGGTGGGCCAGGTGATCGAGGCGCTGACCCTCTATCTGGAAGGCGACAAGGCATGAGCGCGGCGGTGAATGTCGGCCTGGGGGACCGGGCCTATGAGGTGATGATCGGCCCCGGCCTCGTCGCCGGCGCCGGCGCCCACATCGCGCCGCTGCTGAAGCGCGGTCGGGTGGCGGTGATCAGCGACGAGACGGTCTGGCGCCTGCACGGCGACGCCCTGACCGCAGCCCTGGCCGAGGCCGGCGTGGCCGCCAGCCCCATCCTGGTTCCGCCGGGCGAAGGCTCCAAGAGCTTCGAGATGCTGGCCAGGGTCAGCGACGACCTGCTGGCCCTGGAACTCGACCGCGGCGACCTGATCGTCGCCTTTGGCGGCGGGGTCGTCGGCGATCTCGCCGGCTTCGCGGCGGCCATCTACAAGCGCGGCATCGACTTCGTTCAGATCCCCACCACCCTGCTGGCCCAGGTGGACTCCTCGGTGGGCGGCAAGACGGCCATCGACACCCCCCGGGGCAAGAACCTGATCGGCGCCTTCCATCAGCCGAGGCTGGTGCTGGCCGACCTGGACGTGCTGGCCACCCTGCCCGCCCGGGAGATGGGCGCGGGCTATGCCGAGATCATCAAGTATGGGCTGCTGGGCGACTTCGCCTTCTTCGAATGGCTGGAAGGCGCAGGCCCCAAGGTCATCGACCGCGATCCCACGGCCCTGGACCGCGCCGTGCGCCGCTCGGTGGAGATGAAGGCTGAGATCGTCGCCCAGGACGAGCGGGAGGCCGGTCGCCGCGCCCTGCTCAACCTCGGCCACACCTTCGGCCACGCCCTGGAGTCCGAGACCGGCTACGGGGACGCCCTGCTGCACGGCGAGGCCGTGGCCATCGGCATGGCCATGGCCTTCCGATTCTCCGCACGACAGGGCCTGTGCCCGGGGCAGGACGCCGAGCGCGCCCAGGCCGCCATCGCCGCAGTGGGCCTGCCCGTGCGGCTGGAGCAGCTGGCCGGCCATCCGTTCGACGCGTCCCGCCTGCTGGCCCATATGGGCCAGGACAAGAAGGCCGAGGGCGGGCGGCTGACCTTCATCCTCGCCCGGCGCCTGGGGGAGGCCTTCGTGGCCCGGGATGTCGATCCCGCGGCCATCCACGCGTTCCTGGTTTCGGAGGGCGCTGGCGCAGCCGGCGCGGCGGCATGATCACGGCCATCCTTGTCGGCCTGGCGCCGGCCATCATCATCCTGCTGTTCTTCTCGGCGGTGATCTCGGCCACCGAAACCTCGATGACCGCGGCCAGCCGCAGCCGGATGCACCGGCTGGAGCGGGACGGCGACAAGGCCGCCGCCCGGGTCAACCGGCTGATCGGCAATCAGGAGAAGATGATCGGGGCGATCCTCCTCTCCAACAACGCCATCAATATCGGCGCCTCGGCCCTGGCCACCACGGTGCTGACCGCCGCCATCCCCGGCGCGACGGGACCGCTGATCGCCACGGTGGTGATGACGGCGCTGGTGGTCATCTTCGCCGAGATCCTGCCCAAGACTCTGGCCATCGCCCAGCCCGACCGGGCCGCGCGGCTGCTCTCCATCCCGGCGACCTGGGTCGTGAAGATCTTCGGCCCCCTGGCCAATGGCGCCCAGTGGGTGGTGCGCCTGACCCTGCGGCCCTTCGGCATCCGGCTCGACATGGCCACGGACGTCCTGGCCGCCCATGAGGAAATCCGCGGCGCGGTGGACTATCACCATTCCGAAGGCCTGGTGGAGAACCGCGACCGCCTGATGCTGGGCGGGGTTCTGGACCTGGCGGACATGGATGTGGGCCAGGTGATGGTCCACCGGAAATCGATCTCCATGATCGACATCAGCATGCCGGTGCGCGAGTTCGTCGCCGCCGTCCTGGGCAGCGCCCATACCCGCATGCCGGTCTATCGCGACGAGCCGGAGAACATCGTCGGCATCCTGCACGCCAAGGACCTGCTGCGGGCGATCGCCGAAACCGACGGGCGGATCGACAGCCTGGACGTGGCCAGCTTCCTGCGCGAGCCGTGGTTCATTCCCGACACGACCAACCTCAAGGACCAGCTCAACGCCTTCCTCAAGCGCCACACCCACTTCGCCCTGGTGGTGGACGAGTATGGCGGCCTGAAGGGCCTGATCACCCTGGAGGACATCCTCGAGGAGATCGTGGGCGAGATCGAGGACGAGTACGACGTGGCCGTGCCGGGCGTACGGCCCCAGCCGGACGGCTCGGTGAACGTGGACGGCTCGGTGCCGATCCGCGACCTGAACCGCGCCATGGACTGGGAGCTGCCCGACGAGGACGCCGTCACCGTGGCGGGCCTGGTGATCCACGAGGCCCAGACCATCCCGCGGGTCGGCCAGACCTTCATCTTCCACCGGCACCGCTTCCAGATCGTTCGGCGCGAGCGCAACCAGATCACGGCCCTGCGGGTCTCGCCGCCCATCGAAGCCCCGGTTGAAGACTAGGCTTGGCCGGGAACCCAGGCGCGGCTGTAGCGTTGCTTGCAGCCGACGGAAGGGAGGCCTGGACATGAGTGTCGCCATATTCTCGGCGCAAACCTGGAAGGCCCCTGCGACCCTGTCGCCTCGCGCCCTTTGCCTTTCCCCCAGCTATGCTGCAACACTCGCCGGCCGCATCGGCGTTTTGGAGCCTCTTCTATGACCGATCTCGCCAAGCTCGCCGGTCTTCGCGTCCTCGTCGTCGAAGACGAGATGATGGTCTCGATGCTGATCGAGGACATGCTGAGCGATCTGGGCTGCAAGGTCGTCGGACCGGCCTCGCGGCTGGAGGAAGCCATCGCCCTGGTGGGATCGAGCGAGCTCGATTGCGCCGTCCTCGACGTGAACCTGGGCGGCCAGCCCATCTTCCCTCTTGCCGACATCCTGCGGGAAAAGGGCGCGCCCTTCGCCTTCGCCACCGGCTATGGCGATGCGGGCCTGCGCGACGTCGACAAGGGCACGCCGGTCCTGCAGAAGCCCTTCCGCGAGAGCGACCTCGCCCGCATCCTGGGCGAGCTTCACGCTCGCGTCTGAGGCCGAACGCCCCGCCCTTCAGGGCAGGGCGGCCAGGACCTTTTCCGGCGTCAGGGGATAGTCCCGGATCCGCGCGCCGCAGGCGTTGTAGACGGCGTTGGCGATGGCGGCGCCCGCGCCCGCAATGCCCAGCTCGCCGACGCCCTTGATCCCCATGGGATTGGCCTTGTCGTCCACCTCGTCGAGGAACATGGCCGAGAGGTCGGCGATGTCGGCATGGGCCGGCACGTGATAGCCGGCCAGGTCCTGGGCGATGAAGGAGCCGTAGCGGGGATCGACCTCGTTATATTCGTGCAGGGCCGTGCCGACGCCCCAGATCATGCCGCCGGTGATCTGACTCATGGCGGTCTTGGCGTTCAGGATGCGGCCAGCGGCGAACACCCCGAACATGCGGCGCAGGCGAACCTCGCCCGTGTCGGGATCGACGCCCACCTCGGCGAAATGGGCGCCATAGGTGTGCTGGGAATAGTCGCGGGCGTCGGCGGCCGGCGTGATCGAGCCCTCCACATAGACGCCCTCCGGCGCGGCCCGGGCCACCAGGCGCTCCAGGGGCTCGGCGCGGTTGTCCACCGCGATATTGCCGCCGCCGAAGGTGACCAGTTCGGGATCATCGCCATAGAGGGGCGAGTTGGGGTCGCCGATGGCCAGCTCCGCCAGGGCCTTGCGCAGGTTCATGCCGGCGGCGAAGGCCGCCGAGCCGGCGGTCGCCGCGCCGAACTGGCCGCCGGAGCCCGGGGCCGGCGGGAAGTCTGAATCCCCCAGCTCCACCTTCACCTGCCCCAGGGGCACGCCAAGCGTCTCGGCGGTGATCTGGGCGAGGATGGTGTAGGTGCCGGTGCCGATGTCGGTCATGCCCTGGCGCAGGGTGATGGTTCCGTCGGCGTCGATGCGCACGCCGGCCTTGGCCGGCAGCAGGAAGTTGCCGCGGATGGCCGCGGCCATGCCCAGGCCCACCAGCCAGCGGCCGTCGCGGACCTGGCCGGGCTTGGGATTTCGGCGGTCCCAGCCGAACCGCTGGGCGCCCTCGGTCATGCAGCGGACGAGCTGGCGGGTGCTGAAGGGCTTGCCCGTCTCGGGATCGGTCTCCGGCTCGTTGCGCAGGCGCAGCTCGATGGGGTCGAGGCCGAGTTGCTCGGCCAGTTCGTCCATGGCGCATTCCAGGCTGAGCATGCCCGAGGCCTCGCCCGGCGCCCGCATGGGGCCGGCGGCGGGGATGTCGAGCTTGACCAGACGGTGGCCGGTCAGCCGGTTGGGGGCGGCATAGAGGCTGCGGGCGAAGTTGGCCGCATGCTCGGTGAACGGCGTCTCCCGGCGGCAGTGGGTGACGGCTTCCAGGGCGAAGGCGTCGAGGCGGCCGTCCGCCTGGGCGCCCAGGCGGACCCGCATGCGCACGGCGGGCCGGTGGATGGTGGCCTGGAACATCTGCTGGCGGGTATAGGCGACCTTGACCGGCTGGCCGAGTTCGCGGGCCGCCAGCGCCGCCAGGGTCAGGTCGTCATAGGCCTGGCCCTTGCCGCCGAAGCCGCCGCCGATATAGCGGGTCAGCAGGCGAACCTGGGTCGAGGGGATCATCAGGGTCTCGGCCAGGGTGTGCTGGCCGCCCTTCACCATCTGGATCGAGGTGTGGACCGTGACATTGTCACCCTCCCACCAGGCGGTGGTGGCGCAGGGCTCCATCTGGGCGTGGTTCTGCAGCGGGCTGACATAGGTCTCGTCCAGGCGGACAGGGGCGCCGGCGAAGGCGGCCTCGAAGTCGCCGACCCGGACATCCTCCTCGCCCTCGGGCTGGTCGGCCGCATCGAGATTGTCTTCGAAGATCAGGTCGGCGGGCTCGGCCGCGTAGTCGAAGCGCACCAGGGCCGCGGCGGCCTTGGCGTTCTCGAGCGTGTCGGCGGCGACGAAGCCCACATGCTGGCCGAAGTGCTCGATCCGGCCGGCCAGGGCCGGGTTGGCGCCCCGCTGGCTGCGGGGATTGATCTTCGCCCCCCGCTCGCCCTGGGCCGGCACATTGTGCGGCGTCCAGACCAGCCGGACGCCCGGGGCGGCCTGTGCGGCGGAGATGTCGGCCGAAGCGACCACGCCCTTGGCGATTGGCGAGGCGATCAGCACCCCATAGGCCGGCGGCGACGGCGCCTCGACCTCATAGGCGAACGGCGCTGATCCCGTGACCTTGAGCCGGCCTTCATAGCGATCGACGCCCTTGCCGATCAGGCCGCTGCGGTTCTCGCTGATGGGGGTCGGCGCCGCCCAGTCCCTGACCGAACTCATTGGTCGTCTCCAGCGCCGGTGGTGGTGAGGCAGGCCGCGCCCAGGCGGGCGATCAGCTTCAGCTTGAAGTCGTTGTGGCCGTCGGGCTTGGCGGCGCTCAGCTCGGCGGCCATGGCCTCGGCGGGGCTCGCCCCCTGCTCCAGGGCCAGTTCGGCGGCCTCGGCGCGCCAGGGCTTGTGGGCCACCGCGCCCAGGGCGACCCGGCCGCCGGCCACCGCCACGCTGCCGATGGCGAAGGCGTAGGAGGCCCGCTCACGCGCCTTGCGGTAGATCTGGCCGCCCGGCGGGGGCGGCGGCAGGACGACGGCGGTGATCATCTCGGCCGGGCGAAGCTCGGTTTCGATGTGGGGGGTGTCACCGGGCAGGCGGTGGAAGCCCTCCAGGGCCAGCACGCGAGCCTCGCCGGCGCCGGACTCCGTCTCCACCTTGGCGTCCAGGGCGGTCAGGGCCACGGCCATGTCCGAGGGATGGGTGGCGATACAGGCCTCGCTGGCCCCGAAGATGGCGGTGTTGGCGGAGATGCCGCCGATCGCCGCGCAGCCGGCGCCGGGCTGGCGCTTATTGCAGGGCTTGGAGGTGTCGTAGAAGTAGGGGCAGCGGGTCCGCTGCAGCAGATTGCCGGCGGTGGTCGCCTTGTTGCGCAACTGGCCCGAGGCGCCTGACAGGATGGCCTGGGCGAGCGCCGGATAGCGGGCGCGGACGCGGGCGTCGGCCGCCACCTGGCTGTTGGTGGTCATGGCGCCCAGGCGCAGGCCGCCCTCGGGGGTGTCCTCGATCTCGGCCAGGGGCAGGCGGCTGACATCCACCAGATGGGACGGCTGCTCGATCTGCAGCTTCATCAGGTCGACCAGATTGGTGCCGCCGGCCAGGAAGCGGGCCCCGGGGATTTCGGCCACCAGGGCCAGCGCGGTGGCCACATCGCCGGGGCGCTCATAGGTGAAGGGCTTCATGCCAGGCCTCCGGCGGTGCGGATGGCCGCCAGGATCTGCGGATAGGCCGAACAGCGGCAGAGATTGCCGCTCATGCGCTCGCGGATCTCTTCGTCGCTCAGCATGACGTCGGCGGTGAGGTCCTGCGTCACCAGGCTCGCCCAGCCGTCGGCCGCCTCCTTCAGCATCCCGACCGTCGAGCAGATCTGGCCTGGGGTGCAATAGCCGCACTGGAAGGCGTCGTGCTCCAGGAAGGCCTGCTGCACCGGGTGCAGGGTCTCGTCCTGGGCCAGGCCCTCGATGGTGGTGATCTCGTCGCCCTCATGGGTGACCGCCAACGACAGGCAGGCGTTGATCCGCCGGCCGTTGACCAGGACCGTACAGGCGCCGCACTGGCCGTGGTCGCACCCCTTCTTGGAGCCCTTGAGCCCCAGATTTTCCCTTAGGGCGTCGAGCAGGGTCGTGCGCGGATCAAGGTCCAGGCTGGCGGCCTGGCCATTGAGCGTGAAACTGGTCTTCAACGGGCGTCTCCCCAAACGCCGGGCGGAAAATGACGCCCGAACAGACTTCTATATTTTGACCTCGGTCAGCTCTCGCCGGGCGCCAGGGCCTTGAGCGACAAGGCGTGCACGGGGCCGGCCATCTCCTCGGACAGGGCGCGGTAGATCATGCGTTGGCGCGCGACCTTGGGCGCTCCGGCGAAGGCCTGGGCCTCGATCAGGACGTTGAAATGGCTTTCTCCGCCGGGCCGGGCGCCGGCGTGACCGGCATGGCGCGAGGACTCGTCCTCGATTTCCAGGCGCGTCGGCGAAAAGGCCTCGGTCAACTTTTGTTGGATGGCATCGAATATGGCGCCCATTGCTCACATCTTCAATTCTTCAAAAGTGCGGGCCGTGGCCCCATACTTGGGGCATGCCCGGCGCGTTTCAATACAGGCCCAAGTTCGTCGATATCCGCGTTCGCCCCCCAAAGCCCGGGGAGGCGGAGCAGGCCGACGACGTTTTCGCTCTGAAGCCCGGTGAACGCCGTTGCGATCACCCAGGCTGCTCCATGCCCGCAGCGGCCCGGGCGCCGAAGTCCCGGGACATGATGAACGAGCACTACTGGTTCTGTCAGCCCCACGCGGCGGAATACAATCGCAATTGGAACTTCTTCGCCGGCATGAGCGAGGGCGAGATCAAGGCGCGCCAGGAGCAGGAACAGGCCACCGGCGGGCGGCCGACCTGGGACTTCAAGGCCAGCCGCAATTCCCGGGAGTCGGCGGCCTTCGCCAACAATTTCGCCCGCGGCAAGGGCGGCTACCAGGACCCGTTCAACATGTTCGGCCATGGGGGCGTCCATGGGCCGGGGCCGCAGGCCGCTCCGGCGCGCAGGCTGGGCAAGATCGAGCGCAACGCCCTGGCCGACCTCGACCTGGACGACAACGCCGAGGGACCGGCCATCCGGGCCCGCTACACCGAGCTGGTCAAGCGCTGCCACCCGGACGCCAATGGCGGCGACCGCTCGGCCGAGCACAAGCTGCAGCGGGTGATCAAGGCCTATCAGGCCCTGCGCAAGGCGGGCATGGTCTAGGGAGATACGAGGGGCTGGGGGTTGAGCGGCGAACCGACCATCGCGGAGGCCAGGGCCGCCCGGGAGGCGGCTCGCAGGCGGCGAGCGCTGGCGCGACGTCGTCTCGCCGTGCGCCTGATGGCCGGAACGCTCGCCCTGATGGCCCTGAGCTTCGGCGCGCTGGTCCCGCCCCCGGCCACCCCTGGCGCAGGCGAACAGGCCACGGCCACATGGGCTTCCTTGCGCTTCCCCAAGCCGCCGCCCCAGGCCCCTGCGCCGCTCGCCCAGCAGATCGCCGCGCTGGGGGCCAGCTTCAACGGCCGGGCCGGCATCGCCGTGCGCGACCTCGAAGGCGGCTGGACCGCCGCCCATGACGGCGAGGCCCTCTATCCGCAGCAGAGCGTCAGCAAGCTCTGGGTGGCGATCAGCGTGCTCGACGCCGTCGACCGCGGCGCCCTCACCCTGGACGATCCGATCATCGTGCGGCGGGACGACCTGTCGATCTTCCACCAGCCGATCCGCGACCATGTAGGCCGGCAGGGCTATGAGACCACGGTGGGCGCCCTGCTGGAGAGCGCGGCCACCCGCAGCGACAACGCCGCCAATGACGTGCTGATGCGGCTGGTGGGCGGGCCAGACCAGGTGCGCGCGGTGATGACGGAGAAGGCCCTGGGGGCCATCAGCCTGGGGGATGAGGAACGCTACTTCCAGACCCGCATCGCCGGCCTCGACTGGCGGCCGGAATTCTCGTTCGGCCGCAGCTTCTGGCGGGCGCGGGCGGCCATGCCGCAGGAGATCCGCCGTCAGGCCCTGGAGGCCTATCTGCAGAACCCCGCCGACGGCGCGACCCCCGAAGCCCTGGTGGCGGCCCTGGACCGCCTGCAGGCCGGCGACCTGCTGTCGCCGGAGTCCACCGCCCACCTGCTCGGCCTGCTGGCCGCCAGCCAGACGGGCCCCAGGCGCCTGGGCGGCGGCCTGGCCGAGGGCTGGCGTCTGGCGCACAAGACCGGCACCGGCCAGGTCCTGGGCGCCCGGGCGACGGGTTATAACGATGTCGGCCTGCTGACCGCGCCGGACGGCCGCACCTATGCCGTCGCCGTCCTGATCGCCGAGACCGAGGCGCCGATCCCTGAGCGCCAGGCGCTGATGCAGGCGGTGACCCGGGCGGTCATCGAACAGCACCAGGGGCTCGCCCCCCTGCCCGCCGATGAGGACGGCCTGGCGCTGGAGTCCCTGGAGACCGCCGAGGCCGGCGCCGATCTCAACCTGAGATCGGGTTTCCCGGCGCCTTCGCCTCGCCCCTGACTCTCCACCGCGACTGGCCGGCGACCTGACCTCTGGACTCCGCCTTCGACATGTGGCCTGATCGCATTGTCGGCTCGTTTCGGTCACCCAAGTGGGTGCGCCATTCATGGAACGGTCGTCGGAAAATCGGAGATTAAAACCATGGCCAGCAAAGCCAGCGATTACACGTTCCAGTTCCTTAGCTGCCGCAACATTAGTGCGCCTGAGGACGAAGCCAACGGCCGCAAGGTCTATTCGGGCCACGCTCCCGCTACCGCCGTCCTCGATCTCGAAGACAACGACAATGTCCGCGAGTATCTTGTTGACGCGAAGGGTAAGCAGAAGCGCTCTCCTACCCTTGTACACCAAGCCATCCGGAAAACGCTCCAAGACACCCCGGATCAGTTCAGTATCCTGAACGGAGGCATGGTCATCGTTGCCCGTTCGGCCACCATCGACGACAAGACGAAGACGATGAAGCTCGAGTCGCCGAGCATTATCAACGGGTCGCAGACCCAAGGCGAGTTGCGCCGGTTCTTTGAGCGCAACCCCTCGGCGATGGACGAACCGCCTAGCGTTAAGTTCGAAATCATCGTCACGAGCGATGACGACCTGATCGCGGAAATCTCAATCGCGCGGAATTTCCAGAACGACGTGCGCGCCATCTCGATCGCGGGACGTCGCGGGCAGCTGGACGAACTAGAATTCGCCATCCAGGCCGAATTTCCCGATCTAAAACTTCGGAAGTCGGAAACCGATCTAGTTGCAGATGAAGATTTCATCGACACGGAGAAGCTTATCCAAGTAATCCTGGCAATTATGCCGTCGGATGTATTGGAGAACTTCGATCCGTCCATCGACGCGACAAGCCGGGTCTTTACCTATAGCCAGAAGACGCGTTGCCTGAAGCTGTACCAACGCATTGTCGAAGACGACGACATCGCAACCTTGAAGTGCTGCCTAGACCTCGCTCCCGTAGCTTGGACCCTCTATGAGAAGTGGAAAGCCCATCAAGGATTCCGAGGAACGCGCATCCGGGCCATCGAGCGTGAAAATGGCGAGATCATCGAAGTCCCGGATGGTGTCGTTTTCCCGATTCTCGCGGCCCACTCAGCATTCGTGAAGAAGGACAAGACCGGCCGTTGGAAACTATCGCCGCCAGCAACATTCGCCGATAGTGAACTAATCAGCGCAGCCAAGCAGGCATACATGGAAATCGCTGGCCACAATCCTCAGACGATGGGCAAGAGCAAGGCGTGCTATTCAACTCTGCTGCGCATCACGCAGATCTACGCGCGTCTCGCTAAGGCATAGGAGCGCTCGTCCCGCCGCCGTCGCCATATCGGCGATGGCGGCGCCGATCTCAACCTGAGATCGGGTTTCCCTGCGCCTTCGCCTCGCCCCTGACCATGGCCTCGAGGTCGAGCCGGTCGCGGGGGAGCGCGTGGGGCAGCTCGGCCTGCAGGAAGGCGATCATCTTCTCCCGCACCTCGCAGCGCAGATCGAAGGTGGTCGGCGCATTGCGGGCGCTGATCAGGCAGCGGACCTGCATGGTGCGCTCCGAGACGTCGGTGACCGCCAGATTGACCACCTGGCCGTCCCACAGGGGCGAGGCCTTGGCGATCTCCTCCAGCTTGGCGCGCAGGACGTCTATGGGGGCGGTGTAGTCCACATAGAGCATGGTCGTGCCGATCAGCGAGGCGGTCTCCCGCGTCCAGTTCTGGAACGGCTTCTGAATGAAATAGGTGAGCGGCAGCACCATGCGCCGCCAGTCCCACAGCCGGACCACCACATAGGTCGAGGTGATCTCCTCGATCCAACCCCACTCGTTTTCGACGATCACCGCGTCATCGATGCGGATCGGCTGGGTGGTGGCGATCTGCACCCCGGCGATCAGATTGGTCAGGAAGGGCTGCAGGGCGAGACCGGCGATGATGCCCGCCGCCCCGGCCGAGGCCAGCAGGCTGATCCCGTACTGGCGCACCCCCGGGAAGGTCATCAGGGCGAAGCCGATGGTCAGGACGACGATCAGGGTCCCGGCCGTGCGGGTGAGGATCTTGGTCTGGGTGATGTGTTTGCGCGCCAGGAGGTTGTCCTCGGCGTCCAGGCTGAACCGGCGCACATAGAGCAGGCTCCAGATGTCCAGCGCGGTGAGCGCGCTCCAGCCCACCAGCGCCACGAAGCCCAGGGCCAGGATGCGGCGCAGGGCCTCGACGCCCCCCTCGCTCAGCTGGGCCAGGCTGGCGCCGGCGGCGAGGCCGAGGATCAGGGCCGCCAGCCGCGTCGGGCGACGGAGCTTGACGACCAGGGTCGACCAATAGGTGTCGCGGTGGCGCAGGGCCCGGCGGACCGCCCGCGCCACGAGTTCGTGCAACAGCAGGCCCACCAAGGCGCCGACCGCCAGGATGGCCAGGTTCACCAGCCAGAGCGGCGCCCAGTCGGGCCGGTAGGAAAGGATCAGGTCCGCCATCGCAGGGAAGCCTCGAAGCGCCCGTGGGCCAGAACAGGACTCCAACGCCAAAGGACGCCAAGAGATCGCCCGGCCGACCTCGGATCGTGTCGGAAGCCCGCCGGCGCCCGCCTGACAGGCGCCGGCGTCACGTCAGCGGTTCAAGGGGCGAAGCTGGAACGCGCCTTGATCCCCCAATGGCCGTCCTCGCAGGTGACCACATAGATGGAGTCGAAGCCGCCGATGACGCTGCCGTCCTTCCGATAGCGGGTGAAGCGGGTGTTGATATGCACCTTGTCCGGCCCCGAATGGATGATCTCGCGTTTTTCCCAGGCCGAATGGTCCCAGTCCTTGAGCGAGGCGTGGTCGAACGTCGCTTGCGTCTGGTCGCCCTTGTTGATGATCCGCATCGTGTTGGACGCCAGGCGGATCGAGGGGAAGTTGAAGGTCTTTTCGAAGGCCTCCATGTCGCGGCCGTTGAAGGCGGTCATGAAGGCGTCGAGGCAGGCCATGGCGGCGGCCTCGGATTGTTCATTGCGGCTCATGGGCTCCTCCCGTCGGCCTGTGATCGGCCGTGCGGGAGGAGCTTAGGCGTAGGACGGCGGCGATGAGAAGGCGTTCAGGACTCCGCCTGGACCCAACCGCCGCCCAGGGCCTTGAAGAGGACGATCTGGGCGTCGGCCACCTGGGCCTGCGACTGGGCCAGCTGCGCCTGGAGCCCCGCCAGCGTGCGCTCGGCGTCGAGCACGCCAAGGAAGCTGTCGACCCCGGCGTCGTAGCGCATCCGCGAGAGGCGGGCAGCCCGTTCCCCCTGGTCCCGGGCGCGCTGCAGGGCGGCGCGGCGGTCCAGGGCCTTGGCGTACTGGGTGAGCGCCACCTCGGTCTCCTGCAGGGCCGTGAGGTTGACCTGCTCGAAGCTCGCCAGGGCCGCGTCGGCCGCCGCCCCGGCCTGGCTGATGCGCGAACGCGCCGCCAGGATGTTGGGGAAGCTCCAGGAGATCAGCGGGCCGACGCTGAACTGGTAGTCGTCCCCCAGGTCCGAGGCGTCTGCGCCCAGGGTGGAGATGCTGCCGCCCAGGGTGACGCTGGGATAGAGGCTGGCCGTGGCCACGCCGATCCGGGCGGTGGCCGCCGCCAGCCGGCGCTCGGCCGCGCGCACGTCGGGCCGGCGGGCCAGGAGGGCCGCGCCGTCGCCCACCGGGATGTCGGTGGTGAGCTCCGGGACGACATCGCAGGCCGCCGCGGCGATCGGCGCCTGGGCCGGCGGACGCCCGGTGAGCACCGCCAGACGGAACAGGGCGCTGTCGCGCTGGGCCTCCAGGGGCGGCAGGGTGGCGCGGGTGGACTCAAGCTGGGTCTGGGCGCGGGCCACGTCGAGGCCGGCGCCGCGGCCGAGCTCGAACTGCCGGCCGGTGAGGTCGGCGGTCTCCTGCTGCAGGTCCAGGGTCTGCTGCGCCGTGGCGATCTGCAGATTGGCTGCGCAGAGATCGGCATAGGCCCGGGCGGTTTCGGCCGCCACGGTCACCCGGGCGGAGTCCAGCAGGGCCTCGGCCGCCCCGGCGTCGGCGCGGGCGGCCTCCACCGAGCGGCGAACCCGACCGAAGAAGTCGACCTCGTAGGCCGCCTCGAACCCGGCCTGGAAGCTGTCGCTCTCCCCATAGGCGCCGGTGGTCAGGTCCTGCTGGCGGACCCGGGCGGCGCCCGCCGTCGTGGTGGTCGAGGGCAGGAAGCCGACGCGGGCCTCGCCGAGGGCGGCGCGGACCTGCGCCAGATTGGCGGCGGCCACGGCGATGTCGCGGTTGGCGCGCAGCGCCTCGGCCACCAGGTCGTCCAGCAGCGGGTCCTCATAGAGCCGCCACCAGTCGTCGGGCGCCTGGGTCCCGGTGAAGGGGCCATCGGCCGCGGCGATGAAGGGACCAGCCTCGGCGGCGCCCGCAGCCGGGACCTGGTAGTCAGGCCCAGCGGCGCAGGCCGAGAGCAGCGCCGCGCCGGCGAACAGGGCGGCCAGACGGGACGGGATCACGGGCGGGGCTCCGGGGCTTGATGGGTGAGGACGCCAGGTTCGGCGGCTGGCTCGGGCTTGGCCTTGCGCCCAGGCAGGCGCTCGGCGAGACGGCGGCAGACCACATAGAAGACCGGGGTGAAGATCAGGCCGAACAGGGTCACCCCGATCATCCCGAACACCACGGCGGTGCCCAGGGCCTGGCGCATCTCCTGGCCGGGACCCGAGGCGATGGCCAGGGGCAGCACGCCGAAGATGAAGGCGAACGAGGTCATCAGGATCGGCCGCAGCCGCGTCCGGGCCGCATGCACCGCCGCATCGAAGCGGTTCATGCCCATCTGGTCCTCGGCCTGCTTGGCGAATTCCACGATCAGGATGGCGTTCTTGGCCGCCATGGCCACCAGGACGATGAGCCCGACCTGGGTGAGGATGTTGTTGTCCATGCCGCGCATCCAGACCCCGAGCATGGCCGCCAGGATGCTGAGCGGAACGATCAGGATGATGGCCAGCGGCAGGGTGAAGGCCTCGTACTGGGCCGCCAGCACCAGGAAGACGAACACCACCGCCAGGGCGAAGACCAGCAGGGTCGTGTCCCCGGCGGCCTGCTCCTGATAGGCGAGTTCGGTCCAGGCGAAGCTGACCCCGGGCGGCAGGGTCTCGGCCGCCAGCCGCTCCATCTCCGCCAGGGCCTCGCCCGACGAGACGCCGGGCGCCGCGCCGCCGAGGATCTCGGCGGAGGGGGCGAGGTTGAACCGCACCACGCGGGCCGGACCGGAGTCGTCACGCAGGGTGGCGATGGAGCCCAGGGGCGCCATGCCGCCTGTGGTGGTCCGCACCTTCAGATTGGCGATGTCCGACACCTGGGAGCGGCCGGAGGGTTCGGCCTGGGCCGTCACCCGGAAGGTCCGGCCCAGCATGTTGAAGTCGTTCACATAGGTGGAGCCCAGATAGGTCCCCAGGGTCTGGAACACCTCCGCAGGCTGGACGCCGAGCAGAAGGGCGCGGTCGCGGTCGACATCGGCGGTCACCCGGGGCGCGCCGGTGTTGAACTGGTTGAACACCCCGACAAGCTTCGGACTCTGGGCCGCGGCGCCGGCGAGCTGGTTGGCCGCCTGCTCCAGGGCCGCATAGCCGACCCCGCCAGTGTCCTGGACCATCATCTTGAAGCCGCCGGCGTTGCCGAGGCCTTCCACCGGCGGCGGGGCCAGAACGAAGATGTTGGCTTCTTCGATGGCGCCCATGCGCTGCATGATCATGCCGGCCATGTTCTGGGCGTTGAGCTCAGTCCCGCGTTCCCCCCAGTCGGTCAGGCGAATGAAGATGGTGGCGCTGTTGGACGCCATGCTGAAGCTGGCCCCGTCGAGGCCGACGAAGGCGGCGATGTTCTGCACGCCGTCCATGGCGCCGATCTCGGCGGTCGCCCGCTGGACCACGGCGTCGGTGCGTTCCAGCGAGGCGCCCGGCGGAAGCTGGACCACGCCGATCAGGACGCCCTGGTCCTGTTCGGGGATGAAGCCCGTCGGGGTCTCGCCCAGCCGCCAGCCGGTGGCGACCAGCAGGACCACATAGGCGATCAGCATGATGAAGCTCATCCGCACCAGGCGCGCCGTGAGACGGCCAAACCGGTCGCTGAGCCAGTCGAAGCCCTTGTTGAAGCGGTCGGCGGCGCCGGAGAGCGGCGCCAGCCAGCGGGGGCCGTGGGGGGCGTCGCCTTCCCGATGCGGCTTGAGCAGCAGGGCGGCCAGGGCCGGCGACAGGGTGAGCGAGACCAGCAGGGAGATCACCGTCGCCGCGGCGATGGTCACCGCGAACTGGCGATAGAACATCCCCGGAATGCCGGAGACGAAGGCCGTCGGCACGAACACCGCCACCAGCACCAGGCTGATGGCCACCAGGGCCCCGGAGACTTCCTTCATGGACCTGTGCGCCGCCTCCCGGGGCGAAAGCCCCTCGCGGATGTTCCGCTCCACGTTCTCGACCACGACGATGGCGTCATCGACGACGATGCCGACGGCCAGGACCAGGGCGAAGAGCGACAGGGAGTTCAGCGAATAGCCGAGCGCCAGCTGGACCGCGAAGGTGCCGATCAGGGCGATCGGGATCGCCAGGATGGGAATGATCGCCGCCCGCCAGGTGTGCAGGAACACCACGACCACCAGGACCACGAGCAGCACGGCCTCGATCAGGGTGTGCTGCACCGCGCTGACCGAGGCGGCCACGTATTCGGTGGGATTGTAGGGGATCTGATAGCTGAGACCGTTGGGGAAGTTGGGCTCCAGGTCGTCCATGGCCGCGATGATGCCTTCGGCGGTCGAGAGCGCATTGGAGCCGGGCTGCTGCAGGACGGCCATGGCCACCCCGCGTTCCCCCGAGAAATAGCCTCGCACGCCATAGTCCTGGGCGCCGATCTCGACCCGAGCCACGTCGCGAAGACGGATGGTGCGGCCCTCCGCATCGCGGCGCAGGACCACATCGCCAAAGGCTTCCGGGGTCGAAAGGCGGCCCTGGACCTCGACGGGCAGTTCGCTGGCGACCGCCGGGCCGAAGGGCGGCTGGCCGACGGTGCCGCCGGCGGCCTGCAGGTTCTGAGCGCGCAGGGCCTCGACGATCTCGTTGGGCGTCAGATTGCGTTCGGCCGCCTTGCCGGGATCGATCCAGATCCGCATCGAATAGAGGCCGCCGCCGAAGATCTGGACCTCGCCGACCCCATCGACCCGCAGCAGCCGGTCGCGAACGGTGGAATTGGCGTAGTTGCCCACATAGTCGGCGCTCAGGTCGTCCGCATCGGCGGTCAGGCCGACCACCATCAGGAAGCCGGTGGACTGCTTGTTGACGACCACGCCCACCTGCCGGACCTGCTCAGGCAGCCGGGGTTCGGCCAGGCTGACCCGGTTCTGGACCAGCACCTGGGCCGAATCCAGGTCCGTCCCGGGCTGGAAGGTGACGGTGATCTGCACCGTCCCGTTGGACGAGGACGAGGTCATGTAGATCATGTCCTCGACGCCGTTGATCTCCTGTTCGAGCGGCGCGGCGACCGTCTCGGCCAGGGTCTCGGCCGAGGCGCCCGGATAGTTGGCGATGACCGCGACGGTCGGCGGCGCAATGTCCGGGAACTGGGACAGGGCCAGCAACGGATAGGCGAACAGGCCGACGAGGGTGATGAACACCGACAGCACCCCGGCGAAGATCGGGCGCTCGATGAAGAAGTGCGACAGACGCATGAAATGCGGTCCCGGAAATGCAGTCGGAAGGGGTGTGGATCAGTTGGCCGGGGTGGCCGACGCCGCCGGCGCCGAGGTCAGGCGCGGCTGATCGGAGCCGCCCTCCTCCTGCCGGGCGATCTTGCCGGGCTGGACCTCGACCTTCTGGCCGGGCATGGCCCTTTGCAGGCCGCCGACGATCACGCGGTCATCGGGGCGAAGGCCGGTGCGCACGACCCGCAGGCCGCCGCTGGCGGGGCCAAGCTCGAGCGCCTTGACCTGCACCGTGCCCTCGCCATCGACCACATAGGCCACCCGGCGGACCCCGTCGGTGACGACGGCGGTTTCGGGGATCAGCAGGGCGGGATAGGCGTCGGCGCCGATCATGCGCCCCTGGCCGAACATGCCCGGCTTCAGGAAGCCGTCAGGATTGGCGATCGTGGCGCGCAGGCGCACTGCGCCGGTGTCCCGGTCCACCAGGGCGTCGACGAAATCCATGCGGCCGGTCCAGCGATATTCAGTCTCGTCCTGCAGGCGCACCTGCACCTGAGCCCCCTGGCGCTTTTCCGTCTGCCGCTGATACTTCAGCAGCTGAGCTTCGGAGGCGTCGAAGGCGAAGTGGATCGGACTGATGGAAACGATGGTGGTGAGAACGTCGCCCGAAGAGGCGCCGCCGCTGATCACATTGCCGGGGTCCACCTGACGTTGGGACACGACGCCGGAGACCGGCGCGGTCACGCGGGTGAACTCGACGTCGAGCCGGCGGGCCCGCAGGGTCGCCTCGGCCACCTGGGCCTGGGCCCGGCGGCTGTCGAACTCTTCCTGCGAGATCGCCTGGGCCTCGAGCAGGCCCTCGGCGCGCGCCAGGTCGGCCCGGGCCAGATCAGCCTGGGCTTGCGCGGCGGCCAACGCCGCCTGCGCCGGGCGCGGGTCCAGGGTGAACAGAAGCTGACCCTTGCGGACGCTCTGGCCGTCCCTGAAATGCACGCCCTGGAGGTAGCCGCCCACACGGGCGCGAACCTCGACGCGCTCAGGCGCCTCGAACCGGCCGGTGAAGTCGTCCCAATCGACGACCTCCTCCTGCAACGGAACCGACACCGACACCGTTGGCGTCGGCATGCCTTGTCCCGCATTGGGGTCCCCGCCGCAGGCGGCAAGACCAAGGAAACTTGCTGCGAAAACCGCAGCCACAAAGAGTCGTCGCATGCCCTATCCCCGAGGCTAGCGCACCCGGTGGAGAGCCGGGCCATGTCATCAGTTGGTGACTTCTAGGT
>Ga0208179_1000651_pt1 | contig 20880 bp, 19 predicted proteins | sample Malvired_Geostar_FD_184238 | JGI IMG/M metagenome (GOLD analysis project Ga0208179, IMG submission 184238) | Marine viral communities from the Global Malaspina Expedition - Malaspina viral metaG DeepMed_Geostar (SPAdes) (version 2) | ecosystem: Environmental > Aquatic > Marine > Oceanic | place... | reverse complement strand
ACGTGGACTACAACCCGGACCGCGCCCACATGATCTTCGGCGGCCGCAACGCCACCATGAGCATCATCGGCCCGGACGTGGCCATGTGCGGCCCGCTGTGGGCGGCCATGCACGTGGTGATCGTGGAACGCTTCAAGGAAGGCCGCAAAGCCATGGACTCGATCTTCGGCGGCGCCGGCTCGTTCCGCTGGGGCACCAACACCGGTCTGCTGCTGATGCCCATCGTCAGCCTGGTGGAACCGATCCTGGGCGTGGCCCTGGCGCTGACGCTGCTGATCCAGGGCTACGTGAGCGTGCGCATCGGCATTCTCGAAGCGCGCAGCCAGCGCGACCTGGGCATCGCCGGGGTGGTCGCCGCGGTGCTTGCCACCAAGGGCGCGACCTGGGCGTTCGCCGTGGGCGTGGCGCTGTGCATCCTGATTTACGGTCGCCGCTTCTTCAGCGGCGAGAACGACCAGACCTTCACCAAGGACAACGACGAGGAAACGCAATGAAAACCCGTGCCGCAGTACTGCGTGAGATGGGCGCCCAGCGCCCGTTCAAGGACTCCCAGCCGCTGAAAATCGAAGAGGTGGAACTGGACGCCCCGGGCCACGGCGGAGATTCTGGTGCGGGTGCGCGCCGCCGGCCTGTGCCACTCCGACCTGTCGGTGATCGACGGCAACCGGCCCCGGCCGCTGCCCATGGCGCTGGGCCATGAAGCCGCCGGCGAAGTGGTGGAAGTGGGCGCCGGCGTCGCCGATCTGGAAGTGGGCGACCATGTGGTGTTCTCGTTCGTGCCCAGCTGCGGCACCTGCGACTACTGCCTGGGCGGCCGCGCGGCGCTGTGCGCCCCCGGTGCCAAGGCCAACAACGACGGCGTGCTGCTGGGCGGCGACCGCCGCCTGCACCAGGGCGACACCACCATTAACCACCACCTGGGGGTGTCCGGCTTCGCCGAGCACGCGGTGACCTCGCGCCGTTCCGCGGTGAAGATTCCCAAGGACCTGCCGTTCGAGATCGCCGCGGTGTTCGGCTGCGCGGTGCTCACCGGCATGGGCGCGGTGGTGCACACCGCCGGGCTGCGCGCCGGCCAGTCGGTGCTGGTGGTGGGCCTGGGCGGCGTGGGCCTGTCCGCGGTGCTGGGCGCGGTGGCCGCCGGCGCCCGCCAGGTGATCGCCGCCGACATCGCCGAGGACAAGCTGGAGCTGGCCAAGGCCATGGGCGCCACCCATGTGGTCAACTCCAAGGACGCGGACGCGGTGCAGCAGGTCAAGGACATCAGCGGTGGCGGCGTGGACATCGCCGCCGAGTTCGCCGGCGTCGGCCCGGCGCTGGAATTCGCCTTCGCCGCCACCGGCAAGGGCGGCAGCACGGTCACCGCCGGCCTGCCCCACCCGGACACCCGCCTGGCGGTGAGCCCGGTGCAGATGGTGGCCGAGGAGCGCCGCTTCCTGGGCTCCTACCTGGGCGGCCATGTGCCGGCGCTGGATATTCCCGAGTACATCGCGCTCTATCAGGCCGGCCGCCTGCCGGTGGACAAGCTGCTCACCCACCGCATGAAGCTGGAAGACATTAACGAAGGCTTCGACCGGCTGGCCGACGGCGACGCCATCCGCCAGGTGATTCTGTTCGATTGATGGCGACCCCGAGGCTGCGGCAGGTGTGCCTGGTGGCGCCGGCGCTGGCGGCGCCGGAGCGGGCACTGGCCGCCGTGCTCGGCGCGGCGCCCTGCCACCGGGACCCGCACCTGGCCCGCTACGGTCTGGAGAACGTGATCTTCCGGCTCGGCGACCGCTTTATCGAAATCGTCGCGCCGACCGAGGACGGCACCGCCGCCGGCCGTTTTCTGGAACGCAGCGGCGGCCGGGGCGGCTATATGGCGATCTTCGACTGCGAGGATCCGGAGCGCCGCGCCCAGGACGCGGAAGCGCTGGGGGTGCCGGTGGTGAACCGCATGCGGGTGGACGCCTACCTGGGCGTGCAGTTGCACCCCAAAGCCTGCCGGGCGGCGATGATCGAGTTCAACCGCACCGAAGGCGGGGCGGCCCTGGACGGGCCTTACTGGCCGGCCGGGCCGGACTGGCAGGCGGCGCCGCAAGCGGAGCCGCCCTGCCGTCCGGACGCCGTCGTTCTGGACAGCCCCACGCCCGGCGATCTGGCCGCCCACTGGGGAAGCCTGCTCGGTATAACGGTGGCGGACGATCACCGCGCCGATGCCGGCGGCGTGGCGCTGCGGTTCCAGCCCGGTCGGAAGGAGTGCCTGAGTGCGCTGTCACTGCGTAGCGCCGACCCGGACCTTCTGCTGGCACGGGCCGGAGCCGAGGGGCTGGCGGTGGATCGGGGCGGCTTTGAACTGGCCGGCGTGCGCTGGCAGCTCGAGCAAGGGTAGCGCCCGCGACTAGCCCAGCTTCTTGAGCATGGCGCCCATCATTTCGTGGATTTTGTTGACCGCTTTCAGCGGTCGCACCATCACTTTGAAGTCGTCGATGCGGCCGTCTTCGTCGCAGTGAATCATGTCGATGCCGTTGAGCTGGATGCCGTCCAGTACGGTGGTGAATTCCAACACCGCGTTGCGGCCGTCGAGGATTTCCCGCTCATAGCGGAAGTGCTCGTTGTTGAGCGTGTGCAGGGCGGCGGTGAGGTACATTTTGGTGATCGCCTTGCCTTCCTGCGGGGTGTGCACCACCGGCGAGTGGAACACCACGTTGTCGGCGAGGATATCGTTGAGCGCCTCGGCGTCCTTGGCGTCCACCAGCCGGTGCCAGCGTTCAATGGTCTGCTCGATCATGGCGGTGTCCTGTGTTGTTGTTGGAAGGCTCAACATAGCCCGGCGGGGAAGCCGGGCGCCATGGTGGTTTGCGTCGAGAATCAGGCGGCGCCGATGCTCTCTGCTTTCACTTCGAAGTAGTCGTACAGGCTGTCCAGGGCGGCGCGCAGGGTGGCGCCCTGCAGGCTGAGGCGGGCCATCAGCTCTTCCAGGGCGTCCTCGGCGTTGATGTTGTCGATGTTCTCCTGGATCAGGTCCAGCGGCTTGAGCCGCTTGATGGCCAGGTCCTGCTGCAGGTCGAATTCCATTTCGTCGTTCCAGCACAGGTTCACCTTCACCGCCGCCAGCTGTTCCAGGTGGGCGAGGATTTCCTCGCGGCTCAGGTCCAGGGCGGTGATGCGCACGCTGGCGCCGTCGCCGTCCTTGAACTCGCAGCGGTCGCCGATGGTAAAACCTTCCGGCAGCGACGCCGGGTCGCGCAGCCATTCGCCGAAGGCGGCGGTGGTGGCGCTGGCCGCGGTGGGCCGGGTCACCGGCAGGGAGTCCACCGCCTTGCGCAGGGCGGCGACGATCTGCTCGGCGCGGCTGTCCGAGGCGCTGTCCACCAGGATGCGGCGGCGCTCCAGGTCGATCAGTACGCCGGTGCGGCGCGAGCGGGTGAAGGCGCGCGGCAGCAGCTCGAAGGTGATCTGGTCCTTCAGCTCGGCGCGCTCACGGCGGCCCACCGGGCGGCCTTCCTGCTCGCGGATCTGTTCCACTTTTTCGTCCAGTTCTTCCTTGATCACCGGCCCGGGCAGCAGGCGGGCGATTTCCTGGTGCACGCAGTAGAGGAAGCCGTCCGCCACCACCACCATGCGGTCTTCGCCCTTGAGCGGCGGCACGAAACCTTCACTGCTCAGGCTCTGCCGGCCGCAGGGCGGGCAGCGGTGCTGCTCGAGGCGCTCCTCCAGTTCCGCCGCCGACCAGGGGAAGGGCTCCGCGCCCAGGAAAACGGTGAGGTTCTTGATCCACATAGATAAGGGGTATCCGCAAACGAGGGTTGGCAAAGGGCGCTCACATTAGCCCAGGGCCACACCGCTCTCAAGGGCACCGTTGGGTCAAGCGGACTTATTCAGTTTCCGGCCACGAACACGTTTCCTTCACGACGTCGCGACTGCCGGTCCTTGAAGGTATCCGGTTGAAGCGAATTTATTTGACATGGCACGGGGATATCGCAAACCTCGAAAGCCGAAAACAACAACCGCCAAGCCTCGGGAGAGAAAACATGCTAGGCCAAATGATGAAACAGCCGCTGTTGATCAGCGCACAGATCGCCCACGCCGCCCGCTACCACGCCGATGGAGAGATCGTCTCCGTGGAGACCACCGGCGGCCTCCACCGCACCAACTGGGGCGAAGTGGAACGGCGGTCCCGCCAGCTGGGTTCGGCACTGCTGGGCCTGGGCCTGAAACAGAGCGACCGGGTCGCCACCCTGGCCTGGAACAACTACCGCCACCTGGAAGCCTATTTCGGTGTGTCCGGTGCCGGCCTGGTGTGCCACACCATCAACCCGCGCCTGTTCCCGGAACAGTTGGTGTATATCTTCAATCACGCCCAGGACCGCGTCCTGTTCATCGACAAGACCTTCCTGCCGCTGATCGCGGCGATCAAGGACAAGCTGGAACACCTGGAGCACGTGGTGCTGCTGAGCGGCGAAGACGCCGAAGCCGCCGAGAAAGTGCCCGGCATCAAGTTCTACGACGACCTGGTGGATTCCGGCAACGCCGATTTCCAATGGCCGGAATTCGATGAGAACACCGCCTCCAGCCTGTGCTACACCTCCGGCACCACCGGCAACCCGAAAGGCGCCCTCTACTCGCACCGCTCCACGGTGCTGCACTCCATGGCCGTGGCGCTGCCGGACAGCCTGGATCTTTCCGCCCGGGATTGCCTGATGCCGGTGGTGCCGATGTTCCATGTGAACGCCTGGGGCATCCCCTACGCCGCCGCCATGGTGGGCAGCAAGATGGTGCTGCCCGGCCCGGGTCTGGACGGCGACAGCCTGAAGAACCTGATCAACAGCGAAAACGTGACCTGCGCCGCCGGCGTACCGACGCTGTGGCAGGGTCTGATCGGCGCGCTCAAGAAAGCCAACGAGAAGGTGCCCAGCCTGACCCGCACCGTGATCGGCGGCTCCGCCTGCCCGCCGTCCATGATCGCCACCTTCCGTGACGACTACGGCGTGGACACGCTGCACGCCTGGGGCATGACCGAAATGAGCCCGGTGGGCTCGGTGAGCACCCTGCTGCACAAGCACACCCAGCTGTCCGAGGAAGAGCAGGCCGCGATTCGCGCCAAACAGGGCCGCCCGCCGTTCGGCGTGGACCTGCGCATCGCCGACGCCGACGGCAACGAGCTGCCCATGGACGGCGAAACCCAGGGTGACCTGTACGCCAAGGGCCACTGGGTGATCAGCGCCTACTTCAACGTGGACGCCGAGCCGCCGCACGTGGACGGCTGGTTCCCCACCGGCGACATCGCCACCCTGGATGAGAACGGCATCGTCACCATCAAGGACCGCTCCAAGGACGTGATCAAGTCCGGCGGCGAGTGGATCAGCTCCGTGGAGCTGGAGAACATCGCCGTGGGCATGCCGGAACTGGCCGACGCCGCGGTGATCGCCGCCACCCACAAAAAGTGGGACGAGCGCCCGCTGCTGATCGCCGTGAAGGCGGAAGGTCAGGACCCGTCCGAAAAGGACATCCTGGCCGGCTACGAGGGCAAGATCGCCTCCTGGCAGCTGCCCGACGCGGTGGTGTTCGTGGACGAACTGCCGCGCAACGCCACCGGCAAGGTGCTCAAGAACAAGCTCCGCGATCAGTACGGCGACTACCTGATCAAAGAGTAATCCGCGGCGTTAAGCCCGTTACGCCGCGCCCCCTGGGGCGCGGCGTCTTCCTTACCTTCTCCGTTTACCCTTCCCCGTTCACCTGAAGCTCTCTGACCGGCCGCACTTCGATACTGCCGACCCGGGCCGGGGGAATGTTCTCAGCGATGCGGATGGCCTCGTTCAAATCGCGGGCGTCGACCAGGTAAAAGCCGGTGAGCTGTTCCTTGGTCTCCGCGAAGGGACCGTCGGTGACCGACGTCTTGCCGTCACGCACCCGCACCGTAACCGCGCTGCGGACCGGCTCCAGGGGTTCGCCGCCGAGCATGTGGCCGCTTTCCGCCAGCGAGTCCGCGTAGGCCTGGCATTCGTCGTCCTCGGGACTGTCGGGCAGGCTGTGCAGCGAGGCTTCCTCGGCGTACACCAGACACAGGTATTTCATCGGTACTCTCCTTGGCCTTATCGGCCTTATTGATGGGTGGATTATCCCTGGTCGTTCAGCGGGCGGCGGATTCAACATCCAGCGCCGCCAGCCGCTTTTCCAGGAAGGCGCGCTGGGCGCCCTGCTGGCACAGCGCCAGCGCCTCGCGGTAGCCAGCGCGGGCCTCTTCGATGTGGCCGGCACGGCGACAAAGGTCCGCCCGCGCGGCCCGGGCCAGGTAGTAGCCGTCCAGGCCGCCGTCGGCGAGCAGTCCGTCGATCAGCGCCAGCCCGGCCTCGGGGCCGTCGCGCATGGCCACCGCCACCGCCCGGTTGAGCGCCACCACCGGCGACGGCGCGGCGCGCAGCAGCACGTCGTAGAGCCCCACGATCTGTTCCCAGTCGGTGTCCTCGGGACGGGCCGCCTCGGCGTGCACGGCGGCGATCGCCGCCTGCAGGCTGTAGGGCCCGAAGCGACGCGAACGCAGCGCCTGCTCCACCAGTTTCTCGCCCTCGGCGATCAAGACCCGGTCCCACAGCGTCCGGTCCTGGTCGTCCAGCAGCACCGGGTCGCCGGCGGCGTCGGTGCGCGCCGCCCGGCGCGCCTCGGTGAGCAGCATCAGCGCCAGCAGGCCGGCCACTTCCGGCTCCGGCAGCAAGGACAGCAGCAGACGGCCCAGCCGCAGGGCCTCGCTGGACAGATCGGCGCGGGTCGGCGCGTCACCGGACGACGGGAAGTAGCCTTCGTTGAACACCAGGTAGATCACCTGAAGCACGCTGTCGAGCCGCTCCGCCAGCTCGCTTTTCTCAGGCACCCGGTAGGGGATGCCGGCGTCACGGATCTTGGCCTTGGCACGCACGATGCGCTGGGCCACGGTGGGCGTGGGCGTGAGGAAGGCGCTGGCGATCTCCTCGGTGGTGAGATCGCAGACTTCGCGCAGTGTCAGCGCCACCCGCGCCTGCTCGGACAGCGCCGGGTGGCAGCAGGTGAAGATCAAACGCAACCGGTCGTCCTCGACGCTCAGGTCCAGGTCCGGCATTTCGGTGGCCTGCTCGAAGCGCAGCGCCAGCTCTTCCAGGGAGGCGTCGAAGCGGGCGCGGCGGCGCAGCCGGTCGATGGCTTTAAAGCGCCCGGCACTGATCAGCCAGGCGCGCGGATTGTCGGGCACCCCGTCCACGGGCCATTGCGTGACCGCCGCGGTGAAGGCGTCCTGCAGCGCCTCTTCGGCCAGATCGAAATCGCCCAGCAGACGGATCAAGGTGGCCAGCACCCGGCGTGATTCCTCCCGGTACAGGGCTTCGATATGACGGCTAATCGACAAACGCTTCCCTCCCTTGAGCGTCCCCCTGGCGACTCCAGGGCGCCGGCTCGCTGAGCGGGCGCACCTCCACGCAGCCCAGTCGCACCAGCGGCAGGCCGGCGGCCAGCCGCAACGCCTGGTCCAGGTCGCGGGCGCGCAGCAGCACCACCAGCGCCAGTTGCTGGTCCCCGGGAACGGCGGCGCCGTCGCGCAACCGCAGGCCGCCGTCGCGGTGGCGCAGGGTGGTCGCCAGCCGCGCCGACGGCAACCACTGGCCCCACTGATAGTGCTGCTCGGTGATCAGGGCTTGCCGGTAGTCGCAGGTCTTCGCCAGCAGAGTATCCCGCTCGGCGCGCGGCAGTGACGCCAACCGGTTCTCATCCACGTACACCAGGCAAATATAATCCATCTCGATTCTCCGGGAGCAAACGCCATTGGGCATCGATACTCCACAGTCGAACCGGCGGACGTCGTTTCGACAGCGCCGGGATCACTCCGCCTCGCCCACCTCCCGGCGCAGCTGCTGGAAGAAATCCGGCTGCGCCCAGGCGCGAAAGTCGCCCCGTTGATAGGCGAGCGCGTTCTTGTAGTAGGCGAGCGCGTTGATCCGGTTGGGCTCGCCGCAGTCGCGGGTTTTCACCACCCGGCCCGGCGCGCCCATGACAATGGAGTTGTCGGGAATCTCGGTGCCCTCTTTCAGAAAAGTATGGCCGGCGATGATGCAGTTATCGCCGATCACGCAACCGTCCATGATGGTGCTGTTGATACCCACCAGGCAGTTGTCGCCGATGGTGCAGCCGTGCAGCGTCACATGGTGGGTGATCGAGCAGTAATCGCCGATGCGCGTGCCGGTGTGGTTGCCGATATGCACCATGACGAAATCCTGCAGGTTGGTGTAGCGGCCGATGCGGATGTCATAGAGCTCGGCGCGCAGCGCGGCGTTGATCCACACCGAGGCGCCTTCCGCCAGTTCGATGTCGCCGTACAGCCAGGCGGACTCATGGATATAGGCGGCCTGGTCGGTGCGCGCCTGGGGGTCGATGTAGCCCACTTCTCTCTCCCGGGTTTTTTATTGTGTCCGGGAGTATGGCAAACGGGTGCTACGGCGGGTAGGTTTGTGGGAGCTTGCCTGCAAGCGAAAGGGCGCGGAGCGCCCGGCAGGATTCCAGAGACCTTGAAAAGAGGAACAACAACGCCTCTGGTATCCTGCCGGGTGGCTAAGGCCACCCTTTCGCGGGCTGGGCCCGCTCCCACAAACGCGGTCAGAACATCAGGTCGGGCAGATAGGTCGCGATCTCCGGGAAGATCATGATCAGCGCCAGGCCGACGATCTCCACCAGCACGAACGGAATCACCGACACATAGATGTCCTTCATGGTGATACTCGGCGGCACCACGCCCTTCAGATAGAACAGGTTAAACCCGAAGGGTGGCGTCATGTAGCCGATCTCCATGTTGATCACGAACAGGATGCCGAACCACACCGGATCGAAGCCCATGGACTGCACGATGGGCAGGAACACCGGCAGCGTGATCAGCATGATGCCGACCGGGTCCAGCACCATGGCCAGGAAGAACACGATCACCATCATGGTGATGATGACGGCCCAGGGGCCACCCGGGATGCCGGTGATCATGCCTTCGATCAGCTCCTGCGCGCCCATGCTCTGGTAGGCGGCACTGAACGCGTGGGCGGCGAACAGAATCCACATGATCATACCGGTGAGCTTGAAGGTGCGGATCGAGGCGTCGCGCATCAGTTCCCAGGAGAACTTGCGGTACACCAGCGCCGACACCAGCGCGCCGAATACGCCCACGGCGGCCGCTTCGGTGGGCGTGGTGACGCCGGCGATGATCGAGCCCAGGGTCACCACCACGATGATGATGGGCAGGATCACGGCGCGCAGGGCGAGCATTTTTTCTCGCCAGGAGGCGCGCTCGTCCTTGGGCAGGGCCGGGGCCAGATGCGGCTGGAAGTAGCAGCGCACGATGATGTAGATGCAGGTCAGCACCATCAGCAGGATGCCCGGCAGCACGCCGGCGGCAAACATCTGCCCCACGGACACGCCGGTGATCAGCGAATAGAGGATCATCAGGATGCTGGGTGGAATCAGAATGCCCCAGCCGCCACCGGTGTTGATGCAGCCGAGCACCATGCGCTTGTCGTAGCCGCGCTCGAGCATGGACGGCAGCGCGATGGTGCCCATGGCCACCACGGCGGCGCCGGAGATGCCGCACATGGCGGCGAAGATAGCGCAGATACCCAGGGTGCCGATGGCCAGGCCGCCGCGCAGGCCGCCCCACCACAGGTACATCATGCGGTAGAGGTCCTTGGCCACGCCGGTGCGTTCCAGCACCATCGCCATGAACACGAACAGCGGTATCGCCACCAGGGTGAAGTTGCCCATGGTGCTCCATATCTGCGAAGCGACCATGTAGAAGGCGTCCGGGCCCCAGGTGAAATACAGGAAGATCACCGAGACCCCGCCCAGCACGAAGGCCAGCGGCAGGCCGAGCACCAGGAAGAACAGCAGCGAGCCGAAGAACAGCAGGGTAATCATTTCGATGCTCATCGGTGCTGCTCCTTCACATCGGCTTCGATGTTGTCGGCGACACCTTCACCGTCGTCGAGACCGTCTTTCAATACGTCGGCGTACCGCGGGTTGATGGCCACGGCGATGTCACGCAGCAGCTTCACGGTGCCCTGCAGCAACACCAGCGTCACCGCCAGCGGGATAAAGGCCTTGACCGGCCATACCGGCGGGTTCCAGGCGGAATAGGTGGTTTCCTGGCCCTGGAAGGATTCCCAGGCCATGGACGTACCGAAATACAAAAACGCGAGAATAAAAATGTAGAACACCACGGAGGTGAACACATCGATCACCGCCTGAACGCGCGGCGAAAAATGGGAATACAACAGGTCCACGTTGACGTGACCCCGGTGCGCCATCACATAACCGCCCGCCATGATTGAATAGATGGCGAACAGGAACTGGGCGAACTCGGTGGTCCAGACCGTGGGGGCGTCAAACAGGTAACGGCAAATGACCTCGAACAGAAGCAGAGCAGCCTCGAACAGAAGCAAAGCAGTCATGGCGAAGATCAGATGGGCGATCCAGCGGCCAAGAAAGTCGTTCAGGCGGGTCACCCCGTTTATCAGCGTCTGCAGGAAGGACATGATTCCTCCGCGGGGGGCTCAATAGTCGGACAATAAAAGGGGGAGCCGCATGGCTCCCCCGGGGCGCTCTCGGGTGTTACAGGTAGCCGAGATCGGACAGGAAGCCTTTCAGCTTCTCAACCACTTCGGCGGCCTTGTCGCTACGCTTGGCTTCCTCGTCCCACATTTTCTGGGCGGTTTTAGCCAGCTTGTCTTGCACGTCCTGGGGCATGGTGTTGATCTGCACGTCCTGCTCGGCCATTACCTTGGCCAGCGTGATGCGCTCTTTGTAGAGGTATTCGCTGGTGCGAATCCAGAACTGCTCGTTGAGCGAATCCTTGACGATCTTGGCCATGCCTTCGGGCAGCTTGTCCAGCGCCTTCTGGCTGACAATGAAGGCGTCGGTACCGGCGATGTTCAGAGCCGGCTGTACGTGGTACTTGGCCACTTCGTAGAGACCCATGCTGGCGGCACCCTGGGCGGCGCCCCAGTGCGCACCGTCAACCACGCCGCTGGACAACGCCTGATACAGCTCGCCGCCCGGGATGTAGGTGCCCGCCGCGCCGGCTTCACTGAGGAACTTCTGCAGCGCGCCGGAAGAGCGGATCTTCAGGGAAGTGAAATCATCCCAGCTTTCGATCGGCTTCTTCACCACCATTTCGGTGGGGTACACCTTGTCGGTGGAGTAGTAGACGTTGTGCTTGGCCGCTTCCTCACGAAGCATGTCTTCAAAGCCCATGTTCTTGTGGAAGTAAGCCGCTTCCCAGACGTTGCGGAACGCGAACGGCAGGCCCGAGGCGATACCGGCCAGGCTCATCTTGTCCTGGGCATACGCCGGGGAGATGGTGCCCATCTGAATCACGCCACGGCTGACCGCGTTAAAGGTCTCCTGGGCCTTGAACAGAGCGCCGGCTTCGTAAAGCTCGAGCTCCAGTTTGCCGTCGGTGCGCTCTTCCAACACCCGCTTGATACGCTTGAGGCTGTCCTCGTAGGAGCTGCTGGAACCGGGCCAGTGCGACTGCACTTTCCAGGTGATGGTGTCCTCCGCGGCCTGGGCCAGGGGAGAGAAGACCGTGGCTGTCGCGAAAGCCAGAGCCGAACCGCCGATCATCAATTGCTTGCGGAATACGCTGAGCAGAGTCATGGAAAACTCCTGTTGTTGTTGTGCTGCTTATCTCACAAATTCCGCATGGTTATTTCGCATAGCGGAATAGCGAGGGCGTAAAATGAAACCAGGATCTGAAATGTAGCACAGCTTTCCGCCGCACCACACCCTCAATTTGTCGCAAGGTATATTCAGTGTCACCCCTTCACGCCGGCGCCGCCAGCGGTGCCTGCGGCAGCGGCTCGACCAGGCTCTCCAGGGCGGCGGCGAACGCCAGCACCGTGCGGTCCTCCAGATAGGGCCCGATCACCTGCACCGCCAGGGGCCGGCCATCCTCGGTGAGGCCGATGGGCACCGTGGCGGCGGGCAGATAGACGGCACCCGCCAGCCCCACCCACACCAGGATATCCATGTAGGGCTGCTCCACCCCGTTCACGGTGAGGGTGCGCTGGTCCGGCCCCGGCGTGTGGCGATGGCTGAACGGCAGGGTCTGCACCACCGGGCACAGCATCACGTCGAAGTCCTGGAAGAAGCGCGCCCAGGCGGCGCGCATCACGCTGCGCTGCTCATGGCTGCGCTGCCAGTCGGCGTGGGACTGGGTGGCGCCCCTGGCGAACAGGGTGCGATAGCTGTGGTCGTCCGCCGGCGCCTGGCCGGCGGCCTCGCGCAGCTGGTCGTAGAGACCGCTGGGCAAGCCTTCGCCCATGGTGCCGGTGAGCAGCCGGTAGTAGATATCGTGGGCCTCGCCCAGGGTCACGCCGTCGGGGCGGGCGCCGGCGTCCACCGAGGCGCCCAGCTCCGCCAGCCGGGCGCTCAGGCCTTCCAGAGCGTCGACGATGGGCCGGTCCACCGGGCAGCGCGGGTCGTCCAGCCAGGTGGCGACGCGGAAGTCCTTCAGCGCCCGGTGGCGGGCCGGCGGCAACTCCAGGCGCCAGGCGGTGGCCTCCTCTTCGTCCGGGGCGGCGAGAATAGTGAGCGCTTGCTCGAGATCCGCCACGTGCCGGGCCAGCGGGCCGGCCACGGACAGGTCACGGCGCGCCAGCGCACCGGGCGGGCCCGGCACATGACCGCGGGTGGAAATCAGGCCGAAGCTCGGCTTCAGGCCACAGACACCGCAAAACGCCGCCGGGGTGCGGATCGAACCGCCGATGTCGCTGCCCAGCTCCAGGGGCGTGAAGCCGGCGGCCAGCGCCGCCGCCGCGCCACCGGAAGAACCGCCCGGCGTCAGGTCCGGGTTCCAGGGGTTGCGGGTGGTGCCGTAGATGTCGTTGTAGGTCTGCAGGTCCGAGGCGTAGGCGGGCACATTGGTCTTGCCGAAAATCACCGCGCCGGCGTCCAGCAGCCGCTGCACCGCCACGCTGGTGCGCCGCCGCCGCGCCACCGGAAGAACCGCCCGGCGTCAGGTCCGGGTTCCAGGGGTTGCGGGAGGTGCCGTAGATGTCGTTGTAGGTCTGCAGGTCCGAGGCGTAGGCGGGCACATTGGTCTTGCCGAAAATCACCGCGCCGGCGTCCAGCAGCCGCTGCACCGCCACGCTGGTGCGCTCCGAGACATGCTCGCGCAGCGCCTCGATGCCGGCGGTGGTGGGCCAGCCGGCGATTTCGTAGGTCTCCTTGACGGTCATCGGCACGCCGTGCAGCGCGCCCCAGTCCTCGCCCCGGGCCAGGGCGCGGTCCGCCTCGCGGGCGCGCTCGCGGGCCTGCTCGAAGCGGCGCACCACCACCGCGTTCAGGGCGCCGTCAAGGCGCTCGATACGGTCTATGAAATGCTCCAGGGCGGCCTCGGCGGTGACCTCCCCGTCCTTGATGCGCCGGGCCAGAGCCGAAGCGCCGATAAGGTGTAAATCCATGTGCTCTCTCTTTGGGTACGCAGCGCACCACTATCATTATTTTGGAATGCAATTTCGTTTTTATCAGAGTCGGCGAAGGGCGGCAATCGCTGGCGAAGCCCTCCAGCACCGTGACAGAATCCGCTTCCAATCGTGCACCCGCAATCGGCGGAGCACCATGCTTCCCGTCACAGCCGGCAAGGAGATCCCTATGAAATACCTGCACACCATGGTGCGCGTCAGCGACCTGGACGCGTCGTTGCGCTTCTATTGCGAAGGGCTGGGGCTGCAAGAGAACCGCCGCAAGGAGGTGCCCGGCGGGCGTTTCACGCTGGTGTTCCTGGCCGCCCCGGAGAGCCCGGACGCGGAGCTGGAACTGACCTGGAACTGGGACCCGGAGGAGGACATGGGCTCGGCGCGCAACTTCGGCCATCTGGCGTTCCGCGTCGACGACATCTACGCCCTGTGCGAACACCTGCAAGGCATGGGCTACACCATCAACCGGCCGCCCCGGGACGGCCACATGGCGTTCGTGCGCTCGCCGGATCTGATCTCCGTGGAGCTGCTGCAGAAAGGCGACGCCCTGCCCCCGCGGGAACCCTGGGCGTCGATGGAAAACACCGGCACCTGGTAGCCGGCGCCGCCGGTTACTGCGGTGTCGCCTCGCCGACCACCCAGGCGGCCATTTTTTCCACGGCGGTGACACAGCGGCCGCAATGGCGACGCAGAAAGGCGTCGTCCAGGGGGCGATCGCGGGCTTCCCGCGCGGCGGCGGCCAGCGCCTGCTCGCCGTCGAAGTCGACGAACGCCAGCCGCAGGGTCAGCTCCTCCGCCGGCCGCCCGAAGGCTTCGCCGGGCAGCGTCGCCACGCCGGTCTCTTCCAGCAGCCGCTCGCACAGCGTGCCGCTGTCGCGGATGCCACGGCCGGCCAGCCGCGCCGCCAGCGGCGAGAAGTCGGGAAACAGATAAAACGCGCCGTCGGGCATCTCCAGCTCCACCCCGGCGTCACGCAGGGCGGCCACATGATGCCCGGCGAGCGCCGCCAGAATGCGGCGCGACTGGAACAGGTAGTCCTCCAGCTCGGTGCCGCCCTGGAAGGCGGTGATCGCCGCGTGCTGAATCGGCGCCGCCACCGAGGTGTAGGTTTCGCTGGCCACCGTGGCCATGGCCTGGCGCAACCAGTGCAGGTTGTCCGGAAAGGCGAAGGTGCCCAGCCGCCAGCCACCGGCGCCGCACCATTTGCTCAGCCCGCTGCTTACGATGGTGCCCTCCGGGTAGTAGCGGGAGATGGACTGGTGCGCGCCGTTATAGTCCAGCTCGCCGTAGATCTCGTCGCTGAGCAGAATCAGACGGTGGCGCCGGGCCACCTCGGCCAGCGCCCGCAGCTCCTGTTCGTCGAAGCCGTAGCCGTGGGGGTTGGCCGGCGAATTGAGGATCACCAGACGCGGCCGGCCCGGGTCGCGGGCGCACAGGGCATCCAGGGCCTCGGCGGTGGGCTTCCAGCGGTTGGCGCGGGTGGTCGGCAGCCAGTGCACCTGGCGCCCGATGATGCGCGCCTGCGGCGCGTAGGAGACCCAGCTGGGCGTGGGAATCACCAGGTCGCCGTAGTAGACCAGCTGCAGAATGAACATCAGCTCCTTGGAGCCGGGGCCGATCATGATGTTGTCCGGGGAGAACGACACCCCCTGCCAGCGCTGCCAGTAACCGGCCACGGCGCGGCGCAGGGCCGGCAGCCCCAGCACCGGCAGGTAATCCTTGGCGGCGGCGTGCTCGCGCAGGGCGCCGACCACGGAGGCCGGCACCGGAAACGGCGACTGCCCCAGCCCGAGCTTGAACACCGGGCGCCCCTGGGCAAGCAGTTCGTTACTGAGTTCGTTGATGGCGAGGGTGGCGGACACCCCCAGGCCACGGACATTGAGGTTGAGGTTAACGCTGGGGTGGAACTCCGCGGTCATCGTCGGGGCCTTCTGGCTGAAGAAAGACAAACCCCGACGATACCGCCTTTAGGCGCGGATGAAACCGCTTAGATATAGAAATCCAGATCTTCCTGGTGCTTGAGCAAATCGCGAAGCTGGTAGGGGTCGTCGCCGTGGAAATACACCAGGCCCCAGTGGGTGCCGAAGGCGGTGCGTTTGGTGACGGTTTCTTCCAGCGGCGCGGTGAGCTCGTGGAAATCGAAGTACGGGTGCTCCAGGGTTTCTTGCGGAATTTCCAGCTGGCTGACCACGCGGCGGCGCGGGTACACGCCGAAACAACCGGCGTGCCCTTTGGCGTCGACCACTTCCTTGGGGAAGAAATCGACAATTTCCTGCTCGGTGGTTTTCGGGTCGAACACCAGCACCATGGCCTGATAGGCATTGAAGCCGTAAACCTTTTCCAGCAGCTCGAACACCTTGAAGCCCGGCGGGCGATAGGCCACTTCGCCGAAGTACATGGTGCCGTCGCTGGTGACGAAGTACTCCGGGTGGATAAAGCCTGATTTCAGATCGAAGGTTTTGATCAGCTTTTCGATTTCCTGTTCGATGCGCGGGCGCCAGCTTTCCAGGTCCGGGGTGGCGGGCACGAACACGGAATAGCCCAGCGTCACGTACTCGGAAATATTCAGGAAGCGGATCTTGCCGTCGTGGATCCAGGCTTCCACGGCGAATTCCCAGCCGTCCAGGTGGCTTTCCATCAACACCGGGAATTCTTCGTCCGGGATGGTATCCACTTCGTCCGGCGTGCGGATCACGCGGTGGCCGAGACAGCCGGCCTTGTCGAACGCTTTCAGGTGAATCGGATCGTTCGGGTCGCCGTCCAGCTTGAGCAGCGTCTGATTCACCCGCTTGAGAAAGCGGATCACGTCTTCACGGTCGTGGGCCTCTTCGAAAATGCCCACGCGAATGCCACCCAGTTGCGCGCGCCGTTTCATCAAGGCTTTGTCGCGGAACAAGACCGACTGGCCGTACAGCCGCGGGTTGTCCATCAGCACCGAGTTGATCGCCCCGGACCATTCCACCGTCTCCTCGAACAACGGGATCGCCACGTCGACGCCTTCCGCCTGAAGCTTTTCAGCGATTTCCATGGAGCGGTCGTTGAGCCGTTCGAAATCCCAGCTCATGAAGGGAATGTCGTGCTCTTCGGCGAACGCGCGGGCCCAGTCCGGCGCCACCACCACAAACCGGCGGTCGAACTTTTCCAGTGCTTCGATGGCGTTCAGGCTCCAGCCCAGCAGGGCCACGTAACCTTTTTGCGGATCTTTCTTGGCCGTCATGATCATCTCCTTGTTTCGGGCCGACCGTAGAGAGGGGGCGCGGCATGCCACCGCGGGGTTCGGCGTGGCGTCCTTGCACACCGGGTCGCTGACCCTTTTTACAGGGTAGCAGAACGCAGCGCTTGCCGCGTCAAGGGTTCCGGGTTCATCTTGGGGTATAGTGTCACGCGGGCCGCCCTACCGGCGGCAAACGAGCCCGACCCGGGGATATCATGAGCACCAGCGATACGCAGCACGACGACGCCACACCGGACCTGGCGGGACGCTTCGACCAGGCCCTGGAACAGGTGAGCCAGGCCAGCCGTTTCGCCAAGGCACTGCACACCGGCAAGGTCCTGCAACTGGCCGGCCGCCTGTTGTGCCAGCCCGAGGGCGCCGAGCAGCTGTATCAGCGCGCCACGGCGATCGAACATTCGGGCCTGTTTTCCGGCACCGACTGGGCCAACCCAGAGATTCTGCAGGCGGACATCACCGTTCAGACCCTGCGGCTGGGTGCGCCGGACGACATCACCCTGGAAGCCCTCAGTGAATTGCGCCTGCTGGCGGTGGCCCAGGGCGAGCTGCCCCACGACGCGCTGTCCGCGGAACAGGCGCACCATTATCTGGCCCAGGTGCTGGCGCTGAACCTGGACCTGCTGTTCGAGACCGGCGGCGAAGCGATCCGCGTGCGCCAGGGCCGCATGGCGGTGGCGGTACGCGGCGTGCTGCAGTTGCTGGTGTCGCGCATCGGCTACGACAACATCATCGACCGGCTGATCGAGGAGATCTGGCGGATTCTGGCCCAGCGGCCGGTACGGGTGGACCACCTCAAGGCGATGATCACGCAGATCGCCGCCTGCCTGTACAACCCGGCGATCACGGTGTCCAACAGCCGCGGCGCGGACCGTTTGGTGAGTGCCCTGTTCGGGCCCACCCAGGCCTCCGTGGAGGACCCGGGCCTGGAGGTGTACGCCGAGCGGTTGGCGGGCATGGACAGCCAGGCACTGCAGCAGGAGGCCAACGGCTTCGCCCGCGCGATGCACGACACCGGCCTGGTGTCGGCGTACCAGCCGGTGTTCCTGCGCTTCGCCGTGTCCCAATCCACCGACCTGGTGAGCGCCGCCCTGGGCCTGAGCGCCACCGGCCGCGACGCCCTGCTCTGCTACCAGGATCTGGTCTATGCGCTGATCGACGCCTCGGTGTTTCCGGAAACCGCCCAGGCCGCCTACGGGCTGGCGCTGATGCTGGAGCGCGGCGTGCTGTTCGCGCCGCCGGTGGCGCCGGCGCTGTGGCGGCAGCTGGGCCAGACCCTGAGCGCCAACGCCGACGCCGCCATCGTCCAGGCGCTGAGCGACATCCGGCCGGCCAAGGTGCAGCTGATCGCCGGCGTGCTCGGCGTGCTCGGCCTGCCGCTGGGCGTCGGCCAGGGCAACAACCCCACCTGCCAGTCAGCGCGGGCGATTTCCATGTGGGCCTACAACGACCCGGACTACCTGCTGCAGATGATCGTCTGGGCCACCCGCGACGACGACCTGGTGATGCACTTCGAGGGCCAGCGTCTGTCCTCCAAGGAGCTGGCGCTGACCACGCCCGCGATCGCACCGCTGGACGTGGACGCGGTGTCGGCGGTGCTGGTGCCCCACCTGGACCGCATCTATCACGCCATGGGCGCGCTGTGCGCGGACCGGGGCGACGACCCGCACCGCTGGATCAATCCGGAATTCCACGGCTGGTGGGTGGGCCGCGGGTTCAAGCTGGCGGTGGACCTGCCCACCGGCAAGCTGAGCCACTACGACGATTTCGTGCGTTACTTCTACGCCTGCTATCACCCGCTGCACAACGGCAACCAGCCGTTGATCTATCCGCAGCCGGTGGGCCTGGCGGTGACCGACAGCGCCGCCCGTTTCGTCGGCTGGCACGCCATCACCATCCAGCGGGTGACGCTGGATCAGGACGAAGTGATGCGGGTGTATTTCTACAACCCCAACAACGACTCCGGGCAGGACCTGGGCAACGGGGTGAAGGTGTCCACCGAAGGACGCGGCGAGCGCTTCGGCGAATCGTCCCTGCCGGTGGCGGAGTTCGTGTCACGCCTGTACATCTTCCACTACGATCCGCTTGAGCACATCGACCCCGCCGGCGTGCCGGCGGAGGACGTGGCGGAAGTGGAAGCGCTGGCGCGGGGCAGCTGGGCGCTGGAGCGCTAGTCTTCCCGGAAGGCGTCGCGGTGGAACCCGGCGGCCTCTTCCACTTCGTTGATGCCCGGCGCCCAGGGATCCTGCGGGTCGGCGCCGGCCATCACTTCCAGGGTGGCGTGCACGCCGCGGGCCAGGGATTCGGTGTGGTAGCCGCCCTCCAGCACCATCGCCAGCCGGCCGCCGCAATGGCGGTCGGCGATCTCCCGCACGATGCCGGTCATTGAGGCGAAGCCCTCGTAGCTGACGTTCATGGCCAGATCAAAGCGGTGCGCGTCGAAGCCGGCGGACACCAGCACCAGGTCCGGCCGGAAAGCGTCCGCCGCCGGCACCAGGATATCCCGGAACGCCTTGAGCATGGCCATGTCGCCGGTGCCGCCGGGCAGCGGCACGTTCACCGTGTAGCCCTCGCCCAGACCGCCGCCCACTTCGGACAACGAGCCGGAGCCGGGATAGAACGGCGCCGCGCGGTGGGTATCAAAAAACAGAACGTCCGGGTCGGCCCAGAAAATTTCCTGGGTGCCGTTGCCGTGGTGCGCATCCCAATCCACGATCAGCACGCGCCGGCAGCCGAGGGCCGCCTGGGCATGGGCCGCCGCCACCGCCACGTTGTTGAAGAGACAGAAGCCGCGTGCGCGCACGGATTCGGCATGATGGCCCGGTGGCCGGACCAGGGCGAAGGCCCCGGCGGCACGGCCCGCGACCACCGCCTCCACCGCCGCCACGGCGGTGCCGGCGGCTACCTCCGCGGCCTCCACACTGCCCGGCGACACCGCCGTGGTGTCCATGTCCAGCCAGGCGTTTTCGCCGCGCATGGCGTAAATGCCGTCCAGGTAAGAGGTGGTGTGCACCCGGGCCAGTTCCGCCCGGGTGGCCACGCGCCCGGCTTCCAGACGGACGCCGGGCACCGGCTCACGCTCGAGCAGATCGAGCACGGCGGTGAGCCGGCCCGGGTGTTCCGGGTAGCTCCACTTGGCGCCCAGCCCGGAAAGAATTTCCCGCACCCGGCGGTCCAGCCGCCCCGGCAGGAAGGCGGCGTCCGGGTCGGGCCGGTGATCCAGCATGCGCGGATCCTGGAACAGTATCACTTCACGGTCACCGATCATGGCGCCCCCGTCCGAGAAAACCTTCTTTCCTTATACAGGTTCCCGGCGGGACGACAAGAGCCCGCGATTGATCCACAGCGCCAGCCCCAGGGCCGGCACGGTCAACGCCAGGCTGAGCGCGAACATGGCGCCGTGACCCAGCGGCATGGCGCCGCCGCCGGGCACGGCGAACGCCAGCCCGCCGACGATCAGCATTAACCGGATCGGCCATTGCAGGAGCCGCTGCGTGGACAAGCTGCCGATGCCCACCAGATAGCCCTGAATGGCGCTGGCGATCAGCACCACACCGACCAGGGCCTGCGCCAGTACCAGCGCGATTTCCTGCCAGCCGCCTTGCAGAATCAGCGCCGGGTTCAGCACGAACAGGAACGGCACGAAATAAATCACACTGCCCAGACGCATGGCGTTAAGGCCGGTTTCCATCGGCTTGGAGCCGGCCACCGTGGCCGCCGCGAAAGCGCCCAACGCCACCGGCGGCGTGATGTAACTGAGCATGCCCCAGTAGAGAATGAACAGGTGCACGGCCAGCGGATTCATACCCCCGCCCTGAATCAATGCCGGCGCCAGCGCCACCGCGAGGAAAATATAGGCGGCGGTCACGGTCATGCCGATACCGAGAATAAAGCTGGTCACCGCGCCCATCAGCAACAATACCAGCGGGTTGCCGCCGGCGATGTAGATCAGGTCGTTGGCGATGGTGCCCGACAGCCCGGTGACCGACAGCGCGCCCACCAACAAGCCGACGCCGGCCAGAATGGTAATCAACTCGGCAAACAGCTTGCCGGCGCTGGAGAAGAAGTCGGTGACGTCGCGCCAGCCCCAACGCTGATACGGCAGAATCTGGTTGATCACCAGCAGCAGCGCGGTGGCGTAGAACGGCGCGATCGCTTCACGGCGCAGCCAGAACAGCATCCAGATCAGCA
>Ga0208179_1000650_pt1 | contig 20909 bp, 18 predicted proteins | sample Malvired_Geostar_FD_184238 | JGI IMG/M metagenome (GOLD analysis project Ga0208179, IMG submission 184238) | Marine viral communities from the Global Malaspina Expedition - Malaspina viral metaG DeepMed_Geostar (SPAdes) (version 2) | ecosystem: Environmental > Aquatic > Marine > Oceanic | place... | reverse complement strand
AAACCGGGGCCAAAAGTGGGGTGAAGCCCGCCCAGTCGGGGCCCGCTCTCTCGGTGCGCGGCCTGACCATGGCCTATGGCGATGTGCTGGTGCAACGCGCAGTGGAGTTCGACGTCGCGCGTGGCGAGATCTTCGTCATCATGGGCGGCAGCGGCTGCGGCAAGAGCACGTTGCTGAAGCATCTGATCGGGCTTCATCATCCCGCCGCCGGCGAAATCCTGTATGATGGCGATACCCCGCTGGAGGGGCTGGGCGATATCGCCCGGCGTTTCGGGGTGCTGTTCCAGGGCGGTGCGCTCTGGTCATCGATGACGGTGGGCGAGAATGTCTCCCTGCCGCTGGAGATCTTCACGGGGCTGGGGAGGGAAGAGATCGCTGCCATTGTCGCCTTCAAGCTGGCGCTTGTCGGGCTCGCCGGGCGCGAGCATCTGTATCCTGCATCGCTCAGCGGCGGCATGCGCAAGCGCGCCGGTCTCGCGCGGGCGCTGGCGCTGGACCCGGAAATCCTGTTTCTCGACGAGCCATCGGCCGGTCTCGATCCGATCAGTTCGCGCCGGCTCGACGACCTCATCCTGCAGATCCGCGACATGCTGGGCACCACCATCGTCATGGTGACGCATGAGCTGGCCAGCATCTTCGCCATTGCCGACAAGGCGATCTTCCTGGATGCGGACACCAAAGTGCCGGCGGCGCTCGGCAGTCCGAAGGCGATGCTGGATGAGTCCGACAACAAGACGGTGCAGGCCTTCCTGCGCCGCGAAGCCTGAGCGGGAGCGGCCATGGCAGGACCCGGTGGGACGGAACGCAAGGGGGCGGTGCTGGTCGGCGGCTTCGTGATCGCCGCCCTCATCCTCGCGGTTGCGGCGGCGCTGTTCTTCGGCGCCGGGCGGCTGTTCGAGCAGCGGCTTGTTGTCGTCAGCTATTTCGACGGGTCGGTCGGCGGCCTCAGCATCGGCGCGCCGGTCAGCTTCCGCGGCGTGCCGGTTGGCCGGGTCGAGCGCATCCAGCTGCAGATCATGCCGAAAGAAGTATCGGCCCAGATCGCTGTCTATATGTCGCTGGAGCCCGGCGTGGTGCGGTTACCGGACGGCCAGCAGACGGTGCTGCAGGTGCCCGATTTCGACAGGCTGAATGAGATCGGCCTGCGCGCCCAGCTTGTCACCTTGAGTCTGATCACCGGTCAGCTCGGCATCCAGCTCGATTTCCGCCCGGAGACGCCGGCCCGGCTGCTGGCGCTGGACAATACCGTGCCGGAGATCGCTTCGATCCGATCGGAAATTCAGGCGGTGAAGGACACCATCGCCGAACTGCCGCTGCGCGATGCGGTGGATAAGCTGATCGGCACGCTGACCGCCGTGCAGAGCCTCGCCGATGTCGCCTCGAAGGAGCTGGGCGGCATGTCCGACCGGGTCGGCACGACGATGGACCGGCTGGATGACAGCCTCGACATGGCGACGGTGGTGCTGCTGGGCCTGGAGGAGGAGGTGCGCACCGCGCTACGCTCGGTCACCGCGCTCAGCGATGGGGCGGGGGCGGAGGTCGGCACGACGGCGGCGGATGTCCGCAAGGTGCTGGAGAATGCCGACCGTACACTGGCCCAGCTTTCCGCCCTGACCAAGACGCTGAACCAGACCATCGATGGCCGCTCTGTGCTGCGTCAGGATGCCGAATCGGCGATCCGCGACCTGGCAGTGGCGACGCGGGCGCTGCGCAGCTTCGCAGAGGCCATCGAGCGTGAACCCAACCTCCTGATCCTTGGCCGGTGAGCATGATGCGGAAATCCCTGTTGGCCCAGCCTGCCCCTCTCTTCCTGCTGCTGTTGTCGGCGATCCTTCTGCTGGCTGGCTGTACGAACGGGCCGCGCGCCGATCCGCGCGTCATCGTGCTGCACAGCGCGGCTGCCGCCGTGCCGGCGGCCGAGAACCGGATGGGCCGCATCGAGGTTGCAGAATATCTGCAACGCCGCCATCTGATCTGGCGGATGTCGGAAACGCAGCTGGTGGAGCGCCGCGACCAGTTCTGGGGCGAACGGATCGAGGCCGGCATCCGCCGCGTGCTGGAGGCGGAACTGGCCGTCCTGTCGCCGTCGCTGCCGGCGGGTGCGCGCTACGATGTCAGGATAGACCGGTTCGAGCCGGGGCCGGATGGCCGGGTTGCGCTGTGGGCCGGCTGGCAGCTTGCGGCGGGCGAGGACAATGTCTTGCGCAGCGGTCAGTTTCAGGGCACGGAAGCGGTGGCAGTTCTGCCCGGCAGTGCCGGCGGCAATGCCGGTGCCAGTCCGGCGGCCGGGGATGCGGCCAGCGTCGCGGCAGCGATGAGCCGGCTGCTCGGCCAGCTCGCGCGGGAGATGGTGGCGCGCTAGAGCCGGATCGCTCACTTCACCTGCGACGGCAGCCAGAGAACGATTTCCGGGTAGAAATAGGTCAGCGTCAGGAAACCGAGCATGATGGCCACGAACGGCAGAACGCCATAGACGATCTCCTTCAGCGGCACATCCCCGCCGACGCCGCGCAGGATGAACAGCACGATGCCGACCGGCGGCGTCACCAGCCCGACCTCGATCATCACCACCAGGAAAACGCCGAACCATAGCGGATCCAGCCCGAGCGACAGGATGATCGGGAAGACCACCGGCAGCGTCATCAGCATCATCGAGATTGATTCGATGAACATGCCGAGCACGATATACAGGCAGGCGATGATGATGAGCACCATCCAGGGCGCCATCTCCGCCGCCTCGACAACGCTGACCAGCGTGCGCGGAATGCGCAGATAGTCGAACACCCAGCTCATGATCGAGGCGCCGACGACGATCAGCAGCAGGAACGAGGTGACGCGCACCGTCTCCATCGCCGTCTCGTAGATCAGCTTCCAGGTCAGGATGCCGCGGAACAGGCAGACCATGAGCGACGCGACGGCGCCGATGCCGCCAGCCTCGCTGGGTGTCGCCACACCGGCATAGAGCGATCCCAGAACCACCAGGATGATGAACAGGAAGGGAAAGACCGAGGCCGAGCCGCGAATCTTCTGCCTGAAGGTGAAAGACTCGCCACGCGGCGTTGCACCGGGACGCAGCGCCGACCAGAGGGCAACCCCGCCCATAAAAAACAGGCTGAGCAGGATGCCCGGGATCACCCCGGCCATGAACAGCTTGGTGACCGGCACGCCGACCGTCGTGCCATAGATGATCATGGCGATGCTGGGCGGGATCAGAATGCCCAGCGTGGCGCCGGCGGCGACCACCCCATAGGTCAGGCGTTGGCTGTAGCCGCGCGAAATCATCTCCGGGCAGGCAACCTTGCCCATGGTCGCGGCGGTGGCGAGGCTGGAGCCCGAAACCGCGGCGAACACAGCGGAGGCACCCACGGCGGCATGCGCGACGCCGCCCGGCGTGCGGCCGAACCAGCAGGTCAGCGCGTCGAACATCTCCCGCGCGACGCCGCTGCGGATCAGCACCGCCCCCATCAGCACGAACATCGGCACGGCGGTCAGGGTGAAGGTGTTCACGCTGTTCCATGAGCGCTCGGCCAACAGTGACAACTGCGGCATGGGCAGCAGGAACATCAGTCCCAGCAGGCCAACGCTGCCGAGGGTCAGCGCCACGCGGATGCCCAGCACCAGAAACAGGAACAGGGTCGCCACCAGCAAAACGCCCAGCAGCAGCAGCGGGGTTCCCTTGGCCAGCCAGAAGATCATGCCGGTGCCGCCGATAACCAGCACCAGCATCAGGGCAACACGCCAGCCGCTGACGACAAGGCTGCCCAGCAGCAGTGTCGCGATGATGGCGAGTGAGCCGGCATCCAGCCGGAGCCCGTCCAGATACACGGGCCGCGGGCCAAGCCAGAGCAGGAAGCCGGCAAGCAAGGCGAGTCCGATCATCAGGCCGGCCTCGGTGCGCCAGCCCGGCCGGGCGGCACGCAGTAGATCGCCAAGGATGGCCAGCGCGAAGGCGGCATAACCGAGCGACACCGCCAGTTCCGGAATCCATTGCGGCGTGCCCAGCAAGCCCCAGTCGCGGGTGCCGTTGACGTATTCCTGATAATTGAAGCTGATCATCTGCCAGCCGGTGAACAGCACGAACAGCAACCCGGCCCAGTTGGCGAAGAGATTCAGGAATGCCTGGATGTTTTCGCTAACATTGGCAAGCAGCAGTTCGACCTGCACATGATCGTCGGAACGCTGCGCCTGGGCGAGCCCCAGAAAGGTCATTCCGACCAGAAGATAGGTCGCGACATCGCTGCCCCAGTAGGTCGGCTCGTTCAGGACATATCGGGAAAACACCTCGAAGCACACGATCAGCGTCATCGCGATCAGGGCAACCGCACTGAGCCCGCCCGTGACGCGTGACACGCCGTCGATGGCACGGACGGCCTGGGACCGCGCCTTGTCGTTCGAAGCCGGGAAACTCCCGGTTCCTATGGTCATCGAATGTCTCCTGAGATGATAGCCGGCAACGAATCGGAAGGGCAGGGTGTCGCCTTAACGCTGCCGCCGCACAAGAAAATCCAGCCCCGGACTGGGGCGTCGAGGAACGCTAGCCTGGGGATTATGTCGTTGCAATGAAGGCGCATGGTCGTATTATCTTGCTGATTGTGGCCTTGTTTCTCGGCCTCCAAAAAGGCAATGGCGTTGAGCCAGCGCCATAACCATCGGAAATTCCCCACTGTCGTTTTCGAAGTATGCAGACAACACCGGGAGGAGCGCAATGTTAATGTTATCGATAACGTCTCGAATGAGGCTTGCGACAAAATCCACGGGTGGCACGGCGCTGTCGGCGCTGATGGCACCGGTTCTGGCCATCGCCATCGGCTTTGGCGCGTCATCCAGCGCCAAGGCGCAGGATTTCGATCTGACCATGGGCATCCTGCCCGCGCCGAACTCGCTTTATCTGAAGATGATGCAGCAGGTTCCCGAACGTTTCGAGCGGGCGACCGGCGGCAAGGTGAAGGTGACGCTGAACGATTCGCTCGTCGGCGGCACGCAGATCACGGCTTCGGTCCGCGATGGCCGGGTGCCGATGTCGGGGGCGCTGCACACCTATCTGGCGGCGGAAGAGCCGCGCATGGGCGTGTTCAACCTGCCCGGCCTGGTCAATGGCATGCCGGAATACGCCTATCTGTGCAAATCCTTCTGGTGCAAGGATGTCGAAAAGCTCTGGGCGGAGAAATGGAACTCCGTCGTCCTCGCCGAGGGCGCATGGTGCAGCCAGGCCCTGTTCTCCAAGGAGCCGATCCGCACGCTGGAGGACTTCAAGGGCAAGAAGCTGCGCGTCCATAACCCGCAGACCGCCTCGCTGATGGAAGCGGTCGGCGCCAAGCCGACGCCGCTGCCACTGTCCGAGATTCCGCCGGCCCTCGAACGCGGGGTCATCGACGGTGTCTTCACCTCGACCTGCTATGGCAATGGCCAGGAATACTGGCGTCTTGCCCCGAATGTGCAGAACTGGAAGGTCGGGCCGATCACCGGCTGGGTCGTCATCGTCAACAAGGACATCTGGGAGAAGATCCCGGCTGATCTGCGCACCGCGATCCGCAAGGAGATGCAGGCGCTGGAGGACGAGGCGCTCTACAATTTCTACGCCCATGTCAACGAGGCCGTGGACAATATGAAGAAGAACGGCATCGAGCTGTGGACCGCACCGCAGTCCGAGGTCGATCGCCTGACCGCCGATCAGTATTCGCAGGCGGCCTACAAATCCTTCTATGACCGCGCCAAGGCCGTCGGCTTCGATGGTGAGTCCTATGTGAAAAAGGCACGGGAAGTGCTCGGCAAGTAACGTATGAAATCGGGACGGCATGCCTTGCGGCTGCAGGGCGTGCCGTCTTTCTTTTTGCCCGAAACCATCTGGAGGATACGCATATGGACAAGGATCTGTTCGAGAAGGGCCTGGCCAAGCGCAAGGCGACGCTGGGTGCCGCCTATGTGGAAAAGAACCTCGCCGCCGCCGACGATTTCACGCGCCCCTTCCAGGAAGCCATGACCGAATGGTGCTGGGGCTTCGGCTGGGGTGATGAGGCCCTCGACCCGAAGACCCGCAGCCTGATGAACCTGTCCATGCTGGGGGCGCTCGGGCGCCTGCACGAATGGGAGACGCATTGCCGCGGCGCGCTGAACAATGGCGTGACCAAGGACGAGATTCGCGCCGCCGTCCATGTTATCGCGATCTATTGCGGCGTGCCGATGGGCCTGGAATGCTTCCGCGTGGCGCGCAAGGTTCTGGAAGAAGCGGGCGAGCTGTAAGACCGTCTGCCCTCACGTAAAGGATACCGGAATCATGTCCGCGCACATCGCCGCCGATGACAGGGTGTCGGCCGTTCTGGCCGATTTCGTCGCCAAATCCCGCTGGGAAGACCTGCCGGAAACTGTCCGGCATGCCGCCCGGCGGTCGCTGCTGAACGGCCTCGCGACCGCCTTCGCCGGCTCCCGCGACAGCGCCACCGATATCGCCGCCCGAACGATGCTGCCGTTCTCCGGCAAGGCTGAGGCGACGCTGATCGGCCGCGCCGACCGGGCTGACGCGATGACCGCCGCCTTCCTGAACGCGGCGGCGATGAACGTGCATGATTTCGACGACACGCATATCCGCACCGTCATCCACCCCGCCGCCCCGGTGGCGCCGGCGCTGTTGGCACTGGCCGAGCGGCAGCGTATATCCGGCGCGGCGTTGCTGCACGGGCTGGCGCTCGGCATCGAGGCGGCCTGCCGGATCGGCAACGCCGTCTCCCCCGGCCATTACGCACGCGGCTGGCACATCACCGCGACCTGCGGCGTGTTCGGCGCCGCCCTGGCGGTCGGCAAGGTGCTCGGCCAGGACAGCCGGACGCTGGTGCATGCCCTGGGCGCCGCCTCGGCGCAATCCTCCGGCCTCGTGGAGACCCTCGGCTTCATGGCCAAGAGCATCGGCGTCGGCAGCGCCTGCCGCGGCGGCCTGCTGGCAGCACTGCTGGCGGAGAACGGCTTGGGCGGCCCCGAAAGGCCGCTGGAAGGGCCGCGCGGCTTCCTGACCGTCACCGGCGAGAATCCGGATTTCGGGCAGGTGACGGGCGATCTCGGGACACGGTGGGAGGTGCTGCGCAACATCCACAAGCCCTACCCCTGTGGCGTGGTGCTGTTCCCGGTGATCGACGCCTGCCTGGCGCTGAAGAATGAGCACGGCATTCAGGCGGCGGAGATCGAGACCGTGACGCTGTACGGCCACCCGTTGCTGCGCCAGCGCACCGACCGTCCCAATGTCGAAACCGGGCGCGAGGCACAGGTCAGCGCCCAGCACGCGGTCGCCGTCTGCTTCCTGGCTGGTGAAGCCGGGCTGGAACAGTTCAGCGATGCGGCGGTCGCCAATCCCGAAGTGCTGGCGCTACGGGCGCGGGTGCGGATGGAGGATGAGGCCGGCCGCGACTTCACCGGCGTGCGCGCGGTCGTCAGCCTGAAGGACGGGCGGTCCGAAGAAATCATCATCACCGATGCGAAGGGTACCGATAACGGCCCGCTCAGCGATGGCGAGATCGAGGCGAAGTTCCGCACGCTTGCCGCCTATGGCGCGCCGCAGTGCCGCGGTGCGGAGAAGCTGATCGACGCCGTATGGGCTCTCGACAAAAGCGAGGATGCCGGCGCGATCATGGCGCTGGCGCGGCCCGCTCCTTAAGTAACCTCAGCTCGCCGACCAGGCCAGATCGACCGGCAGCACCGCGCCATTGATATCCCGGCCAGCCGGGCCGCACAGGAAGGCGACGAATTCGGCGACGCTCTCCGGCGCGATGAAGCGGCCGGAGGGCTGCTTGCCGGCAAGGAAGCGGCCCACCGCCTCCTGCTCGGAGAGGCCGTGTTCGTCCATCGTGGTCTTGATGACGCGGCTGCTGTGCGTCGTGTTCACCGAGCCGGGACAGATCGCGTTGCAGGTAATCTCGTGCTCAAGGGTTTCCATGGCGACGGCGCGGGTCAGGCCGATCAGCGCGGTCTTGGCAACGACGTAGCTGGCGCGGTTCGCCGCACCGATCATCCCGTAGATTGACGACATGTTGACGATACGGCCCCAGTTGCGGGCCTTCATGCCCGGCATGGTGCAGCGGATCGCGTTGAAGGCGGAATTCAGGTTCACCGCCATGGCGCGGTCCCAGTCGGCCGGGCTGGTATCCTCGATCAGCCCGAACAGCCGCGTCACGGCGTTGTTGACCAGGATATCGACACCGCCGAAACGCGCGTTCGTTGCCGCGACCATCGCCTCCACCTGGGCGGCATCGCCAACATCGGCGCCGTCATAGAGCACATCGACATTCCGCGCCTTCAGGGCTGCGATCTTGTCCGCGACCTCTGTCTCGCGCTCAATGCCGTTCAGGACGATGTTGCAGCCTGCGTCGGCCAGCCGCTCCGCAACGGCGTAGCCGATCCCCGCCGTCGAACCGGTGATGAGTGCACTCCTACCCTTGAGCATGCGTGGCTTAACCTCGTTCATATCGTCAGGACACCCGCACCAGCCCAGGCCTTGCGTGAGGGTATGTACTTGTTATCGATAACATCTATTCATGCCAAGTCAAGCGGGCTGACGATGACTTCTGCCGTCACGTGCTCTCGCGCTGGATGATGTCGAATCCGAGGTCCTTGGCGATAACGCCGCCGCCAAGCTTGAGGATGCGCTGCAGGAGGATGTTCGCTGAGAACATGCCGATTTCGCGGCGCGGCAGGCGCAGGGCCGTGATCCTGGGGACCAGATGATCGAGAATGTCGAGATCGTCGAAGCTGGCGATGGCGATATCCTCCGGCAGGCGGAGGTTCCGGCGCTGGCATTCCAGCGCCGCGCCGACCGCCAGTACGTCTCCGGAACAGAACACGGCGTCCGGCCGCTTCTTCAGATCGAGCAGCCGGATCAGCGCGTCCCGGCCACCGGACAGCCCTTCCGGCGTTTCCAGGATCAGCTGCCGGTCCGGTTTGAGGTCCAGTTCCTCCAGCGCGGCCAGGTAGCCGCTGCGGCGCTGGCGCATGCGGTCATTGGTTTCCGTTGCCAGCGACACGAAGGCGATGCGGCGGTAACCCCGGCGGTGCAGATGGTGGGTCATCGCCTTCGCCGCCTCGAAATTGGAATAGCTGACCACGATGTCGATCGGATCGCGGGTCAGGTCGCCGGTTTCAATGACCGGAATGTCGGCCTTCGTCAGAATGCCGCGAATCCGGGGCGTATGGGCCGTGTTGTGCAGGATGATGCCGCTGACCTGCTGGCTGAGGAAAGCCAGCACCAGCTTTTCCTCCACTTCCAGCGAATGGCCGCTCTCGGCGATCAGCACATGGAACCCGGCCTTGCCGAGATTATCGGCGATCGCCTGGATGGTCTCGGCGAACAGCGAGTTGCGCAGGCTGGGGACAATCAGCCCGATGACATCGGAATGCCGCGAGGACAGGTTGCCGGCCAGACGGTTGGGGATATAGCCGGTCTTCTCGATGGCGTCGCGGATGCGCTCGCGGGTCTCCTCCGACACGGTATCCGGCGCCCGCAACGCGCGCGACACGGTCATCGCCGACACCCTGGCGAGGCGCGCGACGTCGCTCATGCGCACGGATTTCGCCTGACCTGTAGAATGGGGGCCCGTAAGAACTGTGCCCGCAGGGATTTTCTTGGACATGGCCCGTGCTTCACCGCTTTGCCGAGTGACAGCGCAACTTTGCCCTTTCCAGCCGGCAGTTCCAACGGTAATGTTCCGCTTTGAATGATATCGATAACATATATTGAATATCGATCCGCCAAGGTGTCCGCGCCGGCTGGCGGGATCGTGGCATGCCATCAGGAGACTACATGACCCAGGGCAAGGAAATCGGTTTCATCGGCATTGGCCGCATGGGGGCACCGATGACGAAGCGGCTGCTGGATGCCGGTTACGCCGTCACCCTCTTCGACAAGAACACCGACGCACTGAAAGCACTTGAGGCGGCAGGCGCCAGCATAGCCCCCTCGCCCCGCGCCATCGCCGACAAGGTCGATACCGTGCTGCTGTCGCTGCCGACACCAGCCATTGTCGAGGCCGTCGGGCGCGAGCTGGCGGAAGGCAAGGCGCTGCGCACCGTCATCGACCTCTCGACCACCGGCCCCAAGGGGTCGGAGGTGCTGGCCGGGATCCTCGCCCCGGCGGGGATCGCGCTGGTCGATGCGCCGGTCAGCGGCGGCGTCGCCGGTGCCGCCAAGGGCAGCCTCGCCATCATGGCGGCGGGCGATCCTGAGCGGCTGGCCGAGACGAGGCCGATCCTCGACTGTTTCGGTAAGGTGTTCATCGCCGGCGACAAGCCGGGCATGGGCCAGACCATCAAGGTCATCAACAATCTGATGTCGGTGACGGCGCTGGCCATCGCGTCCGAGGCGCTGGTGCTTGGCAAGGCGTCGGGCCTCGACCCGGACCGGATGATCGAGATCATCAACGCCTCCAGCGGCCGTACCAACGCGACCGAGGACAAGATCCCCCGCTTCGTGCTGCCGCGCACCTTCGATTTCGGCTTCGCGCTGGAACTGTCCGACAAGGATACGCGGCTCTGCGTCGAGCATGCCGATTCGCTGGGCATGCCGATGATCGTCGGCAGTGCGGTGCGGCAGATGCTGAAGATTGCCATGGCGACGCAGGGGCGGCAGGGCGACCTCACCGCGATGATCCGCCCCATCGAGGACTGGATGGGCGTCGAGGTGAAGGGCGGCGGGGCCAAGTGATGGGCGACGACAGCTACGAGGTCTATGCCGTCAAATACGCGCATTTCGACCGGCCGGCCTATGAGAACTTCCTGGGCGGCGATCCGCATGACCACAACATGCCGCTCGACTATTTCGTCTGGGCCATCGTCGGCAAGCACCGCACCTTCGTGGTCGATAGCGGCTTCGAGGAAAAGACCGGCCTGGCCCGCGGCCGCCTGACGACGGCGGCCCCGGCGGCAGGGCTGAAGGCCATTGGCATTGAGCCCGATGCCGTCGAGGACGTGATCATCACGCATATGCATTACGACCACGCCGGCAATCACGACCTGTTCCCCAGGGCGCGCTATCATGTGCAGGACCGGGAAATGAAGTTCTGCACCGGGCGCTGCATGTGCCATTCGACGCTGACCCATGCCTTCGAGGCCGAGGATGTGGTCGCCATGGTGCGCCGGCTGTACCAGGGCCGGGTGCAGTTCCATGACGGCTCGTCCGACATCGCGCCCGGCATTTCCGTGCATTGGGTCGGCGGCCATACCGACGGGCTGCAGGTGGTGCGTGTGAAGACAAGGCGCGGATGGGTGGTGCTGGCGTCCGATGCGTCGCATTTCTACGCCAACATGGACCAGCAGCGCCCCTTCCCGGTGGTCTATAATGTCGGCGACATGCTGGAGGGCTACCGCACGCTCGATGCGCTGGCGGACAGCCATGCGCATATCATTCCCGGCCATGACCCGGACGTGCTGAAGCGCTACCCGGCGGCCCGGCCCGGTCTGGAGGGCTGGGTGGTGCGGCTCGACGCCGATATGTGATCCGTTTGCCCTGGAGTTGCGGGGGGTCCTGAAGCGGGGGCTGGCCATCGGCCGGACACCGACCATGGACATCGCGCCCTATGAAATCTCCCGGTTTCCGGTCCGGTGAAGGCGGGATAGAGCCGTCCGGTCTTTTGGCGTGCGACGCCCCTCGGTTGACAAGCCAGCGCCCTATGGCGTAGCGATGTAAGCGTTTACAAATTCGGTCCCCATAAGGCCGGACCGCTATCCGAGGGAGGTCCCATGAGCAAGATTGAGCAGGTTTCCTGCACCGTTGCGCGCGTCCCGCTGGACACGGCGACGGCCTTCTCCACCCGCATGGTCCATGACCGGCATTATCTGCTGGTGAAGGTGCGCAGCGATGATGGGGTGGAGGGTATCGGCTTCTGCTATGTCGGCAGTGCGGCGGGCCGGCTGGGTCAGATCGCGGTGGAGGAACTGCTGGCGCCCATCGTCGTCGGCAAGGACCCGCTGACGGTCGAGAAGATCTGGAAGGACATGTACCAGGAATCGCTGCTGCAGGGCCGCATGGGCACGGTCATGCGCGCGCTCTCGGCGATCGACGTGGCGATCTGGGACCGCAATGCGCGGGCTGCCGGCCTGCCGCTCTGGCAGTATCTCGGCGGATCGGCCGATAAGAATGTGCCGGCCTATGCCAGCGGCGGCTATTACCTGGAGGGCAAGACCCCGGCGATGCTGGGCGAGGAGGTGGCGGGCTATGTCGCCAAGGGCTTCAAGGCGGTGAAGATCAAGGTCGGCCGGCTCGACCCGAAGGGCGAGGAGGAACGCATCGCCGCCGCCCGCGCTGCCATCGGCGAGGATATCCTGCTGATGCTCGACGCCAACAACGCCTGGGAAGACTTGCCGACGGCGCTGGAGTACATGCGCCGCTACGAGCCTTACGATCCCTACTGGATCGAGGAGCCGTTCAGCCCGGACGATATCGACAACCACGCAAGGCTGGCGGCGCGCACGCCGGTAACCGTGGCGACCGGCGAGATCGAATATGGCCGCTGGCGGCACAAGGAGCTGCTGGAGAAAGGCGCCGCCGGCATCCTGCAGACCGATGCGCTGGTCTGCGGCGGCATCAGCGAGTTCCGCCGCATCGCCGCCCTGGCCGCCGGCTATGGCGTGAAGATCTGCCCGCACTGGTTCCACGATCTGCATATCCATCTGGTGGCGTCCTCGTCGAACGGGCAGTTCGTGGAGTTCTTCCTGGACGATAAGGTGCTGAATTTCCGCCGCCTGGTCGGCCGCCAGCTGGAATTCGACAAGGGCAATCTGAAACTGCCGACGGAACCGGGTATCGGTTTCGACTTCGACGAACAGGCCGTCGCCAAGTACGGTAGCGGCTGGGTGAGCGTCGGCCATAACAGCGCCAGGGCGGCGTGAAGCAGGCGAAAGGAGGAACCTCATGCACCGCATCCTGATCACTGGCGCCGCTGGTAACATTGGCGCCGTGCTGCGCGAAGGGCTGCGCGGGCGCTATCCGATGGTCCGAGTCACCGACCGGGCCGCGCTGGGCGTGGCGCAGGAGGGAGAGGAGGTGGTGGAAGGCCTTGACCTCGCCGATATGGCCGGCCTCGAGGCGGCGATGCAGGGTGTCGATGCGGTCGTCCACCTGGCCGGTACGCCGGTCGAGCAGCCCTGGGAGCCGATCCTCGCCAATAACATCGTCGGCCTCCACAACACCTATGAGGCGGCGCGGCGGCAGGGCGTGAAGCGCATCGTCTTCGCCAGTTCAAACCACACCATCGGCTTCCATCCGCGCGGCCGGCATATCGACGAGACCGTGCCGGTGCGCCCGGACGGGCGCTATGGCGCGTCCAAGGTGTTCGGCGAGGCGCTGGGCCGGCTCTATGCCGACAAGCACGGCATGGAGATCGTGAACCTGCGCATCGGCTCCTTCCAGCCGAAGCCGAAGAATGTGCGCATGCTGAACACCTGGCTCAGCCACCGCGACTGCGTGCATCTGGTCGATGTCTGCCTGCGGGCGGCGGGCATCCATTTCGAGATCATCTACGGCGTGTCTGCCAACAGCCGCAACAAATGGCACGACAGCCTCGCCGCGCGCATCGGCTACAGGCCGCAGGACAATGCGGAGGATTTCGCCGGAGAAATCCTGGCAGCGATGCAGCCGGAGGACGAACCGCTGACCGAACGTCTGTTCCATGGCGGCGAATATTGCGCGATGGAGTTCGATGGCGATTTGGCGAAGATCGGGTAGTTACTCTCATCGTCATGGTTGGGCTTGACCCGACCATCCAGCGGGAGAGGCAGCCTCACAGAAAGTCGGACAGAAATCGCGCCGGCGGTGCAAAAGACATCCGCTTGCGTCTCGCGGCGTCGTCGGATGGATGGTCGGGTCAAGCCCGACCATGACGACAGTATAAAAGGTTACCCCGCCGCCGTTCTCACCGGGGCGGTGCGCACCCGGGCGGTCGAATCGCGCAGCACCAGATTGGCTTCCAGCTCGGTCTTCATCGGCATGGCGCGACCCTCGATGCAGCCCAGCAGATAATCGGCGACGCGCACGCCGATCTCCTCCACCGGCACATGCACCGTGGTGAGGGTCGGGTCGAGGTGGCGGACGATCTCCAGATCGTCATAGCCGGCGACCGAGACCTCGCCCGGCACGGCGATGCCCATGGCCCGCAGCTCGAACAGCGCGCCGATGGCCAGCGCGTCGGCGGTGCCGCAGATCGCCGTTATCTGTGGATTGGCGCGCATCAGCGCGCGGGCGGCGCTGCGCCCGTCGGCCAGCCGGTGCGGCACTTCGACGATGCGGTTTGCCGGCTGGTCGATGCCGTAGGATTTCAGGCAGGCCAGCATGCCGTTCAGGCGCGCCGCGATGCGGTCATTCAGCCGGGTCGGGCTGGTGATGATGCCGACATCGCGGTGCCCCAGCTCCATCAGATGGCGCATCAGCTCCCAGGCGCTGCGGTAATTGTCGAAACCGATGCAGGGATGCTCGTTGTCCGGGTCGTACTGGTAGCTGTTCACATAGGGGATGCCGCGCCCCTGCAATAGCGCATAGATGCGCGGATCATGCTGCTGGCCGACCAGCTGCACCCCGTCCACGCCGCGCTCGATCAGCGAGCGCACGGCTTCCATCTCCTTGCTCGCATCATATTGCGTGGTGGCGATCAGAAGCTGGTAGCCATATTCCTGCAGCCGCTGCTGCAGCCGCTCGACGCCGCTGGCGAAGATGCCGATGCCGATGGTCGGCACCACGGAGCCGATGGAGTAGGAGCGCCGCGAGGCCAGCGCCCTGGCCGCGCCATCGCGGACATAGCCCAGCTCCTCCATCGCCAATGTCACCTTCTCGCGGATGCGCGCGCTCACCTTGTCGGGGTGATTGAGTACGCGGGAAACGGAGGCGGTTGAAACGCCGGCGCGTTTCGCGACATCGCTAAGCTGAGCCATGTAATCCGTAAGCGCTTTCCATGCCGAAGATACGGTTCCAATCTATCGCAAGCCCTTTGCCAAGGCGACGATTTTTGTGCGCTGCGATAAGAGACGGCCTCTGAATTCGGCGGCTGGCGGCGGTTCCCGGCATATCGGTGTCGGATTGAATCTTGCTTATTTAGAAAAATAAGGCCCATCGTCTTGACAGTGCGCGCTGTCATCTTCTAGCGTCACTGTAAGCGCTTACAAAAAATAACAGTCAGCCTTCCTGGTTGGCCAGAGCGAAAAGCGCCCCCGAAGCGATGGCGTCCCAAAAATCAGAACAGGCGGGCGTCGCAGGTGCGGAACCGCAGAAGGCGGAACGGGCCGCATATAACGGATCCTTAGGGAGGAACCACATGTCGGTAGGAAAGATGCTGAAAGGCACGCTGTCCGCGGTTGCGGTTAGCGCGGTTGCCTTGGCCGTCTCGGCCGTAACCCCGGCCCAGGCCGAGGTCAAGGAACTGAAGATCGGCTACATGAAGAACCCGATCCTCGAAGCCAGTGTCGATATCATGGACAAATGGGCCAAGAAGAACGGGGTCAAGCTGATCAAGATCCCGATGGCCTATTCGATCTTCCAGGAGAAGGTGACCGCCACGCTCACCTCTGGAAACGACCAGTTCGATATCATCTGGCACAATGACGATTGGGGCCAGCTCTGGATCAAGTGGATGGCCCGCATGGACGATGTGAAGGGTATGGACCGGGTCTCCAAGCACCCGCTCGATGCCTTCTACGACGAGGATGGCAAGGTCAGCGCCGTTCCGGCCGCGCATACCGTGGGCACCTTCTTCTACCGCACCGATCTGGTGAAGCCGGAAGAGGTTCCGACCACCTGGGCCGAACTGGTTTCGGTCAGCCAGCGGTTGCAGAAGGAAGGCAAGGTGAAGTGGGGCTATGTCGGCGGCATGGCCATGAACAACACCTGGTTCTCGCTGTGGTGGACCATGTGGGGCAACAAGTGCGACATCTTCCTGCCGCTGTGGGAACGCGACAACAAGAAGCTGGCCGCGGCGGGCTGGAAACCGGCCCTGACCGAGCCGTGCACTAAGGAATATGTCGAATTCTGGTGGGACGCCCTGTACACCCACAAGATCAGCCCGGAGGCAATGACCTCCTATACCCGTGACGAGGCGAACGCCATCTTCATGGCCGGCGACGCCGCCTTCACGCTGGTCGATTCGACGCATTTCGGCGATTTCAACAGCACCAAGAAGTCGCGGATCGCCGGCAAGGTCGGCATGGCCCCGCAGCCGATGGGGCCGCGCGCCGACAAGCCGTTTGCCTGGAATGAAATCTGGGGCTGGGGCATTCCCAAGGGCGTGCCGGCGGACCGCCAGAAGCTGGCCAAGGAGATGCTTGGCGCCATGCTGACCGATATGGAAGGCCAGAAGGCGATGTGGGACGCGACCGGCGGCCCGCCCCCGAGCATGGATGCCTGGGAGATCCTGTCGAAGGATGACAAGGTGTTCGCCGATCTGAAGAATGCGGTGTTCGACCAGAATGTCGGGACGCATTCGGCCTATTACTTCCCGGCCTGGCCGGCGGTTCACAAGGCGTATTCCGATGTCATGATCGGTGCCTTGAAGGGCAAGCGCGAGGATATCCCGAAGGCGCTGGAAGCCGGGATGGATACCGTCCACAAAGCCGCCAACAGCGGTCAGTAAGTCAATGTCGACGGATGTCAAATCCGCTATGGGATCCCCGGGGCCAGACCAGGCCCCGGGGAAACCCGGCCGAAGCTTTGTCCTGCGCTGGCTGGCGCTGAACGAAAAGACCCGTTTCAGCCTGCTGCTGCTGGCGCCGTCCGGGATCATGCTGATCCTGTTCCAGATCGTGCCGATCCTGATCGGCGCCAATGCCAGCTTTCGGGACTGGGCGCTGTACGATCCGCAGCGCACCTGGGTCGGGCTGGAGCATTACATCTACATCCTGACCGACCCCAATTTCCTGTATCTGGTGCTGCCCAATACGCTGCTGCTGATGTTCAGTTCTGTCAGCATCGGCCTGGTCCTGGGGCTGGCACTGGCGCATATGCTGAACAAGCATTTCTTCGGCCATGCCATCGTGCAGACCGTGATCCTGCTGCCGCTGATGGTGGCGCCGGTCATCGCCTCAATGATGATGCGCTGGATTTTCAACGATCAGTTCGGCGTGGTCGCTGCCGTCATCGACGCGCTCGGCTTCGGGCAGATCGCCTGGCTGTCGGACCGCTGGCCCAGCTTCGCCATCATCGTCTTCACCGATGTCTGGCTGTGGACGCCGTGGTTCACCATCCTGCTGCTGGCCGGGCTGCGCAGCCTGCCGAAGGAGCCCTACGAGGCGGCCGCCATCGATGCCGCCAGCAAATGGCGCGTCTTCACCCATGTCACCCTGCCGATGATGCGTCCCATCATGGCGGTGTGCATCGTCATCCGCTCGATCGACTGTTTCCGGACCTTCGACCAGGTCTGGGTGATCAGCGGCGGCGGGCCGGCGCGTCAGACCGAGGTGTTCAGCATCTACGCCTATACCGAGGCCTTCGTGTACCTGAATTTCGGGCGCGGCACGGCCGCGGCGATCATCGGTGCCATCATCATCGGTACGCTGGGCTGGGGGCTTTACAAACTTCTCAACCGTTTCATGGAGGTGTCGCGATGAGCGTCGCCACCGATACCGGCTACACCCCGCCAAAGCGCGGCAGTTTCCTGGACGCGCTGGCGCCGGGTGGCAAGCGGGCCTTCTTCCTGCTCAGCGTGCTGGGTGTGCTGCTGATCTTCGCCTTTCCGGTGTTCTGGCTGGTGCTGACCTCGATGCGGCCTGCCTGGGGCGTCTATTACGTGCATCGCGGGCTGGAATTCACGCTGGGCAACTATCTGGAGGTGCTGGAGCAGGAGGTGGTGGTCCATGCCTTCTTCAACAGCTTCGTCATCGCCACGCTGTCCACCTTCTTCTCGCTGACGGTGACGGTGACCAGCGGCTACATGCTGTCGCGTTTCACCGGCAAGCTGGCGAATGCCTGGTTCGGCACGATCTACATCTTCCGCACCATCCCCTACATCACCTGGGTGCTGCCGCTGTATTTCGTCACCCAGTGGTGGGGCATCTTCGATACCTATCTCGGCCTGCTGCTGCCGCATATCGCGGTGCATATCTGTTTCTTCTCCTGGCTGATGAAGGGCTTTTTCGACGGCATCGACCCGTCGATGGAATCGGCGGCGCTGATCGATGGCTGCACCCGCTGGGGCGCCTTCCTGCGCGTTGCCCTGCCCTCGGCGCTGCCGGGCATCGCGGCGCTCAGCATCCTGTGCTGGCTGTGGACCTGGAACGAATTCCTGTTCGCGCTGATCCTGACCAGCCACAACACGCCGATGATCACCGTGGTGATGGCGCAGTTCGTCAGCGAGCTGGGCACCGAGTGGAACCTGATGAGCGCCACCGCCGTGATGGCGATGGTGCCGGCGCTGATCGTTGCGATCTTCGGACAGAAATACGTGGTGCGCGGCCTGAAGGTCTGACGCGCTCTCAAAACAACTTCGAAAGCGGATAACGCGATATGGCTGAAGTGAAGCTTACCCAGGTGAACAAGCGATACGGCAACATCCATGCCGTGCACGATGTCGATCTCACCGTCGCCGACGAGGAATTCGTGGTGCTGGTCGGACCGTCCGGCTGCGGCAAATCCACCACGCTGCGCATGGTTGCCGGGCTGGAGGAGATCAGCGGCGGCACCATCGATATTGGCGGCCGGGTGGTCAATGATCTGCCGCCGCGCGACCGGGACATCGCCATGGTGTTCCAGAACTACGCGCTCTACCAGCATATGACGGTGTACGACAATCTGGCCTTCGGGCTGCGCAACCGGAAGGTGCCGGAGGCCGATATCCGCAAGGAGATCGACCGGGCGGCATCGATCCTCGGCATCCAGCCACTGATGGCCCGCAAGCCCAAGCAGTTGTCCGGCGGCCAGCAGCAGCGGGTGGCGCTGGGCCGCTGCATCGTGCGCAACCCGGCGGTGTTCCTGTTCGACGAGCCGCTGTCCAACCTCGATGCCAAGCTGCGCGCGCAGATGCGCATCGAGCTGAAGGAACTGCGCACCCGCGTCGCCACCACCTCGATCTACGTCACCCACGATCAGGTCGAGGCGATGACGCTGGGCGACCGCATCGTCGTTATGAAGGACGGGCTGGTGCAGCAGATCGGCACGCCGCTGCAGCTGTACCGCACGCCGGCCAACCGATTCGTCGCCGGTTTCCTCGGCTCGCCGGCGATGAATTTCGTCGAGGTGACGGTGGCGGAGGCCAAGGGCAGTCTCGTCCTCTCCGGCTTTGGCCCGGATATCAGCCTGCCCGACGCGATGTCGGCATCCCTGGCGGGTCAGAAGGGCCAGAAACTTGTGATGGGCATGCGCCCCGAACATCTGGTGCTGGGCGAGGAAAGCGGCGAGTCGAGCATCCGGCTGGATGGCCGCATCGTGCTGACCGAGCAGCTGGGCGCGCAGCAGCTGGTCGAGGTGAAAATCGGCGAGCATTCGGTCATGGCTGCCGGTGTCGATCCCGACCTGCATCTTCGCGGCGGCGATGCCGGGCGGTTCTCCATCGCCATCGACCGCGTGCACCTGTTCGCGGCGGGCGACAATGGGGCGGTGCTGTGGTCGGCGGGCAATGGCGCCGTCGCCTCCCCCCTGCGGCACGTTTCCTGAAGGAGGCCGGCAATGGGCGATTTCTACGTAAAGCCGGGCGACGAGGTCTGCTTCTCCAAGACGGTGGGGGAGAGTGACGTCTATCTGTTCGCCGGCATCACCGGCGATCTTTCCGGCAATCATGTGAATGAGGAACTGATGCGCAAGTCGAGCTATGGGCGGCGTATCGCCCATGGCGCGCTGATGGTGGGGTTCATGTCCACCGCCTCGACGATGATGATCGATCTGGCCGGCAGCACCGGCGGCGACGAGACGGCAGTGTCGCTGGGCTATGACCGTATCCGCTTCCTGGCGCCGGTGTTCATCGGCGACACGATCACGGTCACTTACCGCATTGCGGCCGTGGATGCAGCGCGCCGCCGCTCCACCTCCGACATCTCGATCACCAACCAGCAGGGCGAGCTGGTGGCGGTCGGCAACCACATCCTGAAATGGGTCGCCAACGCCGTTAAGGCCGCGGAGTGACCCTGCGAAGCTGCCGTATCATGACCGGGTCCATGTCTGCGAACGTCGCTACTGCATATCCCACGGTCACCAACCCTGGCGGCAGCCTTGCCTCCCTGCTCTCCCTGTCCGGGGCTTCGGCGCCGGGCGGGGAGAGGTTTCTTTTCAGAGTTTCAGCGTCCCTTAAAGACCGGCGGCCGCTTTTCCTTGAAGGCGGTGACGCCCTCCATCCTGTCCTCGGTGGCGAAGGCGCGGGCGATCAGCTGGCGTTCCTGCAGCAGCCCGGCAGCCATCGGCACCTCGAACGCCGCCAGCACCGCCGCCTTGGCGAGGCGCAGCGCAATCGGCGGCTTGGCGGCAATCAGGGCGGCCAGTGCGCCGGCGCGCACCTCGGCATCGCCGGCGGGAACCAGCTCCGTGACCAGCCCGGCATCCAGCGCGGTCGCCGCGTCGATCGGCTCTCCGGTCAGGATCAGCTTCATGGCCAGCGCCTTGCCGGCGGTGCGCGCCGCGCGCTGCGTGCCGCCATCGCCGGGGAACAGGCCGAGATTGATCTCCGGAAAGCCGAAGCGGGCGTTCTCCGCGGCGATGACGATGTCGGCCAGCAGTGCCAGCTCGAAGCCGCCGCCGAAGGCATAGCCCTCGACCGCCGCGATCATCGGTTTGGGGAAACTCTCGATGGCGGCCCAGTTCTCGATACGCTGGCGGTCCTCCAGCACCGCGCCGCCCTCGGCCACGAATTCCTTGATATCGGCACCGGCGCAGAACTGCTTGTCGCCACCGGACAGCAGCACAACGCGCACCGCTTCGTCACTGGCGGCAGCTCGCAGCGCGCCGGCCAGCGCCGATATCAGCGGGCGGC
>Ga0208179_1000641_pt1 | contig 21204 bp, 21 predicted proteins | sample Malvired_Geostar_FD_184238 | JGI IMG/M metagenome (GOLD analysis project Ga0208179, IMG submission 184238) | Marine viral communities from the Global Malaspina Expedition - Malaspina viral metaG DeepMed_Geostar (SPAdes) (version 2) | ecosystem: Environmental > Aquatic > Marine > Oceanic | place... | reverse complement strand
TGTAGCCCATCAGGTTGGAGGCGAAGAGGGTCAGCAGGATGGTGGTCGGGATCACCACGGCGGTGACGCCCGCCTCGCGCCAGCCGATGGCCAGGCCGATCAGGATGACGATGGAGACCGTCGCCAGTCCCAGGTGGAAGAGCAGCTCATTGGCCTTTTCGTTGGCGCTCTCGCCATAGTCGCGGCTGACCGCCACCTCCAGGCTGTCGGGGATCAGGCCGCCCCTCAACGTCTCCACCCGCTCAAGGATGTGATCGGACACGACCACGGCGTTGGCGCCCTTGCGCTTGGCGATGGCCAGGCTGACGGCCGGGGCCTCCGACCAGCCCTCGGCGGCGCGGCTTTGGCGCCAGACGCGGGCCTGGTCCTCCCGCGGCGCCTGGATCACGTCGGCCACGTCGCGGAGATAGACGGGCTGGCCGTCCACCGAGGCCACCGTGAGCAGGCCGACCGCCTGGGCCGAAGCCAGGGTGTCGCCGGCCGCGACCTCGACGGTCTGGCCATCCTGGCGGATGACGCCTGCGGGGAAGCTGCGATTGGCCTGCCGAACGGCCTCGATCACCGAGCCCAGGGCCACGCCGCGCAGGTTCAGCCGTTCGGGATCGGGCTCGATCCGGATCTCGTCGGGCCGGCCGCCGACCACGAAGGTCAGGCCGACGTCCTCGACCTTGGCCAGTTCGGTGCGCAGCTTCTGGGCCACGTCATAGAGGGCCTGGTCGCTCCAGCGGTCCGCCGCGCCGACCTTCGGCGTCAGGGTCAGGACCAGGGCGGGCACATCGTTGATCCCGCGGGTGACGATCATCGGCTCGGGGATGCCCACGGGAATCCGGTCGATATTGGCCTGGACCTTTTCGTGCACCCGCACGGCCGCGGCGTCCGGATCCTCGCCCACGTCGAAGCGGGCGGTGACCAGGACCTGATCGTCCTGGACCTGGGTGTAGACGTGGTCGACCGCGTCGATGCTGCGGACGATGGTCTCCAGGGGCTTGGCCACCAGCTCGGCGGCGTCGGCGGCGCGCAGGCCGGGGGCGGAGACCATGATGTCCACCATGGGCACGCTGATCTGCGGCTCTTCCTCCCGCGGGATCGAGAGGAGGGCCATCATGCCCACGGCGATCGCCGCCAGCAGGGCCAGCGGCGTCAGGGGCGAATGGATGGTGGCGCGGGTCAGCCGCCCCGACAGGCCAAGGTTCATCGGGCGGCCTCGGCCTGTGCCGGCAGCAGGCGATCCCCGGGCCGTGCGCCGGACAGGATTTCCACCATGCCCGAGGCGCCGGCCGGCGTGGTCTGGACGGCGATCTCGCTGACCGACCCGTCGGCGGCGACCAGCCGGACGAAGTCGAGGCCGAAACGCCGGGCGACGTAACGGGCGGGGACCACCAGGGCCTGGCGCTCGCCCACCTTCACCTTCACGCCCACCCGCTGGCCCACCAGATCGGCGCGCAGGCCCGCGACGGCGAGGTCGGCGGTGACCTGGCCGCCGGTGATCGCCGGATAGACCTGGACGACGGTTCCGGTGGCGGCGAGGCCCGGGATGTCGTCCGACGCCACCGGCAGGCGGTCGCCGACCTTCAGGGCGCGGGCCTGGCCCTCGGGCATCTCCAGGCGCAGCAGGGGCTGGCCCGAGGTCAGGGTGGCCACGGACTGTCCCGCGGCCACCACCGATCCGGCCGGGGCCGGGGCCTTCAGGACGCGACCTGCCGAGGGCGCCAGGATGGCCCCCTGGGCGCCGAGCTCGGCGCTGGCGGCGCGCCGGGCCTGGGCGGCGTCCGCCTGGCCCCGGGCGGCCTTGGCTGCGGCGGCGGCCTGGTCCAGGCGGGCCTTGGCGTAGAACCCCTTGTCATAGAGGGTCTGAACCCGGGCCAGGTCGGCCTCGGCGCGCACGGCCTCGGCGGCGGCCGCAGCGGTCTGGGCGTCATAGGCGGCGGTCTCCAGATTGAGCCGCTGATCGCTCACCTGGGCGATCACCTGGCCCGCCCGGACATAGTCGCCCTCCCGGACCAGCAGCGCGCTGAGCGTGCCGCCGATACGCGCCCGGGCCTCGGCCATGTCGCGGGTGGTCACCGTGGCGGCCACAGGCTTGAGGTCGTCCACGGTGGTCGCCGCCAGGGTCAGGGCCTCGCCCTCCGCGACGGCGGCGACGTCGGACGCCGGGGGCGGCTCGCCGCGTTCGGCGCAGGCGGCGGCCCCAAGGGTCAGGGCCAGCAGGCTCGCAGTCAGGAGGGGACGCATGAACAATCCTTCGGGAGGCGGCTAGCGGACGTCGCGCACGGCGCCGGTGGCGGGATCGATGCGGATGACCGGCAGGCCGGCGGCGCGCCAGGCGCCGATGCCGCCGGCCAGGTGACCGGCCACCTCGACCCCGGCCTTGCGGCACAGGTCCAGCGCCGTGGCCGAGCGCTTACCCGAGCCGCATTGCAGGACGACCGGGCGGTCCCCGCCCACGGGCAGGGCGGCGGGGTCGAAGGTGGTCAGGGGCAGGTTGAGCGCCCCGTGGATCCGCTCGGCCGCGTACTCCGCCGGTTCGCGGACATCGACCAGCACGATCTGACGGGCGTTCAGCCGGTCATGGACGTCGGTGGGCGTCAGGTCGGGGGTGGTCATGGGCAGGTCTCCGAAAGGCTTGATCGCCGTTGTATATTCGAAGTCGCGCATATAATGGAATGTTTCGGCGGCGCAAGCCGTGGCCTTGTGCCGCGCAGGGCGTCGCCTCGCCTTGAGCCGGATCAATGTGAAGCGGTGGAACAGGAGCAGGATCAGCCTATGACAAAACCCATCATCGCAATCCTGGGCGCCGGACTCGGCGGCGCCATCGCCGCCTTCGAGATCAAGGCCGCTGTGGGATCCCGCGCCGAGGTCGTGGTCGTCTCCCGGGGAGACACCTTCCACTTCGTGCCGTCCAACCCCTGGGTGGCCATCGGCTGGCGCCGCCGCGACGCCATCGAGGTGGCGCTCGGTCCCGTCATGGCCCGCAAGAAGATCGGCTTCACCCCTGTGGGCGCCCGACGGGTCCATCCGTCGGAGCACCGCCTGGAGCTCGAGGACGGCGAGAGCCTGTTCTACGACTATCTGGTCATCGCCACCGGTCCGGAGCTGGCCTTCGACGAGATCGAAGGCCTGGGGCCGGACGGCTTCACCCAGTCCATCTGCCATGTGGATCACGCCGAAAAGGCGGCCGAGGCCTTCGAAGCCTTCGCCCGCGAGCCGGGTCCCATCGTGGTGGGCGCGGTGCAGGGCGCGTCCTGCTACGGCCCGGCCTATGAATTCGCCATGATCCTGGACACCGAGCTGCGACGCCGGAAGATCCGCGACCGGGTGCCGATGACCTTCGTCACCGCCGAACCCTATGTGGGCCATCTGGGTCTCGACGGGGTCGGCGACACCAAGGGTCTGCTGGAATCGCAGATGCGCGACCGGCACATCAAGTTCATCACCAACGCCCGGGTGGCCAAGGTCGCCGACGGCATGATGTCGGTGGAGGAGGTGGCCGAGGATGGCGCCGTGCGCGCGACCCACGAGCTGCCCTTCGCCTATTCCATGATGCTGCCGGCCTTCCGCGGCGTCCCGGCGGTGGCCGGCGTCGAAGGCCTGACCAATCCCCGCGGCTTCATCCTGGCTGATCGCCACCAGCGAAACCCGACCTATCGCAACGTCTTCTCCCTGGGCGTCTGCGTCGCCATTCCGCCGGTGGGCAAGACGGCCGTTCCGGTGGGCGTGCCCAAGACCGGCTTCATGATCGAGAGCATGGTCACCGCCATCGCCGAGAACCTGCGGCAGATGCTGGACGGCCAGGAGCCGACGCATGAGGCGACCTGGAACGCCATCTGCCTGGCGGACTTCGGCGACGGCGGCGTGGCCTTTATCGCCCAACCGCAGATTCCGCCGCGCAATCTCAACTGGGCGGCCGAAGGCGGCTGGGTGCATCTGGCGAAGGTGGGCTTCGAGAAATACTTCATCGGGAAGATCAAGCGTGGCGAAAGCGCGCCCTTCTACGAGAAGCTGGCCCTCGACCTCATGGGAGCCCGCAAGCTGAAAGCCTGACCATGGTCCAGATCGTCTGCCCCAACTGCGCCGCCGCCAACCGCATCCCGCCGGAGCGGGACGCCGGCGCCGCCAAATGCGGCCGCTGCGGCCAGGCCCTGTTCCAGGGCCATCCGGTCGAGGTGGACGCCGCCCGGCTTCAGGTTCACCGCCGCGCCAACCAGGGGCTGCCGGTGCTGTTGGACGTATGGGCGCCCTGGTGCGGACCCTGCCGGTCGATGGCGCCGCACTTCGCCGCCGCCGCCCAGCGTCTGGAGCCGCGGGCGCGCCTGCTGAAGCTCAACGCCGACGAGGCCCCGGACGCCAGCGCCGCCCTGGGGGTGTCGGGCATTCCGGCCCTGATCCTCCTGAAGGACGGCCGGGAGGTCGCCCGCAAGGCCGGGGCCATGACCGCCGACCAGATCATCGCCTGGATGGACCAGGCGCTCGCCGCCGCCTGACCGGCGGCGCTTAGAAGGGCCAAGCTCATGACACTCGATCGCGCCGTCTTCGTCTTCGCCGGACTCGTCGTCCTGGCCGGGGTCGCCCTGGCCTATCTGGTCAGCCTCTGGTGGATGCTGCTCAGCGCCTTTGCGGGCGCCAACATGATCCAGGCCGCCTTCACCGGCTTCTGCCCGGCCGCCCTGGTGTTCAAGAAGCTGGGCGTCAAGCCGGGCGCGGCCTTTCGCTGAGCCGGGCCAGCCGGGCGAGGCCGTCCCGGGCGAGGCCCCGGGTCACCTCTTCGGCGTTGATCGCCTGGGCCAGGGCGGCGGCCTGGCCCGCCCACAGATTGCTGAAATCCGGCCCCGGCCGCGCCGCCCGCAGCGGCGCCAGGGCGCCCGCCGCCGTGGGAAAGGGCGCCGCCGCCGCTGACATGGGGCCGATCTCGGTCATCAGCCGATTGTAGATCCCCCGCGCCGGACGGCCGGTGAACAGGTTGGTCACCGCCGTGCCGTCGTCCCGCGCCGCCGCCAGGGCCTGGCGGTGGAAGTCGGGGATCAACGACTCGGGGCTTCTCAGATAGGCCGTGCCCACCTGGACCCCGGCGGCGCCCAGCGCCAGGGCCGCGGCCACGCCGCGCCCGTCGCTCACGCCGCCGGCGGCGATCACCGGGACATCCACCGCGTCGACGATCTGCGGGACCAGGGCGAAGGTTCCGGGCTGGGCGGCCATGTCGCCGGTGAGGAAGCTCGCCCGATGGCCGCCGGCCTCGAAGCCCATGGCGATCACCGCGTCACAGCCCCGCTCGGCCAGCCACACGGCCTCTTCGACCGTGGTCGCCGAACTGATGATCCTCGCCCCGCTCGCCCGCGCCCGGGCCACCAGGTCGGCCGCGGGCAGGCCGAAATGGAAGCTGACCACCTCGGGCCTGAGCGTCTCGACGAGGGCGCAGAAGGCGTCGTCGAAGGGCGCCCGGGCGGCCGTCGGCCGCGGGGCTTCGGGGTCGAGGCCCAGCTCGGCATAGTAGGGTGCGAGCGCCGCCATCCAGGTCGCCTCGGCCTGCGGGTCCGGTTTGGGGGGCGTGTGGCAGAAGAAGTTGAGGTTGAGCGGGCCGTCGGCCTCCCGGCGGAAGGCCTCGACCTGGGCCTCGGCCTCATCGGGCGACAGCAGGGCGCAGGGCAGGGCGCCCAGGCCTCCGGCGCGGCTCACCGCCACGGCCAGGGCGACGCCGGAGGCGCCGGCCATGGGCGCCTGGAGGATCGGATGGCGGGTCCCGAACAGGTCGAGCAGGCGGCGATCGGGCCAGTCGGACATCAGGGCCTCCCAAGATCAGAACAGGACTGGTCTTGAACCTGCGCCCGCCCGAGGGAGTCAACCCGTGTCCTTAAAGCGCGCGGCCGCCGCTGATCTTGTAGAAGACCCCGCCTTCGTCCTGACCGCCGAGCTCCAGCACCCCTTCGATGGTCTTGACCCCATAGTCGAAGGCCACACCCTTTTCGGTCTTGACCTCAATGAACTGCACCGGGCTGGGATTGAGGTGGAAGGGGCAGTCCGGCGGATAGGCCAGCAGGACGAAGTGGGTCTGGTTCGGACCGTTCTGCAGCGGCATCATATAGCCCGACACCTTCACCTTCTTGCCCTTCAGCGCCAGCACGCCGGCCGGGAAGGACGGCTTGGAGACCACATAGCCGCGGGCGTCGGTGCGGGTGATCTCCTTGGTCGATTCCAGCAGGGCCCAGGCCACGCCGCCGGGCGGGGTGTCGGCCGGCTTCCAGATGCTCTCGGTCGGGGCGGCGGGGCGGGTCTGCGCCGCCACGGTGAGGGGGACCACCTGGAGGGCGAGGGTGGCGGCGAGCAGCAGGCGTATGAGCATCACTCTGGCTCCTATCGGGTGTCGGCGAGGGTTTGGGCGATATCCACCCGGAAGACTTTCAGGGCCGGGACCAGGGCGGCGAGTCCGCCCATGGCGACGGCCGCGGCGACGATGACGGCTTCGGCCGGCTCGAACCGCAGGGCGCTGAGGCCCATGTCCTGAAGCTGCGGGAAGGTGGCGGCCGCGAAGGCGACGACCCCATGGCCGACGACCACGCCCAGCAGCGCCCCGGCGGCGGCCAGCAGGACGCCCTCCAGCACGATGTGGCCGAAGATGGCCGGCGGGCGGGCGCCCATGACCCGCAGCATGGCCATGTCGCCCTCGCGCTGGCGCAGCGCCGAATAGAGGGCGACGAAGATCGAAAGCCCGCTGGTGGCCATCAGCAGCACGGCGAAGGCCCGGACCGCATCGATGCCGACCCCCAGCAGGGACAGCAGCCGGGTCATCTCCACCGCCGGGGCGGCGGCCTGCAACTGGGTCTGACGATTGATGAAGGTCGGCAGGCGGACGGCGGCCAGGGGCGAGCGGTACGTCACCAGCAGGGCGGTGACTTCCAGGTCGGGTCCGGCGGCGTGGCCGGGCTCGTCCCCATGGTCGTCATGCCCGGAGGCCTCGCCCTCATGGTCTTCATGCGGGCCGGTCCCGAATCCGTGGGCGGCCCAGACGCTGGAGACCGGCGTGACGATCAGCCGGTCCAGCACGGTTCCGGTGGGCGCGAGGATGCCGACCACCTCGAAAGGCGTCTGCTCGTGGACGTGACCCTCGCCCGAAAGGCCGTGCGAGCCCTCGAACTTCTGCCCGAGGCCGGCCCCCGTGCCCCGGGCCACCTGGGCGCCGATCACGGCCTCATAGGGCGCCTCGAACATTCGCCCCTCCGCCAGGCGGCCGCCGTAGTGGTCCACATAGGCGCTTTCCGTGCCGACGATCCGGTAGGTCCGGAAGCTGTCGCCCAGGGCCAGGGGAATGACCTGCGCCACCGTCGGGTCGCCCCGGAGCATGTCCACGGTGCCCAGGGGGATGTTCCCGGTCGGCACATCGACCTGGTAGATGCTGGAGAGGATGAGTTGCAGGGGCGAGCCCTTGGCGCCGACCACCAGGTCGATCCCCTGCGCGTCGCGGGCGAACCGCTCGCTGAGTTGGCTCGAGAACAGGACCAGGATCACCAGGGTCGCCACGCTGAGCGTTAGCAGCAGGATGTTGAGGGCGGTGTTGAGCGCCCGGTCCTTCAGATAGGCGAGCGACAGGCCGGCCAGGGTCATGCCGTCACCTGCGGCGCGCTCAGCGCCAGGGTCCGCGGGAAGCGGTCGCGCAGGCGGTTGTCGTGGGTGGCGATCAGCAGGGTCGCGCCAGTGGCCTCGGCGGCGCCCAGCAGGAGGTCGGCCATGGCCAGCGCATTGGCGTCGTCCAGGGCCGAGGTGGGCTCGTCGGCCACCACGATGGCCGGCCGGGCGCACAGGGCGCGGGCGATGGCGGCCCGCTGACCCTCGCCGTGGCTCAGCTCCCGCGGTCTGGCGTCGGCCCGATGGGCCAGGCCGACCCGGCCGATCAGGTCCTCGATGATCGCGGGCTCAGGGCGGCCCAGGGCCAGGCTCTGGGCCAGGGACAGGTTCTGGCGGACGGTGAGGGCGGAGATCAGCCGCAGGGTCTGGAACACCACCCCGATGGTCCGCCTTCGCAGCTGGTCCCGCCGGGCCGGGGGCAGGGCCGACATCGGCTCTCCAGCGATCCGGACCTCGCCGGACGTGGGTGTGATCAGGCCGGTGATGACATTGATCAGGGTCGTCTTGCCGCTGCCGGACGGGCCGATCAGCAGGGTGTGCTCGCCGCGGCCGGCGGAAAAGGCCGGCACGTCCATGACGCAGCGGCCCGCGATCTCATGGCGGAGGGCCTGGACTTCGATGAGCCGTTCAGAAGGCGTCGTCATCAGATCGGCGCGGTGTGCCCAGGGTACTAAGGAAGAAAGGCGTTCAGGCTTGACTCTAGCGGGAGCCGGAGCCTCGGCCCTGGCTGGAGGCGGCGCTGGCCAGCAGCGGCTCGTCGGGACCCCGCTCGACCTTGATGGCGAAGCGGGCGAGGAGGGCGCTGCGGGCGTCGGCCATGTCCTTTTCGCGCATCGCCTCGCGCGCCCGGGCGTCGGCGTTGCGCCGTTGCTCGGGGCTCATCTCGCGATAGCTGAAATAGGCCGACATGGGGCTGTAGTCGCCGCCGTGCTGGTCGCAGGCCTGGGCGGCGCCGGCGCCTAGCGCCGCGCAGAATCCCAACAGAACCGTCGCTCGCATCATGTCAGCCTCCGATGGGCTGAAGTGGTACAATTTAACATCTGGCTTGGCCAGGGGCGCGGAGGCCGGGGGCCGCTCTGGCCTGTCCTTGAACAAGATTGCGGCGTTCCGCGCCCAGCCCCTGGGCAGGTTTTCCGTGCGGTCGCCTACCCACGGGTCCCGGCGCCGGCCTAGGATGACGGGGATGAAGGCGCGCCGTCGGCGGCTTGAGCGATTCCCCCCCTGACTGCAGAGCCCTCGAATGCCCTTCGCCGAACTGGCCTATCACGTGACCCCGATGGGCGCGCTCAGTCTGCGCCGACGGCGCATGCTGGCCCTGGACTGCGACGTGCTGGAGGTGAAGCTCGGCGAAGACTTCCTGATGTCGAGCCTGTTCACGGCCGGTGAGCGGGCCCTGGCTCACCTGTCGATCGAGGCCGCGCCGGCCGGGGATCTCGACGTGCTCGTGGGCGGGCTCGGCCTTGGCTATACGGCGGCCGCGGCCCTGGACCATGAGCGGGTGCGCAGCCTGGCGGTGGTGGATGTCCTGGCCGAGGTGATCGCCTGGCATCGCGATGGGCTGGTGGATCTCGGGCCGCGGCTGTCGAGCGATCGGCGCTGCGCCCTGATCGAGGGCGACTTCTTCGCCATGGCCCGCGGCGGCGTCCTGCCGACGCCGGGCCGCTTCCATGTCATCGCGGTGGACATCGACCATTCCACCGAGGCCTGGCTGAATGCGAGCCATGGCGATCTCTACGCCGAAGGCGGGCTCGCGAAGCTGGCCGCCTGCCTCCATCCGGGCGGGGTGTTTGGCCTGTGGTCGGACGCCGCGCCGGACGAAACCTTCCTGGCCCGACTGCGGCGCGTCTTCGCCCGGGCCGACGCCGTGGTCGTCCCGTTCGACAACCCCCTGCGGGATGCGACCGAGCGCTGCACCATCTATCGCGCCTGGATCGACTGAGCCTCGTCCGCCGAGGTCCGGGGCGGAATCGGTTTCCACCCCGCTGGTCGAGGGTTATGACGAGCCGATCGCCGTCGGCGCGCTTCCCAGCCGCGGCTCAAGCCTATGAGGAGCGGGCGTGGCCCACCAGAGCGAGTCCGACATCGGCGGCCCAGCCGTCGCGGCGACCACGCCGGTTCTGTCCCTGGTCATCGCCGTGCTCAACGAGGCCGAGAATATCGAGGCGGTGACCGCCGACTGCCTGAGCCAGTTGGCGGGGGTCAGTCCCCTGGAGATCGTCTTCGTCGACGACGGCTCCACCGACGCTACGGCCCAGGTGATCCTGGGCCTGGCCGCCCGTCATCCGGAAATCCGACTGGTCGCCCATGACCGCCGCTGCGGCAAGTCTCAGGCGGTGCGGACCGGAGTGGCCGCCGCCCGCGCCCCCTGGGTCGGCACCCTGGACGGCGATGGCCAGAATACGCCCGGCGATCTCGGCGACATGCTGGCCCTGGCCCTGGCTGCGAAAGGGCCGCGGCCCCTGGTGGCCGGCGTCCGCGTCCGCCGCGACGACCCCTGGCCGCGGCTGGTGGCGACCAAACTCGCCAACGGCTTCCGCGCCGCGGTGCTGGGCGACCACTGTCCCGACACCGGCTGCGGGGTGAAGCTGTTCGGGCGGGAGGACTTCCTGCGCCTGCCGTGCTTCGAGGGGATGCACCGCTTCCTGCCGGCGCTGTTCCAGTCCTATGGCCATCCGCTGATCAACCACCCGGTCACCCACCACGCCCGGCTGCACGGTCAGTCGAAATATACTAATCTCGGCCGCGCCCTGGTGGGCATCGGCGACATGCTGGGCGTGATCTGGCTGAAGAGCCGGACTCAGGCGCCGGTCATCTCCGAGCGCCGCCCGTGACGGCGGCCGCGCCGGACCGGATGGGCCTGCGCGAGGGCCTGCTGCTGCTGATCGCGGCCCTGGTGCTGCTGGTTCCGGGCCTGACCAGCCTGCCGCCGGTGGACCGTGACGAGTCCCGCTATGCGGTGGCCCACGACCCAGATGCTGGCCAGCGGCGACTATGTGGACATCCGGTTCCAGGATCAGCCGCGCTATCTGCAGCCGGCGGGCGTCTATTGGCTCCAGGCCCTGAGCGCCGGCGCCTTCACCGAGCCGGAGGCCCGCCAGATCTGGGCCTTCCGGCTGCCGTCCCTGGTCGCGGCCCTGGCGGCGTCGCTGATCACCGGCTTCATGGCCAGCCTGTGGTTCGGCCGCTGGGCGGGTCTGCTGGCCGGCCTGATGCTGGCGGCCTGCATGTCGCTGGGCTTCGAGGCGCGGATCGCCAAGACCGACGCCTCGCTGCTGGCCGCCGTGACCATCGCCCAGTTCGCCTTCATGCGGGTCTATGTCGGCGCCGCCCGGTCGCGCTGGCCGGTCCTGGTCTTCTGGGTGGCCCTTGGCGTCGGCATGATGCTCAAGGGGCCGATCATCCTGATCGTCGTCGGCCTGGGCGCGCTCGCCCTGGCCATCTGGGATCGCAGCCTGACGCGGCTCAAGCCCCTGCAGCCCCTGTGGGGCCTGCCGCTCGCCCTGCTGGTCGCCGCCCCCTGGTACGTGATGATCGGCCTGGCCACGGACGGCGACTTCTTCCGCGTGGCGATCGGCGACAACCTTTTGCACAAGGTCGGGACCAGCCAGCAGTCCCACGGCGGGCCGATCGGCTACCACCTGATGGGCTTCGCCCTGACCTTCTGGCCCGGCGCGCTGCTGGCGGCCCTGGCCATCCCGTTCGCCTGGCGCGAGCGGGCGCGGCCGGAGATCCGGTTCCTGATCTGCTGGATCATCCCGGCCTGGCTGGTCTTCGAGTTCGTCTCCACCAAGCTGCCCCACTACGTCCTGCCGGTGTTTCCGGCCATCGCCACCCTGACGGCGGCGGCGGTCACGGCGCAGCGCCCCGCCGCCGGGCGGATCCAGAAGGCCCTGTTCGGCCTCTTCCTGCTGCTCTGGCTGGCGGTGAGCCTGGCGCTGAGCGCCCTGGCGCCGTTCGGCATCTGGACCTACGAGGCGCGGATCGATGGGCTGGCGGTCGCGCTGGCGGCGGGCGCCATCGCCGCGGTCGGCGTGGTCGTTTGGCGGGTGTTCGCCGGCCGGCCGGACCAGGCGGCGCTGGCCGGCGTCGTGGCCGCCATCCTGGTGACCAGCAACACCTATGGCTACGCCCTGCCGCGCCTGGAGAGCCTGTGGCTGAGTCCGCAGATCGTCGCCCAGGCCCGCGCCGCCGCGCCCGGCTGCGCGGCGCCGATGATCATCAGCGCGCCGTATCATGAACCCAGCATGGTGTTCCTCAACGGGCCCGAGCACACACGCCTGACCCCGACGCCGGAGGCGGCCGCCGAGGCGCTGGCCCAGGGGCCGGGCTGCGCCGTCGCCGTCATTGGCGCGCCGGAAACCCCCGCCTTCGTCGCCACCGCCCGCGCGCTCGGTCTGTCGCTCCAGCCGGCGGGCCAGGTGACCGGCCAGAACTATTCCGACGGCGAGGATCTCGATCTCACCCTGTTCGTGGCCGGGGAGGGCGATCTTGCCCCCTGACCAGAGCCCCCGCCGCCGCACGGTCGTGGCGGCGCTGGCGGTCCTGTCCCTGGTCACCCTGCTGGGGTTCGTCGCGCCCCTGCTGCCCCTCGGCGACGCCGAGGCCCTGGCGCAGACCGTGGACCGGATGAACGACGGCCCGCTGGCGCCCCTGTTCGGGGTGGCGATCTTCGCCGGCCTCGCCACCATCGGCGTGCCGCAGTTCGTCCTGATCAGCGCCCTGGTTCTGGTGTTCGGCCCCTGGGCCGGGTTCGCCTACAGCTGGACCGGCAAGATGATTGCCTGCGCCATGGGCTTTTTCGTCGGCCGGCGGTTCGGCGCGCAGCTGGTCGCCCAGTACCAGTCGCCGTCCCTGGCGGCCTTCATGGCCGGCCTGGCCCGCCAGGGGTTCTGGGTCAGCGCCGGAATCCGCCTGGCGCCCACCGTCCCTTCGGTGGTGATCAACATCGCCGCCGGCGCCACGCCGATCGGCTTCTGGCCCTTCATCGCCGGGGCCGGCGTCGGCAGCCTGCCTAAGATGGCCCTGATGGTGTTCGGCGGCGCGGCCATGATCGAGGCCCTGCGGACCGGCAGCGCGGCGGCCTGGGGCGGGGTGGCGCTGGCGATCCTTCTGTTTGGCCTGATGGCCCTGGGCGTGCGCGCCTGGCGCGCCCGCCGCCTGGGCTGACTTTGCATAAGGCGCCGACAGTCCCTAGATTCCCCCGATGAGCGTCGCCTTCACCCGAGAGGAAGATTACGAGTCCCAGGCCGCCGACCTGCCGGACCGTCCGATTTCGTCCCACGCCAATCTGGTCACCGCCAGCGGCCTGGCGGCCATCGAGGCCGAACTGGCCCTGGCCCGCGCCGCCTATGGCGCGGCCCAGCAGCAGGGCGGGGTCAGCGTGGACCGCACGGCCATGGCCAGGGCCACCCGCGACCTGCGCTACTGGTCGGCCCGCCGGGCCAGCGCCCAGCTGACCGAGCCTGAGCCTGAGGCCGACAAGGTCCAGTTCGGCCGCGTCGTCGAGCTGGAGCGGGAAGATGGCCGCCGCCAGACCTTCCGCATCGTCGGCGAGGACGAGGCCCAGCCGGGGCAGGGCAGCATCTCCTATGTCTCGCCGATCGCCCGGGCCCTGATGGGCCGGAGCGTCGGCGATGTGGCGCTGGTCAACGGGGCCGAGGTCGAGGTGATCGCCGTCCGCTAGGCCCTGTGGATAACCTGGGTCAGCGACCCTGAATTCCTCTGTCGCCTGAGGGGCTTGGGTGCTAACGCTCAAGCTTCAACAGGAAACATAACGACCATGAAGTTGCTTTCCGCGGGCCTCACCGCCGCGCTCATCCTGGCCGCCACCCCGGTCATGGCGGGCGAGCAGGATTTCACCCTTTCCAACGGCACTGGCTACACGATCGAGCAGGTCTATGTGGCCCCCAGCCGCTCGGACGACTGGGAAGAAGATGTGATGGGCGCCGATGTGCTCGGCGACGGCGAAGAGGTCGAAATTCAGTTCGATTCCGCCGAGAACGCCTGCAGCTTCGACCTCAAGGTCGTCTATGACGATGGCGAAGAGGCCGTCTGGTCGCGGCTGGACCTCTGCACCATCTCCACCGTGTCGATCTTCTACAATCGCGCCACCGGCGCCACCTGGGCCGAAACCGACTAGATGTCGAACCCGCCCCTCCGTCGCGGCGGAGGGGCGATCTCGCCCTAAACTCTAAGCCTTGAGCGCGTTTCGTCCGATGACCGGTCCCACCTGTCGGAACGCGCTCTAGCTCTTGCGGACGAACTCGGCCCGCAGCACCAGGCCCTTGATGCCCTCGTAGCGACAGTCGATCTCCTGATCGTCCCCGGTCAGCCGGATGGACTTGATCACCGTGCCCCGCTTCAGGGTCTGGCCCGCGCCCTTGACCTTCAGGTCCTTGACCAGGGTCACGCTGTCGCCGTCGGCCAGCAGATTGCCCACCGAATCGCGAACCTCCACCTGGCCGGCCGCGGCCGCATGGGCGGCGGCCTCGCCGGCGCTGACCCACTCGCCGGTGGTCTCGTCATAGACGAAGTCGTTGTCGGCCGGGCTCATCGGGTGCGGGTCCATGGATCTGAAGGGGAGCGCCGATGGCCGATTCGCCGCGACGGTCCGGTGGCGTTGGAGACTGCGAAGAATGGAGGCCTGGCCCGGAATCGAACCGGGGTGCACGGATTTGCAGTCCGCTGCGTAACCACTCCGCCACCAGGCCATCCTGCGCCGACGCCCCCTTGGAAGGATGCGTCGCCTTGAGCGGAGGCGGATCGCTAACAGAACCGCCCGCCCGCGGCAATCTCTCTTGCAGCGGGCGATTGCGCTCGGCTCCAGGGCGGACCTATAAGCGCGCTTCACAAGAATACCGTCGAGGTCCCATGGTCGACTTCTCCGCCGCCCGCCTGAACATGGTCGACAGTCAGGTCCGGACCAATGACGTGACCGACGTGCGGGTGCAGGACGCCATGCGCGTCATTTCCCGTGAAAGCCTCATTCCGCCGGGCAAGGCCTATCTGGCCTATGCCGACGCCGAGGTGGAGTACGCCCCGGGCCGCTGGATGCTGGCCCCGCGGGACGTGGCCAAGCTGCTGCACGCCCTGGCGATCCAGCCGGGCGAGCGCGCCCTGGCCATCGCCGCCCCCTACGCCGCCGCGGTTCTGGAGCATGCGGGCCTGAAGGTGAGTCGCCTGGACGGCGAGGATCTGAAAGCCGTTCCGCCGGGCGAGTACGACGTGATGATCTGCGAGGGCGCCGTGGCCCGTGCGCCGGAGAGCTGGACCGCGGCCCTGGCGCCCGGCGGCCGGCTGGCGGTGATCGAGCGCACAGGCCCCGTCGGCAAGGCGACCCTCTACGCCCGCACGGACACAGGCCTTGCCCGTCGTGAAATATTCGACGCCACGCCGCGCCATCTGGCCGGGTTTGAGCCTGAGCAAGGATTCGCCTTCTAGGGCGTGCTGAAACACGCCAGAAAGCCGGGCGTGAAAAAAGCTTAAGGTTAGGACCCCTGGTCGAGTTGGAAACAGCCGGTCATATAGGGTCATCTGTCTCGTCGTCGTCGGGGATTACGCATGTTCATCAGCCGTCGTGCAGGCCTGCTGGCCGCCGTCTTCAGCGCTGGTCTGGCCTTCGGATCCCCAGCGGCCGCCGAGTCCCTGGCCGACGCCATCGCGCTGGCCTACCAGACCAATCCGACCCTCCAGGCCCAGCGCGCCACCCTGCGGGCCCTGGACGAGAGCACGGTCCAGGCTAGGTCCGGCTGGCGACCGACCCTCAGCGCCTCGGCGTCGGGCACGCACAGTGAGCAGCGCACGCCCGGCCAGTCGGGAGTCGTGGACATCAACGGCGATGGGATCCCCGATGCGACCGTCAGCGGTGGCGTTTCCCACGCCAGCACGGCTCAAGGCGGGCTTTCGGTTTCGCAGGCCATCTGGACCGGCGGCCGAGTCGCCTCAGCGGTTTCGGCCGCCCAGGCTGACGTGCTGGCCGGCCAGGAAAACCTGCGTCGCATCGAGGCCGAGGTTCTGGGCGGCGTAATCGTCGCCTATGTGGACGTGCGCCGCGACATCGAGGCCCTGCGCATCCGCCAGGACAATGTCCAGGTGCTCCGTCGCCAGCTTGAAGAGTCTGACGCCCGGTTCGAGGTCGGCGAGATCACCCGCACCGACGTCGCCCAGTCCCAGGCGCGCCTGGCTGCGGCGGAGGCGCAGATGCGCTCGGCCGAGGCTCAGTTGGCCATCAGCCGCGCCGCCTATGCCGCCATCGTCGGTCAGAATCCCGGCGATCTGGAGCCTGAGCCGCCTCTGGCCCCCATCCTGCCGCCGTCGGTCGAGGCCGCCTTCGAAGCCGCCGAGGTCAATAATCCGCAGGTCCGGCAGGCCATGTACAACGCTCAGGCCGCCGAAGCCCGGGTCGCCGCGGCCCGCGCTGAGCGCATGCCAAATCTTGCACTGAGCGGTACGGTTGGCTGGAGTGGCGACACTGAGCCCTTCGAGCCGTCCGACTATTCCCGCGCCGTGACCGGCCGCGCGACTCTCACCGTGCCGCTGTTCACCGGCGGCCTGACCAATTCCCGTGTCCGCGCCGCCCGCGCCCGGGAGACGGCCAGCGAGCTCGGCGTCGAACAGGCCCGCCGCACGGCCCTGCAGAACGTGACCCAGGCCTGGAGCCAACTGCTGGCCGCCCGGGCCAATATCGGCTCCACCGACGAGCAGGTCCGCGCCGCGCGGATCGCCGCCGAGGGCGTGCGTCAGGAGCAGCAGGTGGGCCTGCGCACCACCATTGACGTCCTGAACGCCGAGCAGGAGCTGCGCGCCGCCGAACTGGCCCAGATTTCGGCCCGTCGCGACGAGTATGTGGCGGCGACCTCGGTGCTGTCGGCCGTCGGCCGGCTGGATGCGGCCAACCTGATCCCCGAGGTCGATCGCTACGACGCCCAGGCCAATTCCCGCGACCTGCGCTTCACCTGGGGCTGGGTCCCCTGGGAAGAGCCCATCGGGCTGGTGGATTCGGCCTTCGTGCCGGTGACCGAGGAGCTGCCCCGGGATACGCCGATGGCCACGGCCAACTAGAGCGCGGAGGAAACGCGCTCAGGGCTTAGAGTTTAGAGCCTGATCTAACGATCAGACGATTCCGTGTGATCGCATCAGGCTCTAGGCTTTTCGCCGCCCACCTTCGCGTGAGGCGATAAGCGCCTTGCGCCCGCAGGGGAAAATTGCAGGATCGGTCTATCGCGCCTAGGCTGGCGCTCGGATTCTCACCTGAAGTCATAACGGCGGCCACATGTCCGATCAGACCTCCCAAGAACCGACGATGGAGGAGATTCTCGCTTCCATTCGCCGCATCATTTCGGAGGACGACGCGCCTGCGGACGAGGCGCCGGCAGAGGCGGCCGAGGCCCCCGCTGAAGCCGCCGCCGAGGCGCCGGCCTATACGCCGGAGCCTGAGCCCGAGGCGCCGCCCGCCCCCGCCTATGAGGCGCCGGCGGCCGAGGAGGACGACGAGCCCCTGGAGCTGACCGAACGGGTCGACCAGGTCGGCGATCTCGATGTCTACAGCCCGACGACCGCGCCCGCCGCCGCCGAGCCGGAGTCGGCGGCCTATGCGACCCCGCCGGCGCCGGAACCGTCCTATTCCGAGCCGTCCTCCGACGAGGGGCTGCTGAGCCAGACGGCGGCGACGGCCGCGGCCTCGGCCTTCGGCCAGCTGTCGGCGGCGATTGGCATGCCGCACACCGACCGCACCCTGGAAGATGTGGTCCGCGAGATGCTGCGCCCCCTGCTCAAGCAGTGGCTGGACGACAATCTTCCGCAGATCGTCGAGGCCTCGGTCCGCGAAGAGGTCGAGCGCATCGCCCGCGGGCGCGTACGCTAGGAAGTCCGTCTCCCACGCCCTCCAGCGTGTGAGTCGCCGAACCCGCCCCGCCAGGGCGGGTTCGTTCGTTTCGGCGCAGCATCCGGCTTTCGTGCTAGTGCGAGGGCCTGTATGGACCCCCTGATCCGCCATGCTTGAAAAAACCTTCGATCCCAAGACCGCCGAGCCCCGCCTCTATGAGGCCTGGGAGCAGTCCGGCGCGTTCGCCCCCACCGACGATCCGAACGCCGAGCCGTTCTCCATCGTCATTCCGCCGCCCAACGTGACCGGCTCCCTGCACATCGGCCATGCGCTGAACAATACGTTGCAGGACGTGCTGATCCGCTTCGAGCGGATGCGCGGCAAGGCCGCCCTGTGGCTGCCCGGCACCGACCATGCGGGCATCGCCACCCAGAACATCGTCGAGCGCCAGCTGGCCGAGGCCGGCAATATGAGCCGCCGCGACATGGGCCGCGAGGCCTTCGTCGAGAAGATCTGGGAGTGGAAGGCCAAGTCCGGCGGGACCATTGTCAACCAGCTGCGGCGCCTGGGCGCCTCCTGCGACTGGAGCCGCGAGCGCTTCACCCTGGACGAGGGCCTGTCGGACGCCGTCCGCAAGGTGTTCGTCCAGCTCTACAAGGAAGGCCTGATCTATCGCGACAAGCGGCTGGTGAACTGGGATCCCCATTTCCAGACCGCCATCTCCGACATCGAGGTCGAGCAGCGCGAGGTCGACGGCGCCTACTGGCACTTCGCCTATCCGCTGGAGGATGGCTCGGGCGAGATCGTCGTCGCCACCACCCGGCCGGAGACCATGCTCGGCGACACCGCCGTGGCGGTCCATCCGGACGACGAGCGCTACAGGCATCTGGTGGGCAAGGCCGTGCGCCTGCCGATCGTCAACCGGCCGATTCCGATCATCGCCGATGAATATCCCGACCCGGAAAAGGGCTCGGGCGCGGTGAAGATCACCCCGGCCCACGACTTCAACGACTTCCAGGTGGGCAAGCGCCACAACCTGCCGGTCATCAACGTCTTCGACGACTTTGCGCGGATCAACGAGAACGGGCCGGAGGCCTATCGCGGCCTGGACCGGTTCGCCGCCCGCAAGAAGGTGGTCGAGGAGTTCGAGGCGCTTGGCCTGCTGCGCGAGATCGAGAAGACCCGCCACGTGGTCCCCCACGGGGACCGGTCCGGCGCCGTGGTCGAGCCCTATCTGACCGACCAGTGGTACGTCGACGCCAAGACCCTGGCCGGCCCCGCCATCAAGGCGGTGGAGGAGGGGCGGACGGTCTTCGAGCCCCGCAACTGGGACAAGACCTATTTCGAATGGATGCGGAACATCCAGCCCTGGTGCATCTCGCGCCAGCTGTGGTGGGGCCATCGCATCCCGGCCTGGTACGGCCCCGACGGCAAGGCCTTCGTGGCGGAGACTGAAGGCCAGGCCAAGGCGGCCGCCCGCGAGCACTATGGCCGCGACGAGCCCCTGGTCCAGGACGAGGATGTCCTCGACACCTGGTTCTCCTCGGGCCTCTGGCCGTTCTCGACCATGGGCTGGCCGGAGAAGACGAAGGATCTGGAGCGGTTCTACCCGACCCACACCCTGATCACCGGCTTCGACATCATCTTCTTCTGGGTCGCCCGGATGATGATGCAGGGCATTCACTTCACTGGCGAAGTCCCCTTCAAGCGGGTCTTCATCAACGCCCTGGTCCGCGACGCCGAGGGCAAGAAGATGTCCAAGTCCAAGGGCAATGTCCTGGACCCCCTGGAGCTGGTGGACGAGTTCGGCGCCGACGCCCTGCGCTTCACGCTGACGGCCATGTCGGGCCAGGCGCGCGATATCAAGCTTTCGCGTCAACGCATTGAAGGCTATCGGAATTTCGGCACCAAGCTGTGGAACGCCACGCGCTTCTGCCAGATGAACGGCTGCGCCCGGGCCGAAGGCTTCGACCCCGCCGCTCTGCAGGTTCCGCTGAACCGCTGGATCGTCGGCGAGGCCGTCCGCACCAGCCAGGCGGTGACCAAGGCCCTGGACGGTTGCGGCTTCGACGAGGCCGCGGGCCTGCTCTACCGCTTCATCTGGAACGTCTATTGCGACTGGTACGTCGAGCTCGCCAAGCCGCTGCTGAACGGTGAGGACGCCGCCGCCAAGGCCGAGACGCAAGCCACGGCGGCCTGGATCCTGGACGTCATCCTGACCCTGCTGCACCCGATCATGCCCTTCCTCACCGAAGAGCTCTGGGCGCAGACGGCCGGCGAGGGCGCTGCGCGTCAGCATCAGGGTTTCCTGATGACCGCGCCCTGGCCAGAGCTCGGCGAGGAGCTGATCGACAGGGCTGCAGAGGCCGAGATCGGCCTGATCATCGCCGCCGTCAGCGAGGGCCGGTCGGTGCGCGCCGAACTCAACGTGCCCCCCGGCGCCCGGCCCGACCTGCTGATCGTCGAGGCCAGCCCCGCCCAGCGGGAGATCCTGGAACGCTCAGCGCCGGTCATCTGCCAGACCCTGCGCGTGGCCAGCGTGCGGGCGGTGGAGCGCGCCCCGGACGGCGCCATCCCCTTCGTGGTCGAGGGCGCGACCCTGGCCCTGCCGGTGGCGGCCTTCATCGATCTGGCCGCCGAGCGGGCGCGGCTGACCAAGGAGATCGCCGCCCTGGCCTCGGACGTGGCGCATACGGCCAAGAAGCTGGGCAATCCCGACTTCGTGGCCCGCGCGCCGGAAGAGGTGGTCGAGGAAAACCGCGAGCGCATGGCCGAGGCCGAGGCCGCCAAGGCCAAGCTCGAAGCCGCCCTGCAGCGTCTGGCCGGGGTCGGTTGAGGCGCAAGATCGCCGCGGCCTTCAGGCGGCGGCGATCCTCGCCTTCGCCTCGGGCCCCATGGCCTGAGCGGCCAGGGCCAACAGGTCCCGATGCGCGATCGGCTTGGCCAGCACCGCATCCATCCCGGCGGCGAAGCACTTCTCCTCGATCTCGGCGCCGGTCTGGGCCGTGAGGGCGATGATCGGCGTGTCGGCGTTGAGCGGGCAACTGGCGCGGATGGCGCTGGTCGCCGCAAGGCCGTCCATCACCGGCATGTTCACATCCATCAGGATCAGGTCGAAGGGCTCGGCCATGGCCCGGTCTATGGCCATCTGACCGTTGTCGGCCTCCGCCGTGGTGACGTCCGGCGAGCCGATGAACAGGCGCACCAGCTCACGATTGACCGGATGGTCGTCGACGATCAGCACCCGGCCGGATAGGCCCGGGCCAGACCTGGCGTCGGGCGACGGCGCGGGCCGAGGGGCCTCGGCCTTGGCCTGGGGGGCGGGAATCTCCACCCAGAAGCAGCTTCCGGGCCGTTCGCGGTTTTCCACGCCGATTTCGCCGCCCATCAGTTCGACCAGCTCCCGGGAGATGGCCAGGCCGAGACCCGAACCGCCATGCTTGCGGGTGACGCTGGAATCCCCCTGCGCGAACCGCTGGAACAGCCGCTTGCGATGGGCCTCGGGAATTCCTGGCCCGCTGTCGATCACCTCGATACGCAGGCGGTCGCCCGCGGCGCCGGCCTCGGCCAGGCGGATGCGGACCGCCCCCTGCTCGGTGAACTTCACGGCGTTGCCCGCCAGATTGAGCAGCACCTGCCGCAGACGCAGACTGTCCACCTGTCGGTCGGCGCAGCGCAGCTCGTCGTTGATCTGCAGCGCGACGCCCTTCACCGAGGCTTGCACCGAGAGGATATCGCGCACCTCTTCGACCAAAGCCGGAATATGG